>WNFQ01009208.1_pt1 | contig 11333 bp, 13 predicted proteins | sample 5400171 | NCBI WGS metagenome assembly WNFQ01 (sample SAMN13153356, study PRJNA577476) | soil metagenome | isolation source: 20 cm soil under Madrone tree | place: USA:California | collected 2016-06-14 | reverse complement strand
AGTTGGGGGGGTGGCGGCGGCGGAAGTAAGCGCAGGGAGGGAGAAGCAGAGCTGGATTCGGAATTGACTGCGGTCTCCCGCGGAGACGGCACCTGTGATGGAGGTGGAGTAGGCACTTTTGGGGACTCGGAATGATCATGAAACACCGGCCTCCGAAAATATGCAGGGTCGGATGAGCCGTCACTGGATACAGACTGAGGGAGCGCAGATGAGTCATCGCTGAACTGAGCTTGGTCCGACTTCGCAGTAGTTGCAGAGTCCCCACTTGTCGCTGTGGAAAGTGAGGAAAGTATTCCTGGGAAACGGTTGGCGGTGGATGACCGCTTCAGCTTTGTCCTCCATGACTTCTTGCGCGTCGTTCCCATGGACGCCTTTGCTGAGGCCGATCTTCCAGAAATGAATTTTTGGGATGCCCGGCTGTCACGACCATTTAGGGATGCATGTTGCGGCGTCGACGAATCAATAATTGACAAGGTATGGCCCCGTGGGTAACCAATACCTGGTGAGAACATAGGGCTGAAGATAGGAGGTGTCTCGGGAAAGGTTTGAGTGCTCCCAGATACAGGCATAGTTGACATACTCTCGCGGGATGTGTGCCGTTCTGCACGAATGTCATTTGTACACCGTCAGAAGGCCAATGGTAAACAGATTGGAGATTGTACTCACGCAGCTTTCTTCCGCTGTCTTCCGCCAGGATAATACTGTCAAGTAAGTCCGGGCTGGAAGGGGGTCTCGACGAGCTGAGGACACCAGAACTCGTTGGTGTAGATGGGTGAGCGGCAGTTTCCGGGAAGGAAGATATGTGCTGAGGGTATGTCGTAGGCAACGTTGAGGGCAACGCAGTCAATCTGTCGGCATCATCCGGGGCCACCACATGATTTCCTGCGGCAGATTCACTGGCGGAGTGGGTGGATGTACGCCGCTCGCTGACAGGTCGCAATGTAGCTGGGTGTAGGAGAAGCACGCTCACAGAAGCGAGAGATGGGCGTGGACTCGTCGAGCGTGAGAGCGGACGATGACGACATTTTGGACTGGCGTCTAAGAGAAAATTGGAAAGGGTCAGGGAAGTCATTTATCAAAAATCGTGGGAAATCACAGACAGGTACGGCGCTGTCTCGCGAGCAACATGCGGGACCCATCATTGCGTTCGCCCATGGGTAGACCTGTCTGAGATGGAAGCTTGGGATCTGATGGGGTCGCTGGAAAGACATCAAGGATCTTGGTAATTTTCCCCATGGAAGCTGACGAGGAACTGGACTGTGGACCTGACCACGCGGATGCGGAGTCTGAAGTGGTAGATGTGTAAAGTGGCGCATCGGACGACCCCCCATCTGCCGAGGTGGATGAGTCTTTGATCAAGTCTGGGGTCCCCGAGTCAGAAGGGTCGGGGCTTGGTAGCTCGACGATGAGCGAAGTCTGTGGGGATTTGCACGCGCTAAACATCTTCTCTGAGGCCGTCGTTTCCGGTAACAGTTGGTCACACGAGTTTTTTTCTCCCGTCGACAGTACGTTGTCACTCAAATTGGCATCACCCTTGCCTTGTTCAGTCGTAAATCGATTAGCAAGTTCAGGAGTTGCGCCAATGGGCAGAGGCATTGGAGGTATATGAGACTCTCCACATCCCTTGCTGAACCCGGCGTACTGTAAGAAAGGGTCAACTGGCAGGGTGGCCGAGTCCAAGCGGGTAATACGTCGCGACAGGTGGCGGTCACGCGGCTCGTCCGTCATGGCTGCCCACCCATTGACGATTAGAGTTGCAGGAAGCGAGATGCCTGACACAGCAGATGCGGAGTCACCAAGGACTGGAGAATCTCCAGGTTTCAAGGACGTAGGATGTGTTTCTGCAGACTTCCCCGCCGATCGTTGAATTTCGACTTTGCGTGCATGATACGTGGTCGGGATCTTGATTGGTGTGGGTGCAGCTTTGGCCGCACGGCGGGAGTCTGGTGTCTAAGAATTATTAAGTGGAGAGGCTACGTCTGGGCTTGACAAAACGTACCCGAATGATGTCCTCAACGACAGGTGATCCTGCGACCCCGCTATCCTGAAAGCCGTTCTATACCCCATGAAACGCTTGAGATTCTGTCAAAAAAACACCCACCCTCGGTTGCACCCATCCTGCGCTATCGTGTAGAGGCTGGCCTAGACTCCCACCAAGTCTGGAACGGGACAATCGATCCTGCGAATCCCTCGGATTTGTGGTTGAAACATGTTGGCGAAACGTGGACAAGAATGGATCGCTAGGAAAAAGAGGCTCCGGTGTGACGTCTACGTCCACATGAAGGGTCATAGGCGCATAGTACGCCTCTGCAGACGCACTCGTTGGGTCACCGATCTCAACGACGCTTGCGGTGACGAAACTAGGCGGGGAAGAGGTCGGGGAACGCGGAGGGCGTGCGTTGGCCATCTTCTTTGCTTTGCGCTTAGCATGGCGAAAGCCGAGGAAGGTCATGCTCTTCGCCCTGGCAAGGATGTGGGAGGGAGAAGAGATGCGTCATTAGAGGGAGCAAATATGAGATATAAAATGGCTCGGGCCGACGACAGGTGTGAGAGAAAGGCTCGGGTGTGCGATGATGGGAGCAGATGTCCATCACCACGCCTAAACATGTACATCGTTGCCATCATCTGAGCCATTGTATATTGTGATGCGTGACGGTGTTCGATTTGATGATAATATGGCTCTACAAGTACTACAGTAATTTGAATGCCTCTCTACATACTTGTGATAGTTGGCAGAATCCTATTATGATGCCTCCATCAAGATCTGTCCAGAAACAGAAAGATCTCAACCTCAATGCGACTTGGTCACCGCATTAATGAACCACACGCAGATGTGTTCGTGCATGCCTGATGTTGGCGGTCGCTTCTCACTCTCCATTTGATCGGTTTCTCGGCACTGAGGACCTGCCAAAAAACTACCAAAAACAGTGAAAACCTGTGAAACAGCTGGAACCCGTGTTTTCATAGGATCCCTTCAAAATTTGAATGGGTACACCCTTAAGACTCTTAAGATAGTTGTGTGTATCTGGAGAGTACAGAATCCCTTTATTCGAGCAGGGTGATGGAAAGCTCATGAGTTATGAGCTGCCGCGGGGTTTGAAATTTGAAAGTTGACCGGCAGAATTTGCGATCATTTTCCGAATCAGGGAATACCCGTATCCAAGAATCTCACCATGACCGCTCACCCAGCAGTCTCAACTGAAACCTACCGTGAAAAGGCACTGCGTAAATTCAGGCAACAGCCACTCGTTCCTGTCGGTGCGCTATCGCTGGTTGTACGTGTCGGAACATACTGATTGGCTGGCTTACAAACAGGAGCGGCTGCCACGACGGTTGCGCTCGTAATCGCGATGACGAAGATGCGCAAGGGCCAATCACACTCGTTGAACAACTGGCTGCGCGTTCGTATCGTTGCACAGGGACTCACAGTTGCAGCCGTCGTCGTTGGCTCATGGTCATATGGTACTTCTAGACCTTCCCCTGAGCTCGACGCCACCGTAGCACTGGACAAGGCGGCCCAGGAGCGGGTCGCTTTTGAAGAGAGATTGCGCTTGGCTGAGGAGGTAACTCGAGCAGAGTCGGGGTTGGCACCGTCGACGAATGGGCAGACGCCTGCGGCTCCAACCACAGAGCTTCCCTCATCCTCTCCGATATCGGGGTCACGGCGCTCGTGGTGGAAGTGGTATGGATCGACGGGTGGCACTGATAAGTCCACATAAAACATGTACCTTTTCTGCCCTTTCTCACCCCGTCACATCTTACTAACTTGATCCATTCATTTCTGCGTTTCGACGTAGTACACATCAATATTATCATTTGTGGCGTCTCGTCATCATGCAACGTGCCCATACGGTGACGGCACGGTCTTAGCGGAAACACGTATATGATGCCCACTTCATAGTAACTTCTAGCCGTGAGTAGCCCGGTAGCAGATCCCCTCTGATTCAGCCACCGTGTAGTGTTGAGATGAACACGATCTCATCATCCTCCTTCAGTTGGTAATCACCCTCCCCTTCGAGCTCCCAGTCCGTATCGTTCACCAACACCAGAATCCCGGGCCGTCTGTGCGCCGATTCAACGAACATTAACTTGTGCAAATGCGTAAGCAAGATACTACCCACAGCGTCCCATTCTCGATGAATAGTTCTGAGCGCTCCTTGAGTAAATTATCATTGAGCCAGTGAATCAGGAAATCAATGTCAACAGGCTGTCCCATCTTGTCGCCCTGGGACGTCGTCGAAGGGATAGCAATGCGATGTGTCCGCGTGTTTGAGAAGAGAAGCTCGAGTCCTCCGCCAAACTCAATTCTGAGCTTCATGTCTACCGTCTCGTCAGTTCACGTAGTTGACGCGGCAGGAAGTAGAATCTATTTACAGTTGTTAGGTTTGCAGACCGAGCGGTTTCAGATCCCTCCCGATTTGGACAGCACATCGACCACGGCGTACATACATACATTATACTCATAACAATGCCATTAATCATAATACACAACGTCGACTTCGGAACTATCTTAACGGGTAGACAGCACTTCATATCAAAGTGCATCGATTTATACCATGGCCTAGCTCCAATCTGCCTGGACTTCATGCCCATCTCGTGTTTGACCTTGGTGTTCCGCTTCTTCGTCAGGGGGAAGACGAATTCGACCCTCCCGTTTCTTGCTCGTGAAGTGCTCGGTAAGTGTCGTGACAACGAGCGTGATCGGATGCAATACGGTGAAGATGATAGCAATAATCTATTAAAAACGTCTTTGAGTGGTTAATTGGGCAAGAAGAAGAGGACACAAACATATATGGGCATTGGATCTGGTCCAGCCAGCCAGATGGATACGCTTACCCAAGTTGCACCAAGACACCACACCCAATCGTGACGCAAGGCGATTATGAACACGCCGAGTATATTTATGACGAGAAGATACGCGAACCCTTCCCACTGATACATGTCGCTATGATCTGGGTGTGCGGGGTTCCATCCATGGCCGAGAGTGATGCTAGAATATAATTAGGCTCTCGTCCAATACGAACAGAATGGGAAAAACTTACAATAAGGAATAAGGAAATAAAACCGAAAGTGGTAGGATCAACAAAAGTCGGACGGGAGCATGAATGAAGGCTAGGTCGAGAGGACGAAGCCACGTAGGAACATGATACACAATGAGCACCACGTTAGAGTATATTAACAGCAGGGTGAGAATGCCAAGGAGGATGGTAGAAGTCAGGAACGACTCGAATACCTAAAACAAATTGAATTGCAATCCAATTAAACATGACACCCGCTTACCCATGCAATAGCCCAACCTGCCATGACCCAGTTTGAAATTACAAGAGCGAGACCTACTCCCTTTACAATGGTGTTCTGTGGCATCGGCCGTCAGTAGAAGGAAGCAATACAAACACAGCAATTTGGACGTGCTTTAGTCTCTGGCTTTCGTGCGAAAACGAGCAGGATACAATATCCAACCTGACCCAGGTATACCGCAAGGATATAAGCGGCTATTGCTGGCGCCCAAGGCGATATCGAGGCTGGATGTGAACGCGTGACATCGCCTGGGTTGAAATGAGCTGGGCAGGGACTCGATGGTACAGATGGGATGACAAACCAAGGGAGGGGCGAAGAATGAAAGAACACACTAGTGTGGTTACGATATTTATTAATAGGGATAACGGGGTGAGTACTTGTAGGCTGATCTCAACAAATCAGAGAGCCTGATCAGATTTTCTATGACCTCCAGTGAAAGCAATACCGAATGAGCGACATGTAGTCGCGAACGTGAGGGTTTGAGAAGTCAATAGGAAGCTCTGAGTTTGAGTTCATTCTTCGTGCTATTGTGCTAGTTGGTGAACGAGGAGAACAAGGACTGGAGGGGCCCGACTCGGTGAGTCCTCCATGGGCTCCATGGCGGGTATACTGCGGCCAGGAAAGGTCAGGATGACGTCATGTTACGATTTCATTTAGTTACGTAATCGTGGTCTTTTCACAACCAAACCTTTTACCCGTTGCAATACGACGGTAGTGCTGTATGCAGACGACTGATGTTTAGTCGGCCACGTTTGAAACTCGAACTTATCGCGACTACTCAGCAAGTTGTTCACCCCGGCTATTGAAAGTCTGTCAAACGTTCTCGAACCTGAAGACTATGCGCACGCTTGCCACGTTTCCACGGAAGAGCTTTTGGGGACTCAGAGGTGAAATGGATCTACTGCACCAGTATGCTATCAGACATAATGTCCGAATACTTCGCCCCCGCATTCATTATATCGGACATTCTTTGAGCTGTGATCCACGCCGGCATCCACCTGACTTCCAGGGATATTAGCCTCGTGGCATACACGCCGCAGCCGCGCCCCCGACATGCCCCTCAAAAACTCCTCAAAAATTCCCAGGTGTTTCGACCCCCAACGTCGTATCATCTCTGCAGAACACTTCTCGTCTCGTCGTTATGAGCGAAGACCCCCACGTTCCTACTCGTCATCCTGACCTTGGAGAGAATTCCATCCCATTCCCGCACGCACCTTCCATCAGTCGACAGTCTCTCAGCCTTACCTCCACTGACATTGAGGGCATTGGCTATTCTTATTCTCAGGCTTATGCCAATCTCTCTCACGAACCCAGTGCGACGTATCAAGCACGACTATCCCGCACTCCTGCGGGGTCCATTCGTAGTACCCGCGGCCGTGCCGGGCTACAGCAACTCAGCCCTGTTGTTGAGGAGAACGAAGAACGGAGGCGCTCGCGAGGTTCACGATCCTATACATCGTCCCCCCCTCCTACCCGCCTTTCCTTAGTACCAATATCACTATCTGAGCCTCCCGCAGTATTCCCCGAGGACATTACAGAGGTGATCATGTCTCTTCTCCCCCGTGTGGAAGCACGTACAGCAGCTATTACCAGACATCGCTCCAGGCGTTCCAAAATATTTCGGGTCTTCTTGCCAGTAAAACGTGTCGCAAAATTGGCAGGGAGCGCTGTTTCTGGTACAGCTAAAGCTATACCGACGTTTTGCCTGAAGCATCGATACTAGCTCTCTGGTCTCACTCCCCGTAATTTGCAAACTTTACGTGACGGCGCTTTCCTTGATCTGACTGTATTACTATGCAATATTGCCCTGATGCGCGTGGAACTCGTGCCATAACTCACCGACGGCCACGCCTTCGCCTGCCCGTAATCACGTGCGTACATTCAGCCGCACTTCACATTAAAGAACGTCTACTATGCCTCCATTGTCCTTATCTCTCCGCCCACAAGCAACTCCACAAGCACACCACACTCTTCCACACTTGCACAAAGCCCGCAGGTGAATTGCTCCGACATGCCGTCCCTCAAAAGGCCTCGGACTGCAGCCGCCTTACCTGTCGGTGTTCCCGTAGATGCCACACCTTCGCCACCCACCATTCCCCCACCCCCATATTGCAAGACACCTCCACGGAAACATCGGCGAATTGACGACACCCGAGCGCCCTTCTCAGACATGAGTAACGAGATGAATATATTCGGCATTTCTTCACCTCCGATTTCCCCATCTTCGTCTAGACTATCGCGGGTCCAAGCCGTATTCTCTCGTCAATCAGCGTCTCCAAAGCCGCGCGGAAATATAAGAGCGGCTCCCTTCTGTCGCATCAGGTCATGCGAGGAAGATCCTGCAGACACTATTAGCGCTCTCCCCGCCATCCCCCGTGCTCGACCGCCACCGCCACCATACTCGGCTCGGTCCCAGAACCGCCACTCATCATACATCCCGTCGCTAGACTCGACACCAGGACCTTTTCACATGCTGGAGTGTATTCAATCCGGCGGTTTCGCCACTGCTTGGGCCGCTCGTGATTTGAGCACGTCTCGCGTATTGTGTTTCAAGGTCACGTCCAAGGAGATCGTTTCCGAGTACAAGGCCTCACGCCTGGCTCTGGGACGTGAACTTGAGGCATATCAACGCCTTGCGGCATGCATCGAGACGCCGTATGTAATGCAGTTGCACGGCGTTTTTCAAGATGACAGCAAGGTATACTTCGCTATGGTGAGTTCCAACGTTCTCGGTGGGATGTTATTCGTAACGACGATCCTAGGATTTGATGGAATGTGATCTATGGGAAGCCACGGCGAAGGGCGTGTCTAGTGCGCAATTACGACGATGGACAGCTCAAATTGTGGGTTTCTATCCCTATTTCTATCCCTCCGTCTGTATGTTTCGACTTGGTGACTCAAATTTTGGCCCGAATTTACTAGGCACTCGGTCTCGATGCTCTTCACAACATGGGCATCATGCACCGTGATCTCAAGCCAGAAAACATCCTTCTTTCCCGTTCTGGGGACGTGCGAATCGCCGACTTGGGCGCCGCATTCGTACACGATGCCTCCCGCCTCATTCGCGGGCAGAGCTACGCCCGAGATGCAGTGTTTACGCCGGGTTATGCCGCTCCCGAGCTCGTCGGCGGTGCGCTCCGTGAAGACGGTGGGTGGATCGCACCTGGGTCACGCTGCCCGCGATATGGCCTCGAAGTCGACTGGTGGGCGCTCGGTTGCATCATGTACATGATGATGGCGGGGTGCATGCTCTTTTCAGAGAAGACCGACCTGCTAGAATACGTGGAACGATATAAATCCCATCGGGGAAGAGCATGGCTTCGATCCCGGTGTACCATGACCGAGACTGAGCTGCAGGTACTTTACGGGGTGCGTTCATTTCTGTTTTTTTTTTTTTGCTGGGTGGTAATGACGAAGTGTGACTCATATCATTTCCGCAGTTGCTCCACGTCTCAATCAGCAGGCGATTTGCCTTTGAGGAGCTCGAGAGGGAACCATTTTTCGAGAATGAAGAGTAGGTGTTTCGCCGGTGCTTCCATTTCAACACCTCTCATTTTTTTGGTTCTCCGTCGTCTTACAGAGGTGTGGACGAATTTACATATCTTGAGCACCGTTCTCGCTCCCCTCTTAAGGGCCTTTATCGTCCCGAAAAGCCTAAATACAGGATGGCGTCTCCTGACCCAACGGTCACCCTTGATCTCGTGAGCTCCACAGACGAGGTGGGAGCAGAAGGAGAGGAAAGCAACGACTGGCACTTCTGGCGCTGGTTTGCATGGCATAACCCACAGGGTCTCTGGGCTGACTGGAAAGGTACAAGTCGGTGGTGGGCCCTCCACTGACCGCACCCTCGTCACATCATCAATATGCATCAATAATCTTGCTTGACATAATTATCATTATTTCCTTCTTTCTCACTCCAAAGTGTCCAAGAATACCTATTATCCGTCTCGTTGGCTTATTCGTGGGAAGGACTTTTTCGCAGAGATGTGTCTACAGATCCAGGTGCAGGGCCTGAATTACTAGGTTTGATACGGTATTGTACCCAGTATGTTGTACTTGTACAGAGGAAACTTCCAACAGAAAGATCTGTTGCCAGTCCGATCATACCAAGGTGGATGGAGCCTTACGCCGGAGGTTGGTGTCCCGGGGCTTGCTGATTTGCAGATTTCCTGATGTCGGGGGGATTTCCCCGTATTCTTTCTATCTGGCGTTAGCACATTCCGGAATATCTCTAGCTAATCAATTCCGATTGGGGAAAAGACAATTAAAGGATGCGTCGAGACCCCGCTTAAAGTTCGTCCTGGGTGGAGGCTGTGGCAGACAGGAGAGGCCTGGCGGTTCCGCCGTGGGCAGAGTACGCGACGACGATCATTTTACAGGTAGGATCAGCGGCCCAAAGACGCCTGATGCAGTGCACAGTGTAATACAGTCATAATAATAGTAGACCATCGGAACTCCTTGCGAGGCCACGAGGAGCACGGCATCCGGGCAACGTGTTCAGACGCGCTGACATTTACATTCCCAGGCACAACGTTGTGCCCAGCACCAAACACAGCACCTTGAAAGAAATACATTTAAAAGCGAAACAAGGTTATTGTGGCCCCCAAAAACCGGTGATGACATAGGGCGGAGAGCGCAGCCACCGCCTGATGGCCACATGAGACTCGGCAGAGAGAAAAACATATCGGGTCTTGTTCCGGAATGCGGTGGTCCGTGTTGACATGTCGTTTTCGTATTATTTTCCTCCCCTGGGTGAGGTGAGATAGGGGGATCTGTGTGAACGAGCGCTCCGGTAGCTTTGGGTGGAAGGTCCGTGGGAGTCACGGCGGTCACGGTGGGCGTCGAGGGATCAGAACCTCGGATGGGTCTAGTCTGGCTAAGCGCAGAAGTTTCATGCGGCTCGGTCTCGCAGCCAAGCCTCCGGGTGACACGTCGAAGGAAAGCGCCAGAAACGAGAGGGCTGATGCTGAGCCTGAGGGGGAGGCATCCGTGGCGGGAGATATCCGAAAAGGAACGCCACGCGCCACCAGCGGGACAGACAGGCTACGTTTTCCTTGTGGCCATGAGGCCTTCCATTCGATTTGGGGACAAAGAGCGTGGGTTAAGAGGTCTTGTGAAGCTGCTGCTATTTGACGCTAGACTCGGACGAGCGCGTCAGAAGGGTCTCAGAAGCCAGCAAGATTAAAATGGGAAAATTAGATAAATTCCCACGCCAGATCGGAGAACCTCGTGCGAGTAAAATCTCACTCTTCAAGTGTGTACGTCAGGGACAGAAGAAAAAACAATAGAAAATAGCCTCGGAAATTCTCTATAGGAGGTACTGTATTGTGGGATCACGCGATACGGGATCACGGTCTGATTGCGGGGGCCGGCGACTAGGCTTGATCTCGGCTGAAATTCCGTGGCGACATGATTAATCTTGGGACGGAGGGAAGGTATCTTCTGGACAATTGTATCCAGAAAAGGCCACGGCCAGTGAATTTAGCGTCGGTCAAACCATCAGCCTAAAAATCTTTTCAGAGAAGCAGTTCCAACGTCTTCAAGAAGGTACTTTCTACCAGTCAAAGGACGAGCTCGCGAAAGTCGAGATGAAAAAGACCGCGTGTGTTCTCGGCGACGCTCGGCGAAGACGAACACATCGTCTTTTATCGTCGAAGCTGTGCGGCTGGATCGGGCAAACTGGTGACTCATTGACGCACCTGGAGGACCAGAAGACCGTGGATGGTGTCTACAACGAGAGACTGAAAACGGGTCCGAGGATTGCTTCAACCTAAACGGATCCAAGGGACGCGTGACCGATGATATGTCCGAATGGACCAGTCGAACGATCGATCTTCCATTCGTGATTATGGAGCTGCGGTGACCGTACGCACATATGATACGCCCAATATGGGGGAGTGGCACGCAGACAATGATCTTTTATTCAAACGGATGGTAGGTAAATACAAACAAAAATTGAAAGAAAATGGGGCGACGGTGGGATCCGGGGAACTTGAGGGCAGTGGGCGATTCGATCGACCGAGTGGGGATGTGAG
>WNFQ01005092.1_pt1 | contig 11333 bp, 7 predicted proteins | sample 5400171 | NCBI WGS metagenome assembly WNFQ01 (sample SAMN13153356, study PRJNA577476) | soil metagenome | isolation source: 20 cm soil under Madrone tree | place: USA:California | collected 2016-06-14 | reverse complement strand
TCGTGGGCGGCTGCGAGTCGCGTAGTACGGCCATCGCTGCCACGGGATCGTCCACGTCCAGGTAAATTCTCGCGGCCCTGGACCTCCCGCGTACCGACTGCGGGTCCAGCGCAATCGACTGCTCGATAATGCGCACTGCGTCGACAAATTCGCCGCTGAATTCGTACCTAGACAGAGCTAGTTGAGTCAGCGCCGGATGAAGTTTGGGGTTGATCGCAAGCGCCTCGCGCACCAGACGATCGTGCCCAGCGACGTCACTGCGACTGACCATGAGCAGGAACGCCTTGCGAAGATGAAGGGTGGGCGTCAGTGGGTCGATCTGTCGTGCGCGATCGATCATGTCGATGGCCTCGCCCTTGCGGTACTGTCCATACAGGAATCCGGAGAAGCGCATGTACCCGACGCCGTAGTTGGGCGCAAGGCGCAGCCCTTTGCGATACAACTCCTCGGCCTTGACCGGGTCGGTATTGAGGCTCGCGCGCTCGATCCAGGCTTCGCCGAGCGCAGGATCCAATTCCAGCGAACGATCGAACGCCTTTTGAGCCTCAGCGAGCACTTGCATCGTCGCCATGGTCTTGCCGGACTGGCGATAGCCGGTCAACGCGGCGGGCACGCCCGTGTCGTCCGGCGTGCTGAGGCGGCTGGCCAGCAACTGTGCCTGGCCTAGCGCCAGGTAGCCTCGGGCAAAGTTCGGATCGAGCACTGTCGCGCGCCTGAACAGTGCGACCGCCGTTTCGGCATCAGCGACCCTCAGATTCGACATGAGCTGCTGGCCTTGCACATAGAGCTCGTAAGCATCCAGGTTGATGCGGGCATCTGCGGATGCATCCCGCGCAGCAGGTTCAACGGCGATGTTCAATGTGCCGGCGACTCGCTGAGCGATTCCTTCCCTGATGGCCGCGGCATCGGTCACGGAACGCTCGAACCTGGTCGACCACAGCTCCGATCCGGACTCCGTGTCGAAGAGTTGGACACCTATTCGTAGCTGATCGCCGGTACGCGCGACACTTCCCTGGAGCAGAAACCGCGCGCGCAGCTTTTGGCCGACATCACGTACGTTGAGGTGACCATCCGTCCGGCCCGACATGGAGCCGCTGCCGATCACAACCACGTCCTTGAATCCCGTCAGCCGGTTACGAAGCAGGTCAGTCACGCTTTGCGCCAGAAACTCGCTGGCTTCGCTGTGGGCGGACGTGCGAAACGGCAGCACGGCAATCGTCGGACGGTCGAGCGGCAGGCGCGCCGTTTCGGCCGCGGGCGCCAGCCTCGCCGGCACTGATTCGCGGCGAAGCCCGACGATGCTCAGACCTGCGACCAAAAGCCCCGCCAGTCCCGCTGCCACATACACATACGGACGCCTGTACCAGACGGTCGGGGAACGCGACTCCGCCGGGTCGGCTCGCGGCGCTGGCGGCGGGGCGAGCGACTTCTCCGGCACCAGCAGCGGCTGATCCTGCAGCCGCGCGACGAAGCGATAACCGCGTCCCGGGACGGTCGCGAGGAATTCGGGCGCGTCGCGCGAATCGCCGAGCGCGCGACGGATCGCATGCACAGCCTGATTGAGGTTGTTTTCTTCGACGACCACACCTGGCCAGACGGCCGACAATAGCTCTTCCTTGCCGACGACGCGGTCACGGTGGCGGACGAGGTACTCGAGCACGTCGAACGCCCGTCCGGCGAGTGGCAGCACCGCGCCGGCCTCGTCGGTGAGGCGACGGCCGTCGGGGTCGAGCCGGAATCGCCCGAATCGCCAGGTGTACCGCGCAGGTTGGTCGAGGTCGGTGCTCAGGGACATTCCTGAACCGTGGCTGCTGAGACTGGGTGCGAGTGCGCGATCCAGCGTACGGCCTCGCCCTCAACTACTCAAGCCAAGATCCGTGGCAAGATTGGCGCAACTGATATGTCGAGAGCACGCAGGAACGGCAAGGCCCGCTCGATCGCGGGGCAAGCCTTGGCGGTGACGCTCGCGCCGCTGACTGCAACCTGCGCGGACGCCACGCCCCTCGATGAGGTCATCGTAACCGCACAGCGCGTTGCCCGCCCGGCCCAGGAGACTCCCGCATCCGTAAGCGCGCTGTCCGGCGAGGAGTTACGCGAGCGCGATCTGCACACGGCGCGCGAACTGGCGACGGCCGTACCGAACCTCACCTGGCAAGCCACGGATGGTGCATCGGTCGGAAGCGTATTCATTCGCGGCGTCGGCTCACCGTCCATCCACTCGAACCAGCTGGGAGCGGTGGGGCTCTACGCGGACGATGTCACCCTGAATGCGCCGCTCCTCGCGAACCTGGCGCTGCTCGATCTCGAGCGCGTAGAGGTTCTGCGCGGCCCGTGGAACGCCGGGTTGGGCCGCAACGCCTCCGGTGGTGCGCTGCACTTCGTGAGCCGCGCTCCGGCGGTCGGTGAGCATGCAACCGCCCATGCGCTGCTGCGCGTTGGCACACAAGGGCGCCTCGACGCCGAGCTGGCAACCGGATTGCCGCTCGGCGAGTACACCGCCGCACGCATCGCCCTTAGTCGCGAAGCGCTGGGCGATTATGCCAATAACGCGACGCTCGCGCGTGCCGAAGGCCGCAATGCGCGGACGACGGCGCGCGCACGATGGCGTCGCGAAGTCCCGGGCGGCACCGATTTCGACGTCGGCGTGCACGGGAGTCGCATCGCGGGCGATTCGATCCGCTACAAGCAGATTGGGCGCGGCACGCCCGGAAACCCGGGGCGGTCCGACTGCCCCTTCCTGGCCGTCGATCCCAACCCCGGAAACGGCTGCGTCGATCAGACCGGTTTCGCTGACACCGCGGCGTTCGACGAGAACTTCTCCGGCAATCCGAGCGGGCTCTCCGCAACGGTGGCCGGAGCGTCGCTGCGCATCGCGCAAGAGTTCGCTGGAGTGCGCTTGACGTCCCTCACCGCCTTCGAGGGCGGCGACTCGCGTCGCGCCGAGGACACGGACGCGGGCCCGAGCTACCTGTTCGCGTCCTGGCAGGAAACGGACTCGGATCAGTGGTCGCAGGACCTGCAGTTCGCGTCACTCGACGAGCACGGATGGCAGCTCGGCATCTACCTCTTCCAGGAGGATGCGCGATATACGAGCGTGCGGCGCAACCCGAACCCGCTGTTCACGCCGTCTCTCGTTCCCGGGATGCCGATCCCCGAGACCGGCGTGCGCACCTCGGTCCTGTACGGCGACCTCGCGCAGCGAATGCGGCATGCTTCGGCCTGGGTGCGGGCCGATCGTGCGTTGTCCAGTGCGAGCACGCTGACGGGCGAGATCCGCGTTGCGTACGAGCAGCTCAGTGGCGAAATGCGTTCGGGTGCGTGGGCCGACACGACGCCTGAGCTCGCGCCGGATCAATTCCTCGGCACCGCGGATGTGCTCGGTTTCGCCGCGACTTCGGTCGAAGTGGGCGCCGGTGCGCTCACGCAGCTGTGTCCGGCCCCATTTGCCCTCACCCGCTGTTATACCCGTACGCAAATCGACCGCAGCGACTGGCTCTGGGGTGGGCGTCTCACGCTCGATCGCCGCCTCGGCAACACTCTGCTCGGGTACGCGAGTATCGCGCGCGGGTTCAAGGGTCCCGGTGTGAGTCCGATCGCGCGCGAGGCCCTGGCGGGCCTCGGCGGCCGTACGGTGGAACCCGAGCGCGTACTCACGTTCGAGCTCGGCGTGAAAAGCGAATGGCGCGAACATACGCTCCGGGTCAACGGCAGCGCCTTTCTCAACGACTGGTCGGACTACCAGCTCTATCTCTCCGTGTCGACGCCCCCGCCTGGTGCCTCGAGCGTGCTCACGAACCTGCCGGAGGCACGGACCTGGGGCGGGGAACTCGAGGTCGATTGGGCGCCATCGCCCGCGTGGCGCGTGGGCGCGGGGCTGGGCCTCACACACAGCGAAGTCCGCGAAGTGGGAGACATCGTCGACGCAGTACCCGGCAGTCCGCTGATCGGCGTGCCTGAACTCACCTTCAACGCGCTGGTCGCGCGGACCTGGTCGCTTGGCGGTGGCCGGTTGACGGCGCAAGTCGAGTCGTCCTATGTCGACGAGCGAAGCTTCTCGCTCAATCGCAACATAGCGCTCATCGAACCGGAGTATTGGCTCATCGACGCGAGCGCGCGTTACCGCTTCGGCCAGGATGAGCGGTTCGAAGTGACGCTGTGGGGCCGAAATCTTGGTGCGTCGCGCTACTGCGTCCGGCGGGGTTTCGCCGGAGGCCTGGGGAGCGGCGACGCCTCCAACTGCCAGCCGAACGAGGGCATCCGTTTCTTCGGTCTCTCGCTGTTCGCTCGAATCGGATGAGGAGTCCATATCCAGCGCGAGCAAGGGTCCTCGGACGAGGACCCCTTTGAATCACTCGAATTGCAGGCGCGAAGTCGTTAGTCCATGCGCACGGCCGCAGCAACCGCGCATCCACTCGGCGGTACCAGCGTCCCACCCGTGTCGAAGAACGAGACGGTCGCAACGCTGCTCCAGTGATCGTCGTCGACGAGTTCGATGCCCTGGTCCACGCGCTGCGTGCCGCGCACATACCGGGGTGGCGTCGGCGGAGTCACAACACTCGTAAACTGTACAAACGCCTGAAACACCGCACGGTAGGCGTTCGGTCCGATGCGCTCCCAAAAGCCATGGCCCGAGCTGCGTTGGCCCGGCTGAAAACGTGTGTTCGACGTCGTCTCGGCCAGCGTTCCTCGTGCACCGAAGGTCATGTACGAGTCGACCGAAAAAGTAGGCAGCAGCTCTCCGGTTGCACAGACGTAGGGCGTTATCGTCACTTGCCAGGCGCCTTCGAGCCGCGACGGTGACTCGGATCGGTCGTGGGCCACCTCATCAGCGGCCGCCTGGGCCGAAACTCCCGACAGCGTCAGCGCGGTTATGAAAGACAACAGGATGGTCTTGGTGCTCATGTGTTTCTGCTCCTCGAGAGCGGCAGAATTGCCGTCCCTGCGGGAGCGATCGTTCCGCAATCCGCGCGGCGACGTCCTTGCGCCCGGCTGAATCGTTCTGAATGTTTGTGAATCGGGCGCCGCTAAAGAGAATTCGATCCGACGGCAAACGAGCTATGCCGCTGAAATGATAACGAAAACTTCCGCCACTACTCCAATATTTCGGCGAGATACGGGCATTCCGAACCCTGGGTTCGCGGCGCTATGGGCCTTCGGCGAAGACACGGAGGCGCCGGTTGAACTCCCCGGCATTCTCCCAGAACGGCGCGTGTCCGCAGTTCTCCATGACGTGGATCTGAGCATGAGGCATGGAGGCTTTGTGCCGATCGACGACGGTGGGTCTGACAATCGCATCCAAAGCACCATGAGTAATCAGGACAGGCTTGCGAATCTTCGGCAGGAGGTCGTCGTTGTCGACCGAGCGGGAAAACAGCGCCTCACGAACGCCAGGCGGAACGCAGACGTTGTACCCGAGCATGAGGTACAGGTCCTCGGCCCGAGGGCTGCTGCGCGAAGAACATGCGTATGAATGGCTCGAGATTGCGCACACTCTCCTCCGCATCTGTGGCGAACAAACCCGGCGCGACGCCGAGGGTCTCCGGAGTGATCACCGACATCGCGTCCTCACTGCCGAGCTTCGTAAGGGCGCTGACGAGATGCAGACCGCCAAGGCTGTCATCGCCGTGGTGCCTGATGTAGTCGAGGGGTACGAGTCCGTACGACCAGGAATAGAGGATCGGACGTTGCAGGCCCAGAGTTCGTATGGCGGAGTTGATGTCGTCCGCCCACAGTCTCGAGTCGGCATATCCGTCGCGCGGCTTATCGGACTGACCATGACCGCGCAGATCTAGTGCGACGAGACGGAAATCACCGGCCAGGTCCGAGTTCAGCTGCCGACTCCACTGCAGCCAACACTGCGAAAAGCCGTGAAGAAACAGGATCGGGCGGCCCTCTGGGATACCCATTTCGACGACGTGGAGCCGAACGCCGCTACCCCCAGAGATTCGATGCGTCTTAATGCCGTTACTCCGTTCCGGTCTGGTGGCCGAACCGGAAGTCAACTCATCATCGTTGGCTCAGACAGACGCGCCGTCGCCAAAGGCGATGTTCGCTAAGACAATTCGACAAGCCACCGCGAGAAGCCGGTCTTATTGGACACTTTACGTCCGGTTCATTCTTGATCAAGTCGCAGCGCGGCCATGCGTGCGGTGGATTCTCTTGAAATCCACCGCACGCATGATCGAGCCAGGCGGCGCTAAACGATACGCCTGACGAAGGCAGTGGCGCACCGCACTCAGTGTCCAGAAACCGCCTGCACCAGATCGGGCAGGAGGTTCATCGCGTTGGGACTACCCAAGCCGGTGATCGCGTCCCATCCGGGCGAGGCCGGGTAGCCCGGGATGGAGCTAACCTGATTGCTGCCGACCGTGACATCAAAGAAGTCATGGGCGTACTTCGATGGGTCAGCGGCGATCGCGTACAGGGCGGGATTGATGTAGCCCAGATCGCTCCCGGCCATTTGGTCGGCTATCGCGATCAAGCCTGCCCATTGCGGCGCGCTGCAGCTGGTACCGCCCACGACGTACCAGCCGATGCTGCAAGGATCAGCGCCACCACAACCGGTCCCCGACGAGGTGGTTGCGGGTTCGCTCACGTAAACCAGCGGCCCTGTTCCCGAGCTTGCCTGGAAAGACACATCCGGCACGCCGCGCATATTGGAGTTCGGGCCGGGAGCGCCGACCGAACTGCCCACATAGGTGCTGCCAGGAGGTAGCGTCGTCTGGAAAGCAGGACGCGCGAACAGGATGCTGTAACCACCGCCCGAGAAGGGCCAGCCTACTTCGCGCTGCCCGAGGAAAACCTGGCACACGGTGGGGGGCGAGGTGTTATCCACCATGAGGCCTGTGGTCGCATCCATGCACAAACGGGTGCCGCCGACGCCCGTGACCAATGGATCCGAGGCAGGCCATCCCACGCTGGGATAGGGAACGACCCGTGGATTCTTTACCGGCGTCTTGCCAGCGTTGCTGGTACCAGAGTCACCCGTGGATGCGATCACGGTAATGTGGTTGGCCTGGGCATCGACGAAGGCTCCGCGCAGACCCATCAAGGACGCGCTCGAAAAGTTCCCCTCTGTCGATCCCAGGCTCATGCTGATGACATCTGCCAAGTGATTGTCTACGACGTACTGTATGGCGTTCATCATCTGCGGGAAGCCCTGCACTCCCTGGGTTTCCGCGGTTGGCGTGGTCACCAACAGAATGTTGGCTTGAGGAGCGATGGCGTGCGCCCACTCGACATCGAGCGAGACTTCAATCGCCCACAGGTTGTGGTTCTCCCTACCGGTGCCCTGATTCGGCGGCGGCGGGTTGGGTGGCGGCGAGCCCTGCACCTGCAGGATGCGGAACGTCGGCATCCCTGGGCTGCAGGTCACTCCGGCTTCTCCGCAAAGGTGCGGCAACCCAAACGCGGTACTGAATACATTGAGGTCGTTCGCGATGGTGGAACTGCCGAACGAGTCTATAACGGCGATGGTTTTCCCCTTCCCGGTGAATCCCTGCGTGTAAAGCGGGGGAATGTTGTAGGCGTTCTGCATTGCCTGCGGGGTGAAACACCGTATTCCGACGGCGTAGCACGCCGACTCGGTTGGCGGAGTCGTGCTGCTTTCCAGGAACTGCCATTCTGCAACGGCAGGCTGCTGAGCCAACACCGGCGATGCCGTTGTGAGCGCCAGCGCAGCCGTCACAATCATGCATGTCGTCGCACCCCTCCGAAGGGAATAAACGGATGGCATACGGACCTCCCTCGGGTTCAGATCGGTTCGGGATTTTCGGGGTCGCCGCCGACAACGTTTTACGCGGCCCCCCGCTGCTGCGCGTAGCTGACGCCCGCACGCGGCTCGAAGTCAATACAGGGTTTACCCGCAGCTGCGCCTCGGTGAAATGAATCCGATCGCCAGTCTTGAGCCTTGCTGCCGTGCGATGCGCTCCTGTACGGCCGCATCCGGCCAGACGCCTTTCAGGACCGCGATGACTGGTCACCTCTTGACGCGGATCGCCTCCGCTAGGCTCACGTTCCGGGGGGGCGTAGTCGCCGAGCTTGCCGAGGATCGCGCCCGATCAGCCCCACCGCTGCCTTGGGGAACGGCCATAACCGTCCGTCTCCCATAGGCCGCCGGCGAACAGTCCCCGTCAGCCCGTCAGTGCGGCTAGCGACTCTCACGCGGTGGAGCCGCTGCGCGACCACAGGTTCTGGATGCCTTCCAGCGTGCGGCGTTTCGTCTCCGGGACGTACAGGCAAACGAAGGTCGCGGCGAGCACGCTCATGGCCCCGTATATCCAGTAGGCGAAACCGTGATTGAACAAGTCGTTGAGGACCGAATTTCCGTCGAGGACCTTGAAGGACCAGGAAACGAACAGGTTGGCGATCCACTGGGCGGCGACCGCGATGGCAAGGGCACGATTCTTGATCGCGTTCGGAAACATCTCCGAGAGCAGCACCCAGGTTACCGGTCCCCACGACAGCGCAAACCCGGCGCTGTAAATCACCACCGCGCACAGCGCACCCACCCCAACCAACCGGGCCTGGAACAGGAAGCCGAGCGCCAGCATCGCGACGGCCATAACCACTGCACCGACGATGAGCAACGGCTTTCGTCCCCAGCGATCGACAGTCAGGATGGCAATGATCGTGGACAGCGCGTTCGCGAGACCGACGATGATCGTCTGCCAGAGCGCCGTGTCCGTGGTCGCACCCATGTTCTTGAACATCAGCGGTGCGTAGTACAGTACCGCGTTGATGCCGACGAACTGCTGGAAGACGGAAAGCATGATGCCGGTCACGACGACGCGTGAACCGAAAGCGAACAGGCTGGGCGCCACGCGGCCGGTCTGCACCCTGAGCGAAGCTTCGATGTCTGCCAGCGTCGCCTGCGCCGCGCCGTGGCCCAGCAAACGAATCAGAATCTGCAGGGCCTGCGCGCTGCGTCCCTGCATCACCAGCCAGCGGGGCGTGTCCGGAACGCACAGCAGCAGCCCCGCGAACAGCGCAGCGGGCACAGCTTCCGATGCCAGCATCAGTCTCCACCCGGTGCTCTTGATCCACGCGTCGTCGCCCTGGGACGCTATCGCCCAGTTGACGAAATAGACCAGCAGCATGCCGAACACGATCGACAATTGGTTGAAGGAAACCAGCCGCCCGCGAATCTGGCTCGGCGCAATCTCGGCGATGTACAGCGGCGAGAGCATCGAAGCGATGCCCACGCCGACCCCGCACAGGATCCGATAGAAAATGAATGGCGTCAGCGCCCGCGGCCCCATGCCGCCGATCGGCCCGATACCGAGCTCGGGATAGGCCGAGCCCACCGCCGACAGCAGAAAGAGCGCGCCCGCGACCAGCAAGCCCCACTTGCGACCGAGTCGTTTGGCCACCCAACCGGCGATCACCGCACCGATGATGCAGCCGAACAGCGCGCTCGAGACCGTCCACCCCGACAGGCTGCTGCGGGCGGTTTCGGACAGATTCAATCGACAGGCTGCTGCGGGCGGTTTCGGACAGATTCAATGGCTCGATGAAATTCGCGTCAATGGCACTGACGGCGCCTGAGATCACCGCAGTGTCATAACCGAATAGCAGGCCCCCCAGCGTAGCGACAAATGTCAGCCCGTTGACGAGTGATCTGTTGTGCGGTGTCATTGTCCCCGCCCCTTCGAGCGGCAGTCGAGCACCGCGCGGCTGCCGGTTACGCGACCGTGAACACCCTCGGCGCGCTCGATGCGCCAGCGGCACATCGTCGGCGAGAAGCCGTGCGTCGACCTCAATATGCCCTCATCGCAATCGGGGCGGCAGAAACACGCGAGATATTCGCAAATTTCAGGACCGGGCGGCTGGAGCATATAGCAGCGGGAAGAACCGTCCTTCGACCTTCTCGCCGGCTGGGATTCCCGGGATGCCTTGAAGCAGAGGCTCATTGCTTGCCGAGCGCACGCCATCTTTCATGACATTAATTACCGTCGCACGGCGGGAATGATCGGAATGGTTCGCAAATGATCCATGCACCAGACGTGGATGATGGAACGAGGCCTCGCCTTTCTTCAATTCAACCGCGACTGGGTGTTGAAACTCACGTCGCTGTTCCTCGTTCAGAACCGCATTGATGGCGGTCATATCTCCTGCTAGCCCGGTGATGGGCAGATCCGGCCAGCGATGGCTGCGAGCGATGTAATGCATGCATCCGTTTTCGCGGCTCGAATCATCGAGACCAATCCAGCAAGTCAGGTGGGCAAGCGGTTGAGTTCGGGTCCAGTAGGAGTAATCCTGGTGCCAGGCCACAACTCCCCCGTGATGAGCGGGTTTGCAGAACAGCTGGTCGTGCCAGAAGCGAACGGAGCCGCCTAACAGTTGCGCCGCCGGGACGGTGAATGCCCGGTGCCAGAGCAGATCGTGAAAGCCTGGCGCGATGCGCCAGGCGCCGAGTGCATGGAACAGCACATGATTGGGATCGGTTGACTCGTTCGAGTTGTATTCGTAAAACAATCCTCGTTCTTCTGGTGACGCATCCAGCAGCCCGGCCAGCTCCTGTCTGAGCGCCTCCACCTGCTCGTCCGAGAGAATGCGGATTCCGCTCAAGTAGCCATATTCGTGAAAGAAGTCGACCTGCTTCGGGTGCAGCCGGTACTCCGCCAGCGTCCGATGATTCACATCAGGAAAAAGCGAACTGATGGCGTGATGGTCAGCAGAGAGATCGTGAATCATAGGGCTAAGTGGCGTCGGTGAAGTTCCCCCAGGGCCATGCGCGACTCGGTCGTGTGCCGTTTCTCATGACACTCAGAGGCGATTGCCCCAGGTTTCCGAAATGCTGTGGCTCCCGGCGGGAAGCGTAAATGTAACAACTCCATCCCGTACGGGGAGGTGGCGCGCGGGGCCACCATCAACCGTTAATGAAACGGTACCCGACTTTGTTTCCATGGTCTGTATCCGGGTAGTGCGAGCCATCTTTATCGAGAACGACACGCCATCGGGCATAACGCTGTAGTTTCGTACAACTACACCGGCATTGGCGTCGAAACGAGTTTGACCGTCCCGCCTAACCGAAGTGAGAGCGGGGCCGATCGTCACATCATAGCGATGCTCCTTCCACATGACACCGAGGAGTTGACCTTCGCGCGGGGGTTGTAGTGCTCCAAAGCGAAGCCCGTCCCAGGGATTCTCGTCGATGAACTGTTGCATCCCGATGAGGCACAGGAGTGCGCCCCACGTGTAGTGAACGTCTCCTCCTGCGCTCCCTCCCCAGGCATAGTATTGCTCGTTGGTTCGCTGATGGGCTTGCCAGTCCTCCATGAACAGGTCATAGCTCTTCTCGGCGAACTCCAGCGCTACCTCGTCTTCGCCAT
>WNFQ01003573.1_pt1 | contig 11336 bp, 6 predicted proteins | sample 5400171 | NCBI WGS metagenome assembly WNFQ01 (sample SAMN13153356, study PRJNA577476) | soil metagenome | isolation source: 20 cm soil under Madrone tree | place: USA:California | collected 2016-06-14 | reverse complement strand
TAGATGGAAAAAGCTTGCCAATGGCATGTACGCGCGCGTGAGCTTAAGGCGAAGATAAAACTGATCACGTGCGTGTGTAGGCTGCACAGACACCTGCAGGTGGGTAGGAAAGAAAAGGTAAAGGTGTAGGTACATAAGTTAATACTGCACCAATGCTATTGACGGCAGCGAGGATGATGAAGATGCGATCAGAGCTAAGGACGAAGCTGACAAGGAGGGGGAGAGTGAAGGCTTTAAGGCTGTAAGGTGGGACGCGTGGCTGCGCTCGTGACTGAACCCCCCCCCTCGACCCCGTGTCTTGGCATGTTCCGGCCCCTACCTCTTGTCTGAGACGCCCCAGAAGAGACTTTCCGCTGCGGTCAGGGCGATATTCGTGTCTGCCTGCCGACCGAACTGCCCAAGCGTGCTAATACAGAGACGCAGATGCTTGGGTGAGAGCGCTGCAAGACCATCGCGCAGTCACCATAACCATACATTGAAAAGCGATCTTGATAAGCGCAGAGGAGCCCTTTTCCTGCAAGTACCTGAGTGGAGGGGGGCGACCGTGGCTGGGCGAGGAAGGAGCCGATTGTGAAGTGCGGTCAGAAAGGGAGGGCTGGCAGACGCTACCAAGTACCTCAAAGATCGTTTCCCAACAGACAAGCAGGGTGTGGCCTGACGCTTGTAAAATCTGGTGTAGTATCTCAAAGCCCAAGCAGCAAAGCTCCATGCTCGCACTCGATGCGAGGCCACCGAGCACGATCTGCTGTGCAAGAACATCCAACACACAGCGCTGCACGGTTGTTTGGAGATCACTCGGAGCTGTCACGAGGTGGCGAGGGACAATTGTAAGGATGTCATCTAGAGTGCGAGCTGCTTATAGGCGGATTGGCGGCGGGGCTGCGGGATGACAGAGAACGAAGAGAAGGTGTGAGGTGATGGTGTCCCATGCAATATCAGAGGGCCGATAGACAACGCACTGAATATTGACCGCGGCGACGCCCCCCAAGCAAGCAATCCCAAAGTCGATCCCAAAGTCGCTGGACTGCTGTTTAATTCGTTCTCTCAATTGCGGCATACAAAGGTAGATGGACATCACGCACCAACGTCAGCGGAATATGGGTCCTGCGAACCCTCCTATTAAACCTTTCCGTGTGGGAGTCATGCTAGGAAAAGCGCGGCAGCAACAGCGCTCGTAAGCACACCAAATGCATGGCGGCTGTGGTGCGGCACCACCTCCACTGCCACACACAAGGCCCAGCGTTAATCCCTCAAGTGACCCCGTGGGGCATACCGCCTGACATGGGGGAACTGGAAGGCTTGAGGGCGAAGCTTGCAGCTGTTCGTCAAGCGCGGTGACGACGTGTGGTGGGAGTGTGGCTTTTACGAGGGCAGTGAGGAATGCATTGTGAGGGGTGAGCAGTGCGGCGAGCGCAAGCTAGCATATGCAGCGCGCCTGGAGATCATGGTATGAATAGCAAGAAAAGAAACCAGACTCACCAGCTCGCGTGGTGGATGGTATGGAGCTGTTGTCCTTCTTGCATATCTGAGCTTTATATCGAGCTTGATGGCCTTGCCGACGCTGACGAGGTCGCAGGCGATCTTCATGCCATCTGCGACGCCACCCGATCCCTGGAGGCGCATAATCACAAGGATGGTGATAAGAGGGAGCTTCTCGGGTTTGATGAGGGACAGGAAGGGCCCGAGTTGCCTAGCCCAAGCTCTTTAAAAAGTTCGGCCTTTCGTTATATGCGTTGAACTGCGACATCGTATACAGAACCTTCAAGGAGCAATTGTAGCGTGGCAAAGGCGTCACGGTCTGAGAGGACTCATCAGAACGGAGAAACCACCATGGTGATAGTAGCAGGCGTACTTTGGGGACTATGATCAACCCTGGTCATATCAAGTAGATGATAATTATTGCAATGGACCATGTATGTAGCGTGATCAGGTCTGGTCGAACCCATCATCGGATCTACGTCCCGGCGGAGTCAACAGTACCAAATCATAGGTGTGCTAATATCCTGATGCGGGCCCGGGCCCGCTGCCTGTGCAGGCCGCAGCGTTGCCTTCTGCGCAGAGAGCCTCATTTATGGCGAACGAATATTCATTGCAGGCCGTTGTATCGCCCTTTGCGCAGAGAGCCCCAAGTATGGCGAGCGATAAACTTTGGCAGGCCGCTCTATCGCCTTGGCTGCATTGAGTCTGAAGTTCCGTCACGTCCTGACGAGCAAGTCCTAGATCGGGAGTCAGCAAAGTCCTTCTCGTACAACGGGACCAATTCTGAGGAAGAGGAACCTACGTAGAATAGCGGCCGGTGCAACAGCCCACTCAGAGAAGGCCACTTCACGAATAGTTTCATCGCTACGCTGCGTGCGCATGGGTGCAGTGAGGGCCATGGTAGCTAGTAAAAGTGGCAGAAGGGGCAGAACAACAATATTGAGTGTGAATTTCATTGAGCGTGAATTGGGAATTAGAGGAGACCCTAGGTGGGATTTCTGAAGCTTTGGGGTGTTGGCCGTGTTGCACATCGCTGATTTTATAGCCTTTTACTCGGGGGCACATAGTCCTCAACGGTGCACTGAAAAAGGAAAGAAGCAGCATCTCATGCATCAATCGACCTCGATTAAAAGGGAAAGCACCCCAAAAGGGCCGCGTAGTTTATGACTGAATGCGAAGAGTCGGCCTGACTGCCAGTGACTGGCCACCTGCGTGAATATGATTGCGCTGTCCGAGCACTCCGCGGGGCACGGCGGAAGGGTATCATAATCGATCGCCATAGCAAGGATGTGTTGAATCACCAAGTTGCAAATGAGATTTTTTCCGGTTTTTCCTGGACTTCCGATTTACAATGATAAACCGAGAGCCAGGAAATCGCTAAAACCAACCTGAATATGTAGTGCTCCTTCCGGAGCTTCAAGTTGTCGCAAAACTTCTTATCAGCAAGATTGTGCAGAATGGTTTCGTATTTCTTTGTGTCTGTGAACTTTCTACGTTTTCAACCGATGCCGCGGATCGTTTCCTTGATACCATAGATCTCCGAGTCGGTTTTCTCGGACACGTATCCTTGACACTTTTTCTATACCCCACAATATCCCTGTGTCAGGTGCTCGAGCTTCGCATATTCGGCCTCGAGGTGGCGAGTGCAGTCCCTGAGACTTGCTTTGATCTGAGCCGAGACATAAGGGGATTGATCCACTGTGCGAGAGATGTCTGCCGCGATGCCTCCGAATCGGAGCTTGCACAAGTTTTCAGGAACAGGCCGAGGGGAAAGGTCCACGACTTAGGGTGCCCTTGCGCCGCTTTCGGTCTTTACCGCTCCTTCGGTTTCCTTCTACTCCTCTCCCGTCGAAATGGTGTAGCTGGCTCGCATTTTCCCCTCTTTTTCTGTGTGCCAGCCATCTCAGGATGATTTCTCTTTTCTCTCCAGATTGCACCTTTCTCTCCGCCCTGCCATTGTACGCTCATTTCCCCCCGTTAATTCGCTGATCTTCCTCTCTCTTATCTGAATTTTTATCGCTGTCCTCACGGACTCACTCACACCGCTCCTGGCGTCACAGAGTGTAGCGATGACTCGGATGGGAGTGCTCCCGTAACTGCACTATTGTTCCACGGACGATTTATTACGACGAAGTGGCTTGGCCAGTTGGGAGTGTCTTTGTGCTAATGCTGACACAACTGGTGCCCTCTTGTAGCCACCAATACTGTAGCGCACCAAAAAGGTCCGAGATAATTTCACTCGCTTATCTCCGAGTCATTAAATACTCCATATGGAATAAAGCGCTTTTCAAAGAAAAAGATCTGTCCGATGAACTTGACGGCCCTGTATATTCCGACACTATTCTGTCCACATCTGTCCCAAGTGGCCTACTCGCGGCCAAGCCCTAGTTCAGAAGCAAAGTTCTTGTACGATCGCTCCATGCTCGATTAATCAGTGTACCACCTCCATCCTCCACCCTTTCATGCACGATGCAGCGGTGTGAAGCCAGCCAAGCCCTGTGTATTTGGATCGGCACTGTTCTCAATCAACAGTCGAGCAACTCTGGGTCATTGCAATGACTTTCTCATGATGCATAGTCTAATGGTGTTGTCACGGTAATGTGGTCGACTTGGCCCCGCTCGCACAGACCGCTCCAACGCCCCTAGTACTTGTACGATCTGAGCGTCCGGGGTGTCCTAGCTTCGGCCTTCTCACCCTGGATCATTGGACTTGGTCTAGTTGCCTTACTACTAGGTGATATGCATCCGTTTTTTTTTTGGCCTCGTTTACCATCGCTTTTTCATCTCCAGTAATTTCAGCCCAATTGAACTCCCTCTCGTTCTCAACTGATGCTGCCCGTTTTCTTCGATACCGTAGCTCTTGGTTTCTAGAATGCATCTCCTTGACACTTTGTATACACCTAGCATTTATCGCAGCGTGACCGGACCTCGATTACTGTGCGCGTACGGCTTATCTACCCCTCATTTCCACCTGATCATCGATCGTCCGACCTTTATCGCCAAGGATAGTGCCCTTCCATATCGGTCACTCAGTGTGCCGTTATTTAGTGTCACAGGTTGACATCGGGAAAAGCCTCATTCGATAATTCATCGATAATACACACGCCGAGAGAGCTGAAAGCACGATGGATTAAAGCAATAAATACCAGAATGACATCCGACAGAATCACAGCAACTAAAATAAAAAGAGACAAACCCTTCACCAAAGTAGTAGACGCAACTTGGAAAAACACACTACGGAAAAAAGGCATTCCACATCAGGAATGGTTGTTCCACCAAGAGGTTTTTAGTGGGTAGGAGACTGCGAGATCCCATGCCCCGAGGACCGCAGCCTGAGTCCCACACTACCCCTATACCAGGGGTGTGCGTAAACGCCATTTTCGCCTCTCCGGATTAAGACCCAGTCTCAACCTGGCTCCAGCGCGCTAGATAGGGCTGATATTACTTCACTTGCTATCTAGCACTTATTTAGTAGTTATTTAATTACTAAATAAAATGCTTTCCAAAAAAAAAAAAGATAATTCATCGATAATTCAAGTAGATTATCAAAAATTATTGCTTACCATTATATTATTCTCGTTTACTGTACCCTGGGACTTATTGGTCTCAAAATGGTTGGGAGTTTCAAAATGCAGGTTATTAAGAGATTGTGGGCATATAAGCTCTGACCTTTGATGAGGTAGTTTAGCTATACACTTCTGTAACCAACTGCATAAGAGAAATGAGGGGGATCAAGCCATGGATGTGTTGTGATAAAGGCAACATTATTGGGTTACATGAAAAAATGACTTTAAACAGCTCTGTATTCAAGTATTGCTCCATGAAATATTACTAAAACTTGCACACATCATCAGAACAGGTATAAGAAGCCCTCTGTGAAGTTCTGGAGCATCTAGAGCAATGGAACAGAAGATACAAAGGATTGAGTGTTTTAGTGTGACAAGGGTAACTTTTCATGGATCATATTTTACAGCGTATTCACTTAACCTTGTCATGTGTTGTTTTTAAAAAAAAATCTCAGCTAATTTGCTGGCAAACTCCTGCAGGTGGGAAACCAGAATTCCCACATGTAAACCACTTGTGTGTGAATGACTAAGCCAACTATCCCACAATTTACAGTGTTTGGCATTTGCCAGCAATTAGCCAAGATTTTTTTTTGAAAACAGTGCATGACAAGGTTTCTTAAATCTGCTGTAAAGTCTGCAACTCAACAAGATGACTCACTAAGGGCATGCCCCTCAGAGGGTGTATGAGTCAGCATTACTATCCTGTGACAGAAATTTTTGAAACTCCCAACTTTTGACTGGCTTCATGCAATAACACACACACTGTTTTCTAAGTTACGACATGGGTATACTTTTCAGAAGTTATGGCACTGACTCCAAAAGTCCGATTAGCAAAAGGTGTCACTGATGTCTATCTATTTGCAATTTATTGAAATTTTTGAAACTCCTAAGTAGTGATAGTAGTGTATTTTGCCTACTTTCCTGCCTAGCTTCCAAAGAATGAGGGAAGGGCTCCGATTCTCAGTACTATGGCCTCCCTTTAAAAGTCCGTTTTTACACAGCTTGCCATTTTCGTGCGTTGTCGAACCACATATCCGCTAATACAGTACTATCTCAAAATTGTCCCGCAGAATCCCAGTCTACGGGCCCGAAAATTAAACGCAAAAAGCTTCCATCTAAGCGGTGGTATCGAGAGACTAAAATTGAAGTCCGAATCAGAGCCAGAAAAGGATTTAGTGAACCTTCCTCAGCGTCCGCCACGCTCCCAGATTAAATCGGCGATCTCTCGATATCCACGCACCAGCGACCCTTGGTATGGACTTTGCCCCTCCCTATTCACTGCATGTATGTCCGCGCCACGTTCAAGCAATAATTTCACGACGTCGAGGTGTCCATTGCGCGCTGAGGCTTCTAACGGAGTCCAATGGTTCTCCTGCCTTGCGTTCACGTTTGCGCCCTGATCGAGGAGCACCCGCAAGACTTCGAGGTGTCCGAATCGTGATGCCCTGATCAGTGGTGTCCACCCCCACTTGTCACGTGAATCCATCTCCGCGCCCCGCTCGATGAGTAAGCGTACGATACCGACTTTCCCATTGGCCGCTGCATTGTTCAATGGAGTTCCGTTGCTTGCACTGCGACTGTTGATATCCACTCCCTGATCGAGTAACGACTCCACGACACCAATATCCCCTTCTTTCGCAGCATCGAGTAACGAAACTATTTTCTTTTTCCGGTCTTCATTCGCGCCATATAGAGCGGTGTCCAGTGTACTCGAGCGTATCATTTTGCGAATATTTGCATCTGTTTTATACTCGCCTATAAACCTTGCAACCTCGGCTTTGCCATTTTCAGATCCCAATTCCGCTGCTGTATTATTGGCCATATTGAAGACGTCGACAGCAGCGCCCCGCTCAAGTAATAGCTTCACAACCGCCAGGTACCCGCCATACGATGCGGTGTGCAGAGGGGTCCAGCCGTTGCTGTCAGTGGAATCCAGATTCGCTCCGTGGTCGATCAGGAGGCGGGCGAGTGCGACTTTACCATTTCCTGCTGCTTGGTAAAGTGGGCTCTCATTTATGTTGTTAAATTGGTCAACACTGGCGCCACGCTGGATCAGCAACTCGGCAACCTTCAAGTGGCCGTGCGTCGATGCAAGATGTAAAGACCCGCAAAGATCGTCTTTCCGGACGTTCGCATCAACGCCGTTGTCTAGCAACAGCTGCGCCATATTGAAATGTCCGTATCGTGATGCGAGGTGTAAGGGAGAACTGCTCTGGATGTCTCGCGCATCCGTGTCGGCACCCTGTTCAATAAAGTAACGTCCAGCTTCGATTTTGCCTTTGTACGATGCCAAGGCTAAGGGGGTCTGTTGATTCCCGTTCCGGATATCGACAGCAACGCCACTTTCGATTAAAAACCGCACGACATCGAGGTGACCGTTTTGTGATGCAATGTGCAGTGGATTCCATGTCTTGTCGTCTTTGACATGTATATCTGCGCCATGATTTACTAGGAGACGAACAACGTCGAGTTTGCCGCTGCCAGATGCCAGGTCCAATGACGTCTGCTCGCTTTCATACCGGATGTCGACCGGTACGCCATACTCTAGCAAAAACTTCGCTATATGAAGATGCCCAGATTTCGATGCAGCGTGGAGTGGTGTCCACCCCAAAATATCCCGGGCAAACACGGACGCGCCATTATCGACCAAAGATCGCGCCATGTCAAGGTGCCCACCTCTTGCGGTGCAGTACAAGGGAGTCTCCTCCCTGTCGTTCCGGCTGTCGACAATCACTCCTCGCTGGACCAATAACATTGCAATCTCGAGACGACCATTGCTTGACGCGAGATGTATTGGCGTCCAGCCATTGACTTTCGGTGCGTTCACATCAACGCCGCGGTCTATCAAGAGCTGTGCGATGTCGAGGTATCCATATCGTGATGCATAATGCAGGGGGGTCCAACCTTGATTACCACGTGCGTTCACATCAGCGCCACGGTCAATCAGGAGCCGTGCGAGGTCGAGGTATCCATATCGTAACACATAATGCAGGGGCGTCCAACTTTGTCTCTCGCGTGCGCTCACGTCAGAGCCACAGTCTAGAAGTAGCCTCGCAACTTCAAGGTGTCCATATCGTGATGCGGTGTGCAATGGATTGAGGCCTTCGTTGTCTCGGGATTTTAGATCTGAGCCACGCTCAATAAGAAACCGTGACACTTCAAGTCTCCCATAACCACAGGCCAGGTGCAGTGGTGTGTCTCGATTCTTTTTCGGCGCATCAAGTCTTGCCCCAGATTCGAGCAACAGCTCTGCGATGTCACGGAATCCACCCTGCGTCGCTGCATGTAGTGGAGTCAAGCCATCGTCGTCGGCGACATTCACGTTAGCCCCTGAATCGACAAGGAACCGCGCCATCCGCAGTGATGTTTTCTCCGTGATAAGTTGTCCACCCTGTGACACCCCATGAAGCGGAACCCTGCCCAGATCGTCACGAGCGTTGGGACCGGCGCCACGTTCAAGAAGTAGTGATGCGACTTCGACATGTCCCTTGACCGTGGCCGCATGTAATGGAGTTGTGTGAGTACCACCCCTGCTATTGATGTCCGCTGAATGCGAGACGAGGAGACGCTCCACGAGGCCACGGAAACCGCACAGAGAAGCATAATACAGAGGAACAGCTTCAGGTTGCGTGGGACGTATCTCCGACATCGGATCCATCCAATAACGGTCAATGTCATATAGCCAGATCCATGCCGCAAAATGTGGTTTCGCCGAATTAAACAGACGTTCCATCACATCCTCAACCTGGGACGACACGTTCCTAAACTTGGCATGCTCCGTCCAATGTCGAGCCGCATATGGTGCGAGGGGAAACTGATCGATACCATTTTTGTCGATTTTGTCATCGAGTCGAAGGAGGACACCGAGGCCAACATGTGCAAGGAGTGTATGTGCCGGTTCGGGAAGGATGTGATAGAATGAGAGGTGTTCTCCTGCTTTCTCAAGGCGATCCGATGTCAAGTACTCCTTGACGGAGAAATGCGAGAACTGGACGATTTGACCGCCTTCCCTATCGACAATGGCGATGAGACTCGAGCACGCTGACAACAGCGCTTCTTCCGCATCTGGTGGCCGCAAATCTTCGTTAAATGAGGGTACCGCTGTCGAGTCTGACTCAACGGCAAGAATCTCCGCAAGCTCTTCAACGCGAAGAGGGCGAATAGACACCGAGAGGCAACAGAATAGACGCTGTGCATATATTCGTTTCTCCTTATCGATCCCCAACAACGTTTGCTCGTATGTCTCATCAAGACTTTCTGGTAGGTCAGCGAGAATTCTCCGGATACTTGACGGAAAATTGCGGCGAAGTCGGTCGAACTGGCAAACGACCCATCTGAACCTATTCAATGACATCCAATGATGACATCAGTGACCAACGCGAGGGATTATGACCACGACCATAGCTTACATGCCATCCGCATTCTCGGAAAGCACCTCAACGACCAGTTCCTTGTCCTCGTCTCTCCAACTCCGCATCTTCCTGTCCGAATAGACAACAGACTTGATATACCTTGCTATATCGTCTTTTTGTCCGCTCTCATCATGAAGCGAAAGTTGGAGTGGTTCCAGAGGCTCCAAAGACCTTCGGATATCGATTTCTGGACGGCTGGCTACGCATAGATGGAGGTTCAACAGTTTTGAAGTAACAAGATCTTCAATGAGCTCCAATATCTCTTCGCGGGGAGACATCGTCCCTGACACGTCCGAACATTCATCGAGAGCGTCGACAATGATATAGATCGGTCCTTGTCCTGGCAGGTCCAGCATGTCCTTCAGGCACTTTGTGAGCGCGTCAGTAGTGGGCTTTCGCGTTCCACCAGCGTGGTCCGAATACAACTGGGAGAGAACATTGTAACAAGAATCCGATTCTGCGGAGAGCTGAGAAACGAGAGAGGAGAGGAGGCCATAGCGATCTTGTTTCTTGACATCTCGAAAATCGAAGTAATAGTAGGCCATGGTGGCCAGTCCAGCTTTACGCATACACTCGATGTCCTGGATAATGACAGATCTAGTAGGCATCAGTTGATACCTTTGAATGCAGCCGATAAACTACCACATACAGAAGTGTGCTTTTCCCTGACCCGGCTGTAATTTCAATTAGTCATAAATGCCAGTCGCGCGTCGACAGATTTATAAACTTACGTTTCCCATGAATCCACAAGAAGGACCTTGTCTTTTTCCATTCCATTAGTGCATCAGACTCTAAGAACCATGAAGTAGTCCCAGTGTGATGATATTTCCAAACGAAGTCATGATTCGTTGATGGGTCAGGAGGGAAAAGCCAATGACGGACATCCCTTTGCAACTGCTCGCCTGCAAGGTACCATCACTCTCAGTGACAAAGCGTAAAGTAAACGAATGACGAACGTTTCATCTTGTTCATTTCACTGAGCACCTGGTGAAGGGCAGCTGCAACCCCAAATAAGCACACCCGGTACGTATTTCTTGTAAGACTCTTACTCGAAGCCTGTCGAATACTATCTTTCGATGCCTTACCATCTAATACAACAGGCGTTCAGTGAAAGATCAGTGAAAGATCATGCAAATGTTGCGTACCTTCCATTACTTCCTTCACGTTACCCACTAGACCATGGACAACACCCAATGTTTGTGCGACAGTCATCCGCGCCTCATCTTGTGTCAATCGATCCAATTTTACCAGCACAGCTTCGACCTCGCTCTCCCCCAACAGCTTTTTCGCAAACTTCTCTATGACACATTGAGCCATGAGCAATGTATATACGATGGCACGCTTACTGAACCGCCCCTGTTTGATTTGCCTTGTTGCCAACGCAAGCACTGAAAGTACTTCAAGCATAATCTTCACAACAATATCCGTCATCATCGTAGTGGGCGGAATCTTTGTATATGTCTCAAGACGCTTGAGGAAATTCCCCACGCATTCAAAGAGGTCAAGAAGAGCGTCGTAACTTGAGCTGACCCCACCGGCAGCCTGATATAGCCTTATGTTACGGATCTGGTTGATGAGCATATTCGAGGACGTACAGCGAGGAGAACATCAATACTGGTGAAGACGGCCTTTGCTGGCGAGAAGGAGACCTGACGAGGCTACGTTAAAGGGTTCACGAGGTCATATGCTACGCTCACCAGGCTGACCGCCTCGCCAATAATCCCCGAAAATGCATGAAGGACCTTCACTGCCGGGCTTAGGCAGCTGATCAGTCTCCGACCCTGCTCACGATATTCTTTAAATGCCTTTTCTCGGTCCTGTAGTAGTTCAAGGATGGCCTCTGGAGAATCTGATCTCTAGATCTTCTCGAGAAAGGGAT
>WNFQ01003912.1_pt1 | contig 11337 bp, 7 predicted proteins | sample 5400171 | NCBI WGS metagenome assembly WNFQ01 (sample SAMN13153356, study PRJNA577476) | soil metagenome | isolation source: 20 cm soil under Madrone tree | place: USA:California | collected 2016-06-14 | reverse complement strand
GTACGGGAACCCCTGCTTGCATGCGGCTTGCAAATCGATGTTCTGTGAGCTGCTTTGGTTCAGGGTTGTGGTCCTCCTGGGTGAGTTCGGTCAGCGGCTCGACCGACTTTTATAATAGCAGCTCTTATTGGAGCAATGTGGAGCAACGCAAAACGAAAGCTGCATTCGTATGTTATTGGAAGATATGGTAGGCCCGTGGGGACTCGAACCCCAGACCTCTACCGTGTCAAGGTAGCGCTCTAACCAACTGAGCTACGGGCCTAGAATCCATGAAGTTTAGCACGAGTGCCCGTTCAAAACGGAGCGAGTGCACGCGTCCAGCGAATGATGCTCCTAACGAGAAATCAGGTGGTGTGGTAGTGTGTCCGGGGAAAGTCCTGGAAGAGCATGCCGATCGAGACGATCATCGAGCCGTTCCGAATACACGCAGAGCCACATCGAATACGTAGTGGAAGTGATTCTGGACGTTTGGCGCAAACAATCCACCAGGCAAAGTTCTTGCGGCACTTTTCGGCCCGGCTAAAACCGGTTGCAAGCTGAGGCCGCCATGAAGGTAACGATTGATCCGAAATTGAAAACGAAGTGCCCGCGAACAGCGTTGGGCTGCGTGACGGCGCAGGTGGAGGCGGGGGCGTCGCCCGACGCGCTGCTCGAAGAGATGAAGGCGCGGGAGAGCGAAATTCAGAAATTGACCTTCCCGCGCAGTGTACTGGCGTCGCCGCAGGTGGAGGCGACGCGCATGGCCTACAAGGCTCTGGGGAAAGATCCGTCGCGGTACCGCGGTTCGGCAGAGGCGCTGTTGCGGCGCGTGGTCGCGGGAAAAGGCTTGCCGCAAATCAACGCGGTCGTGGATGTGATTAATCTCGTATCGGTAGAGAGCCGGTTGCCGATCGGGCTGTATGACCTGGCGCGCGTTACCGGCGAAATTGTTTTTCGCGCGGGGCGCGCCGGCGAAACATACAAAGGCATCGGCAAATACGATTTGAATCTGGAGGGAATGCCGGTGTTCGCTGATACGGTCGGGCCGCACGGCAGCGCGACGAGCGATTCGGAACGAACGATGGTGACGGCGGCGACGAAAGAGGTTCTCGCCGTAATTGTTTCCTTTGGCGGATCGGAGAATCTCGAACGCTGGAGGCAAAGACTTGGGGCGCTCTTGCAACAATATGCGGCTGGCGCTGACGTCTTGACGAAGGTCGTAACCTAAGCAGTTCCGGATGGTAATTGAGAGCCAGCGCGACCTCCTCAACTCCGCCGATTCTGCTGTGGCCTCACCACCCTATTTTCTTCCCCCTCAAACGATATTTCTTCGTGGCACAAGGGCGGGGTACCTCTACCCCCGGAGTGTTTTGGCCAAAGAGTGCGGAATCGATTGAAAACAAAAGAGTTGAGCTTTTGGTGAGTGCCAAAGAGTGCGCAAGTCTGAGGTGTATCCGCAATCGGTGCTGAAGCGCTCTGCAGGAAACGCAGGTAAGGACATGCTATTATTCTCAAGTACAGCAACAAGGAGGCCTCCATGACTGAGCGCATTTCGCGCCATCCGACACCGCCTGGTGAGGTCCACAAGCTCGGGCAAAAACACTGCTGAGCCTGTCATTTACGACAACCGGGAATAGTCAATCGAGTTTCTTGTTGTAACACTGCATTCATCTTAGGGTTATTTGCTTGCCATGGCGTCGTCGCAGACGGGAGCTACCAAGTTTGGTATCCAAGGGTCCAAGAGCTTCACGCGGCAAGGACACGAGCAACGCCGCGGTTCCCGCACCACTCTCAACTATCATCATGAAGCTCCCCGCCAAAAACGCGGTGGAGCGCTACCAGACCGCCTCCGGCCTGAAGCCGATCTCGGGCGGTGCCTGACGCAACGGGAGTCGCATAGCCGCGTTGATACGTTCCCGCTGGGCGCGCCCGACGCGTCGCACCCGTTGTCGTTCGTTAGGTCGTCTCTCCGCATCTGCTGATTCTGATCCTGGATGCGGAAATGAATACCGAGCTTTAAGAATGCAGCGATGAGCAGCGCGATCGCTGTGTTGCCGAGGCAGCTGTATGTTCAGGTCCAATCCTGTTTTGTGGCCCAAGCCGCCTGTGATTTGGAGCTTTGGGATTGCGGTTCTATCGGTCGCCACAGCTCTGATTCTCACACAGTTGCCGGCGCTGCATTTGGAAGCGGCCCCGGTTTCACTGTTTCTTTTCGCCGTCATGTTCAGTGCGTGGGTCGGCGGAGTTGCGCCGGGATTGCTCGCGACGGCCCTCTCCGCTCTCGCTTTCTATTATTATTTCCTGCCTCCAATGCATTCGTTGGCTGCGAAGCCCGAGGGGATACCACGGTTTATCGCTCTTGCGGTTTCGCTGCTGTTTGCCGGATTGCTGAGCGCGGCGCAAAGGAGCGCCACAGAATCGCTCAGGCGCGCGCGCGATGACCTGATTGGAACAGTTCAACAGCTCCAGAGAGCCAACGAGGCGTTGCAAGCAGAAAGTCGTGAACACAAGAGTGCCGAAGAGAAGTTGCAGCAGAGCGAGGCCTATTTATCGGAAGCACAGCGACTAAGCCCCACCGGCAGCTTCGGCTGGAGGATTTCCACTGGCGAAACCATCTGGTCAGAGGAAACCTTTCGAATCTTCCAATACGACCGAGCAACAAAACCGACCGTGGAACTAGTTCTCCAGCGCGTTCATCCGGAAGACGCGGCCCTCGTGAAACAGACCCTCGAGCGCGCGTCGCAGGATGGCAAGGATTTTGATCATGAATATCGCCTGGTGATGCCGGATGGTTCCGTCAAGTATGTCCATGTTGCGGCTCATGCCTTAAGCGATGAATCGGGCAGCATCGAGTTTGTCGGGGCGTTGATGGACACCACCGAGAGAAAGCGGGCGGAAGAAGCGTTGCGGCGGAGCGAGAGCTATCTGGCGGAAGCGCAGAGGCTCGCGCGTACGGGGAGTTGGGCTTGGGAGGTGGCGGGGGGAGACGCCTTGCATCTCTCCGAGGAATGGTATCGCATATATGGCTTCGACCCAGATAAAGGCACGTCGGCCTGGGAAGAAAAGGCACAGCGCATTCATCCGGAGGATCGAGATAAGTGGCAACGGGCAATCGATCGAGCAATCGGTGAAAAATCGGATTACGAAGTGGAAATGCGAATCCTTCTTCCGGACGGCACGGTCAAATACATCCACACCGTCGGCCATCCTGTTTTGAACGCATCCGGGGATGTGGTGCAATTCGTGGGAACCTCGACGGACATTACCAACCGCGTGCATGCCGAAGAGGCGCTGCGCCAGGCGCAGTCGGATCTCGCACACGTCAACCGGGTGACCACCATGGGAGAGCTGACCGCCTCCCTGGCGCACGAAGTGAAACAACCGATTGCCGCCGCCGTCACCAACGCCAATACCTCCTTGCGCTGGCTCGCCGCCAACCCTCCGAATTTGGAAGAGGCACGCGCGGCTGCCACGAGAATGGTGAATGACGGAAGGCGTGCGGGGGAAATCGTCAGTCGGATCCACCTGCTCTTCAAGAAGGGTACGCCGCAACGGGAGTTGGTTGATATAAACGAAGTCATTCGAGAGATGATCGTCCTCCTGCGCAACGAGGCCATGCGATACTCGATATCAGTCCGGACGGAGCTGGAGGCAGATCTTCCCCCGGTCGTGGGGGATCGCGTGCAATTGCAGCAGGTGCTGATGAACCTCATGATCAATGGCATCGATGCGATGAAGGATGTGGATGGAGCGCGCGAGCTAGCCATCAAGTCGCAGCGAACGGAAAACGAGCAACTGCTGGTCTCGGTCAGCGATACCGGCGTGGGACTTCCCCCGCAGCAGGCGGATCAGATCTTTGAGGCCTTCTTTACGACCAAACAGCACGGCACCGGCATGGGGCTTCGCATCAGCCGATCCATCGTTGAATCGCATGGCGGCCGCTTGTGGGCTGCCGACAACTCTCCGCGCGGCGCAAGTTTTTACCTTACTCTGCCCGCCAACGTCGACACACATGAAAACGCCCGCAGGCGCTCCCACAGTGTTGGTCATTGATGACGATGGGCGTGCGGCCATCCAAGCCTGCTCAAATCGACGCGCTTACGGCCTGAGACCTTCGGGACAGCGCAGGATTTCTAACGCAGACAGCGGCCCGGATGATTACACCGTCGAGGAGCACACCGGCAATCTTGGATTCCCGATACGTGGAAGATTTGAGCGCGGGTACGAGCAGGTGCTCGTAGAAGATGCGACGACCAGCGTGAGTGCTGGGGCGCATTTGTTTGAGCGCAGGATGTTAGATTGACTTACTCAGGACAGGCTGCGCCGCCATCAATCCAAACTTTCACCTGCGCCACGGTTTCCGACCGGGAGAGAGGCGGCAATATGCGGCCTTCCCCGGGGCTCCAACCCCAGCGGACAAGATCGTCGTCCGCGAAGTGGCGACGAAGTTCTTCGAGGGATCGTCCGCCATTCTGCTTCGCATCTTTGATCTGCCTGCAAAGCTCGCCTGCTGAGCGTCCAACAAACACCATTTTGTGCTCGGGGGAAGTCAGCGCCCACTTCGGATTGCCGGGCGGCATGTGCGCGCCAGGAAGATTCGTCGCTTGATGGCATGTATCGCATCGCATGCCGTACACCCCGCGGCCGTCCTTGCCCCGTGTTACGTTCTGAAGATGCACATGACTGTCGTCTCCCTGAAGAGGTGCATCGCCTGCGGGATGACAATTCTGGCAGCGCGGCGAGGTTAAGACACGATAGATCTGCAGGAAAGCGGCGCGAGAGGCATTTGCGTCGGGCTTGGCAGCACGAGCTGTCCATGAAGTAACGAACAAGGCCGCAACCGCGCCAAACCCGAAGATTGCGAGCACGCGAGTTATGGCCGGTTCGCTTCTCCAACGCCGGTGTTTTTCGTTCGCCGTGAATGCAGTCATGATTTCGCTCCCTCCTTCGCGAGGTCACTTGCGCGAATTGGCAGGCTGCGAATGCGTTTGCCAGTCGCCGCGAAGATTGCGTTCGCCAGAGCCGGGGCGACCGGAGGCACACCCGGCTCGCCCACTCCTGTAGGGTTCTCGCTGCTCGGGACGATGTGCACATCGATTTCCGGCGATTCGAAGATCCGTAACATCTGGTAATCGTGAAAATTTTCCTGCTGTACTCTTCCATCCTTCAGCGTGATCTCCGTTTTGAGCGCTGCGGTCAGGCCAAAGATGATGCCGCCTTCCATTTGCGCCTTGACGGTGTCCGGATTGATGACCGTCCCGCAATCGACGGCGCAAACGACGCGATGTACGCGCACCGCCCCGTTTTTCTCCACGGACGCTTCGACTACCTGCGCCACGTAGCTATCGAAAGAAAAATGCGTTGCAATGCCGCGGCCCACTCCGGCCGGCAGCTTCGATCCCCAATTCGCCTTCTGCGCCGCCAGTTCAAGTACTGCCCGCATCCGAGGCTGCTTCGCCAGCAGCGCGCGCCTGAGCTCGTAGGGATCTTTTCCGCCGGCATGCGCTACTTCGTCCAAGAATGCCTCGACGGAAAATCCGGTGTGCGAGTGGCCAACGGAGCGCCACCATTGCACGGGCACGCCGATCTTGGGTGTGTGCAGATCCACTTGCAAGTTGGGAATGTCATAAATGATGTCCGCGGCGCCTTCGACTGAAGTGCCATCGACTCCACCCTTGATCATGAACTGCTCAAACATCGTCCCTTGCATGATCGATTGCCCGACGATTGTGTGGGTCCAGAGAACAGGATTGCCGCTCGCATCTAAGCCCGCGACGAAGCGGTCATGCCACATCGGCCGGTACCAACCGCCCTTCAAGTCGTCTTCGCGTGTCCATACAACTTTCACTGGAGCTTTGGCGGCCTTGGCCACGTGAACGGCTTCCACAACAAAGTCCGAAGCGGGATTCGCGCGCCTGCCGAATCCTCCCCCCAGCAGTGTGGTATGAATCTGCACTTTCTCCGGAGGCAAGCCCGCGACTTTTGCCGCGTTTGCGCCGTCCACCGTTTCAAACTGCGTGCCCGTCCAGATTTCGCAACTGTCCGCCTTCAAATCGACAACGCAGTTCAGCGGCTCCATCATGGCGTGCGCCAGATACGGCACGTCGTACTCCGCGGTAATTGTTTTCGCCGCGGTTTTGAGGGCGGCTTCAGGATCACCCGTCTTCTTTGCGATGGTTCCAGGATTTTTCGCCATCTCTGTAAAATCGCGCAGCATTTGTTCCGTGGAGAGAGTGGCATTTGGCCCCAGGTCCCAATCGACGACGAGTTTGTCCCGCCCAATCTTCGCCGGCCAAAACCGCTCCGCAATCACGGCCACGCCGGACGGGACCTGTTCTACAGCCTTAACACCAGGAACTTTCAGCGTTTCGCTCGCGTCGAACTTCACCACCTTTCCGGCAAACGCCGGCGGCCGCGCCACTACTGCCGTGAGCATTCCGGGCACTCTGACATCCAAGCCGAATTGCGCCGTACCGTTGGTCTTCGATGGAGTATCCAATCGCCGCGTCGGCTTGCCAATCAGTGTGAACTCCTTCGCAGGCTTGAGTGGCACGTCTGCGGGCGCTGTCAGTTGAGCGGCCGCGCTGGCGAGTGAGCCATACGTCGCACGCCGGCCCGTCGCGCCGTGAATGACTACACCCTTGTCGACATGACAGCTCGAAGCCTCCACATTCCACTGACGCGCAGCCGCTTCGACCAGCATGATGCGAGCGACGGCTCCCATCTTGCGATAGCGCTCCCATTCGGCGGGAGAGGTCGTACTTCCACCGGTCATCTGAATTCCGAACACGGGATGATTGTAGACTTTGTCCACCGGCGCTGCTTCGACGCGGATCTTTGACCAGTCTGCCTGCAATTCCTCGTTCAGCAGCATCGGCAGAGAAGTGTAGATTCCTTGGCCCATTTCCGAGTGCGCGGAGATCACGGTCACGCTCTCGTCTGTCCCGATTCGCACAAACGCATTGATTGCGAATTCCTTTTCCCCCGCTGCTAAGGCATCACTCGTTCTGCCAGGCAGCGGCGCGTGCAAGCTCACAAGAAGCCCGCCGCCGATGGCCGCCCCGGTTCTAATGAACTCCCGCCGCCCTACAACTGCCGACGCGCTCATTTTGTCCTCCTTTCACTCGCCAGCTCCGCGGCTCTATGGATGGCTCGGCGAATTCTTGGGTAGGTCCCACAGCGGCAAATATTCCCACCCATCGCTTCATCGATGTCCTTATCCGTGGGCTTTGCGTTTTCTGCCAGCAAGACTGCGGCACTCATGATCTGGCCCGATTGGCAGTAGCCGCATTGTGGTACGTCCAACTCAATCCAGGCTCTCTGCAGCGGGTGCGTGAGATTGGCGGATAACCCCTCGATGGTGGTCACGTGCTTGCCTTCCGCGCGCGATAGCGGCGCAACGCAAGATCGAATGGCCTTTCCGTCGAGGTGCACCGTACATGCCCCGCACAGCGCCATCCCGCAACCGAACTTTGTGCCGGTCATTTCGAGCGAATCCCGAAGGACCCACAGCAAGGGGGTCGCGGGGTCGACGTCGACCTGCACCGGCTTTCCATTTACAAAGAAATTTGTCATGTGTGGTTTCCCTCCGCCGTTCTTGAATACGAGCTTCGGGTTGTGACCTTAGGATGGAATTACAACGCGAAATGTTACTACGTCTTTTGAGAAATTGTCACTACCTTCGGCGATCGGCGGTTTTATCAGGAGCGTCAATCGCTGCTGCTCGTCCGGTCTTGGAACGAGAACTTGGACTCGAGCGGGAACGGCTTTCCGTCCAGCTCCGCATAGGGATAGATGAAGTAGTTGAGCGGATCGCCCTGCTGCGGAGGGTCGAGGCGGATGTCTCGTCCGACGGTAAACTGCAGGCGATTGTCGTCGTGCGCCCCGAAGAAATAGTTTTTCTTCTCTGGGTGCTTCCAAGCTTCCGAGGCGTCAACCGGTATCCAGCCGTAGGGCTGGACATAAAATTGCGCCCAGCAGTGATATCCCGTTACGGCGCCATCATGCTGATCAGCTGGCAACGGAAAACCAATCTCGAAGCGCGCAGGAATTCCGGCCGACCGCACCATGCCGATAAACAGCGAGTGGAAATCAGTGCAGTTGCCACGCTTGGCCGTGCAGGCCCATATCGCATCGCCGTTGCCCCAACCAGTGCCGGACTTGTCGTAGCGCATCGTGGCGATCACGTAATCGTAGATGGCCCGCGCTTTGGCAAGCGGGTTTTGGATACCACGCGTCTCCTGAGCAGAGAGATCCGCGATGGCCCCTTGGAGAGGGACGCGGCGGTCCGGCTGGAGGAAACGCTGGAGACCTGGCGGGTCTGCCGCCGGTGATTGCGCGCCGACCGGGTGCGCGTCCAGCTCGACGCGGTGTTCCTGGCGGGCCACTTGAAAGCTCATGCGCACCTCTGCCAACGAGCTCACCTGCGCCGCCGGAACTTGCAGATAAAGGTACTCGTTGCCGTATTCCGGATCTCGGCGCTTCGCATAGGGGAAAGGAGATTCGATTTTCAAGCCGCCGATCGCCTGGTATGGATCCGATTGCGGCAGCGGAATCCAAATCCTCAAAGTTCTGGCGCCTAGAGGCGAGGCGGGAATTTTGGTGAGATAAGTAAATTCGAAGTTGCGTACGGGAGCATTCGTCTGCGACGGAGCAGAAAAAGCCGCCCCGAGAACAGCGAGCGCAAAAGTAAAAGCAAAGCCCAAAGCAATGGTCTTGCGAGAAATCATTGGCGAAAACCTCCTTCGTAAAATCGACAATCCGGCTTGGCGCTAATCAGGCAATGGGGATAGGAAACTCAAACTTTGAAAGGAAACCTGCCAGCGGGACCCGCGGTTAGCGGGCTGTTCAAGTGAAGCCGTGCGAAGGCCGAAACATACGTCACTCTAATAGCATTGAGAACTGCTCAATTGCAAGTACTTCCCCACTAGATTAGCGGCGCTACTCGGGAGAGCGCCTGGGTCACCGCGCCCTCTCCAGAAAACAAACGCGCAAGCCGTGTGTTTTCTGTCACCACTCACCGCGCCTGCTGCCACTTGCTCGGAAGTCATGCGCTTGCCTGTGAGGCGCGCTGAACGGAAACTGAGGCGCTGCGAAATATCGAAGCAATCATGGGGGCCTCGGCCCCACGATCAAGAAAACGCGCCGGTCAACGAGAGACGGGTTCGGCGAGTTGAGACTCGCTCGGGGTGACGCGGCGCTTGAGGAAGCCGCGGGCGGCGAGGAGTTCGGCGTTGAGCAAGGCGGCTCCGGCGGCGCCGCGGACAAGGTTGTGCGAAAGCAGCGTGAGTTTTACATCGAGCAAGGGACACTCGCGGACGCGGCCGACGACGGCGGCCATGCCGTTGCCGGCGTCAACGTCGCGGCGGGGCTGGGGACGATTCTCGTCGTCGAGGACGACAACGGGATTTCGCAGGGCGGTCGGGAGCGCAGCCAGCTCGGCGCCGACTTCGAAATTGCGCAGGGCTTCGCGGACTTCGTCGAGCGAAGCGATTTTTTTCAGGCCGACGGAGACGCATTCGAGGTGGCCGTCGATCACGGGCACACGATTACAGTGGGCGCTGAGGCCAATGCCGGCGTCAATGAACCGCGAGCCATCCCATTTGCCGAGCAGCTTCTGCGGCTCGGCCTCCATTTTTTCTTCTTCACCGCTAATGAAAGGAACGACGTTGCCCTGGATATCCATCGAGGCGACTCCGGGATAGCCCGCGCCGGAGATGGCCTGGAGCGTGACGACGAAGATTTTTTCCAAGCCAAAGGCGTCGGCGAGCGGTTTTAACACCAGGACCAGGCCGGCGGTCGAGCAATTGGGATTGGTGACGATGAAGCCCGTGTCATAGCCGCGATTCTTCTGCTGCAAGGGGATGACGTCGAGATGGGCGGCGTTCACTTCCGGAATGAGCAGTGGAACATCAGGGTCCATGCGGTGATTTCTGCAATTGCTAACGACGGGATAGCCGGCGCGAGCGAAATCCTCTTCGGCGGGGCCAGCGACCGAAGAATCGAGCGCGGAGAAAACGAAGTCGCAGTCGAGAGAGGGATCCAGACCCTTGACGACGAGATTGCGAGCCACTTCGGGAATCGGCGCGCCGAGGTGCCAGCGAACGGCCTCAGCATAGGTTTTGCCGGAGGAACGCTCGGAGGCGGCGACTTCGGTGAGCTCGAACCAGGGATGACCGGCGAGCAGGCTTACGAGACGCTGACCAACGATTCCCGTCGCGCCCAAGACGCCGGCCCGCAACTTTTTCTCAGGACGCCTTACCGGCGCGCCCGCGTTTTCTACACTCACCTCGGTCGAATTCGCTGACTGTTTCGACTGCATGTTGCCGTCACCCCCATTTTGAGATTGTGCCCTCATGCGGCACCGCCGTGCTGAGATTTTTCTATCCGCGCAGTAGCAGGATGCTCCGGTACTCGCGGCGAACCAATCCGTGTGCCCCGCGCCTGCGGATTGAAAGTATTGCGAACCCAGACGACCATTTCGGTTTCGGCAGCGAGAGGAAGCACTTTCGCGTGGAGAACTTTCGCGCCGCTCGCGGCGAGAGCGTGGGCTTCATCGTAGCTGAGCTCATGCAAGAGGCGCGCTTCGCCGGACTCATTGGGATTCGCGGTGTAGATGCCGTCGACGTCGGTCCAAATGACGAGTTCGTCGGCGTCCACGACGTGCGCGATGATGGCCCCGGAAAAATCCGAGCTGTTGCGGCCGAGCGTGGTGATGCGGCCGTCGGGCGTTGCGCCGATAAAGCCGGTAACGACAGAGACGACGCCGGCCTCAAGGAGCGGAAGAAGAACGTCCCGGCCGCGCTGTTTCGTTTGTTCGAGATGCGGCTGCGCGTCGCGGAAGGTGTCGCAGGTCAGGACGAAATCCGAGGACGTGACGGGCACCGCAGGGACTCCTGACTTTTCGAGCGCGGCGGCGAAGAGCCTTGCGCTGAAGCGTTCGCCAAAGGAAGCGAGGCGGTCGAAGCGCTCGGCGCCGGCGGCGACGCTGCCGTGGGCCGGAACTTCGTGAAGAAGGTCCCGTCCCAAGAATTGCAACTCCCGGCGCACGCGAAGGCCATCGTCCTCGCTGAGCTGCAGATCGCGAAGCACCACGAGGTGAAGATCCATGACGAGTTCGGCTTCGCGGCGGGCATGCGCGAGCTCGCCATCGGCGAGAGTGCGAGCAATGGAAAGGAGATGATCGGTTACGCCCTTCATGGCGGAGACGACCACGATGACGTTGGATGCCCGCGTGGCGGCGCGAACGAGGCCTGCGGCATGGAGCATGCGGTCCGCACCGAGAAGAGAACTGCCGCCGAACTTGAAGGCGACGAGGTTCCTGCGTTGCTTGCTTGCCCCGCCGGCGCGATGCAGTCG
>WNFQ01006343.1_pt1 | contig 11342 bp, 16 predicted proteins | sample 5400171 | NCBI WGS metagenome assembly WNFQ01 (sample SAMN13153356, study PRJNA577476) | soil metagenome | isolation source: 20 cm soil under Madrone tree | place: USA:California | collected 2016-06-14 | reverse complement strand
GTCATGTGGCAGTGCAGAAGGCGCTTACAGCTTACAGTCACAGAACATGTCTCCAACCACAACAACAACTTTTCTCGACTATGCGTCTCTCGAATCGTCAAACTCAAAGTAAGTTGGGTCGCCCCGCCGCTTAGATCTCCTTCGTGGTTCCATTTCTTACCCTTTTTTTTCTTGACGCGGGGTTACAGGAGCAAGCTTCCACCTCCGCCCGGTTTTGCCGATGTGTCAAAGGGAAAAGGATCTAGTAGTAGTAATACCAGCAAGTCCTCGTCCTCGGTGACGGCGACGGCGGGAACGAGTACAAGTACGACTGCGGCGGACGCGTTGGATTCGTATGAAGATTTGAAGACGAGAAGGGCTTGGGACTTTGCCATTTCGCCTGTCAAGTCTCTGCCCATGCAGGCGTTCATGCTGTACATGTCGGGTGGCGGCGTCCAGATCTTCAGCATGGGCATCGTCGCCATGCTCCTGCTTTCGCCGTTCAAGAATCTATCTTCCATGAACGAGGGTGCGTTGCGTTGCGTTACCGTTGCATTGCGTCAAAACATGTTACTTACTCTTTCCTTCTTTACCCCCCCCCCCGTATCACCCACCACTTCGTTTCCTGCCCTCCTTTTGTTAATCTAATCCACATCTCTTTTCTTTTCGGGGTTACTGCTGCCCATGCACCATGCACCATCGCAACGTGGTATATCAAAAACAAAAACAAAAACATAGCCTTTGCTCCTTTTGCTCCTGGCCCACCGTCGTCCCCTACAGCCAAATCACTCTTCACCCTCCCGCTGCAGAAGCTCGTCTACCTGGTCTGCAACGTGCTCACCCTCGCACTCGGTCTTTGGAAATGTCGGTCCATGGGTTTACTCCCGACGGGCACCGGTGATTGGCTGGCGTTCGAGAGTCGTGGGCCCGCCCCGGAGATTTCGTTGTTCTAGAGACCGGTTTACGGTCATCACGGTTTTCACACTACCGTGACAACCTTGAAATGTTTGGATACGCATGTGGATATTTATAGAGGTTGATGGCATCCCCGCTAGGGCTAGGTTGCGGAGCTCAAGCTGTTGTCAGCTTTCTTGATCCCAACTGTTGGTAGGTTCATGAGATGCGTATACGACTCATCTGGTATACCTCACATTGGCCTATCTATCCGACTAGGAAGTATGAAAGTTCGTAAACATACAATACATGCCACCTCAAGGCCTCCTCAACTCCCGCATCCTCAACACAAAGCGACTCGAATTATTTCCTCCGGCCCGCAGCATCCTCACGCATACCCTTGGCCCACGTCTTCGCCACACGCTTCACGATAACCCGCCGGGCCAACCCATGAACGTCCACATACACAAGTACAACATTACGCGCCGTTTGTCCAGCAAGTGCTGCGCTTTCCCCTGCTGCCGTGCCATATTTGTGCGTGACGGCCGCGGTGACGGCCGCCCCACCTGCCTCGATGAGTCGCACTGAAGACGCTTCTATCGATGCAAGGATGAGCGCTGCGGAGACCACGACGCTGCGCGCGCGTATTGGGCCTTGTGGTTGCGATGCAGGAGAATGCACGCGCGAGCTGGGGCGCGCGGGCGTGGGTGGAGATTTGGCGCGGGCAGGTAGGGGTGGTTTGCTGTCGCGTGGGGCGGGAGAAGGACCGCGGCTGCGCGATGGGAGCGACGGCGGCCTTGGCGTCGGAGATTTGACTACGTCTGTGCCGGTGTGCGCCGCGGCGAAAACGGAAGCTCTGCCTTTGCCCTTGTCGGCATTAGAGGCGCGGCCGACGGTACGCTGGATCAAGCTGTCGACGGCAGCTGCGGCTTTACCACTTAGTTTTGCGGCGCCCCCGCTGACGGCGTGGATCCGGGTAAGGTTTTTCCGCGTCGTTGGGGATTGTAGGAGCAGAAGGGTGCTTGAGGGCCGCGGTTGGTCACCACGACCTTGACCTTGACCTTTGAAGCTGCTTGAGGATGAGGATGGTGTGGATGGCCTTGAACGGGCGATGTATAAGTTCGAGGCGCCGGTTATTGCGCTCGTGAGTAGAGTTGTGGTGCCGGAGATGGCATGGCTGGAACGAGAATTGTCAGCGAGAGCAGAAGGCGATGACGATGGGAGAAGACGTACCTGACGAAGACGGCAGTTTTCATCACCCAGTCGCGGTCCTCGGGCGGGATGGCGCGCACGAGAACCTCCTCTTCAAGAATCCCATCGCCTTCGGGCACCTCAACGATAAGTGTGTCCTTCTCACGTCCCATCTCCGCAAGCGACGGATCCTCATGTATCCTAACCGAACTATCGAGCGTGCCCACGATCTCCCCATCGTCTTCATTCATAAGCACGAATCGCCCACGGACGTCCTCGTCAGGTCCAGCCCCCGCAGCCGGTATTGCTTCTTCGACCACCCGGGCAGCAGGAGGTAGGCTGGGGTGTAGCTGTTCGCCATCAACGCGGACGTCCGCGACATACCCCACGAGTACGCTGTGGAAGAGCTCGATGTCGTCTGCAGCAACGTTGTTGTTCCCGGGCAGATCGACTGTGAACTCGGCGTCGTCGTGCGTGGCGTGGAAGACGTAGCGCCGCCGTGCGCCGGAGGAAGGAGACGGCCGTACGGAGGACACGGAGAGCGCTCGAGCGGGATCGAGCGGCGCTTCAAAGACGGTGTTGTTATCGCTGGACCGGAGTACGACGACGAGCAGGACATCGCGTGTTACTTGTGTGTTCGTGGGGATATCGTAGGTGACGTATTCGAGCGCGAGTTGACCGATGACTGTCCCAGTTGATGACTCGGATGAGACGACGGTTGCGTTTGGTATGGTGACGAGGATGTGGGCTTCGGACGTGGACATGATTGTCAAGTCTGGAGTTGAGTGTTGTATGCACCATGGTCGATGGGTTATCGTCTTTTGAGGAGATGGAGGAGGGCGGAGGGCCCAGCGGTGGCGTGAGGGCAGTGTAGGCTGTGCCAGCAAAACGAGCGAGCATTAGCCGGTGCACTGCCCGTTGGTAACTCGTGCAATCGCTCGCTGTCTCAGTATGCTGTACTTCTGGCATATTTTGTGACACCAGAGCTTTGGCAAGAGAGCCGAGCACAGTGCGCAGTCGAGCAAAGCAAATACGTTTGATTACACACCGCGGAACCAAGTTGGTAACTCTGTACTACTGTAAATATAAACCGTTTGGGTACCAGCTTGCTTGCGTCCACCCCAAATCGTACATACAAGATAGTTAATGGCGCATGCGCTCGCTTAAAAACGCGGCGCGGGGTAAAAAAAAAACAACAAAGCAATAAAAAATTTCAAGAAGCAGGGATTCGTCGACGGAGATGTCGCGAAGATCTGGTCTCCCTCGAGGGAATGTCTGATAAAATTTACAGTCAGCTCTCATCTCGTCTCATCTCCTCGCTCTAAGATAAGGCGTCTGACTCACCACGAGAGCTTGCCGCCGATGGGGCACGTCCCTTTCTCTTAGTCTCGACAGTGTCACGGTCGTCCTCAGGCGAATCTTCACTCTTCTCTTCCTCCACTTCACTAGATGCTGGTAAAGGCTGCTTGGATGCACCTTGCTTGGCTGCACTCGCGGCGTTCGCGACTTGCGTGAAGAGCGCCGCGTATCCAAGACCATACGTACGCATGGTGCGGTTGATATTAAGTGCGCACAACACGATCGCGCAGACAGCTCGGGCGGTCTCGTGGTCAAGGGGGGCCATCGTGTTCGCAGGGCTACCTGACTTCGTAGTCGCTTCCGCGACACGAGCGAGCCCGAAGGGATAGAAGAAGGCGAAGAGGAGGGTATGAATGTAGGTGAAGAAAGGTTGGGCATGGGTCAACGTCGCGTATAGTCCCGTCACGAGCATAGGTGACCAAAAGTCTGTTGCGGTCCAACCGTAGGGAAGCAGCTCGGGAGGAGTGGCTACCTCTATCGGCGTCGGACGCACAAGCGAGAGTAGATTGGAGAGGAAGGGTCCCCCGTTTGCCATGATCTGGAATTTCCGATAAGCGAAGGGAGATGTGGAGAGATGAGATAGGCTGTTGACACTCACCCAAGCGCTCAACAACAGGGTATATGAAGAAGCCGCTATAGCAGGTGAGGCGTGTCCTGCGACAGTTCTTGGGATTACATTGCATAACAGAATCGTGCGGAAGAACGCGTGGACTATGGTCAGTGGAACTTCGGTGTGTAAGGATGGGTTCGGTAGGGTAGGCAAGAGGTCGACGAGCGCATGTGCGCCCAAGAACGTTATGGAGGAGGTGCTCGACACGAAGAACGCGGGTCGCAGACCGAGCCAGGGTGCTACGAGGGAAACGTTATTTCGACAGCCGAATGTGATAATACGAATCGTGACGCACCGACGATGGCCTCGCCACCATGAACAATCACTAGAGTCGCAATAAAGTCACGGACGCGGCTACGCGGCTCCAAATTCTCGTCGGCTGCCCCGCGTTGCGCTTTCCCGCTAGCTTTCCCCCCGCCCCTGCCCTTATGATTAGTCACCTTTGTAAGGTGCTGTTCAAGGTACAGTTCTCGGAGTTGGCGTGAAGCCACGGCTAGGCGGAGTGCACCAGCGACATCGAGGGCAGAGACAGGCAGGCCTAGCCACGCCAACACGGGGAGTGGCCTGAGACCGTAGTGGTACAAGGCGATGACGGGTGTGAGGACGAGGGACATAAGGCGATGAGGAGCGAAAACCGTGGCGGTTTGGTTCAAGTTGCCAGGAACACGTTTATGTCGATTCTTCCAAATATGGAACTCTCCAGGCAGCGGCGCACGTATACATACTCTCGAGGCACATCTAAAGACATGTACACTATCAACGTTCCGCATCCGATTCTACGATAATTGCGTCCATCTCGCCACCACTTGCCTCCGCGGGTCCCTTCAAGCGCCTAGCCGACTCACCTTCATTGTCACCCACGGCTAGAACCGAATGAGCCGATGACAAGCCATGCATTCCCGAGCTACTCTGGGCTGGTTTTGCTAGATCGCTGTGGCGGGTGGATTTCGGGCGAGCGAGTTGGACAAGTTTGTCAAACTCTGCTTTGTTTGCACGCTACGATAGTAGCTTGGTTATGCCTAAGCCCACATAGAGAAAGAAGAGGGGTGCGCACTCGATATTCAGTGATATCTGTCTTTAAGGGCTCTTTTTTCGACGCCCGCTTGTCTTCTGCCCAACGTCGCATTTCAAGTCGAAGCTCTGCCGGTCGCTTGCGCAGGGCCGGACTACGGTCGAGGTTTGCGTTATACACCGCAACCCAGCTAAGGCGCATTATAATCTTAATTTCGTCTACACAGAAGGGACTGTCATACTGACCGCTCGTGACGCGCGATGAGTTGGGACCGGTCGCCAGAGGTAGGGAGATCATGAGCGGCAAGGAGATCATGTATTTGCTTTTCCTTCAAGAGGGTATAAGAAACCTTGGGAATTGGGGTATCAAGTTCCGCAGCTGTTTTTTCCCTGTGATACGAAACTGGACATCAGCACCATCGAACCGATGAGATGAGAGGGGTAGGATATCAACACTCACTTCTCCTTTCCACTCTTCTTACCATCAAGTAGCTTAGACCATGCGTCCTTCTGCCCGGACTTACTTGAAGACGCAGTCTTACCAGACGACAAGTAGACTTTACAATTGCTGTCTAGGTGGTCGTTTATTCTTGCCAAGGAAACGCTCTTTGTACAGGCAGGGCATTCAATGCTTGAGTTGCCTTGTAAGACAATCGTACCGAATAAGCCTGCAGCACCTGGTGGACTGAGGAATGTCCTTACTCGCCGACGGTTCAGAACCGGACAATTCCTCTTGTTTTATGTCATCATCATCTGAAGTACCCACGTCGAGGTTAGGGTGCCCTTTGGGAGTTGAAGGAGTATCTGTTCGAGCGGATTTTCTCTGAGGCGAAGCGAGACTCGAAACGACGGTCGCAGAGTGGGAGTTGGGTTTACGTCTCTTAGATGGTCGCGGGGATTCTGATGTCGTGGTTTGCGCCTTCAGGGCCTCCTTGACCGTGCGAAGCACGTAACGTCTGCAAACAGCCTCACTCGTCAAACGACCTGTCCATGGTCATCACACAGTACCCGTGGACGTGCCTTGCGTCTTTCCATGCTATGACGGCTTCTTCCATCGCAGGATTTACCCTGAAACCGCTGATGGCGGTTTCTTTCCAGCACGTGGGACACGTTGGCTTCTCACAGAGTTGGGTTCGTGCACACTGCAAGAAGGGGACTCGTGATAAGGTGGAGGTATAATGGTAACCATCACGCGTACTAGCGAGCAGAAACAATGTCCGCATGTGAGCACAACAGGAGCTTCGTAGAGCTCCTGGCAGACGTTACAACGGAGTGCAGCGTCGAGCGCTCTGAGCCCTGGAGCTGTTGATGGTGGCGGGAAATCTGTTGGATCTTGTACGTCTGTGTTGTCAAGCAGATCTTTTGCGTCTGTCTTCCACATGTTCAAGTTCAAGTTATGACTTGGGAGTTCAAGTTCAAGAACGCGTCGCGTTAATTGTAACGTGACTCGTCGCTTGACACGAGGTCAGTCAGACTCGGCCCATCCCTCGACCCGACAATCATCATGTCCCCCACGGCCCCCATAATCGCTCTCTATGACTACACCCTTCAGCCGATCTCCGCTCTCGCCTGGATAGGTGTTCCCATATCCGCCCTCGATATCGCCGTCGCCCTCCGTCTCGCATTGATTCTTCGTCAGCTGCGTGAGCAATTTCACAAGCAACACATAGCCAAGATGTCGATGTCGCTGACTGGCCGAGTGAAGAATGGGCAATTGGAGAAGGTCTCTGTTCCGGTGGTGCCCGTGGAGCGGCGAAGTTGGGTTCGCAACTTTGCGGCGAGTCTCGTGATGGTCTTCGGTGGGGAGGCAGTTATTGGTGTGTTGAAAACATGGCCTCTCCTACGCCGACTTGAGTCTGATTTTTACTCCTTACGTTGCTTTGGTTTCGATTCCCCACCTCCACAGCACCGTGGCTCGGCTTGCAGCCCACTTTCTTGGTCTCCAGTACTGCCCCCTTGCAGTATCTGGCCGCCAGTGCGCTAGTTGATTCACTGCCTGCTGTCCCAGAATTGTCTCTGTTTACCGAGCTACCCTTGTCGCTGCTCGACGGGCTGACTCGTGCTTTACTCTTATGTAACTTCGTCCCGCCAATGATTACAACTCACACGTCCCGCGCAGTGTCAACTTCTCCATATACATTGTTGTTAACCGCTTTTGTACGCCCTAACCTGAACATTAGGTTCCCGAGTTGCTGACCAGAGATAGATCGCTGCTAATGCCGGTCCCTTCTTTGTCAACATGTTCTCTCTTCTGCAACCCACCCCAATGGCCGCCATAACACCCCCGGAGTTACTGCCTTATGGCTGGACCACAACGGATTTATGGATCGCGCCTCTTGTGACTGGTCTATATGCTACCCTAACCCACGCCCAGCCATTCTTTGCCCATCTCCACGCTCTCCTCTTCTCGTTCTTCTCGCCCTTCGGGCTTGCACCTCTCTCATTTCAATATGCCACCCCCGGCAGCCCTGACCCACAGGGTGTGGTCGTTCCTCTTGAAGCTGCCGACGCTCGTGCAGTGTGCGTTCTCGTGCTCACTGCCTTGTTCGGTCTGCGTGCTGTACGCACATATGGCTCGGAAATAGCAATGCCCCCCACTCCCGTACCCCCACCGGGACTAGTGGCGAATGTGCCTATGCCTGTACTCACCGCAAGCGAAGGGGAAGAACTTGAGAAGGAACTAGCCGCACGGGTTGCGGGCGGCGGGAAAGGATATACTAGAGCAACCCCTTCGCCAAGCCGTGAGTAATCTCAGTTTACCCTACTCCAGTGTATGGAGAGCTGAAAATTCATCAAGGGAGGAAGATTTAGTAGACTCGTGAATCAAGCATCGCCCTCTTGCCATCCCACGTTTGCATCATCTCGCGGGCATACCACAGTATACCAACATGGCGAGAAATTTCAAGTGCACTCATTATTTATTTACGCTCGGAGAGCTCTTGGGATACTACCCTACCATCACTTCACTTCTTGTCAACATCTTAGAAACGATTATCTAGATGAGGCAGTGGCCTTGCCTGCGTGCATTGGAATGGACCGCATGACGTTGTCGCGAACTCATGGGAGGTTTGTTGTCTCTCCACATCTGAATCATGGAGAGATAGGGACACGGCCACAATCTCAAGACACTGGCTTTTGCCTTAATATAGTAGGATCCTTGCCCTGTGCCCTGTGACCTGAGGTCCAGGCGCTAAGACAATGGACACGTGGCAGGTAGCTTCATTGTGTGTTGTGGCAACATGTGTCTTTTGATACCACACTCGGTTTAATGTGGCTCGCTAGAAGCTCTTTGTCGCTTGTGCATCGCCACTTGTGGCGTGCTAGCTTTACTGATGACTTTCGAGCAGCGATGAACAGTATAAAAGCCTGCAACATCCTCCTCTCCGAACTAACTAACCGATCGAACCTTCCCTATCTATTCGTAACAAATCAAACTCTTCACTTCCGACATGTCGAGCGGCAACACAGTGCGTCCGTCATCATTCATACTGGTCTTCATAACCTAAACGATAATAGCCAGCTCCGCTCTTCTGTCGCTAATGCTGAAATGCCCAATCGTTTATCAATGTTTCATCGAATCCATGCTCGAATGAGCTGGGCATCACTGAACGTCGGAGCCCCTCGTAGTGTTTTCATGGCCCAGACAGTGCACCCCCCTGGACACGCCGAAGGGCGGCGCACAGGCGTCGACATGAAAGTTTGGAGCCACGGTCCCTACAAATGTGCCGTGATTGTGCGTATAACAAGTCCCATCGGCTCAACTAGGCTTTACTTTTGCTGACTTTGCCTTTTCCTTTCCGTCTTATTTTTTTAAATTTCCTGTGTCGCAGCGTCGTTCCAACACAAGCGATGACGTCTTGCGGGTCAAGATGTACGAGTCCTTCGCCGGGGTCACCGTCTTCATCCCCCACGACTTCAACGGTGTCGTCGGACGCGTGGGGCATTCGGGCAGGAGCATCTCGTGCTCGACGGCCGCGCTGTTCCTGAAGGAAACCAACTGCTTGCGCTTCCACGACGTGCCGGACAGGTCGGAAGATCTGGTGCTCGTGCGCACAGAGAAGGTATTGCACGTCTGCGTTGCCGGACAGGATCCCCCTCTTCCGCGCACGGGACGTATTCGGCGCCCCCACGTCTAACTAAGAACGGACTCGGAATGTGGAAGGAACTGTACTTCGTGCCGGGTTTAGTTTTTTTCTTTCGCTCTCCTTCGGATGGATGTTCGCTTCATGGACACCAATACAGTAATAGCTACGGTGTATGCTTGTTTATGTTAAAATGTTAAATGGCACTCGGTTACCCTATCATTCGATACGGCGGCGACTTGCCGATCGTACCTGATTTTTCCTTTAGTGTATGCTTATTTGTCTTCTGGTTCTTCTCGACGACCGACCATATGGCAGCAGCCTGGGCTTGCGCAACTGCCGACACGGTGGAGTATATCACATTATCGGTTGCCCTTCAAAGTTCCCTTTGCGTTTCACCCTCCCCACGTTGTTCATTGGATACAGGCGCCACGGACGTGAAGATTACAGGGTTCTGCTGACCGATGTTCGGCGTCACATTCGCTCAAGTTAGCGCCCCCCATCGGTGGCGTTCATCCCGCGGGTTGTTTTTTACTTTAACGAGTTACTGCACTCAAACAGGCCATCCGCGTCAGTCATTCACAGCGCATCATGATCCTGATGCTAACCAGGACTAAAGCAAAACTGCAGTTCATGATTCGTCTAATTCCCTCGCTCTACTATATGGCCAGGCCACCGTAAGCTATTCCGAGTCGGGCATGATCGTGTACTAGCAACCCGCCAAGTAAAACCTAGTAATACTTGGACAAACCCATGACCACCGGTCCCCAACTGTCGATATGACCTTCCTGTGCAGTATCTGGTCAGTTCTCAGCAGCTCCCGTTTTTTACCTGACAGGACTCCAGGGCCAACAACGATATGTTTTTGGTTTTGCTATCTGGCGATGTTCTTTCCCGAGTCATTGGTTACTACCGTGACGTCGCTCCAGTAGATCCTTTTGAACCTGCGTCCCTCTGAATTAGTAGACCGACGGTCGGACCGTATTCGAGTCTTCTGAAACTTGAAGGCACCTGCATAGTACCGGCAGAGCTCTTGAAAGTACAACCACGAGGCACAACTGGTGAAAATTTCCTGGAAATCTTTTATGTTCTGTGCATATGGGGGTACGGGTGCTGCAAAAAAGTCCCGGTATAGCGCTGGAGTTGGTTGGGCGATGTCCGTACATCGGAAACGGGGACGCACAGGACTCACTCATGCAGCAAGTATCCGTAAGTTTAAAGTTTGGTGCCGCACCTGCATGGTAACTCTGCTGTGAGTGTTTTTTTTTTCTTTACATGGATGGGGATGTTCTTCCCCACCCTTCCCCGAGTCCATATTCAGGATCCCTATCATTGTAGTGGAGGTTGTGACTGTTGGCTTGGCGCGAGGGCCTCTCCAAAGAAAGCGGCGTGGTTCTCTTGATCCTCCTGATACTAGACCGTAGACGGAACTGTAGGGGCCGGCTTGTGATATGTGTATCATACAGCGCGGGGGACTTTACCTTCATGAGACGTCTTTGTTGGGCGGCGTAGCAGCCATAGGGAGTTAGGTGGACACCCTGGGATCAGCGCATCGCCTCGTGACTTTGCGCCTGGGTCAGATGAGCCTTCCCTACCACGATGTGATCATCGTCAATCTGAATTGACAAGAATGGTTAGGAGATGTGTTCCATGTGCGGAGCTGGTTGCGCGTGGACTTGGAACGGGGGACAGCCTTCGCTTCTCATCGCTCTCTCCCACGTCTTGTCCTTTCATCATCTTCTTTTCATTCTGTGACTGGGCGACGTGGGCCGGCCAAGGATCCATCCATCCATTCGAGCGCCGGGTGGAGTGTCACTGTCACGGGATTCTTGATTCTGTCTGTCCGCTGCGGAAAAGTTTTCCGAGTCCGAGGCGCTGTGTGCACTGACCTTGCATTCTTGTCTCAGTGCGCCGCGGGTATTACCACATAGACTGCGTGTGCGAGTCATATTTGGCCATAGGATGCGGTCCTCGTGTAATGAATTAATTGAATTGAATCTGGTTGTCAGTGGCACCGCCATTCACTCTGCGCCCCATTCACCTCCCCACCCCAACCCACTCCTTGACCCACTCCTTGATATCCACTACAAAGCATTTTTCCCTCACGACATGCGTCAGTTAACAGAAACGGTGAAACTTTCTTGGTATTTGCTGCGTGTTCGTCGTCCGCTCGCGCAAGGCACCATGCGGAGATGTATGCCAGCGTCCAGTATGTG
>WNFQ01003570.1_pt1 | contig 11344 bp, 7 predicted proteins | sample 5400171 | NCBI WGS metagenome assembly WNFQ01 (sample SAMN13153356, study PRJNA577476) | soil metagenome | isolation source: 20 cm soil under Madrone tree | place: USA:California | collected 2016-06-14 | reverse complement strand
GTATATCTACCAGCACTTCCGCTGCATCGACCTGAGTTTTCAACTCGAAGACGTGAGGGGCAGGCAGACCGAGGCGGCGGCGCTGAACTCTTCACTGAAGCTGGAGATCGCGAGCCTGCGGAACCCGATGCGCATCGACATGATTGCGCGGCGGCAGCTTGGATTGACCGAGCCGTTGCCGACGCAGATGCAGGAATATGACGCACCGAGCGGCGCTGAAGTGGCAACTGCGCGCTACGTGCATGCGAATCGCGCCCAATAGGCATTCGCCTCACCAACGAGTTTGCTGTCAATCTAATCGTTATCCAACCGGAGCGATCGCCGATCTGAATTCGTCATGCTAAGAAAGCGTCCCCACGTCGCTCCAGCAGGCCGCTTGGCGGCCGATTCGAAGGGCGGGCATAGAACGTTCAACTCGAGGGGCGACCGCGGCCAAGCACAAGCAAAACGTTTGCTGATTGTCGGCGCCGTGGCCGTGGTGTGGATGGTGGCGGTGTTCGGGCGCTTGGGTTACCTGCAGCTTTTCCGCCACAGCGACTACATGGCGCGCGCGCAGCGGCAGCAGAGGCGCGTGATTGAAATCACGCCGAAGCGCGGCGCCATCTACGACCGCAACATGCACCCGCTGGCGATGAGCCTGCAGGTGGATTCCACGTTCGCAATCCCCAGCGAACTGGGCGACAACAAGGCGCAAGCCGCAAAACTGCTCTCGGGCGTGCTGAACATCCCGCGCGACGTTCTGGAAGCAAGATTCGAATCCGGCGCCACCTTTGTATGGATTGCGCGCAAGCTTCCTCCGGAGAAGAGGGAAGCCGTCGAAGCGCTGAATCTAAAAGGCATTTACTTCCAGAAAGAGAACCAGCGGTTTTATCCCAAGCGCGAGCTTGCCGCGCACGTGCTGGGGTTCGTGGACCTTGACGAAAAAGGGCTGGGTGGAATCGAGTACGAACTCGACGGTCAGATTCGCGGCAGGAGCGAAAAAATCATTGTGATGGCCGACGCGCGGCAGCGCTGGTTCGACGGCGGCGAAGCGCAGCGGGAGCGTGGGGCGAATGTGGTGCTCACGCTGGATGAAAAAGTTCAGTACATTGCGGAGCGAGAACTCGGAGCGGCAATCGCCAGAACACGCGCGATTGCCGGGACGGTGGTGGTGATGAATCCCAGCACCGGAGAGATCCTGGCGCTGGCGAATTGGCCGAAGTTCAACCCGAATGCGGCTTCGGATGCTCCCGCAGAAGCGCGGATGAACCGCGGAGTGAGCGCACTCTACGAACCGGGCTCGACATTCAAACTGATTACACTGGCGGCTGCATTTGATCAAGGGATCACGCGGCCAGGAGAAGTCTTCGATTGCGAAAATGGCGCGGTGTACATTGCGGGGCACCGCATCCGCGACCATAAACCCTTTGGGCTGTTGAGCGTCGCCGACATTCTGGCGCAGTCGAGCGACGTCGGCGCCATCAAGATTGCGCTGCGCCTGGGCGCGCCCAAGTTCTACGACTACATTCGCGCGTTCGGATTTGGGCAACCCACGGGCGTGGACTTGCCGGGGGAGAGCAAGGGAATCCTACGGCGACTCGAGAATTGGTCGGCAATCTCCATCGGATCGATTTCCATGGGGCAGGAAGTCGGGGTGACACCGATCCAACTGGCTAGCGCCGTCTCCGCGATAGCGAATGGCGGCCTGCTCTACAAGCCACACGTGATTGCGGAATTGCGCCGCGGCGATAAGGCGTTGCCTGCGGAAGGCGTGCTGGCGCCGGTAGAGCCCAAGCGCGTAATCCGCGCGGAGACTGCGGCGACACTTCGGCGGCTTATGGAAGGCGTTGTATTGCATGGCACGGGGCCTTTGGCGAGACTGGATGGCTGGACCGCGGCGGGGAAAACCGGCTCCGCGCAAAAAATTGATCCCGCCACGGGGAGATATTCGCCGACACAGCTGATTGCCTCCTTCACTGGCTTTGCGCCGATCAGTAATCCAGCGGTGACCATTCTTGTTTCTCTGGATTCACCGGTTGGGCAGCACGAAGGGGGGCAAGTGGCTGCGCCGGTTTTTAAGCGCATCGCCGAGCAAATTCTGCCCTACCTGGATGTACCGAGAGATGTTCCGGTGGCACCGCGACTTATGCAAGCTGCGTACAAGAACCGTGACGCGGCAGACAGTGCCACGCTCCAAGATTTCACGCCCACGGATTTTTCCGATCTGCCCGACCAACCTCCGGCGGGGATTTCCGCACCTAATCCGAAGGAGCACAAGAGCGAGACGTCTTCGGTGACTGCGGCCGTGGACGAAGGGGGCGATATCGAGGTGCCAGACTTTTCCGGCAAGACGATGCGTGAGGTGACCGAGACTTGCATTCGCCTTGGGCTGGAGCCGGTTTTGGTTGGCACAAGCCTTGCAACGAATCAAATGCCGGCGGCGGGAGCAAGAGTCAGGCGCGGGGCTAAGATCACCGTGCAATTCGGGACAACGGCACCAAAGATCGCGAAGCCGCACCAGAGGGTCAGGCATTAGGATGAAAATTGAATTGAGCCAAGAGGAAGAGCAAGCACGAGGCGACGCCACGAACCAGGTTGACCCAGCTTTGAATCCGTCTGCCTATCAGAAGAAGGCACCCCTTCGCAGGAAACTAGCTGACTTGTTCGAGGGCGCACAGATGGCAGTGCCTTTGGTTGCGGGCCATCTGGAAATTCGCCAAGTGACATGTGATTCGCGGAAAGTGCAGCCTGAGGCGCTGTTTTTTGCGTTGCGTGGCGCAAAAGCAGATGGAAGCGCATTTGTGCAAGATGCGGTGCAGCGGGGAGCGATTGCGATTGCCAGCGAAACGTTAGCGCCTGGCAATCTGCCGGGCACGGTGGCCTGGATTCAAGTTCAGGAAGAACGGAAGGCACTGGCGATTGCAGCCGCGAATTTCTTTGGGCACCCGGCGGATGCGCTGCAACTCGTAGCCGTGACTGGCACGAATGGCAAGACCACTACGACGTCCCTGATCGACGCGATTGTGAAAGCTTCGGGCGCGAAGACGGGCTTGTTTGGGACGATCGCCTATCACACGCCTCTCGGCGACTACCCCGCGCCGAACACTACTCCTGAATCCGTGGACCTGCAGGGATTTTTCGCGGAGATTCGCGACGCGGGCGGCAAGTACGCGGTGCTGGAGGCTAGCTCGCACTCTCTCGCAATGGATCGCTTGTGGGGGTGCCATTTTCAGGCCGCGGTCTTCACCAACCTGACGCGCGAGCACATGGATTTTCACAAGACGTTTGAAGATTACTTCGCTGCGAAGAAAAAGCTTTTCGCAGGCACGGGGACAAGCGCTCCCGAAGTCGCACTGCTGAACACCGATGACGAATTCGGAAAGCGCCTGGCGGGGCTGGCGAAAAACACTCGGACGTATGGACTGGAACCACACGCGGACATAACGACCAAGAAATTTCAACTGACATTCGAAGGCTTGACGTTTACAGCGCAGACGCCGAACGGAAAGCTGAATGTAGTTTCGCCGCTGGTGGGCCGCATCAATGTTTACAACCTGTTGGCGGCGATTGGAGCGGCGCAGGCACTTGGTCTCTCGAATGAAGCCATCGAAACGGGCATCCGGAATCTCGAAAGCGTCTCCGGACGATTTCAACGGATCGATCTTGGACAGCCATTCTTGGTGATTGTGGACTATGCGCATACGGATGATGCCCTGGAGAATCTGGTTCGTACGGCGCGCGAACTGAATCCGAAAGGCCGCATCATTACCCTCTTCGGCTGCGGCGGCGAGAAAGATCGCACCAAACGGCCGGTGATGGGTGAGGTGACGGGGCGGCTGAGCGATTTGACGATTCTTTCCAGCGACAATCCGCGGAGCGAGGATCCGCTGAAAATCATCAGCGACATCATCGTGGGCCTGCAAAAAACGGGAGGCAAGTATTTGATCGAGCCGGATCGCGAAAAGGCCATCAGTTTGGCGATGGACGAAGCCCGCGCGGGCGACATCGTGCTGCTCGCAGGAAAAGGTCACGAGAACTATCAAATTCTCGCTGACCGCACGTTAGAATTTGACGATCGCGAAATGGCGCGGCGCGCCCTTCGCGATCGTGGTTTCGAAGGCCCGCGAGGCAGTTCTGGGTTTGGCACCTAGCGCGCTTGTTCTCAAGGTGTGGCGAGGGCGCTGGGGTCCCGGCAAGACTGGGCGGGCCAGTGGCGGACCTCTCGAAAGGAGGAGCCCTCAAAACGTTGAAAACACCACGAGCCGTAGGGAGTGCCGTTAAGAAGAGTCCTTTGAGGAACTTATGCGGTGGACGATTGCACAGATGGCTGACGCTTTGGGTACTCGGCCGGGGACGGGACTCGACCCCCTGGCCCGGGTGGCCGGCGTCTCGATTGATTCTCGCACGGTACGTGCCGGAGAACTGTTCATCGCCATCCACGGACCGCGTCACGATGGACACGATCATGTGGGCAGCGCGCTGGAGCGTGGAGCAATCGCGGCGATGGTGGCGGAGAGCCAGCTTTCGCGATTTGCGGACGAAATCGGCAGCCGCTGCATCGCCGTGGTCGAAACCTTCGAAGCGCTCAAGCAATTGGCGAGCGCGGTACGGCAAGCCTGGGGCTGGAAAATTGCCGGGGTCACAGGCTCAGTCGGGAAGACCACCACGAAAGAGATCCTGGCGGCATTGCTGGGCGCGAAGCTGCGGGTCCTGAAATCGGAAGGAAATCTTAATAACGAGTACGGGCTTCCGCTGACGTTGCTGCGGCTCGAGGAAACGCACCAAGCGGCAGTGTTGGAGATGGGCATGTCGCGGCGCGGCGAGTTGAAACGGCTGGCGGCGATTGCGCGGCCCGATGTTGGAGTGGTGACGCGAGTGGCGCCGGCGCACCTGGAGTTTTTTTCTTCGGTGGATGAGATCGCGCTCGCGAAACGCGAATTGATCGAAGGATTGAGTGGGCACGAATCGACCGCGGTGCTGAACGCGGATGATCCGCGCGTTGCGGCGTTTGGAGGGTTCGCTCCCGGACGGGTGGTGACATACGGCATCGAAAAGCCGGCGTTCTTTATGGCGCGGGAGATTGAAGACCGTGGAGCGTTTGGGTCGGCGTTTGACTACGTCAGCCCCGAAGGCCGTGTTCGGCTGGAATTGAGAGTGCCGGGGCATCACGCGATCTCGAACGCGCTGGCGGCGCTGGCGGCCGCGAGCGTTTGGGACATCGGCGCGGCGGAAGCGCAAAGCGTCTTTCGCACTTTGCGCGCGCCGGCGATGCGTGGAGAACTCTTGCGGTTTTCGAACGGAGCGGCGCTGATCAACGACAGTTACAACTCGAGTCCCGCTGCGCTGCAAGCGATGACGGAACTACTGGCGGCCACGCCCAACTATCGGCGGAGGATTCTTGCCGCGGGAGAAATGCGCGAACTTGGCGCGGCTTCAAAGGAACTACATCGCGAAGCGGGAAAGTTTGCGGCAAGGACCGGCAAGCTCGATTGGATCCTCGGTGTCTCCGGGGATGCCACAGAGATTGTAAATGGCGCTGTGGCGTCCGGTTTTTCAGCGGACCACACGAGATTTTTCGAAACTCCGGAAGAAGCGGCTGAGTTTCTGAGAGGTATCTTGGTTTCTGGTGACCTGTTACTGGTGAAAGGCTCGCGCGGAGTAAAGATGGAGCGCATCGTCGAATCCCTGATTGCCCAGCATGCAGCGCCGGGCGAATTTTCGGGAGAGGAGGTACGGCACTAAGATGCTCTACTACCTCCTTTACCACGTCTTGCAGCGCTACTTCAGCCCGCTGAACGTTTTTCGCTACATCACTGTCCGCACGGTGTACGCGAGCCTCACGGCAATGTTTCTTGCACTGGTGTTCGGGCCCTGGCTCATCCGGCGTCTGGGTGAACTGCAGATCGGCCAGTTTATCCGCGAGGAGGGACCCGAAGAACACAAGAAGAAAGCGGGCACGCCGACGATGGGCGGCGTGCTCATCGTGCTATCCACGGCGGTGCCCGTTCTTCTTTGGGCCGATCTGACGAATCCATTTATCCTGCTTTCGCTCTTCGCGCTATTCGGTTTCGCCATCATCGGGTTCATCGATGACTACGCGAAGGTATCGAAGCAGCGCAATCTAGGCCTCACCGCGAAGAAAAAGATCTACTTTCAAATCCTGGTCAGCCTTGGCGTTGGGATCTCCTTGCTGGTTCTCGCTACGCGATATGCGTATTCGACTCAGCTCATGATTCCGTTTTTAAAGCGGCTGCATCCGGATCTCGTGATCCATTCGCTCATCGGGGTGAAACATTTCTGGCCACTCGCATTTCTTCCCTTCCTGTTCTTTGTATGCGTGGTCATTGTCGGCTCGTCAAATGCCGTGAACTTGACGGATGGTCTCGACGGGCTTGCCATTGGCTGCACGGTGATAGCGGCTGGGGCACTGACCGTGCTGACCTACGTGAGCAGCAACTCACGATGGGCTTCTTATCTCGAAATTCAGTACATCCCCCGCGTTGGAGAACTCACGGTGTTTTGCGGTGCACTGGTCGGCGCTTCGCTTGGTTTCCTCTGGTACAACGCGCACCCGGCGGAAATTTTTATGGGCGATGTGGGTTCGTTGTCGCTGGGGGGAACGCTCGGTACCGTAGCGGTGATTATCAAGCAGGAGGTTCTGCTCTTCTTTGTTGGCGGGATTTTTGTGATTGAAGCGCTCTCCGTAATTCTGCAAGTGGGGTCATTCAAGCTGAGGGGAAAGCGCATCTTCCGCATGGCGCCGATTCACCACCATTTCGAATTGATGGGCTGGAGCGAATCGAAGGTAATTGTGCGATTTTGGATTGCGGCGCTGGTTTTTGCGCTGTTTGCGCTGACGACGCTGAAATTGAGGTAGCGGGACATTTTGTACAGAGGATTCTGCGACAGAGATGGCAAATCCGTTCGAGTTGCGAGGCAAGCGCGTGCTGGTCGTGGGACTGGCTAGGACTGGCGTGGCAACGGCGCAATTCTGCGCGGGGCGCGGCGCCAAGGTGACGGCCACGGATGCGCGATCGGAAAGCGAAATTGGCGAAGCGGCTAAGTCCTTGCGCGCTGCCGGAGTAAGCCTGGAATTCGGTGGCCACATAGAGAAAACATTTTTAGAGCAGGATTTGATTATTCCAAGTCCAGGAGTGCCGGCGGACACTCCGTTACTGCAAGCAGCCCGGGCTAAAGGCGTCACGATTTGGAGCGAGATCGAACTGGCGGATCGCTTCTTGAAAGGGCGCATGATTGGAATCACGGGTTCGAATGGCAAGACGACGACGACTTCGTTGATCGCGCATATCTTGAAGGCTGCGGGAGTTCCCACGATTCTCGCTGGGAATATCGGCACGCCGCTGATTTCTCAAGTCGAGCAGACGAGCGACAAAACGATTACCGTGGCAGAGCTGAGCAGTTTCCAACTCGAGTTGATTGATACGTTTCGCGCCGACATCAGCGTATTTCTGAATCTCACGCCGGACCATCTCGATCGGCACCACACACTGGAAGCCTATGGCGCTGCGAAAGCGCGAATCTTTAAAAATCAGACGGAGTCGGACAGCGCGGTACTGAACGCGGATGATCCGGCAACTCGGCCTTACGCGCCTACAAAGCCACAGGTGTTCTGGTTCAGCCGGAAGCAGCGCGTCGCCCAGGGGGCGTTTGTTTGCGAGAGCGAAATCGTGTTCCGTCAAGACGGAAAGGACGAGTTCGTCCTCAAGCTGCAAGACATTCCGTTGGCGGGCGCGCACAACGTTGAAAACGTGCTGGCCGCGGTGGCAGCAGCACGCCTTGCCGGTGCGCCGGCGGCGGAGATCGCCAGCGGCGTGCGCTCGTTTGCAGGCGTGGAGCATCGTCTGGAGTTCGTTGCGGAGATTGGCGGGGTGCGCTATTACAACGATTCGAAAGCGACAAACGTCGATGCGACTCTCAAGGCGCTTGATGCATTTTCCGGTCGAATCCTGATCGTTCTCGGCGGAAAAGATAAAGGCAGCGATTACACCGTGCTTCAGAAACCGCTGCGCGAGAAGGCGATTCTTGCGCTGCTAATCGGCGCGGCTTCGGAGAAAATTGAAAAGCAAATCGCCGGAAGCGTGGCGATCGAGCGCGCGGGAACGATCCAACGCGCGGTAGAGATTGCTTCGCAGGCTTCGCGTCCCCGGGACGTCGTGCTCCTCGCGCCGGCGTGCGCCAGCTTCGACCAGTTTGATAACTACGAGCACCGCGGCCGCGTCTTCAAGGATTTGGTGCACCGATTGGAGCGGCAGGCCGCGAGTACGAGTTCCGGGAGAGGATGAACTGGCGTGCCAAGACGACTCGAAGGTGATCGCGTGCTGTTCGGAGTGACGGTGGTGTTGTGCCTCTTCGGCGCGGTGATGATTTTGAGCGCCTCCGCAGTCACCGCGGAACACCAGTACGGCCACTCTTCCATCTTTCTGCTGCGGCAGGCGGCGTGGCTCGTCATTGGTTTATTGGGAATGTTTCTGCTCATGCGCACCGACTATCGCAAGCTGCGAGAACCGGCGGTGGTCTACCCAGTCGTGTGCATCATATTGCTGCTGCTGGTTGGAACTCTGTTCCTCGATAAGTCCCACGCAACGCATCGCTGGATCAAATTTGGCCCCGTCGGTGTACAGCCTTCGGAGCTCGCAAAGCTCGCCGTCATCCTGTATCTGGCGTGGTTTCTTGACCTGAGGCGACGCGGCAAAGGCGGGATGGAATTTTGCAAAGAAGACTTTTTGCAGACGATACTTCCCGCGTCGGGACCGGTTTTGATTTGCGTGGTGTTGATTCTGCTGCAGCCCGATCTGGGCACGTCGGTAGAAATCGTGCTTTTTACCACGGCGATTTTTTACGTCGCCGGCCTTTCCTGGAAATGGATCGCTGCCGGTGCAGTGACCGCCATTCCGGTTCTCTACCTTTTGATCTCACAAGTGTCGTACCGCCAGGCGCGGCTCATGGCATTTCTCGATCCTGCCTCGGATCCGCAGGGCGCCGGATTTCAATTGCTGCAGTCGCTCATTGCCGTGGGTTCTGGAGGATTTACAGGGGTAGGGTTAATGGAAAGTAAGCAGAAGCTCTTCTACCTGCCGGAAGCGCACACGGACTTTATTTATGCCGTAATTTCTGAAGAGCTTGGCTTCATCGGCGCGGCGATTGTAATCGCTCTATTTGTCGTTTATGGCTGGCGCGGCATGCGCGCGGCGTTCGCTGCGCCCGATGGGTTCGGGCGCCTGTTGGCGTTGGGCATCACAGCCATGGTGCTGAGCCAGGCGTTGATCAATTTCGCGGTGGTGCTCGGCATGGTTCCGACCAAAGGAATTCCGCTCCCATTCATCAGCTACGGCGGATCGAGTTTGCTAGCCATGCTGCTGGCAACCGGAGTGTTGCTGAATATCTCGCAGCAGGCAGCGGAAGCGTGAGGAGCGGACGCGCCAGGTGAAATTGCTGATCGCAGGCGGTGGCACGGGCGGACACGTTTTTCCAGCGATGGCGATTGCGCGGGAATGGCTTTCGAGAGGGAACGAGAGAGAAGTCGTGCTTGTGGGAACACAACGCGGGATTGAAATGAGACTGGTGCCGCAGGCCGGGCTGCCCCTGGAAACGCTGCGCGTGGCCGGACTGAAAGGCAAGGGTGGCGCGACGCTTTTGAAGAATCTGGCGATGCTCATTCCCGCGATGCTGGATGCGCGTCGCGTGCTGCGGAAGCACAAACCCGTCGCGGCATTCGGAGTCGGTGGCTACGCTGCTGGGCCGATGCTTTTGGCGGCTTGGCTTGGGCGAGTGCCAAATATCATCTTCGAGCCAAATGCCGAGCCGGGTTTTACGAACAAGGTGCTGGCGCGAATCTCCAAACGAATCACAACCGGCTATGAAATTTCTGCACAAATCTGGGGCCACAAAGCAATTGTTACCGGGTGTCCCGTGCGGCCGGAGTTTTTTTCAATTACGCCGCGAAATCTGGAGAAGCCATTTCGTCTGCTGATTACCGGCGGCAGCCAGGGCGCGCTGCCGATCAATCGGGTATTTGTGGATGCGATGGATCGCCTGGCGGCACGCAAGAGCGAGTTGGCCATCGTGCATCAAACCGGCGAGCGCGATTATAATGCGGTGCGCACGGCGTACGCGCGACGCGAAATTCACGCGGAGGTTGTCCCCTTCCTGGCGAACATGGCGGAGCGCTTTGCCTGGGCAGATGTGATCATTTGCCGAGCAGGAGCCATCACCGCAGCGGAAGTCGCAGCCGCGGGCCGCGCCGCGATCTTCATTCCCTTTGGAAGAGCAACGGACAGCCATCAATTGCGCAACGCCCAGGAGATGGCGCGCGCGGGCGCCGGCCGGCTCATTTCCGAAGCGGAACTCACGGCTGAGAAACTGACGGCTGAGATTTTCTCTCTCCTCGACCAGCCTCACGAGATCGAAAAACTTTCTACTGCTGCGCGCGGACTCGCCCGCCCTCATGCCGTGCGCGACCTCGTCAATTTGATTGAAGAGGCCGCAAACGTGCAGGAAATTCGACAGAGGGCAGGCTCATGATGGTTTCTTTTCGTAATTTTCAGCGGATTCATCTGGTTGGTATCGGCGGCATCGGCATGAGCGGCATTGCTGAAGTGCTGCTCACGCTTGGCTATTCCGTGTCGGGTTCCGACGTAAAACCTTCGACGATCACCGAACGCTTGCAGAATCTCGGCGCGACCATTTACGAAGGTCACAAGGCTTCGAACGCGGATGGCGCGCACGTCGTCGTGACTTCCTCGGCGGTGAAAGCGGACAATCCCGAAGTCGTCGAAGCGCACAAATGCAAGATTCCGGTGATTCCGCGCGCGGAAATGCTTGCGGAGTTGATGCGCCTGAAATACGGAATTGCTGTAGCGGGCGCACACGGCAAGACGACGACGACTTCGATGGTGGCCTCCGTACTGGCGGCAGCCCATCTCGACCCGACGTTTGTCGTGGGTGGCAGAGTGAATCAGGCGGGCACGACGGCACGGCTAGGCAAAGGCGAATACTTTGTCGTGGAAGCCGACGAAAGCGACCGCAGCTTCCTGATGCTGGCGCCAGTCGTTGCCGTGGTAACCACGATTGACCGTGAACACCTCGATCAGTACTCATCGCTGCAAGACATTCAGGACGCTTTCATTCAGTTTGTGAACCGCGTGCCATTCTACGGCGCGGCGATTCTGTGCATTGACGAGCCCAACGTGCAGGCCATTATTCCCAGCGTAAAGCGGCCGATCATTACTTACGGAACGTCGAGCCAGGCCGACCTGGTCATCAGCGAGGTCAAGCTGGAGGGACTCCAGAGCGAATTTCGCCTCACGTACAAAGGCGACGATCTCGGCGTCTTCCAACTGGCTCA
>WNFQ01003566.1_pt1 | contig 11346 bp, 13 predicted proteins | sample 5400171 | NCBI WGS metagenome assembly WNFQ01 (sample SAMN13153356, study PRJNA577476) | soil metagenome | isolation source: 20 cm soil under Madrone tree | place: USA:California | collected 2016-06-14 | reverse complement strand
CTGGTAGTTAAGACAGAGACTCAACTTGCCGTCTTAGGGACAGCAAGGAAGGCTATTTATATCGTACAATACTGGGGTTTACTAAGCTGTTTTCTGATAGGTAAGCGCATTAGAAATGCGCTTGGTAAAGACGACAAGACGGTTAGCAATCATGACAGTCCGATCCGTAATCCCCTTTGTAAGATCCTTACTAAAGCTCTTCGTCATCGCTTGAGCTATCCTCGTTAGTAAGGTCTATGACAAAAACTCTCACATGTGGTCTATCAGCTGTGCATTCCGCAGCAATGGAAGATCCATGATGTCTTCCATGCAGCGCTCCTCACCCCATATAAGGAGATGGAGGAGCACGGACCAAACTACCACGAGCCCCCCCCGACGTCATCAAAGGCGAACCAGAGTGGGAAGTGGAGCAAATTGTGGGAGCAAGGTGCTACGGACGCTCCAGACGGCTCCAATACAGGGTCAAGTGGACAGGATACTCCGACGCACATGACACCTGGGAAACTGCGGATGATGTACATGCTCCGCAGCTTGCTGCGGAGTTCTGGAAAGGAAACCAAGTGCTAGCCCAATGAATTGCATATAAACCAACACCCGTTGAAGGAAAACGAACCAACTCCCTCTCTATATCACTCATGACAACCAATGAACCAGAACGCAACACTCACCCTCACTGAAGCTGAGTCACAAGTGATGAGGGCCATCCTCGTCCCCCTTCGACCGATAATGGAGGAAGCCACTCTGACCCAGACCTTGACTGAGGATGACATCTTCTTCGACATCGCCCTCCCACTCCTTACACATCTATGGATGTCCCTCATGGGCATAGTGTCCGCAGCCTCACTCTGGAGGCAGATATGGGAGACAATCCAGCTCGAGTGCGTGACGGATGGACAGTGGCGCCAGATGGGGGACTATGTGGTCCTAATGGTAAAGTTTGGCATCCATGACACTTTGGTGACCGGTATGCAATTAGCACGGTCGATGAGGATGGTGCACTGGGGACCACTCCATATGTGGGTTATGCGATTAATCCCCAGGGCGACCCTACTGTCTACGGGATTTTTCGACGAGATGGAGTCGTACACAGCAAACCTCTCAAGGCTCTGGCCAGCCACCGACTGGGAGCTCCATGTGAGGGCCACCTCGACTGGCTCGACGGACAATTCTCCCTACACACTCTGATTGACACGGAGCTGAGGGACTTCAACAACGTCGGCATCGAGGCCGACATCTACCGCCTAAGGAAGGCGGCCTTCGACAAAAAGGATTTGGAAGAACGAGACTGAGAGCTGAGCCGAGACTGGGCTCAGTGGTACCACGCTAAGAAGCAGGTCCACAACAGGTTGGTGAAAGCGCAGGTAAGGATGCGCCTCTATGATGCCTTCAAGGACAACCGGGCGGTCCCTCGATGGCTCCAGCAAGGGAGAAACGGCCCGGGGCCTAACTATGTCTACAAAGGCCCCCACTACATGAACCAAACCCCACCACCGCCATGACTGGACGATGGCCAGACCCTCATCCCTACGCCCCTCACCCAAGCCAACCCACTACCATCGACACCTCCGAACTCTGCCAGGAGTCACCACCATGACTCCGACCCGTCGCCCCCGCCACCGCGCACCACCTCAACCCGAGCTCAGTTGGGAAGAATCCAGAAGAACAAGGGCAAACAGCCCGCCCGACGACCAGCATGCCCCCTAGTGCTACCCGAGATATTCGTCACACCCGAACCGCACCAAAGCTTCGTCCCGCAGGTCCTGAAGGACCAGGCCAGGGCTAACGAAGCCGATAAAGAACGCCACGCCCGCCGCAACCACGACAAGTCTCCATCCTGGGGGGACCTCCCTGACAACTGGGACTTCGACCATTACGACAACTGGGACGTGAACCCCGGGACTGACTAGCTTGCTGGTGGGACAACGACCTTAGAAGGGGGGTGATGTCACGAACTCTTTTCCTCTTTCCCTGTACGATATGATATGACCGGCACCCAAGAGGCCTAGCTTGTATGGCCTGTACTGGGGTAAGTTCTAGAACCGGCTCCACCATGACTCACTCCACTCCACTATGACCCATTCTGCTCCACTATGACTCACCCTGCTCCATTATGACCTATCCCACTCCACTATGACCTGTCCCGCTCCACTATGACATACCTCAAAACCACCTACCGTACCATGACATCATAGCCCACCTGTAGGATATAAGATGACGCTCCTGTGAGGATATGTCTCCAGAGTGTTCTTTATTCATAGTACTATGAATCCGAACTATCTTCTCCTCTCACCTCTACCCTCTACCTCTTGCCTAAGGATCAGACCCTTAAGCGAGTTATTAAGCAACTAAGGGATTGCCTTACATTGCTGAACACTTCTCACTCAGATGAAATGCCAAGTCCACATGACTTAGCATCATTCCCAAGGATCGCTCGAAGTGCCTCCAAAGAGACTTGTCATCAGACGACCCCGTAGTGTCGTAACAAATATTGATGGAACACATAACAAAGCAGGCAGTATCACATGGAAATGCCAACTAGAAGTTCAGTTTGGCAAAACCATCACCAATATTGACTTTTACATCATGGATCTGGGACAAGACCGAGCTGTATTAGGATTCCCCTTCTTCCAGAAATTCAACCCCATAATCAACTGGCAGAAAGGAACCATCGCACAAGGGACCAAAGTCTGGATCAAGCCAACTCAGATCTGGGAACACAGATACAAGGTGTGGTGCCTAGATCACAAGATACTGGCCAAAGCCGACCTTCTTCAAAAAACTACTTTTGCACAACAATGGGCCGCTACTGCCAATAAAAGTAAACAACAACTCAAGGAGGAAGATGTACCGGCCCACTATCAAATACATCATAAAGTCTTTTCAGAAGAAGAAGCCAAACAACTCCCCCCTTCTTGTCAAGAAGACATGGCAATAGATCTTAAAGAAGGAGTACCAGATCAATTGGACTGCAGGGTCTATCCCTTAATGGCCAAAGAACTGGATGTATTACGAGAAACCTTAGCAAATGACCTTGCAAAAGGATACATACATCATGGAACCTCTTCCTATGTCTCACCAATCTTCTTTATCCCAAAAAAGGATGGAAAAAAACTACAAATGGTCATCAATTATAGGAAGCTTAACAATATTACAAAGAAGGACTTCTACCCTCTTCCAAACCTTAGGACAGAATTGGAAAAACTATCCCAACATCACCTTTTTTCAAAATTCGATGTCAGAGCCAGGTACAATAACATCCAAATCAAAGAGAAGGACCAGACAAAGGCAGCCTTCAAAACCCCTTTAGGAACCTTCATCCCCACAGTAATGACCTTTGGGTTTTGTAATGCACCATCCATCTTCCAATGAGCCATGAACCGGGATTTGGAACCATTGAAACAAAGATACCCAAAGAATTTTGCTAACTACATGGACAACATAGCCATTGGAATGGAAGACTCCCCTGAAGGAAGGGTTCTTCATCAGAAAATTGTCCATGAATTCTTGGAAACGTTGGAACAACATTCATACTACCTCAAGGTATCAAAATGCGAATTTGAACAACCTAACATGGAGTTCCTTGGCTTTTGAGTCAGTAATGGAACCATTAAAGTAGACTCAAGCAAAATTGGTGGAATCTCTGATTGGCCCCGAACCCTTCATTCCATCAAAGAGGTACACCAGATCCTGGGGGTACTAGGATATCAATGTGCCTTCATACAAAATTATGCCCACATTGCATGACCTCTCCATAACTTGCTAAAAAAGGACGTCAAATTTGAATGGACTCCAGAATGCAAAACAGTGCTCAATCAACTCATCGATTGCATCAATCAAGATCCAGTATTGATTGCACCTAACGAGGACAGGCCTTTCGAATTAGAAACTGATGCTTCAGCCTATGCTGTAGGAGCAGCACTTTTTCAGAAGGATGAAAGAGGAAAATGATGAGCTGTAGGATATGCTTCCAAAACATTAAATGCTGCCAAATGAAACTATGACGTCTGGGATAGAGAGTTCCTAGGGCTCATCTTTGGGCTAACCTATTGGTGACACCTTCTCTGTGGAACCAAACATCCAGTACAGGTCTTTGTTGACCATGCCAACCTAATGCACTATCAACATCCACAAAAGGTCAACCAGCGGGTGGCATGCTATATTCTTACACTGGCAGATTACAACATCCACATCCAGCACTGTCCAGGACCCCAAAATAGAGCCGATGCTCTGTCAAGGTGACCAGATTATGATGAAGGAAAGGAAGACAACTTAGAAGTAACTCCGTTACCTCCTTACCTGTTTGGAGAAAAAGCCCGATCAGCCGCTCTAGATGCTTTGGTTAAAGAATCACAAGAAGAAGACAAAGAAGAGTTTGAGAAGTTACAAAACACACACGGATGGGTAAACAAATCAGGTTTATGGAAAAAGGACAACCAAATTGCCATCTTGTCCGACTATGCCAAGGGGCAAATACTGAAGGAACATCATGACCATCCCACAATGGGACACCCAGGAGCAGCTATGACATACTTTTCAATACAAAACCGATACTGGTGGCCCAAACTGAAGGAATGGGTACAACAATATGTAAAAGGATGCGCCGTTTGTCAGCAGAACAAAGCCAACACCTGACCACAGAAACCCCCTTTGTATCCTATTACGCCAAAAAAGGGAGCCTACCCCTTTGAAACTATAGCAATGGATTGGATTACAAAATTACCCCCTTCTAGCAGCTATGACTCGATTCTCACCATCACAGATCATGACTGTTCAAAGGCAGTTCTTTTTATCCCTTGCAAGGAAGCAATGGGAACCAAGGAACTGGCAAAACTCTACTTCAATAAGGTGTTTCCCCACTATGGAATCCCTGGGAAGATTATTTCAGACAGAGACCCAAGGCTCACTTCGCACTTAGCCAAACAAATTTGCAAGGAAGCTAATATTGATCAGAATATTAGCATGGCATACCACCCACAGACCGATGGGCAATCAGAAAGAACTAATCAGACCCTGGAAACATTCTTACGAATTTTTTGCAATGAACAACAGAATGATTGGGCTCAATGGTTACCCTTGGCACAGTATGCACTAAACGCTAGGCCTTCACACACTACCAAAATACCCCCATTTGAAGCCTTAATTGGGGTAGTGCCAAAAGCAAATGCTACTCCAACACAACCCAGTTCGCCTTTGGTTTCACAAAAGGAAAAGATAGAAGACATCCAAAAAAGGACTCATGAGGCCATCCTACACAGCCAAATGCTTCTGATCAAAGATTCCAACTTCCGACCGTATAAGGAAGGGGAGCAAGTATGGCTTGATGCAAAGAACCTCAAAACTATGCATCCAACCCACAAGCTCCGAGCAAAAAGATATGGGCCATTTACAGTATCCAAGGCGATCAGTCATGTGGCATATCAATTGAAACTCCCCAAAACTTGGAAGATCCACAATGTCTTCCATGCATCATATCTGTCACCATATTGGGAGACCCCAGAACATGGTCCTAACTATTTGGAACTGCCACCCAACATCATTGAAGGACAACCCGAATGGGAAATAGAAGCAATCATCGGGATGTGCTTCTTTGGCCAAAGAAAGGAAAAGCAATATCGTGTTCATTGGAAAGGATATTCTAATGCCCATGACACATGGGAACCAGAACAGAATATTCATGCACCAGAATTACTCACTGAATACCATCGTAATCAAACCATTCATATAAGAGCCACAAGGATAGAAGAAAAAGGGGACATGTTCCGACCTTCCCATTTTGAAGCTCCCAAACAACATCCATCTGCAGAACCCACCTCTCATCCTACTACACCATCAAGTGTATATGTGCAAATCCTTGGTGCCAGATATTCTCAAAGAATCATTCCCCTAGTAGCCCAACGACTGGAACAAGGTCCCCTTATCCCGAAGGTAGTTGCCCATCCTGTCTTGGTTCAAGAGTCCATTTAAGAAGAACAAGAAGCCACAGAAGCCGATACCATTCCCACAAATCGATCTGTGGGGAACTCCTCCAAGGACCACAAAGATCACGACAACCACCGTCTTGGAAGAAGCCTTCCTCAATGAGAATCAGTTGTCCATAGAAACGTCAACCCGCATGTCACAGAGGAAGCCCTGCTTGCTCAGACACTCCTCCGACACCCTGTACTAGAACACCTTGCGGATTGGGCTTACCCTGATTTTCATATGGGGGACACTCATAATTCTTCAGCACCTCCTCCCCCTTGGTTCCAAGTACCTGAATTATCCCATGTTTCCAGAGTCACAACATAGGACAAAAACAACCAGACCATAGACTTACCATTCATCTGGTACACCCTCTTCGATGAAGAACCCATGATGATGGGAACCACAGCAAACAATGCCCCAGTGTATGGCAACACACTAAAGGCACTACTGGCTCCACCACCCCCTTTTGAATCACATGTTGACGACTCACAGCTCAAAGATCTCTATAAGGACTACCCCTTCAATTGGGCCGTCAATTTAGCCATTACTCGATTGGGGGATGCCGGACTTATAGTGGATATACATCACTTTAGGATGACTTACCCTAAACTGAAGGCACTGAAGCGCGAGAATGAGCGACTTAACCACATTATAGGAGCTTTGCAAAAGGAACAAGAAGCACATACCCAAGAAATCCAGCAATTTATTGATGGAATACAGGAGATCAAAGAGCGCCTTACAGCCACCAGAGTAATGTCTCAGATCACTCCCCTCTTACAGAGGATGGCCGTAGAAGGAGGTATGATTTGGGACTCCATCTACCCACAGCTATATCATGCGCCATCGGCTGCCCCAGTAGAGCACACCAGACCTCCTACACCTCATCCCCCTCTACACCCCACAAACCCAGAACCTCCCTCTGCAAGCTCCTCAGTGTACGCACTGCAGACCCCGACTCCAGAGATGCCACGACCACTGTCCCCACCCGGACCGGGAATCCCGGCTGACTCATTACAGACCCCAGTCCTCCCTATACCACCTTGCATGGATTACACAGCCACTGGATCTAGATTGGTCCACCACCAGCCTACCCCCTTCAACACAGAACAGAACAACTTTGCCATATGGCCCCCCCTTCTTACCCAGCCCACCAGGGACGACACCTGCCGCTTATACACCGCCAGCAAGAAGCACAGATGCTTCTATTGCATGCAAGGCGGGCACTGGAACTTGCACTGCGTCGTGCCCCACAGCAAGTGTCGCATCGTTAAGCGATGCATGGTCCCAGCCTGGTACCCTTACTTTCTAGCAGCATGTGAGTTCAGAGGGTGGACAAAGAAGGACCACCCTGGGCATGGTAAGTGCCAGCGGGAAGCTGATTGAGAAGCGCTTCTGGCCCATGAGGAGCTGGACTGGGGTACCCCTTCTGTAGACGGGCCGGATGAAGACATGGAGGCCTCCAAAGGAGAAGTAGCCGCCCTCACTTCATTTCCAGAAGGCAGTATGCTTTTCAGCCCTCACGTTGCTGACTCCACCTATGCCTCCAAGGTTTGGGACGACTGTCCCTTGGAGGTGGAGTCCTTCCATGACCCCTCTCCTTCTCCCTCCACTACCATGTACGATGACTGGTGGGAAGACAATGTCGAATGCTCCCACTACAGGTCGAGCAGTTCAAGGCATGGTGTGGGAGGGAACCTTGGCTATGCCAAGGAGGACCTCCCAGGTAGCACTCTTTACTACCTGGACAACCCTAATGCCCCCCAAGCAGGATTGGTCAGAAGCATGGGAACTTCCGCCTATGGAGGGGGTAATGTTACCAACGGATGACTTAGAGGAGGGCGCATTGGGATTGGTAAGCGGAGCGGATGCTAGCAGTCTGCTCCTCTCATCTCTCCAGTTCAATTCCATGTTTCGGTTGTGGCTTGTGATCGACTGCTGGACTAGTTCAGTTACAAGCCTCCCCTATGCCTTAGATCTGGACTTCATTACTCTGCAGATCGCTGTAGTTCTGGATCGTTCCATTTACCATGTACCATAGCTGTTGTGTTTCGCGTTGAGATCTGTGTCTAAGATGCATTGCATTGTTCAGATGCATCTTAGAAGCTCCGTGTTCCGTAGTAGTTCCATGTTCCTTACAAGTTCCGCTTTCGCATCTAGCTCCGTATCTCATCACTGTACAAGTAGATCTTCGATCCAGTACTGTAGTGATGTAGTATAAATAGTCTGTACTTCGAGAAGAGAAGCCCTAAGCTTTTCTAAATCAATATTCCTGTTCAACTTCATCTCACAGCCACTGCAAAGGGTCTGCTTCGCTTCTAAGTACCTCTACCCCCATTAGAAAGTCTTCACAACAATAGTAGGGCCTCTTGCGCTCTACTATTCCCAGTTTCTATTAGTGGGTCTCACCCACAGGAAGGTGCATACATCACACGTGTCTAGAAGAAGGGTAGCATGCTCTGCATACCAAAGTCTATCCTAGGGCCTGAAGTCACGTGCAGCTATCACGAGACTTGAACATGTGACCCCATCACATGACACAACTGAAGTTACAAGTCGTACCAAGGACCTGCCCTAAAGTACTGGCCCAGACTGGACCAACCCAGAGTCACATGTCTTGCACAACAGAATGAACTACCTATCGGTGTAACGTCTAACAGGGGTGTACCAATCGCAATGGGAGGAGGAGACCAACAGGATTTTCCCTCAGCCTAATTAGATCGGCACTAATTAGGCCTAGCAATTCCAATGTATACATATCTGCTTGAAAGTCAATGACAATTCATGTTTTTATCCATTCGAATAACAAAAGAGCTAAAACCATATCCCTTCTTGATTCAGGTGCCACCAAAAACTTCTTAAACCTCAATTACACAAGATGGTTGAACCTCCTGATCAAAAGACTACCGTTCCCTAGAAAACTGTTCAATGTAGATGGAACAGAAAATAAAGCAGGACAACTTTAATTCTACACCAACTTAGCCATATGAATGGGAACAATGACCACCAACATGAGGTTCTTCCTTACACAATTAGGCGAACACAAAGCAATCCTAGGATACCCATGGTTCATGGTGGTACAACCTAAGATTGATTGGAAGAGGGGTTGGATTGACCACATGCAATTACCCATCATATTCAAAGCTCCAGATGCAGCTAAAGTGTGATTCATGTTACACAATATCAATAAACCATGACCCATAAAAACAAACCAACTCCTACTATGCAAAGCAACCATAGGGAACGTTCAAGAAACAACCTCAATCAAAATCCCACAAGAATATGCCAAACACAGCAAAGTCTTCAGTGAGGAAAAATCACAAAGGCTCCCCAAACACACTATATGGGACCATGCTATTGAGCTACTCTTGGGAGCCCCTTCCACAATGCCAGGACGCCTTCTACCCCTCAACCAGAAAGAAATCCAAGAAGTCCACAACTTTGTCCAGGAACACCTGCAAAGAGAAACCATACACAAATCTTGGAGCCCTTATGCCACCAACTTTTTCTTCGTTAAAAAGAAAGATGGGAAACTCTGCCCAGTACAAGATTACTGACCAATTAACAAATGGACAAAACATAATCAAAATTTTTTTTTTTTTTTGGAATCCACTTTTATATACCACAATGTACCTAAGACAAAGATGCAGTCGCCACAGGTGACAATAAGCTAACTCATACATGAAACCAGCCAAAAGCTCTCTCAACCTAGTAGGCCTCCAGTCAAATTTCTTTATGACATTCCGTCCTTGCCCAAATTTTAAACCTATGGGTGCCAGGGGGTGTGCAAGCCCAGTGACTGCAGAAACCTCAACCCAGTATGAGTGGGAAGGGGGGGGCGATTAGGTGGTGGTGCACAGGAAGACAAGAGAAGGGAAAGGGAGCCAGTGACACAATAAGGGCAGTTAGGTGTAAAGTCCTCACAACAATATTGAATAAATGTGAAAATTATAGAAATGGACCCTTTGGGTATGGGGTCCTGTAGAAGCAGTTCCTGTGTGAGCAGGGTTGAAAGCAAGCGTGGTAAGGTGTGTGCGGTGGGTTTAGAGGCCCGGTGGTCAAAGGGGTCAGACTATGCCTTTCTCAGCCTTTCAGTGAAACAACGTAACACTTCTGGCATTGGTTCCAGTCTAGTTCGAGAGGTGGGCTGCGTGGACGCTACCAGTGGGGGGGGGTTAGTGCGGGGGGTGGCAGGGGTACGTTTGGAAGGGGGTGGCTTCTGCTTCCAATGTTTCAGGGTTGCAACGTGTCCAAAGATGAACAGCTGTTTCTGATGGAGCAGGGCTAGGGCGACAGTACCGTCTGGGTCCTCAAAGGAGAACGTCATGGATGAGGTGGTGCCTTCTTTCAAAGATGCAGGGGCCCGGACCCAACTGGGTTTCTGGGTAATGAGTAGGTTAGCATAGCAGGGTTCTTAGTGGCAAGGGCTTGGTGGCATTCGTCAGGGTAATGGGCTTCTTTGTTGGGTTTGGTGCCTGTGGGGACACTGTTCAGGAGGAGTTTGGACCACTTTACATTGGGTCGTGCTTGGGGCAGGGACGAGGGGGTAGATAGGGAAGAAGCTGAGAGTGAGGCTTGCAGGGCCCCAGAAATGATTGGGAGGGAAGATGTGAGGTTTTGAGCCAATGTGTTGGGTCCACCTCAGAAAATCAGGTTCCCTTTTGGCGTCCACTTTGTGGCGGACAGTGAAACTTGTGACATCTGAGAGGTGGCAAGGGTCTCATTGGTGGTGGCGCAGAGTTCTGCGGGGTCAGGCCACTTGTTCTCTCACCAAGTGTATGAAGCGGTGATGCAAGGAGTCACTGCTGTATGTGTAGCAAACAACCCACAAGCTGTCTTGAGTCCGGAGGTTGCTGTACCACCTGGTCTGCTGCTGTGCTGCTGCCTGTCCGATCCACCACAACCCACACTGAGGCTGGTCCGATGGAGACTGTTCTAGGTCGCTGGGTGCCATGCACACTTGCACGGGCTTCGATACTCGGAGGGCGGGGTCACACTGGACCGCTATGCGCTATGTCGGAATCGCTAGTGCCGCCAATACATGCAGCACCACCAGGAGCGGAGATGGAGGGCTACACTGAGCCAAAGAGCAGGGAAGCACCGCCTACCGCACACGCTTGCGCAGGGTCTGGTACTTGGTTGGAGGGGCCGCACTGGGCCACTATACGCTGTGTAGGAGTTGCTAAGGCCGCGGACGCGTGTGGCGCTGTCGGAAGGAGTGGGGGCAAGCTACACTGAGCTCTGAAGACTGAGGGGGAAAGGGGGAACTTAGTTGCTTGAAACTTAGGTAAATACAGGAACTATATACTAATGCAGAAGGGTCTAGACTGGATCCATGGGCTGTAGTAAGGTACAGGAGAGACTGGCAAGCTGCCAGTGGTCTAG
>WNFQ01005532.1_pt1 | contig 11349 bp, 17 predicted proteins | sample 5400171 | NCBI WGS metagenome assembly WNFQ01 (sample SAMN13153356, study PRJNA577476) | soil metagenome | isolation source: 20 cm soil under Madrone tree | place: USA:California | collected 2016-06-14 | reverse complement strand
CCCGTTTTCCTCTTCTTTGTCCCCAACCAAAACCTTGCCTTTGGTGTAGTGTCGGCTGGCTCCAGCCGAATCTCGCATTTCCTGAGAATGCAGCTCACTTATACGCTATCGCTGCGCTCGATGGCCCGAACAAGTGAATTACCTCGAAGCGCTGGAACCCTGCTTCCCGGCACCAGCTCTGAAAATCCGCGCCGGAGAAATCGAACGCGTCACCGAACTCGATCAGCATGTTGAGCGACATGAGCAGACCAAAAAGGTTCTCGCGCCGTGCATCATCGATCAGCGCCTCGATCGCGACGAAGGCGCCGCCAGCTGGCAGCGCCTCATAGGCAGCGCGAATTAACTGCTTTTTCCGCTCAAGATTCCAATCGTGTAAAATCATTCCCATCGTAATCACATCTGCCTTCGGCAACGGATCGGTAAAGAAATCACCCGACGCCGTGGTAACGCGATCGCTCAGGCCGGTGGCGGCGATGCTCCTGGCTGCGATCGGTTCCACCGCCGCCAGATCAAAGGAAACACAACGCATGTGCGGATGCCGCTTCGCCACCTCGATGCTCAGCAAACCGGTCGCGCCGCCGACGTCGCACAAGGTCTTGAACCGGCTGAAATCAAACTTCTCCGAGAAAGCTTCGAAATTGAGCCGCGACAAACCGGTCATCCCGCCAAGGAATTGCTCCAGCCTGGCCGGGTCGGCGTAGAGCTCTTCGAACATTCCCTTGTCGCCGTGTTTAATCTCATTTTGCGGCCTACCGGTGCGCAAAGCTTCCGGCAGATCGTTCCAGAATTTGAAGAGACGTGCGTTCAGCATCTCCAGGATACCACCGATGTAACACGGGCTGTTGCGGTCGAGATACAATGTAGTGAGCGGCGTGTTGAAATAGCACGCCGCCGGTCCATCACCTTCCCGTTCGAGGAACTTCATCGCCACGAGTGCGTCAAAGAAATCGCTGATGGCTCGCGGATGGAGGCCAATCTCTCTGGCCAGCTGAGCTCCGGTCAATTTCCGCTGCTTTAACACCGTAAAGACGCCCATTTCAACAGCGCTCAGCAAAACTTTCGAGGACCAGAACCCGAACGCAGTCTGTAAAATTGGCGAGGGATCGAGACTTTCTCTCATGTCATCAACGGTGGGCGGGCCATCTCATTTCGTCCAGAGGCTTTTGGTGTAACTGTCGCTCAGATATCCCAAGCCGAAAGTTGCAGCCTCAACTGTCCTTAGCCGCGGGCAATTTCCCGCTTATTTCAATCCAGGGGCGTGCTATTGGGGAAGCTAGGATGACTTGACCGGTTAAACCGGTCAACTGTAACTCGACTCTGGTTGACAAACGTGCTGCAACTGGATCATTGCAATCCTCTCGCGCGGGAAATCGGCGCGCTAGAACTAGCGTGAATTAAAAGTAGCCCGCGGTGATTCGTTCGCTTGGACCGGTTTTCGATAATCCTTGAACCCGTTAACAACAAGCCACGCCCAAGGCTAACGCAGTGGCAATAGGGGAATTGTCCGAAGTCTAGGCGACCAGCGAGGACATCGTGGCCTCGGTTTAGATCTGCATTTCGCCAGTGCCGAAATATTAAATGCTTAAATGCCACGCCATTCTTCTCTCCGTTAGGCGATCCATGCGCGGACCAGGGCGCCCGCGTAAAAGGCGTATGCCTCACGCAGCTGAGGGAAATTACAGAAGGGGCTTGAATAGATCGCGAATGTCCGACGACTAAACATTATCATTATGAAAAAGTTTACCAGTTTACTGATAAGTTGTTCGCTGGCGCTGGCTGGAGCCGCGTTGGCTCAACAGCCAGACGAACAGCAGTCACCATCAAAGAAGAAGCAGGGCGCTGAGAGACCGCACGCGGCCGAAGCGAAACCCGGGGCGAACGCGGCGAAGCCTGAGGGCACGGCCGCGAAGCAGCACGGAGCGATGAAGGAGCGGGGCGCAGGAAAGGGCCGGAAGGCCCAGCAGGAACCTGCAACCGCCGCCGGCACGGGAACGGATGTTTCCGGTCAACCGGCCGGCAGTGCGACGCCCGGCGCGAAGCAGCAGGCCGAGCACGGTAGGAAAGGGATGAAGGGACATGGGGCGAACGCGAGAACATCCGCTTCGCCGGCGGCGACGGCGGCGGGAGCGACGGCGGCGGGAGCGATGGCGGCGGGAGTCCGCAGAAGGTGCAGCAGATCAAGCAGCAGCACGCGAATTTCCGCGCGCAGGCAAGGCCGCAGCAGGTTCCGGCGGTTACTTTCAACCAAGGCTATCGCATTCAAGGAAGCGATCGGTGGCAGGGTCCGCAGTACGAAGTGTTCCGCTCGTATCATCCGGAACGGCACGATCAGGGTTGGTATCGGTCGCATTTCGGTCGCGTGGAGCTGATCGGCGGCGGTTACTACTACTTCAATAACGGCTACTGGTATCCGGCATGGGGTTATAGTCCTTCCGAAGAGTATTATGCCTACGATGCCCCGATCTATGTGGGTCATCGTGCTGAACCGCCGGACCGCGTGATCGCGGACGTGCAAGCTGAGCTCCAGGAGATGGGCTATTACAGAGGTGAAGTGGACGGATTGCTCGGGCCATTGACCCGGGAGGCGCTCACCGCTTATCAAGCTGATCAAGGACTCACCGTGACGGCGGTGATCGATGAACCGACGCTCGATTCACTCGGGATGAGCTGAAGAAGAAGTTGAAAGTCTAAAGTAGAAATTTAGTTTCGAGAAGCCGCCGGGGCGAATGCTTCGGCGGCTTTTCTGTTTTAGGACGGGCTGGCGTTGCGGGTTGTTGGAGATCGGCCGCCTACGTTTCAACTGCGGCGCGCCAGGGTGGTCGGCGGCATCACCGTCATCCATCCGCTCCCGTTCTGCTAACGATTGACGTCAGGAGATCGTTGCTTCCGCGGCCGCGCGCAATGTTTCCGCCACGTCGTGGAGCGCGGCTTCGAGCCGGTCCAGATCCAACGGTTTTGGCAAGATGGCGATCGCGCCCGATGCACGGGTGTCGTCCGATGGCGCCCAGCCGGAAACGAGAATGATGCGCGCGCTCGGATCTTTGGCGAGAATGTTGCGGCAGGCGGTGGCGCCGTTCAGTTTCGGCATCCAGTAATCCATTAACACAAGATCGGGACGATACTGGTTGTAAGCTTGAATAGCTTCCAAGCCCGAACCAACTACGCCGACGATATCGTGCTTGAAGCAACGAACCATGTCCGCCAAAGACGTTCCTACACTACGCTGGTCATCTGCGATCAAGACGCGCATACCGATCAGGCCGCAAGTTGGTCGACGGCGCTACGGAGTTCGCGAACGTCGAACGGTTTCGGGAACATGATGTGGACGTCCATGCGTTGGTAGGCGGCCCGCACTTCGGACGACAGGTGCGCCGATAAAACCATGATCTTGCTGTTCACGCCGCGTTTTTTCATTTCGTCGACCAATTCCACGCCGCTTAGGTGCGGCATTTTTTGATCGACAATGATGACGTCGTACTGCTCCAAACCGGAATCGAGCCGGGCGAGCGCGGCGTCACCGTTTTCGACGCCGGTGAGGTCGTAGCGCGGTCCAGTGAAGATGTGGCGAAGGGAGAAGATGACCGATGGCTCGTTATCGACGGCCAAGATCCGGAGAGCGGATGCGCTCATGAGGCTGTAAAGGCAGCAGCGAGCGTGCCGAAAAGAGTGATAAGTGCTGAGGGGTTGAGCAGTTGAGAGGTTGAGGAGACGGCAGAAGACAGAGATCAGAGGTCGGAATGCGGAAACGCGGTAGACAAGGGAATTGCGGAATGGAAAGCTGAAGAAGTTGAGATGTTGAGGGAGAACGGTAGAAGACAGAAAACGTCCATGAGGAGGAATTTCGTCGCCAGGATCTTTTTTGTTCTCGTTCTCGTTTTGGCAATCTTCGCTTCCGGCACTGTTGCGCAGGCGCGCGAGCGCATCAGCAAAGTAAGTCCCGCTCTTACCGGGAAAGTCGGGCGCTTGATTGTGCAGCGGACACCGAACTTTGGGACCCATCTCTCGATCCGGATGTCGATCGACGGCAAGAAGGTGGCGAATATTGGGCGGAACCAGCATTACGGCGGTGTGCTCTCGGCCGGGCGACATGTGGTGACCGTGCTGGCGCTGCCGAACACGGAGGCGCGGCGGCCAACTTCGATGGCCCTCACGATCAAGCCGGGCCAGGTTTACATCTTCACCGCGACGTGGGACTCGGACCGTCTGGTGCTGCAACCATCTAATTTTTATATGCCGACAGCGCGCGTCCCGTAGGCGGGCAGTGACGGGTTATGAGTTATTGGTTACTAGAAACAGCAGCTGCGGGCGCGAATGAAATTTCGAATTTGGAAATGCGAATCGGAAAGTAACGCGCTCTGTGCGCGCAGTTATTGGTTAATGGTTATAAGAGAGGAGTTGCAAGACTAGATGAACAAGACAATCACACGACGAAGATTTGTTGGGCTCAGTGTGGCGACGGGAGCCACTATTTTAGCGGGCGGAAAAATCCTGGGATCGTTGTCCGCGCCGGGGACGGCGACGAACCCGGTTTTCAAGATCGGCGGCGATCTCGAAGTCAATCGGCTCGGTTTCGGCGCGATGCGTCTCACGGGCGAAGGCATTTGGGGTTGGCCACCCGACCGCGCAAACGCGGTCAAGGTGTTGAAGCGCGCGGTCGAGCTCGGTGTGAATTTGATCGATACCGCCGACGCTTACGGACCGGAAACGGACGAGCTGCTCATCGCCGAAGCGCTCCATCCTTATCCGAAGGGGCTTGTCATCGCGACGAAAGGCGGCAACACCCGGCCAGGACCCGGTCAGTGGGTGCCGAACGGTCACCCCGATTATCTCAAACAAGCTGTCGACAAGAGTCTAAAGCGACTTCAGCTCGAACGGATCGATTTGTATCAGTTGCACCGCGTCGATCCAAAGGTGCCGATGGAAGAATCGCTCGGCGCGCTCAAGGAAATGCAGAGCGCGGGGAAAATCCGGCACGTTGGATTATCGGAAGTGTCGACGTCGGAAATTGAGCGGGCGCGTAAAGTTCTGCCAATCGTGAGTATTCAGAACCGTTACAACATCAACGATCGGAAGTGGGAAAAAGAACTCGATTATTGCGAAAAAGAAAATCTTGGCTTCCTGCCATGGTTTCCAGTCGGCGGCGGGCGGGGCGTGAAGTCGACCACGCTCGACGCGGTGGCGAAAGCGCACAACACGAGTGTTTATCAAGTGGCGCTGGCTTGGCTCTTGCAGCGGTCACCGGTAATGGTGCCAATTCCCGGCACGTCGAACGTTCAACATCTCGAGGACAACGTGGCCGCGGCGAAACTGAAGTTAACGCCGGAAGAGTGGAAGAGTTTGGCCGCCTAAGCGGCTAGAGGTCAGAGGTCAGAGGTCAGAGGTCAGAGGTCGGAGATTAGAGAACCGATTACGGATAACCGAGGCCTCACGTCGAAAATCGTGCGCGTACATCGGCGGAGACGCGGATGGGTTTTCCGGTGCGAACATCGACCGGAACCCAGAGAGTGCGCGCTTGAGCGAGAACTTGATTATTCGCCACGGCGAATCCGTCCTGTGGCGGATCGATGTCGCCACCGGACGACTCCGTGTTGCTGCGACCGGACTTGCGTCGGATTTCGGTGAAGCGCTCGAATTTGAGCCGGCTCGCTTTACCAACCCAGGTGCGCAACACGATTTCGTCGCCCAGACTCGCCGGCATTTTGTAATCGATCTCGTGCCGCAGCACGATCCAACCGATGACGGCCTGCGATTCCGCGCTGGCGAGCGTTTTCCAATGGGCGGTGGCAACGTCCTGGACCCAGCGCAAATAAACGGTGTTGTTGACGTGGTTTTGCTCGTCGATGTCGCCCGGTAAAACCGAGACGATCATTTCGAAGAAGGACACGCAGAAAACGTCCGACGCTCAACCCGCCTTCGCAACTACGGCGCGGCGGGCGCCCAGCGTCCAATATCGAATTTGGAAAACAGAGACAGAAAAACAGGCCCAGCCGAGAATTCAGATATCGGTCTTCAAGCGAAAGCGTTTCATCAGCTCCTGCCGGATCTCCATTTGCAGGTCCGGCTGCAAACGGCTCAGGACTTTTTCGCGGCGTTCCGGGTCCATCGCCGCGAGATCGCGCACCAGCTTGTCGCGCGTCTTATATTTAGAGTACTTGCTCAAGCCGATGCCGACGGCGATGAGGGCAGAGATGGTCCAGACAGTAATGTCCGTTCCGGTAATCACCGGACGATTACAAATCGAAAACTACCGACTAGAAAGTAGAAAAACCGATCAGTCAGATGGCGATTCTACATCCGATGCGGATTGTGTTTTCCTTTTTGCCAACCGTAATGATGCCCGGGAGGCGTCGGCTTCGGTGTTACCCGCGCTGGGTTGTTATTTGGACCGAAGCCGATGCCGCGGCCGTGCGGTTGCGCGATTGCGCAGATGGACAACAAAAGAGAGCCCGCGACGATGGTGATGATCAATTTCATAATCGTTCCTTTCTTAGGTGCAGCCGCGCAGCAGGAAGATGAGCAGCAAAATCGGAAGCGGTATTCCGATTAGCCAAAGTAAAATGTAACCGGTTGCGACTGCGGTTTGTGTTTTGTTCCCTAAATGCATACCCCTGAATTTCCCTTCAAGGGTGGACGGACTACATGCGGGTCCTATTCAAACACGGAGCCGGAAACAATTACGCGGCGTCGGCGGTGCAGATTTCGCGGGCGATTCGACGCGCTTCTTGTTCGAGTGCGCCAATCGTGAAATTCGGGCAGTTCATCCGATCATCCAGATACTGCCGGACCCATTGTTCGAGCCCGCCGCTCCGTTCGCATTGGGCGACATGCACCAGTTGGTGTAAGAACAGTTCCCGATCGCCCCAGGCGTCGGCTCGAATGACGACGGCGTGACCGATCGCGATGGCGCGGCACGAGTCCGTTATGATTTGGGTTCGGCGAGCCGCCTCAGCCAGCTCGGGGTCTTCCGGCAACGGCATGCGATCAACGGCCAGAACTCTGACCCGACAGACATCTTTTACGCTGACCTGGTGAGCGTCGGCGACTTGGCGCCGCGGAAGCGGGCTTCCGTGTTGGAGAACGAAATTTTCAATATTTCTCGCCCACTGAAAAGCGAGCGGAAAAAGCTGTTCGAATGTTTCCTGATCGACCACGGGACGGGAACTTTGACCTGCCAAGAAAAGCAAAAGCCGTGCAAAAGGACAAAGATTCGCATGAGCGATTGGCTACAGACCGGTGATTTTTCAGAGCATGTAAGGTTCGGTCCGCGAAGTGACTGATTCGCTTGAGGATGCGTTTGAGATAGCGAATTCGCCAAACTTGACCGCTTAAGGGGTCAAGTCTCTTTGCCGACGATGTCGGAATGATATTTCTTCCAATAACGGATTGCGGCGCCGACCGCCATGTAACTCGGATCGGCCGCTTCATAACCGTCGACGTCGTCCTGAGTGGCACCTCTTTTTCGTAACTCTGAGTGCTCGAGCTTGGCAAATGTCGGTCGAAGCTTTGGTTCGTCGTCACCGGCTCGAATTCGTTCGCGGAACCATTCCGACCAACGCGCGACGCGCTCGTCCAGTTCGTCCAGATGTTCGCTGGTTGAGCCGTGGTTCTTTCCGAAGTGAGGCAGGTAAAGATTTGTTGCGTTTAATGCGCGAATCTTGCGAATCGATTCACGCCACGATTCGATGTGCAGCTCCGGCGGAACGAATGGCGGAATCGGCGGGCCGTTGCCGATCCGAACACCCGCGATGTCACCGCCGAAAATATTGTCGTCCCAATGGTAAACATGATGATGACTGGCGTGACCCGGAGTGGCGATGGCGCGAATTTCGAACGGCGGCACTCGCACGACTTCATTGTCCTCCAGAATTTTGACGCGCTCGGCCGGAACGGCCGCGATTTTCCCCCAAAGCCGTTCCATGTCGTCGCCGAAAATACGCCTGGCGGACTTGACCAATTTTGTGGGATCGATCAAGTGCGGCGCGCCGCGCGGATGCACGTAAACCGTTGCAGTTTCCGCGAAACGCCAGGCGGCGCCGGCATGGTCGAAATGAACGTGACTCAGAAAAACATGGCGCACGTCTTCAGGGTCCGACCTGGACTCGCGGAGAGCAGCAGCCACGTTATCGAAGGTTGATTCCGGGCCGGTGTCGAACAATGCGATACCGTCGTCCGTCTCGAGCGCGGTCGCGGCCACAATCCCGGCACGTCCAAGTTGTCGCGTATCAAGAATGGAGATCAAGGAAGAATTAAGAAGTATGAATTAAGAAATCGGGGCGCGGCTTTCGAGCGTTTCAAAATTGTGACAAAGATAGCGATCAATTCGTCGCACTCTCGACGGAGAGCATCTAATTTTCGGAAGGGACACAGCCTGCATCAACCAAAAGCTCCAGCCAATACAGCGTTTCTTCTAACTCGCGTAGAGAATCCTCACGTTTCGAGATGAACTCAGCTCGACTCCGAGCGCGATACGCCTCGCGATAATTTGCTCCAACCGATGTGCCGGAGCGAAGAACTTGTTTTCCTAAAATCCGAGCTTCGGTCGTTTTTGGTGAAGCGGAAAACATCCGCAGAACACTCAGCGCAAACTTCTTTGTTCGCTGCCGCAGATCGTGCTCTTCAGTCTGCACTTTTTAATTCTTTCTTCCTACTTCTTACTTATGGAAACGACATAGGCCGCTTTGGGGATCGCGAAGCCGTTGCCTTTGGCGTAAGGCTGGACGCTGTTTTCAATCGCGGTCTGAATTTTGCGAAGTGCTTCCGGCGTTTGCCGTGCCAGAAGTCCGGCGGTGCGAACGCCCGCGTTTCGTTCCGCGTCAAAAACAAATCGCGCAGTCGGCACCTGCCATTCGATCTTGTGCACTTTGAAAGCCATCGATCTGCCATCGAATCCCGCGCGCTCAAGCGCGTTCCGAAATTCTTCCTCGTTTTCAAATAAATAAAACGGCGGACCCGGCGGAAGATCGACCTCAAGGTTCGCGTGCGCCTGAATCGCGTCGTCCACCAGTTTCACAAACGGGTTTTCCGAAATCTTCGCCCAGGTGGTGAAACCAAACCGGCCGCCAGGCTTGAGAACGCGGGCCGCTTCGGCGCAGGCGCGCTCAGGCTCAGCGAGATGAAGAAGCGCAAAGTTCGCGACGACGCGATCAAAGCTGGCATTCGCAAAAGGAAGATTTTGCGCGTCGCCCCGTCGAAACTCGATCCGCGGAAACATTTTCTTCGCAATCGCGATCATTTCGGCGGAAAAATCGAGACCGATCGGCTTTGCGCCGCGTTCGGCGGCAGCGGCCGAGACGTAGCCAGGCCCGCAACCGACATCCAGGATCGACATCTCCTTGGCAACATTCGCGGCATCGAGCAGCGGCGGAATAAATTGGCGGGTCGAACTCGACCAGACCGAATCGTATTTGTTGGCGACGCGTTCCCAGCCTTCGTGTTCGAATTTTGTGAAAGCGTCGCTCATCCAAAAAATAGAAGGTAGAAATTGTGAAGTAGAAAGGGAAATTAGCGCGAAAACCAAGTCTATGACAAAAGAAGAGCGATCACTTTTGGAAGGGCTGGACAAAATCGTGCAATCGGAAAAAGTGCGCGCGAAAATTCTGCCGATCGCGGAGCGAGTGCGCGCCGACCTCGACCGGAAGCCAGGCGTGTTAATGACCTGGGAACCGGTCGCGCTCGAAACATTCGGCGCATTGCCGCCAGCGATCCGCTCAGGCTGGGTTTTTATCCTTCGCGCGGGCTCAGATACCGGAGCGGAACGCCATCCCAACAGTCATCAACGCATGATGTCGTTCGAAGCGACCGGCGACTTGCAAACAGACGCAACATCGGCCGAGCACACCGTCCAAACAGAATCGGAGATCGATTGGCGATCGAACATTTTAGTGAGCGACCCCAAAGCGCCTTTGGAACGGCGTTGGGTTTCAATTCCGTCAAACATCTGGCATCGCCCGGTGATACCGAAAGGCGCGGATTGGGTAGTGGTCTCTTTTCACACCGTGCCCGCCGCCGAATTAATCGAAGAGCGGCCGGGCGCGAAACAAATGTTCTACGCAAGCGAGAACCGGAACTGATCAGGGTGCGGGTTGAGCGCGTCGTCTTCCGAGGACGAGAGCGGCGACGATTCCGACGCAAAGGAATCCCACAATTTGAGTAAGCATATAGCCGCCGACATAGATCCTGGGAAATCCGTACCAGTTCCAATATGGAACATTGGTGGCGATGGCGGCGAGAATTCCGGCCGTCAAAACGAAACCAACCCGCCCGAGGAAGCTGCCGATGTTCGTTTGCGCGAGGAGGAAAACGGCCAGGAGGGCTTCAACGACCTCGGTCGCGAACTCGATTCCAAGTCTTTTCGGAAAATTGAACACGCGCTTGGGATGGTAAATGAGCACACCGGCCGGCCCGGTGGCCATCTTTTGCTCGGCCTTTTTCATGCCTTCCTCTTTTTCCGCCCGGGTTGCACCCGGACTCAAGCCGGGGCTCGGGAAAATGTAGAAGCCGATCTTGTCACCAAGGTTTGATTCGATGGCGCTGGTGACGGCGTCCTCGTTCGGAATCTCACGGACCCCGAGTTCCCCGATGGGAAGTAATTCATGCGCGATAAAGCTCCAAATAAACATGACGATGCCACCCAATATCCCGGCGAAAAAAATGCGAGTGCTCATGGGTAAATTACAAAGGAGAAATTACAAATTTGAAAGGAGAAAACCGGCGATTTTAATGCTTGCTCTAGGGGACGCGTCTCGACATTCTCGATTTTCGTTAAGCTTAACCAATTCTATGAAAACACCTGTTTTGTCTTTGATCACCGCGCTGACGCTCGCCGCCTTTTTAGGCTGCCAGTCCCAGAAGAAAGAGGAGACCTCGATGACGTCCACCGGGGCGACGACCCACGCAGCGTCGACCACGAGTAAGAAGTCGACCACAAAGAAGGCGTCGGCTTCGACCGAAGCGTCGCCAGCTGCGTCGCCAAAGAAGACCACGAAGAAGAAGGCCGCGGCTGAAGAATCAGCCTCGCCGACTGCTTCGCCTTCTGCGACCCCGTAAGCGAACGGTAAAAAATAAAAGGCGGACGAGAAGTCAGACCGCGAAGCTTTCGCCGCACGAACAGTGCGCGACCGCGTTCGGGTTGGTGACTTTGAATCCGCCTTTTTGCAGGTCCTCGCTGTAATCGAGGACTGAGCCGCTAACAAAGAGCGCGCTTTTCGGATCGACCACGATGCGAATGCTCGAGGTCGGGACGAGAATGTCGCGCTCTTTCGGTCCATCGACCAAATCCATCGCGTATTGCAAACCGGAGCAACCGCCGCCGACCACGGCGAGACGGAGCGCGCCGTTTGGATTTCCCTT
>WNFQ01003561.1_pt1 | contig 11350 bp, 7 predicted proteins | sample 5400171 | NCBI WGS metagenome assembly WNFQ01 (sample SAMN13153356, study PRJNA577476) | soil metagenome | isolation source: 20 cm soil under Madrone tree | place: USA:California | collected 2016-06-14 | reverse complement strand
CATCCATCTTCTGGTTCCGCGGGTTCAGCAGGTAAATCTCGACGCTACGGACAATGCCTAAGGCGAACGCATTCTCGCTCGAAGGTGAAACCGCCATGGTGACCGGCGCGAGCAGAGGCCTCGGCCAGGCGATCGCGATTGCGATTGCGGAGGCGGGCGCGAATGTGGTTTGCGTGAGCTCACGGCGCGGAGGCGCCGCAAATACGGCGGCCGCGATCATGAAGTTCGGTAGAGAGTCGTGGGAGCTCGCGGCGGATCTGTCGGTGCGCGATGCGGCACAGTCGCTCGCCGACGAGGCCGAAAAAGTCGCAGGCGGGATAGGCATCCTCGTGAACAATGCGGGCACGATCCGGCGGAACGCGGCGACTAATTACTCTCTCGAGGACTGGGATCACGTGTTGCGCACCAACCTCGATTCGGTTTTCATCTTGTCGCAGCGAATCGGCCGGTCGATGGTGGCTCGGCACAAGGGCAAGATCATAAACATCGCTTCGCTACTGTCGTTCAGCGGCGGGATTAGCGTTCCGGCTTACACGGCGAGCAAGCACGCGGTCGCGGGACTCACGAAAGCGCTCGCCAACGAATGGGCGAAGGATGGCGTACAGGTGAACGCGGTGGCGCCGGGATATTTTCGAACCGACAATACCGAACCGCTGCGGCAGGACGCGAAGCGGTCGGCCGAAATACTGGCGAGAATTCCAGCCGGTCGCTGGGGCGAGCCGGTCGATCTGACCGGCGCGGTCGTATTTCTTGCATCGCAGGCGAGCAACTACGTCAACGGCCACGTGCTCGTCGTCGACGGCGGCTGGATGGCGCGGTGATTCTCACGACGGAGTTGCACCACGCGATGACCTTCATGATGGCGTTGCACCGCGCTATGACTTTCACGACGGGTTCAATGTTCTGATGCATTACTTCCCCGATTCAGCAACGGCTCGCTCGCTCTCCACCGAGGAGCTCAGGTCACGCTTTCTGTTCTCCGAGCTGTTCGAACCGGGGAAGGTCGTGCTCCATGTCACCGATCTCGACCGTCTTGTAGTCGGCGGCGCGGTTCCCCGCGCCGAGCCGCTTCGTCTCGAGCCACCGTCGGAGCTCGCCGCAGAATACTTCACGGAGCGCCGAGAGCTCGGCGCTCTCAACGTCGGCGGGAACGGGACGATCACTGTCGATGGGAAGCCGTACGCGATGGCCAAACGCGATGTGCTCTACGTCGGCAAAGGTTCGCGCGACGTCCGATTCGGGAGCGATGACTCAGCCGCTCCGGCGCGGTACTATCTCGTGAGTTATCCCGCCCACGCATCGTATCCGACCAATCGCGTGACCGCGGGCGAAGCGCACTCGACCGAGATTGGAAGCGCGGACAAGGCAAATCGTCGGCGCATCTCTCGGTACATCCACGCCGACGGGGTGAAGAGTGGGCAGCTCGTGATGGGCGTCACGGTTCTGGAACCCGGGAGCGTCTGGAACACGATGCCGGCCCACACACACGGCCGGCGTACCGAGATATACATGTACTTCGATCTGCCACCGGACGCGGTGGTGGTGCATCTGATGGGCGAGCCGCAAGAGACGCGGAGCATCATCGTCCGCGATGGCGAGGCGGTGCTGTCGCCGGGCTGGTCGATTCACTCTGGCTGCGGCACCGGCAGTTATTCGTTTTGCTGGGCGATGGGTGGGGAGAACCAGGATTACGCGGACATGGATCCGGTCGACATGAAACTACTCCGATGATGAGATTGTTTGTTGTTTCGATGCTGCTGTCGGTTGGTCAACTGCAACTGACGACTACCGGCCGGGGGCTATCGGCGGACCGGCTCGGGGCCACGGGCTTAACTGCTCGACGCCCCTCGCGGAGTGTCACGATCACCGTCGAAAACGGTTTGGCGATCGTTCGCGAGGACGAAACGATCGAGCTCCCGTGGCGGGTCGTGCTCGAGCATCTCCCGACGGCGTCGCCCTCGCGGGTACGAATCGTCAATGACGCTGGAAACGAGGTGACATCGCAGATCATCGCCGCGGACGCGAATGGGGTTCCCGAGCTGCTGATCTTCCAGGCGAGCTTTTGGCCCAACGAGAAAAAGAAGTTCTTTCTCGAGAATGTCGCGCCGGCGGTGAAGCCCATGTCGCGCGTCCATGTGTTGCACGATGAGCCGAGGGACGATGTGGCGTGGGAGAGTGACAGGATCGCGTTTCGGGTTTATGGAGAGGGACTCAAGAAGACTCCCGACGCGATGTCGAGCAGCGGACTCGATGTCTGGACCAAGAGAGTGAGGACTCCGATCCTGGAGAAGTGGTATGCGAAAGGCCACGCGGGGGGCTCGTATCACGTCGATACCGGGGAGGGCGCCGATTTCTTCGAGGTGGGCCAGACGCTGGGCACCGGTGGGACCGCGTTATGGCGTGGCGACAGTCTTTATCGCGCCGACAACTTCAAGGCGTACCGGATCACGGCCGACGGACCGATTCGCGCCAGCTTCGAGCTGCGCTACGATCCATGGAGCGCGGGCGACCTCACGGTATCCGAAATTAAAAAATTCTCCATCGACGCCGGGCAGAACCTCTACCGCCAGGAGAGCGTCTTCACCTCGAACCGGCCGGGAGAGATCCCGTACGCCATCGGTCTCGTGAAGCACGTGGGAACGAGAGGGACGGAAAGCAAAGATCAATCATGGGGCTGGCTCGCCGGATGGGGGCCGCTCGTTCAAAGGGGCGGCGGTCATGGCGAGCTGGGGACGGCGGTCATGCTCCCGCGCGAGCGAATCACCGATTGGAAGGAGACGCCGACGCATTATCTCGCGATCAGCCACGCGACTTCGGGGCAGCCGGTGGTGCACTACATCGGGGCGGGGTGGACGGCCAGCGGCGATTTTCCGACTCCGCAGGCTTGGTGGGGGTACCTCGATCAATTCTCGCTGAGGCTCGGTTCGCCGGTGCGGATAACTTTCGGCGCGGCCGCCACTTCCCCGCGATAGCTGCAGTAATCAACGACGCTGCTGCCCGCTTCCCGCTTTATGCTGCCCGCTTTTCGCTAGGACCGGGAGACAGACCCGTCCGGTCGCTTTTAGCGAATAGCGCTTAGCGAAAAGCGGGCAGCGGGCAGCAGCGTATTTCAGTTCTCCGCGAGAACTTGCCCGGTCCAGTCTGCCAGCTCATCTGCGGCACGAATTGACACTATTGACAATATCAATATGCTCGGCTAGCATATTCCCTCGTTAAGGCAAGCTCCGGTGGCCTAACCCCTTTCCGGCTGTCGCTTGACCCTAGATTCCGGCGCCTCGACTCCGCTCTACATGCAGGTCGCTCGCGACATCCGCCGCAAGATTCTCAACGGCGATATGCCCATCGGGTCCAAGCTCCAGACCCACCGCGAGCTTGCCGTGACCTACGGCGTCTCAGTCATCACGATCAACAAGGCCCTCTCGGGTCTGGTGAGCGAAGGAGTCCTCCACAGCAGAGTCGGTCGCGGGACGTACATCGCGGCCCGCCCCGCGGAGAGCGAAGGAGTGCGTGCGCCGGCAGCGCTTGGGTTCGTGCTTCGCGATCTTGCCAGCCCCTTCTTCTCACTCGTCGCGCACGCTGCCCAGCAGCGCGCCGACGAGCTGGGATACGGGCTCCTTTTCTCATCGAGCTCGAACCGGCTGGACCGTGAGGAGGAACAGATCCAGAGGTTCGCCGACATGGGCGTCAACGGTCTCATCATCGCCTCGATGAGCCGCACCTATCGCATGAGCGAGCCCATTCGCGCGCTGCACGACCGCGGCTTTCCCTACGTGATGGTCTCGTACACAGCGGGCTCGGAAGTTCATTACGTGGGAACCGACGTGGAACAGGGTGGTTTTCTCGCCGCGCGGCATCTCATCGAGACCGGCCGTCGCCGGATCGGCTACATCGGAGACAAGTTCGGCAGCATTAGCGCCGAGTTGCGCGGGAGCGGATACCGCCGCGCTCTCACGGAGCACGGGCTCGCCGTCGATCCGACATTCCTGTTCGAGTATCCGTTCGAGGGTGAATGGAATGACTTTCGTTCTGGCTACGCGATTGGCGAGCGCGTGGCGGGGCTCGCCGTCAAGCCCGACGGAGTTTTCGTCTACAATGACCTGGGCGCGCTGGGATTCCAGGATGCGCTCCTCGATCACGGCATTCGCGTCCCCGATGACATTGCGGTGGTCGGTCTCGACGACATCGAGCTTGCGGGAAGAGCGCGCGTTCCGCTGACGACGGTTCGTCAGCCAGTGGATCGAATCGGAGCGCTTGCTGTCGATACTCTGCTCGCGCGCCTTCGCGGAGAACAAACGGATGCGCGGAAGATCCTTCAGCCCGAGTTGATCGTGCGCCGCTCGAGCGGCCGTTCCCCCGAATCGGCCGATCAGCAAGCACTGGTAGCGCGTTGATATGAGTGTAGCTGAGTGATGTCGCGCGTTCTCGTCGTCTGTGTCCTGCTTCTGATGTCCGACTCGCTCGGGGCTCAGGGATCAATCACTTCGTCGCCGCGCTCAAAGAACACGAATCTGATGAGCGCGCCCGACTCGATTCTCCAGCGCGCACTGAATGGAGCGGCTGAGAAGCTCAAGCGAAGCGCGACGAATCTCGATCCGGCGAATGGATACCCGAGGTTCGTTCGCGCCACTGGCGGAAGTTGGGAGCAGCAGTCGGCCACTCAATGGACCAGTGGTTTTTTTGCCGGAACGCTCTGGTACATGTACCAACTGACGCGACAGCCGGAGTGGAAAGATCTCGCCGAGCGGTGGACCGTGGGTCTGGAGAGCAACAAGTCCATCACGTCGACGCACGACCTCGGCTTCATGATCTTCAACAGCTTTGGCCACGGCTATCTGCTCACCCACAACCCGCACTACAAGGAAGTGGTGCTCGACGCGAGTAGATCCCTCGTCACGCGCTACAACCCGCGAGTGGGCGCGATCAAATCCTGGGACCTGGAGCGAAGCACGGACCGGCGGGCGACCTGGAAGTACCCGGTGATCATAGACAACCTCATGAATCTCGAGCTCCTGTTCTGGTCAGCCGCGAATGGCGGCGATCCGGCGTGGAAGAACATCGCGGAGCAGCACGCGCTTACCTCGGCGCGGGCGCACGTAAGAGCCGATGGCAGTACCGCGCACGTTGCGTTGTTCGACCCCACTACCGGCGCTCTCGAACGGACCGTTACCTGGCAGGGCTACTCGGATTCATCGGCGTGGGCGCGAGGTCAAGCGTGGGCGATTCACGGGTTCACAAACGCTTACGCGCGAACCGGACGGCCGGAACTTCTGGTGGCAGCGAAGAAGACGGCCGACTATTTCATCTCCCATCTCCCGCCCGATGGAATCCCTTATTGGGACTTCCGTCATCCCGACATTCCGAATACAGAACGCGACGCATCGGCTGCAGCGATAGCGGCGTCGGGCCTTCTCGACCTCGCGCGCCGGACACACTCGAGCTCCTCGACGCGCTACAGAAGCGTCGCCAAGAAAATTCTTCTCTCGCTGGCGCGTGACTATACGGCTGGCCCGGAGAGCGCTGCCATTCTCGCGCACTCCGTTGGCGGCCGACCTATGAATTCCGAAGTGGACGTCGGTCTCGTGTACGCTGACTACTACTACGTCGAAGCATTGTTGCGGCTCAAAGGACTTTGATCCAGTACCCACCCGTTGGAGGATTTGCGTATGACAGTTGTTCATCGACTCTTTCTCGCGCTGCTCATTGGATCGCTGTCAGCAGTCCCACTGGCCGCGCAGGCTCCAACAGGCACCATCACGGGACGAGTTGTTGACAGCACGACCCAGCAGCCGCTCTCCGATGTCAGCGTAGTCGTCGAAGGGACACGACGCGGATCGGTCAGCGGGCCCGACGGCACCTTCACGATTGGCGGTGTGCCGGCGGGATCGCAGACTGTGAGAGCGCGCCGGGTCGGGTTCAACGCCCCGCCTCAGATCCTTGTCGTTCCCGTCGACGGAACTGTCACGACGGAGTTCATTCTCGATCGACGCGCGGTGACGCTTGAAGAAGTCGTGACCGTCGGCTATGGAACGCAGGCGAAGCGAGACGTCACCGGCTCCATCGCCTCGGTTGGAAGCGCGGAGATCGCGACGATTCCTGTGCCTCGAGTGGAGGAGGCGATTTCCGGTCTAGTGCCCGGCGTGCAGGTGCAGACGACCAATGCCCAGCCGGGATCGGAGCTACGCATCCGCGTCCGCGGAGGCAATTCGCTGAGTGGCGACAACTCTCCGCTCGTCGTGCTGGACGGTGTCATCGGCGCGGACCTGAATCAGATCAGTCCGGGCGACATCGCGTCGGTCGACATCCTGAAGGACGCGTCGGCCACCGCGATCTACGGCGCGCGCGGCGCCAACGGCGTCATCCTCGTGACGACGAAGCGTGGGCTGCAGGAAAAATGCGCGTCGATTACAACGGGTACACGGGGTCGCAGAACACGACGAAGCACATCGACCTGCTGACGGCCGACCAGTTCGCACTGCTGTACATGCGCAATCCGAATCACGACAAGAGCGTGACCTTCGATACGACCACGTCCATGCCGACGACGGACTGGCAGAACGTCGTATTCCAGTCGGCGCCCATTCGAAGCAATGAGATCTCGGTCAGCGGCTCGAATAGCGGTACCAGACTGTTGGCGTCGGGATCGATGTTCAGCCAGGACGGAATCGTCCGGCAGTCGGACTTCAGCCGCGGCACACTCCGGTTCAACCTCGATCAGGACGTGGGCTCGCGGGTGCGCCTCGGGACCCGCGTCACGTACAGCCGGGCAATCGGCAACGCCGTCCGTGTGAACGATGGATACGGATCCCAAGGCGGTCCGGTGACGATGACTACGCTTCGCTTCGCTCCGACCATTCCGGTCTACGACTCGCTCGGCAACTACAGCGCGGCGCTCCTGCCCAGCCAGCAGTTCGACAACCCGCTGGCGATCGTGAACCTCCGCGCCAACAAGACGACCACCAACTATCTGCTTGGCAACCTGTTCGGCGAGTACGACATCTTCCCGGGACTCACCTATCGCAGCAGCGTCGCCTACACGTCGCGCAACAATCTCCAGCAGCAGTACACCTCGCGCCTGCTTCTCGCGGCCCTAAATGCTGGCCACGCGAACGTCGCGAACGGGGACCGCAACAGCTTCCTCGCGGAGAACACCCTTACCCTCCACCGCGCGCTCGGCGAGAAGAACGACTTCACGCTGCTCGGAGGCTTCACAGCCCAGTCGACGCGAAATGATGCGAACAGCGAGGACGGCATTGGATTCACGAGCGACCAACTCGGCTACAATCGGCTCAATCTCGCCACGACCGTCACCGGCACCTCCAGCACGTCCCTAGAGCGGCTCTTGTCCTGGATCGGCCGAGCGAACGTGAACCTCGCGGGCCGATATCTCCTCACCGGAACACTTCGCGCCGACGGGTCATCGAAGTTCGCGGTGAACAACAAATGGGCGTACTTCCCTTCGATGGGCGTCGCCTGGCGTCTCGGCGACGAGGCCTTCTTCCGGCGCTTGCCCGCGGTGAGCGAGCTAAAGCTGCGCGCCAGCACCGGACGCACCGGCAGCGAGGCAATCAGCCCCTATCAGTCGCTCGCTTCCTGGTCCGTCGGCTCGGCCTACGCCATCGGGAAGGCGACCTTTCACAACGGCGCGAACCCGGCCCGCAACTCCAATCCCAATCTGAAGTGGGAGACCACGAACCAGTTCGACTACGGCGTGGACCTCGGCTTGTTCGAGAACAGGGTGAGCTTCACCGCCGACGTCTACAACAAGCGTACGTACGATCTGCTGTACGCGAAGCTGGTGCCGTATTACACCGGCTTCGAGAGCTACGTGACCAACGTCGGCAGCGTCCAGAACAAAGGCTCGGAGTTCGCCATCGACACCCGCCGCAGGATCGGTTCCGTCGACGTGGATCTCGGATACAACATCAGCATGAACCGCAGCAAGGTGCTCAATCTTGGCGGGGACAAGGAGTTTCTGCTCGACGGCGTCAATAGCTCGCTCCCTCGATTCCGCCCGGCGGCCATCGTGCGCGTGGGCGAGCCGCTCGGAAACTTCTACGGGTACGTGTGGAACGGAATCTTCCAGAACCAGGCCGAGGTGGACGCCAGCGGCCAGCCGGGCGCGGTGATCGGAGGGATGAAGCTGAAAGACATCAGCGGTCCCAATGGAGTTCCGGACGGCGTTATCGACACCCGCGATCGAACGATCCTCGGCAACGCGCAGCCGAGGTACTTTTTCGGCCAGACTGGCTCGTTCGGCTATCGCGCGCTCTCTCTGAACTACGTGCTCCGTGGCGCGCACGGGTTCAAGATCGCCAACCTCAATCGGCAGGGCATGGAGACGCCAGGCGGCGGCTCGAACATGCTGCCCGCCGTTCTCAACTATTGGTCGGGGACGAATCCAACCAACTCCATGACGGGGCTCGGCATCGATCCGTACGACGGTATGACATCGCGCTGGCTCGAGGACGGCTCCTTCGTGCGACTGCAGAACGTTACGCTCGGCCTGGACCTTCCAGCGACCTTCAGCTCGCGGCTCGGTACACAGCGCCTTCGCATGTATCTGAGCGGACAGAATCTCCGCACGTGGACGAAGTACTCGTGGTACGACCCCGAGGTCAGCTCCCGCGGCACGAGCGACCTCAGTCTCGGCTGGGACGATTCCAGTTATCCGGGCATCCGCACTTTCACCTTCGGCATGAACGTCGGCTTCTAGGAGCACTGACAATGAATCGCAGACTCGCTATCACACTCGTCGCCGGCCTCACATTTGGATTTGCCGGTTGCAACAACTATCTCACCGAGGTACCCCAGGACTTCTTCAGTCCGGACAACTTCCCGTCCACTGAAGACGATCTCCGCATCGCGCTCGCCGGGATCGACACCTGGTACACGAATGGCGCCAACCAGCCTTACTTCATTCGCGGCTGGCCAATGCTTACCGAAGTGCCGTCCGACCAGACCATCAATCAGACCACCAGCGATTCACGATACGAGCAGGACACCTTCACTGCCAACCCGTCGAACGAGTGGCTATGGCGCGTCTGGCGTCAGATCTACGGCGCGTCGTACCAGGCGAACACGCTCATCGCGCGAATTCCGCAGATGACGGCCGTGAGCCAGGTCGTGAAGGATCGCTATCTCGGCGCCGCGCTGTACCATCGGGCGTTCAATCACTTCAACGCCGTGCGCGTGTGGGGGAGCGTGCCGCTCGACACGGTGGCGCTGTCGGATTTCTCCACGGTGAACAGCGTGACGCGCGCGCCGATCGCGGACGTCTATGCGTCGATCGTCTCTGACCTCACCAGGGCGGTGGCGCTGCTGCCGCTGAGATGGCCCGATGCGTTGACACCGGACGACGGGCGCCCGACGCGCGGTGCGGCGAATGCAATGCTCGTCGATGCGTACATGAACATGTCGGGCGCGCTCGTAAACGAGAATCATTGGGCCGACGCCGCAGCGGCCGCCAAAGCCGTCATCGACAGCAAGGCGTACTCGCTCGTTCCCAACTTCGGCGACCTCTGGCTGGTCAACAACAAGAACGGACCGGAGCACATCTACTCAATCCAGTTCGAGGGGCTGATTCTCAACCTCTTCACCGTGCAGTCACGGCCGAGCGGAATTGGCGCGGAGTCCGGATTCAATTACTGGTACAGCACGCCGGAGTTCATGGCCACGTTCTCCGACTCCGACGCGCGCAAGAAGCCGACTTTCCTCACCACCGTCACGGTTGGCACGACGACTTACTCGTACACGACTTTCGGCAACAAGAAGCCGCGCTTTCCCAATCCCATGCCGTACTATGGAAAGTTCTACGACGATGGTGGCCACAGCATCAACCTCAATAGCAAACGCTCCGACTTGAATTGGCCGATCTATCGGTACGCCGAGGTGCTGCTGATGTTCGCTGAAGCAGAGAACGAAGCGGTGGGCCCGGACGGCGACGCCTACGCGGCGATCAATGCGGTTCGAGCGCGCGCGAAGCTGGCACCGCTCGCGGGCCTGTCGCAAGCTGCCTTCCGTGACGCCGTGCATCAGGAGCGGAGCTGGGAGCTGGCGTTCGAGTCGAAGCGGCTGTTCGACCTCAAGCGCTGGGGCACTTTCTACATCGTGCTGAGTCAGGACCCCGTGGCGAAGATTGGAATCAAGCAGACGAGTGTCTGGTCGCCGATACCGCAGCGAGAGATAGATCTGAATCCGAATCTCGGGCAGAATCCGGGTTACTGATGTTACCCACCTTCAAAGTTGTCACGTGCGCGAAGATCTCGATCTTCGCGTTGTGTCTCGCCTTGTGTCTCGCCGCTCCGCGCGGCGAGACACGGGCCCAGTCGGCGGAGACGCCGGTGGTTTTCGTTGCAAGAGGGGATGAGTTGCAGCGCACGCGCGCGCGCTTGCGGGCGGGGGACACGCTTCTCGCGCCTGCGTACGCTGCGTTGCTCGAGGACGCGCGGCGCGCGCTGGCTGTCCAGCCGCAGTCAGTGATGCAGAAGAACCGCGTGCCGGAGAGTGGCGACAAGCACGATTATATGAGCTTTGCCCCGTACTCGTGGCCGGATTCCACGAAGCCCGGAGGTCTCCCGTACATCAATCGCGACGGACAGGTGAATCCGGAGAGCCGCCAGAATTCCGATCGGCTTCCGTTTGGCCGCATGTCGGATGCAGTGGAGACTCTCGCGCTCGCGTTCTTCCTGAGCGACGACGAAGCATACGCCAGGCACGCCACGCTGCTGTTGCGCACGTGGTTTCTCGATTCGGCGACGAGGATGAATCCGAACCTGAAGTACGGCCAGGCGATTCCGGGCGTCACGGTTGGGCGGGGCATCGGGCTGATCGACACGCGCAGCCTCGCGCAGATCGTCGACGCGGTCGGACTCCTGCGCCGATCGCCGAGCTGGAGGCTGCCCGACGACGCTGGCATGCGCGCGTGGGCGAGGGATTTTCTCACCTGGATGCGGACCAGTCCTTTGGGTCACGACGAGGAAAGAACGAAGAACAACCATGGAACGTGGTACGACGTGCAGGTGGCGTCGCTCGCCCTGTTCGTGGGCGACACGATCGAGGCGCGAGCCGCGGTCGAGCGTGGACGCGACCGCATCGCGACACAGATTCTGCCCGATGGACGCCAGCCCGAGGAGCTCCGCCGCACCCGGTCGCTTAGTTACAGCGACTTCAACGCGGATGCCCACACGCGACTCGCCGAGCTGGCGCGATCCATCGGTGTAGACCTGTGGCACTATCGATCGCCGTCGGGTGGCAGCCTGCGCGCCGCGCTCCTGTATCTCGCTCCTTACGCCGATACAGCGACGAAATGGCCCGGTCAGCAAATCACGCCGGTCGACGCTTCGGAATTTCT
>WNFQ01021817.1_pt2 | contig 11351 bp, 8 predicted proteins | sample 5400171 | NCBI WGS metagenome assembly WNFQ01 (sample SAMN13153356, study PRJNA577476) | soil metagenome | isolation source: 20 cm soil under Madrone tree | place: USA:California | collected 2016-06-14 | reverse complement strand
GGCCTCGGACCGATGGTGCGCCGGGAATTCGTGAGAGGCCGTGGTGCGCCCGGATTGATCGCGATTCATCAGAATCCCAGCCGCCACGCCAAGCAAACAGCTCTGGCCTGGGCAAAAGGAATCGGCTGCACGCGTGCCGGCGTGCTCGAGACCACTTTTCGTGAGGAAACGGAGACAGACCTTTTCGGCGAGCAAGCAGTACTCTGCGGTGGCACGTCAGCACTCATTCGTGCTGGCTTTGAAACACTTGTTCGCGCCGGCTATCCAGCCGAACTCGCATACTTCGAATGTCTCCACGAATTAAAGTTCATTGTCGATCTCATCCACGAAGCGGGAATTGCCGGAATGCGCAGATTAATTTCCGATACCGCCAAATGGGGTGAGTTGACGGTCGGCCCGAAGATTGTCGATCAAGCAGTGCAAAAGCGGATGATGGCGGCGCTGCGAGAAATCCGCTCAGGAAAATTCGCGCGCGATTTTATTCAGGAGATGAAAACCGGCGGGCGGCGTTCCGCGAAGCTGCTGCGGGAAAGTGAAAAGCATCCGATCGAGAAAGTAGGCGCGCGGCTTCGCGGACTAATGAGTTGGAAAACGAAAACAAAAAGCCATTAGCCACGCTGCCGCGCTTGGCAGCGCGCCACTTTCGGCGAACGCGGTCTTCCCGAAATTATTATTTCTGCGCCATGCGCCCGATAACTTCCATCGGGCTTTCGGTGGTCGGATCTAACCCCTCGAACCGAGTGCATACTTGTGGAATGCCAGACGCTATGGTCTTCATGTAGCAGATTTTGATGACCCTTTTCTGGGCGATCTGCTGATTTGGCGCCACAACTACGTTTTTGTTCGGATCTGCAAATGCCGATGCGCAAAATGCGAGAGCGAACACGCCACTTGCACATCGAGCCGACCAGCCGCACAGGCGACTGAACCTGCTTTTTGTTTTCATGCCCGAATTGTGATCCCGTTCCGAATTTTGTGCAAGCCTATTCGGAGTGCATTTAGGACAAAAAAAAGACGTTTCCAGCCGTCGTGAATACTGCTGCGGTCAACTCGCGAGCGCCCGGCCTCAATCCGCCCAAAGAAAATGTTCCAAACGCAGACGGTTAAGACGCGCCTTTGCTTCTTCGCTCCGGGTGCCGCTGGATGCGGCCAGTTTCTGGTAGATAGCAGCAGCAGATTCCCATTTTGAATCGTCTTCCAACAGCCGCGCGGCATTGAATCCCGCTTTGTAATACCAAAACAGTTCACGTCTCCGATCCGGGCGCGCCTCATCTTCCAAGACTTTGTAAAACGTCGCAAGGGCGCCAGCCCGGTCGCTTTTCTTTTCCAAGCACAGGCCCTTTTTGAAGAGCGCTTGGTTGCGCCAGTGAATTGGCTCACTTTTGTCGGACGCCAACTGGTCATAGACTTCGATCGCGCGCTGGTAATTGGTCGAGTTGCTTCCGCCCATCTCGAAAAAGATGTCGCCCTTGCCGCAAAGTGCCTCTTGCTTTTCGGATGCTCCAGCCTCGCCTTTTAAGACCTCGTCGTATAATAAGAGTGCATCCTGCGGCTTTCCCAGCTTGCGTTCGATAACAGCTTGTTCGTTGCGCGCGGCCCATTTCAGGTCGCCATTTAACGGTCGAGCGAATGATCGCCCATGCTCGACCTGGCCGATTCCGCCGCGAAAAAGAGCGCTTTCTCGCCAAGTGGGCCGTCTTGATTCTGCTGCGCCAGAATTTCAAACTGCGTCTGAGCGTTTGCGAAATCCTGGCGCCGGTAATAAATCTCCGCTAATTTCATTCGAACCTCCGGGGCAAATGACGAGGCGGCATGTTGTTGAAGAAAACGATTCGCAAGTTCGATGACTTTCGTCTCCTTGAGATCAGCTGAATCCTCAATCCAGATCATGAGATAATCGGCCCGCTCCGCCGCCGCTGTCGTTGGGCTTGAATCGGCCGCGCGAGCTAGATTCTTCCGCGCTTCATCGAGACGGGGCGGCGTGGAATGGAAGGCCAGCTCGGCCAAACCAACCCAGGCTTCTGAGACGCGGGGATTCTTAGGAAAATCGCGAACAAATTGTTGCAGCGATTCTGTTGCTTTCTTATCCCCTTTCGCGGCTTGCATCAATCCTTCCTCCAGTCGCAAACTGGCCCGCGATTCTTCATCGCCGCCCTGTTTTTCAAGTGCATTATAATCGGCCAAAAAACGGGCGTGATCGCCGAGTTGCAGCCATCCCGTGGATGCGTTGAAAAGTGCAAGGTTCGCCCATGGTGAAGTGGAACGCCCGATTTGTTCAAAGGCCGCGGTTGCCACCTCAAAGCGCTTCGCGAGATATTGCGCTTGCGCGGAGAGAAGATTGATTTGATCGAGCAATTGCGCTTCCGGATGAAGCACGCGCGCATCATCCAAAATCGCAATCGCCTCTTCGAAATGTCGATCTTCCAGTTCCAGTTGTGCAAACTCCAACAGGGCCGGCGCGAGCGCAGGAGATTTTACCTCGCTGTGGCGCAGATCGTTGAACAATTGCCGAGCTCGATCTCGGTGCCCGACGCGAACTTCAAGGAGAGCAAGATGCCATCGGGCGAATGTCCGTCGCGGTTGTTCCGGATTGCGCACCCATTTTTCCAGTTCGCTCCGTGATGCTTTGCGCTCCGCGCGATAGAGCTCGTCCAGCTTTGCAAAGAGAGCGGGTAGGTCCGGATCCGCTGGACGACGATCGATAAATCGCTCAAGGACATCGTCCCCGGCTTCTGGCGTTTTTAATTGCAAGTGCGAGTCGGCGATTCCGAAGAGTGCCGCGATCAGGGTGGCATGGGTCGCCCCCTCCGGTCTTTTTAGAAGCGCTTCAAACGCACCGATTGCTCTCTCGGGGCGCTGCAAAATCAGCTCCAAGCGCCCACGCAGAAGCCGTCGCTCCTTCCGCTCCGCGACCGACTTGGGTTGAATCTCATCAAGGATGCGCCGCGCGTTGGCGGCGTCGGCCCTGTCGATATACAATTCGGCCGATCGCAATTGCGCCTGGATCCCCCACTGTTTGTCGCGAAGGAGAACCAATATCTTCGCCAGCGCTTCATCCCGTCTTCCCAAGGCACGCAACATTTCGGCCGCTCCAAAAGTGGCTGCTTCGCGAAATGATGAACCTTGCTCCGCAGCCAGTTCCTCGTAGAGCGGCAGTGCGTCGGCCCATAGATGCAAGCTGGCAAAGGCTTGCGCGCGCCAGAACTTTGCCGCTGAAAGATCGCGCAGCCTGGAATCCGCGAGCAACACCAGCGCGTCCTCTGGCTGTCTCGCGGTCACCTGAGCTTCGGCAAGCTTTGCGGCAACCGCGCACCACTCTTTATCCGCCAGACTGCCGTCGACGAGGGCTCCCAGACGGACAACGGCCACCTCCGGTACGCCTTCTAGTAACGGCTTCGTTGCCTCCGTCCACTCCGGCGAGATTTCTGCGCGCAATGACTGGGAAAACCAAATCGACAATCCGATCAAAGCGATTCTCCGCACCGGTCTCTTACATTGTTGGCTAACCCTCTCGTGGTCGGCGCTGGACTTCCTCATGGCAGTTTCAACATTGGTCGCAGATATCTACCTGTAAGACTATCTGGAAGGTCGACAATTTGTTCCGGCGGACCAGTCCCGACGATCTCGCCGCCGCGTTCGCCGCCTTCAGGCCCGAGATCAATAATCCAATCTGCGCATTTAATCATTTCTAGATTCTGCTCGATCACAATCACCGTGTTACCCGCGTTGCGCAGCTTCATCAATACTTGCAGCAATTTCTCGATATCGGCGAAGTGCAACCCAGTCGTTGGCTCATCGAGAATGTAGACCGTCCGGCCGGTCGCTCTTTTCGCGAGCTCCGTAGCGAGTTTGACGCGTTGCGCTTCCCCTCCGGAAAGGGTGGTCCCGGCTTGACCAAGTCGCAGATAACCGAGGCCTACATCCAGCAAAGAATTTAACTTTTCGGAAACGCTCGGCACATTGCGGAAAAAGCGCGCTGCTTCATCCACCGTCAGATCGAGAACGTCGGCAATGTTCTTGCCTTTGTACGTGATCTCGAGCGTCTCGCGATTGTAGCGCTTACCGTGGCACACTTCGCATTCCACGTAAACGTCCGGCAAAAAATGCATCTCGATCTTAATCAACCCCCCGCCTTCGCAATTTTCGCAACGGCCGCCTTTGACATTAAAGCTAAACCGCCCAGCATCGTAACCGCGCACCCGCGCCGCGGGCAATTGACTGAATAACTCGCGGATAGGCGCGAAGGCGCCGGTGTAGGTCACCGGATTGGAGCGGGGCGTCCGGCCGATCGCACTTTGATCGATCACGATCGCTTTGTCGATCTGTTCGACTCCGCGAATCGCCTGATAAGTGCCGGGTTTTTCTCTTGAATTGTAAAAATGTCGAAAGAGAGCGCGGCGTAGAATATCATCCACCAGCGTCGACTTACCGCTGCCAGACACGCCCGTTACACAGGTGAGACAACCGAGAGGGAAAGAAGCGTCGATTTTTTTGAGGTTGTTCTCGGCTGCGCCTACAACTATGAGCCAGCCATCACAATGGTTGTCGGTTGATACCTGATGGTTAATTGATTGCGGCTTGACGCGCTGTTTTGGAATCGGGATGCGCACGCGTCCGGAGAGATAGTCTCCAGTCAAAGAATTTTTCGCGCGAAGAATGTCGTCGATGCTCCCTTGAGCAACGATCTCACCGCCCCGCGGACCCGCGCCAGGGCCGAGATCAAGAATGTGGTCCGCCGCGCGGATGGTTTCTTCATCGTGCTCAACCACAATCACGGAATTGCCGAGATCGCGCAGGCGTCGCAGAGTCCCGAGTAAACGCGCATTGTCGCGCTGATGCAAACCGATGCTCGGCTCATCCAAAACGTAAAGAACCCCGGCCAGGCCAGACCCAATCTGCGTTGCCAGTCGGATGCGTTGCGCTTCGCCGCCGGAAAGCGTGCCGCTCTCGCGATTTAGGGTGAGATATCCAAGGCCGACTTCGACGAGAAATTGCAGGCGCGATTGAATTTCGTGCACGACTTCATTCACGATCAGTCGTTGCTGCTCGGATAAGTCGAGGTTCTCGACGTAGCGCCCGGCCGCCTCGATCGTTTGTTCGCTGATTTGATGAATATTCAATTCGCGCGCATGTCGATCTTTAAGTGTGACGGCGAGAATCTCCGGCTTGAGCCTGGCGCCGCCACACACTTTGCACGGCTCGCGCGTCATGAACGCGCGGATGCGATTGCGAGTGAACTCGCTCTGAGTTTCTGCATAGAGCCGCTGCATCTGGGGAACGAGTCCTTCAAACGGGCGGGTCGTTTTGCTGGAACGGCCGTTACCGCTGAAACTCATCTCGATTGGTTGATCGCCGGTCCCGAAGTAAAGCGCTTCCTTAAAATGCTCGGGCAATTCGGCAAAAGGCATGTTTTCATCAACCTGAAAATGTTTCACGAGCGCGCCTTGCAAGTGACGGTAATATGCCTGCATTCGCTTCGTCCCGCGCCGCCATGGCGTGATCGCCCCTTGAGATGACTGTTGAACGAAAAATGTTTCGGAGTCAGCTCGCCTAGCGTGAACCCGGTTTCTGCGTTTCCGTAATCGGTCGAATAGCGGAGTTCTTCCAAAAGCTCGCTCGATTCGGCGTTGGACATTGGGCGTTGGACGTTGAGCGTTTGTTTTAACACAACCACCCGGTTTCCGCCCCATTTGAGCGCAGTCTCAATCGAATCAGTCAGGCGGCTGCGAATTCCATCGCGCACGACCAGGCGATCGACCACCGCCTCAATCGTGTGGCGCTCATTTTTTTTAAGCCGAATCGGTTCCGGGCGATCGAGCTCGGCGATCTGGCCGTCAATCCGAACGCGAATGAACCCTTCGCGTTTCGTTTTTTCGATCACATCCCTGAATTCGCCCAGCTGGTTTTGAATCAGCGGTGCGAGCACGATGATTTTTGTCTCGGGCTCGTATGCGAGAATTTGATCGACAATTTCTTGTGGCGTTTGCCGCTTAAGCGGCCGCCCTTTGAGCGGATCGTGCGGTTGACCGATCGCTGAAAAGAGGACGCGCAAATAATCGTAAACCTCGGTCGTGGTCGCGATGGTCGATCTCGGATTAGCTCCGGCGCTTCGTTGCTCGATGGCGATCGCTGGTGAGAGACCTTCGATGAAATCGACATTGGGCTTTTCCATTTGATCGAGAAATTGCCGCGCGTAAGCGGAAAGACTTTCGACGTAGCGCCGTTGCCCCTCGGCATAAAGTGTGTCAAAGGCGAGCGAAGACTTTCCCGAGCCGCTCAAGCCGGTAATGACGACCAACTTTTCACGTGGGATCTCCACGTGGAGGTTCTTTAGGTTGTGCTGGCGCGCACCACTGATTTTGATAACTTGCGCAGGCATTCTGACGAGAAACGTCGAACTTTTTAGTCAAGCACAACCGCCCTTTTTCTCCAGCGAAATTGTCCGGCCATGAACGAGATGACCCAGTTAGCGAAAATTCTCGCAAGTCCCGAATGAGAAACCCGGCTTCAACGAAGCTGGCGCTGGCAAATCGAAGTAGTTTCGGCGATAAAGCTGCTGCGAATGGAAGCGGCATCCGGCAAAACAATTCTGATCGTCGAAGACGAGCGGGACGTCGTCGATCTTCTCACGCTCAGTTTACGCAAAGCTGGTTTCGCCATTTCGTCGACGACCGACGGCGCTGCTGGATTGCATAAGGCGCGCACCGAAAGGCCCGCTTTCATTATTCTCGATCTGATGCTGCCGAAAATGCCTGGACTGGAGATTTGTAAGATTCTAAAAAGCGATCCTGGGACGCGCCAGATTCCAATCATGATGCTGACCGCGAAAGCCGAGGAGATCGACCGGATCGTGGGCCTCGAATTTGGCGCCGATGACTATGTGACAAAGCCATTTAGTCCTCGGGAAGTCATTTTGCGAATCCGGGCGATAATGCGCCGAGGCGACGCGAAACAAGAGGAAGAACGTCTGGCGGTCGGTCCAATCATGATCGATCCGGCGCGTCATGAAGCTTCTGTCGATGGCAAGCGGATCAACCTCACCAGCCTTGAATTCAAGCTCTTGCGCACACTTGTGCAGCGACGCGGCCGCGTCCAGGCGCGCGACCGTTTGTTGAACGATGTTTGGGGCTACGAGAGCATCATTGACACACGCACGGTCGATACCCATGTGCGGCGGCTGCGTAAAAAGCTCGGCAAAGCCGCCAACGTGATCGAAAGTGTGCGCGGCGTTGGTTATCGGTTGCGGGAAAATTAACGCGAAATGTCGTGGCTATTTCTGGGTGTAATCTTTGTCGTATTCGCGACGATCGCGCTTGTCGCCTGGCGAAAATGGATCGCACCGTGGCGACACATCGAGCAACTCGTTAGGCAAATAGCTGGTGGCGAACGGCCGCGCACGTTTCTTGTCGATGGTGGCACGCTAGCGCAGCGTGTCGGGCTGGCGCTGGAAAATATTTTCCGCCGCCAGCGACCGTCCGCCATGCGACGCTGGATCGGTTAATCGCGGAAACGCTGCGTACCGGCAAGCCGATGCAAAGCGAATTGACCGTGACCGACTCGAAAACCAACGCCGAGCGCCATGTCGAGGTCAGCGCAGTCCCCATGAAGGACGATGTCCATCTAACAACTGGCGCGGTCGTTCTGTTTCACGATATCACGCAATTGAAGCGACTCGATCAGGTCCGGAGCGATTTTGTCGCGAACGTTTCGCATGAACTGCGAACGCCGTTGTCGATCTTGCGCGGATATATCGAGACATTGGTTGAAAACCCGAAGACTTCTCGCGAAGAACTGGCACGCATTCTTCAGGTCATGGAACGGCATTCCAAACGGCTTGGGCTTCTGATCGATGATTTGCTGAGCCTTGCCCAATTGGAATCCGCAAACACCAACTTGGAAATCGGCCAGGTCCGGCTGCCAGAATTGTTCGATCACGTTCTCCGCGATTGGAAAGAAAAACTCGGCGAGAAAAACTTAAAGGTAGTTGTCGATCTTCCACCGGATGCACTGCCAATCCGCGCAGATGAAACACGACTCCAGGAAGTTCTCTACAATTTATTAGAGAACGCGGTGAAATATTCGCGCGAGAACGGCGAGATTCGTCTGCAAGCGGCGCGGCGCGATTCCGAAATCGTCCTCAGCGTCAGTGACGATGGACTCGGAATCAGCAAGGATGATTTACCCCGCATCTTTGAACGCTTTTACCGCGCCGACAAAGCCCGCAGCCGGGAGCTCGGCGGGACTGGTCTTGGACTGGCAATCGTCAAACACATTGCCCAATTGCACGGCGGGCGCGTGGAAGCCGAGAGCGAGCCTGGGCGGGGGACCAGTATTCGAGTGGTGCTGCCGGTCGCGACGCTGTAACCACCGCCTTGTGGGCGGCGGATATTTCGCACAGCGAAGCGCCTGCCGCTGTCACACAAAAGTAACACTAAACCTTTTGACCGTTCCGCGCGCACTGCGGCAGGCTGGGAACACATATGAAATCCAGATTTGCCCGCAAAATTTTCAATCTCGTGCTCTTAGCCGGAATCAGTACGACCGCCTCGGCGCAGATGATGATTAACGGCGCAGGCGCAACTTTCCCGTATCCGATCTACTCAAAATGGTTCGATGAGTACGCGAAAATTGATCCCTCTGTTCGATTTAATTACCAGTCGATTGGATCTGGCGGAGGCCAAAAGCAAATTCTCGCGCAGACGGTGGATTTCGGCGCATCGGATGGTCCGATGAGCGATGAGAATCTGTCGAAGGCGCCGGGCAAACTTCTGCATATCCCAACGGTCGCGGGCGCGGATGTCGTTGCCTACAATCTGTCCGGGAATCCGGCACTAAAATTCGACGCGGACACGATTGCAGGGATTTTTCTAGGGCAAATCAAAAAGTGGAACGACCCGAAGATCACGGGGCTAAATTCCGGAGTCACATTGCCCGATCAAGAGATCGTAGTCGTCCACCGATCCGATGGCAGCGGGACGACCTACATTTGGACCGACTACCTGAGCAAAATCAGTCCAGAATGGAAGACGAAAGTGGGCACAAATACCTCGGTCAACTGGCCGACTGGCATCGGTGGCAAAGGCAATGAAGGTGTGGCCGGTCAAATCAAGCAAACCCCGGGCGCGCTCGGGTACGTGGAGCTGATCTACGCGATCCAAAACAAGATGCCGTATGCCGAGGTAAAAAATTCAGCGGGCAATTTTGTAAAGCCATCGATCGAGTCGATCACGACGGCATTGGCCACAGCCGATATCCCGGACGATTTTCGCTTTTCCATCACGAACGCGCCGGGAGCGGATGCTTATCCGATTGCAGGCGCGACTTGGTTGCTCGTTTACCAGCAACAGAAGGACGCAGCCAAAGGAAAGAAGCTCGTTGAATTTTTGAAATGGGCCGCCAAAGACGGCGAGAAGATGGCCAAAGATCTCCAATACGCGCCCATGCCGGACAATCTTCAGCAACGCGTTCTGAAGCGAATCGGCGAGATCAAAATGTAATGTGAGATCGCATGGAGATTGCCACACCTCCAGCAGTCGCAACGGTTGAGCCGCACTCCGCGCGGCGCGCGATGGCGCCGCCCTCGCGCTTTGGCGACAAAGCATTCGAGTGGCTCACACTGGCGATGGCGATGGCCGTGGTTGTGCTCGTCATTCTTCTCGGCTGGGAACTGTGGCGTGGATCTTCACTTGCCATCAAGAAATTTGGATTTCACTTCCTCACCACATCGACTTGGGACCCCGTCGCAGATCAATTCGGGGCTCTACCATTTATTTACGGAACGGTGGTTTCTTCCCTGATTGCGTTACTCATCGCCGTGCCATTGAGCATCGCGACAGCGGCGTATCTGACGGAGCTTGCGCCGCTCTGGATTCGGCAGCCTTTGGTTTCCTTAATTGAAATGTTGGCGGCGATTCCAAGCGTGATCCTGGGGTTGTGGGGCATTTTTGTAATGATCCCATGGCTGCGCGATTATCCGTTTCCATTGCTGAAGCGCCTCTTCGGTTGGACGCCGTTTTTCACCGGCCCGATCTATGGCACCAGCATGCTGGCCGGCGGGATCATTATCGCGATTATGATCCTGCCGATCATCACTTCGGTCTCCCGGGAGATTTTGCGCAGTGTACCGAATTTGCAACGCGAAGCCGCCTACGCGCTCGGCGCGACCCGCTGGGAAGTAACACGGATTGCGGTGCTTAGTTACGCGAAGAAAGGCTTGTTCGGCGCGGTCATTCTTGGCCTCGGACGCGCGCTCGGTGAAACCATGGCGGTCACAATGGTGATCGGCAACACACCGCAGATCGCGGCGTCGCTCTTCAAACCTGGGTACACGCTCGCCAGCGTGATTGCGAACGAGTTTACCGAAGCGACCACGGATATGTATCTCCAGGCGTTATTCGAGATCGGACTGGTGCTTTTGGGAACAACGATTCTGGCCAATTTGCTCGCGCAGCTTCTTCTGCAAACAATGAGCACGACGTCCACAACACGCGCGGTGCAATAGCGATGCATTTGCAACGAGCAGACAATCATACCTGGCGCAAGGCCAAAAGCGGACTGGCATCGACGGCCGCGTTCGTTTCTGCGCTTCTTGTAATCGCGCCATTGGGTCTCGTGTTTTTTCATCTTGTCGCTAACGGCGCCAGTTCCGTGAACTGGGACTTTTTCACGAAATTGCCGACGCCAGTCGGTGTGGTTGGTGGCGGAATGGTGAACGCGATCGCCGGGTCGCTCGAGCTGCTCGCGCTCGCCGCCGCGATCGGAATTCCGGTCGGCGTATTGGGCGGAGTTTACCTTGCTGAGTACGGCTCGGCTCGGGTGAATTCGATGCTGCGTTTTATCGCTGACGTGCTCAACGGTGTCCCTTCGATCACCTGGGGTGTGGTAGTTTACGGGCTGGTCGTGTTGCGTTTTAAAGGCTTCTCGGCTTACGCCGGCGGATTAGCGCTTGGGCTGATCATGATCCCGCTAATCATACGCACAACCGAAGAAGTTATTCTGCTAGTGCCGAATGGATATCGCGAAGCCGCGCTTGCCCTCGGCGTAAGCCGGTGGAAAACGATTGTGCATATCGTGATGAAGACTGCGTCCAAGGGGATCATTACTGGCATTCTGCTGGCATTGGCGCGCGTCGGCGGCGAAACGGCGCCGCTCCTTTTCACCGCTTTCGGGAACCGATTTTGGAATCATAACCTGAGTGAGCCGATCGCCGCGCTGCCGTTGCAGATTTTTACTTACGCCATCTCGCCGTACGACGATTGGCATCGCCAGGCTTGGGCCGGCGCCCTCGTCCTCGTCACCGGGATTTTTTGCGTTAACGTTGTGGTTAGAATTCTTACACGCGGGCGTACGGC
>WNFQ01010010.1_pt1 | contig 11351 bp, 6 predicted proteins | sample 5400171 | NCBI WGS metagenome assembly WNFQ01 (sample SAMN13153356, study PRJNA577476) | soil metagenome | isolation source: 20 cm soil under Madrone tree | place: USA:California | collected 2016-06-14 | reverse complement strand
AAAATGATTCTCGAAAGCCTGATGGAACATCAACCAACCCAACTGATTTACGTTTCCTGCAATCCCGCCACTCTCGCGCGAGACCTTGTCACTCTAAAACAATCGTTCCGGATCGATTCGATCACCCCACTCGACATGTTTCCACAAACAGCCGAAATCGAGTGCGTTGCGCATCTACGCATCGAAATTGAAAACTATGCTTGATCGGGGCCGGGCGGCGTCTTGAACGTTGCGCGGAGCTTAACGCTGGTTGGGATCAGCGTTGTCTCGATGCGAATCCGTTCCCTCGATCACTCTGGTTGAGCTGAGCTCGACGTTAATGATTTTTTAACGACTTTCGCCAATTGTTTAATTAACGCTCGCATCTCGCCACACGCACAGTGCTGTGTGAACTTGCGCGATTGGGTTTGCGGTTGGGAATTTGGTATTTAGGCGGAGGCGTGTGAAACCTCAGCGCAATAAGGGGATAACCTATGAGTGATCTAATTTTCGTTGGAATCGTCGTCGTCTTTTTTGTTGTCAGCGCTCTTTATGTCCGCTTCTGCGAGAAGCTGTAAGAGAACCACATGGAAACCATCGTTGTCGGCATCATCGCGCTGTTGCTCTTCGGTTATTTGTTCGTGGCGATGATTCGGCCGGAAAAATTCTGAAGGTTCGACAATGCAACCGTCCGGCTGGATTCAATTCGCCATCTTTTTCATCGCACTCGCGCTGATCACGAAGCCGATGGGGCTTTACCTGTTGCGCGTGCTCGACGTGAACGGCAAGACCTGGCTCGATCCGGTGCTACGCCCATTGGAGCGGCTGACTTACCGCGTGATGGGGGTCGATCGCAGCCGAGAGCACAATTGGAAGCAATACACGCTCGCGATGCTGCTCTTCAGCCTGGTCGGTTGCCTGTTCACTTACGCGATTCTGCGTTTGCAAAATATTCTGCCGCTAAATCCGCAAGGCCTGGCCGGAGTTAGCCCGGATTGTTCGTTCAACACTGCGACAAGTTTCACCACCAACACGAATTGGCAGAGCTACGTCGGCGAAACCACCATGTCGTACTTCTCGCAAATGGTGGGGCTGGCATTTCATAATTTCGTCAGCGCCGCCACCGGCATTGCCATCGCCGCAGCGCTCGTTAGGGGAATTGCACGCCATACGGCCAACACCATCGGCAACTTCTGGGTCGATCTCGTCCGCGTCACTTATTACCTGCTCATCCCGATCTGCGTCGTCTTCGCGGTCTTCCTCGTCTCGCAAGGGATGATTCAAAATTTCAAGCCTTACACCAAGGCCACGTTGATGGAGCCGATGAAAATTCAGGTCGAAAAGAAAAACGACCAGGGCGAGACGATCAAAGGCGCTGACGACAAGCCGGTGATGGAAGAACAAACCGTCACCGAACAGAACATCGTGCAAGGGCCGATGGCGTCGCAGGTCGCGATTAAAATGCTCGGCACGAACGGCGGCGGTTACGCGAACGCCAACGCGGCGCATCCGTTTGAGAACCCAACGCCGCTTTCAAATTTCTTTCAGATGTTGTCGATCTTCTCGATCGGCACAGGGCTCACCTATTACCTCGGGCGGATGGTGAAAAATCAAAAGCACGGCTGGACGGTTTGGGCGGTGATGGTCGCGCTGTTTATCGCCGGCGTTTTGCTTGCGTGGAACTCGGAAGCGGTGGGCAATCCCATTCACCAACATCTTGGCGTCGCCGCGGTTGATGGAAACATGGAAGGCAAGGAGGTCCGGTTCGGCATTTTCAATTCCGCGCTCTTCGCCACTGTCACAACCGACGCATCGTGCGGCGCGGTCAACTCGATGCACGATTCGTTTACGCCGCTCGGCGGTTTTGTTCCGCTATTTAACATTCAGCTAGGCGAAATTATTATCGGCGGCGTCGGCGCCGGACTCTACGGGATGCTCGTCTTCGTCGTGCTTGCCGTCTTCATCGCCGGACTCATGGTCGGACGCACGCCGGAATATCTCGGCAAAAAAATCGAGTCCTACGACGTGAAGATGTCGATGTTGGCGCTGCTCATTCTTGCCATCGACATTCTGGGGTTCTCCGCGTGGGCGATTGGGAGCAAATGGGGCCTCGTCGCCATGAATAACAGTGGCCCGCACGGCTTGAGCGAAATTCTTTACGCGTTCACATCCGGCACGGGAAACAATGGAAGCGCATTTGCCGGTATTAGCGCCAACACGCCATGGCTTAACACCACCATCGGCATCGCCATGTTGATCGGCCGGTTTCTGATGATCGTGCCGATCCTCGCCCTGGCTGGTTCGTTAGTCCAAAAAAGGGTCACGCCAGCCAGCGCCGGAACATTTCCAGTTCACGGCGGAACGTTTTTTATTCTGCTCATTGGCACCGTGCTGTTGATCGGCGCGTTGAATTTCGTTCCGGCGCTGGCGCTCGGCCCCATCGTCGAGCACTTCCTCATGCAAGGCGGAAAACTTTTCTAAGATCGACAATCGATGAAAGCACAATCTCGTTCACTCTTTGATTGGAACATTGTCCGTCCGGCCGTCGGCGACGCGTTCAAGAAATTGAGCCCGCGCCTGATGGTCAAAAATCCCGTCATGTTCGTGACCATGGTCGGCGCCGCCCTAACGACTGTGGGAATTTTCACAGCCACGCCCGATTTGCGCGGATTCGTCGCTCAACTCGCGCTCTGGCTCTGGTTCACCGTGCTCTTCGCGAATTTTGCCGAAGCGATGGCCGAAGGCCGCGGTAAAGCCCAGGCCGCCAGTCTGCGAAGAGCGCGGAAGGAAACGATGGCGCGCCGGCTACGTAACGGGCGCGAAGAAAAGGTGCCAGCACCGATATTGCAGAAAGACGACCTCGTTGTTTGCGAGGCGGGCGATGTGATTCCGGCGGACGGCGATGTCGTGGAAGGGATCGCCAGTGTCGATGAAGCTGCCATCACCGGCGAGTCCGCTCCGGTAATTCGGGAAAGTGGAGGCGACCGCAGTGCGGTGACCGGCGGCACGCGGGTGCTCAGCGATCGCATTGTTATTCGCGTAACGATGGAAAAGGGCAGCGGTTTTCTCGACCGCATGATTGCTCTGGTGGAAGGCGCGCGCCGTCAAAAAACGCCCAACGAAATCGCGCTCACGATTCTACTTGCAGCGTTGACGTTCATTTTCCTGCTCGTTTGCGTGACGCTGAAACCGTTCGGCATTTATTCCGGCACAACCTTCTCCGTGCCCGTGCTTGTTGCGCTGCTCGTTTGCTTAATTCCAACGACCATCGGCGGATTGTTGAGCGCCATCGGCATTGCCGGAATGGACCGCGTGTTGCAGCGAAATGTGCTGGCGATGAGCGGGCGGGCGGTCGAAGCAGCCGGAGATGTCGATGTGTTGTTGCTCGACAAAACCGGTACCATCACGCTCGGCAATCGCATGGCCGTCGCGTTTCATGCCGCGCCGGGTGTCGAGCCTAACGACCTCGCGGCGTCGGCACAGTTGAGCTCGCTTGCCGACGAAACGCCGGAAGGGCGTTCCATTGTAGTATTAGCAAAAGAGAAATTCGGATTACGTGCACGTGAAATGCAGGAGCTTGAGGCGACATTCGTGCCCTTCACCGCGCAAACGCGGATGAGCGGTGTCGATCTTCACGCCAACGGCGCCCAACCAACCATGCGGGTGCGCAAAGGCGCGGCCGAAGCGGTGCGCGGATTCGTCGAATCAGCCGGCGGAATTTTCCCGCAGCCAGTGGGAAAGACGGTCGACGAGATCTCCCATCGTGGCGGCACACCCCTGGTCGTTGCCTCGGACATGATGACGCTCGGAACAATCGAACTGAAAGACGTGGTCAAAGGCGGAATCAAGGACCGGTTCGCTCAACTCCGTAAAATGGGAATCAAGACGGTGATGATCACCGGCGATAATCCGCTAACGGCTGCGGCCATCGCTGCTGAGGCGGGTGTAGACGATTTCATGGCGCAAGCCACGCCCGAGCAAAAGCTGAAACGCATTCGTCAGGAACAAGCCGACGGTCATCTCGTCGCCATGACCGGCGACGGGACGAACGACGCACCCGCGCTTGCGCAAGCCGATGTCGGCGTGGCGATGAATACCGGCACGCAAGCCGCGCGCGAAGCCGGCAACATGGTCGACCTCGACAGCAATCCAACCAAGCTGCTCGACATCGTCGAGATCGGAAAGCAGATGCTGATCACGCGCGGTAGCCTAACGACCTTTAGCATCGCCAATGATATCGCCAAATATTTCGCCATTATCCCGGCCATGTTGATGGCGACATTCCCCGCGATCGCCCCGCTCAACATCATGCATCTGCACAGCTCGACGAGCGCGATCCTGAGCGCCGTGATTTTCAACGCGCTTATCATTATCGCGCTGATTCCGCTGGCCCTGCGCGGTGTGGCTTACAAACCGATGGGCGCCCTGGCGATTCTCCAACGCAACCTAATCATCTATGGCTTCGGCGGCGTCATTGTGCCGTTCATCGGCATCAAGCTCATCGATCTCATCATCGCCGCGCTCCATCTCATTTAGTTTATGAAAGCACTCTTTTCTGAAATTCGCGGCGCGGTCTTCGCGACCTTGGTCCTGGCAATCGTTTGCTGCGGACTTTACCCGCTCGTCGTCTTTGGAATCTCGCAAGCGCTCTTTCGCGACAAAGCCAATGGCAGTTTGATTGTCGATCAAGATGGGACGGTGCGCGGTTCGAAGTTGCTCGCGCAGGGATTCACCGCCGACAAATATTTTCATCCTCGTCCTTCCGCTGCTGGCAACGGCTACGATGCCGCCGGTTCCAGCGGCAGCAATCTGGGACCGACTTCACAAAAGCTGAATGATGCGATCAAAGACCGCGTTGACTCGTACCGGAAAGAGAACGGCCTAAAAGAAACCGACCCCGTCCCAGCCGATGCAGTCACGACATCCGGGAGCGGCCTCGATCCTCACATCAGCTTGCACAACGCCGAGCTCCAAACCCCGCGGGTCGCGAAAGCACGCGCCGTGAGCGAGGAGAAACTGCGCGAGTTGATCCAGCAAAACACAGACGGCCCAGACCTCGGCATTCTCGGAGATCCCGGTGTGAACGTTCTACGGCTCAATCTCGCGCTCGATCAGCTCCGTTGAATTACAAACAAATGAGTGCGCTAGTGTTTGTCTTTGTTCCGATTCCGCAGGATTGGGCAGCGCAGCCTGTCAGCCTGCAGCCAAGCGCAGCTTGCTCTCCGCACTCTAAGGTTTCGAAATCCAGTGAAGGAGCGACGAGAAAGAGTGCTCGGCAATCTGCCGAGCTCGGCAGGCTAGCATCCCGCGCTCCCCAGAATTTTCCGTTCTGGACATGGTTTATTTTCAATCCGCGTCCGCAATCCAGCAAATGAGAACAACGCTTCAATATGTCGATCCAAGAGAAATCCGCTCTTGTCGACCAAACAATGGAGCGACCACAATTCGGATTTCTGGGCGAGCCGCGCGTGAGTGTCCCGGGACTGAATCGCCTTCTCGACCAACTCTCACAGCCTTGACGCCCTCGCCCAAAGTGGAAATAATCGCGGCCCACCGGAGGACAACCAATGTTGCATCTCGATACGGGCAATACTGCTTTCACGCTGCTCTGCGCCAGCCTGGTAATGTTAATGACGCCGGGACTGGCTTTCTTTTATGGCGGGCTTGTTGGACGAAAGAACGTGCTGGCCATCATGATGCAGAGCTTCGTCTCGATGGGCTGGACCACGGTGTTGTGGTGGGCCTTCGGATTCTCGCTCTGTTTTTCCGGAGATCAGAAGAGCGGCACGGACTTTTTCGGAATTATTGGCAACCTGAACTGGGTGGGCCTGCGCGGCATCACGCTCTCCACCCCATCACCGAACGACACGATCCCGATGCTCGTCTTCTGCGCCTATCAAATGATGTTCGCCATCATCACGCCAGCGCTGATTACGGGCGCATTTACCAACCGCATCACCTTCAAGGCCTACATGCTATTTCTGACGGCATGGCTGATTCTGGTCTATTTCCCGTTCGTCCACATGATCTGGGGCGGCGGTATCCTGGCGGAATGGGGAGTAAAGGATTTTGCCGGCGGGATCGTCGTGCACAATATCGCGGGAATCGCCGCGCTCGCTTCCATTCTCTACGTCGGCAAGCGCAAGGTCGCGGACCGCGGCCCGCACAGCATTCCGCTCGTCGCGCTCGGCACTGGCTTGCTCTGGTTCGGTTGGTACGGCTTCAATGCCGGCTCCGAGTTCCGCGTCGATTCGACGACGGCGGTGGCGTTTATCAACACCGACGTGGCTGCTTCGTTTGCGGCCATCGCATGGTTGCTGGTGGACTGGCGAGTCTCGAAGAAACCGAAATTCCTCGGCTTGCTGACCGGCGCCGTGGCGGGTCTCGCTACGATCACCCCCGCAGCTGGCTACGTCTCTCCGGCCACTGCCGTCATTATCGGAACTGTGGCGGGCGTCGTCTGCTATTATGCTTGCGCGTTGAAGAACAAATTGCGATGGGACGACGCTCTCGACGTGTGGGGCGTGCATGGTGTCGGCGGCTTTCTCGGAATTATTCTGCTCGGCGTGTTCGCTTCGACGGCGTGGAATCCGGCGGCCAATGGCGGCGTGAACGGATTACTCGCCGGCGACCCGAGCTTCTTTCTGAAACAACTCGCCGCGGGACTGTTCTCGTCGGCTTGGGCCATGATTTTCTACTTGGAAGGGTTGTAATCGCGCGCGTCGCGCGTAAACGTCCTGCGGTTCAGCCCGCGCCTCGTCCGAATACGTTAGGACGATCAGCAAAATGAAACAAATCGTCCAACTTCTCAGCGCAACGATTCTGGCAAGTATCGGCTTGGCCGGCGAACCAACTGCTTCGCCTACTCCGGCGCCGCGTTTTAAAATTTCCGGGTGGATCGACAGTGGGATCACCTTCAATCCTGCCAGCCCGCAAGATAATCAGAACTTGGGACGGCTCTTTGATGATCGAGCGAACGAACCGCTGCTGAACCAACTTGTAATCAATGCCGAACGTGCGCTTACGCCGCAGCCTGGCGAGTTCGATTGGGGATTCAAGTTACAATTCATGTACGGAAGCGACGCGCGCTTCATTCATTCGCTTGGGCTATTCAGCAACACGGCGGCTACTTCGATCGTCCAACCGGATTTGGTCGAAGCGTATCTCAACCTTCACTTTCCCATTATCAGTGAGGGGGGCCTAGACTTGAAGCTCGGCAAATTCGTCACCTTGGAAGGAGCGGAAACGATCGATCCACGCATCAACTTCTTCTATTCCCACACCTACATTTTTGATTTTGGAATTCCGTTTAACCACACCGGCGGCCTACTGACCTTTCATGCGACTAAATGGCTCGATCTTTACTCCGGAATTACCCGTGGCGTTAACACCAGCATCGACGATAACAACGATAGCGTTTCTTTTCACGGCGGCGTCGGACTCAACCTTTTGGATGGCAAACTGACGATTCTTGCGACCACCTCCATCGGCCCTGAGACGCCGAACGACAACCACGATCAGCGCTATCTCAACTGCATCACCACAACATGGAAGATCACCGACAAGCTTACCTCCATCACCGATCTCAATTATGCGCACGACGACGGCGCCAATGCTGACGCCTATGGGATCGCGCAATATTTCACCTATGCCATCAACAATTGGTTAACTGCCGGAATACGCGGCGAAATCTTCTGGGATGACGACGGCTTTTACGTCGTCGCGTTCGCCAACACCCATGACCCGATGCGCGCCTTGGAGGGCGAACCGACCATTGATCCGCGCACGGTCGGTGGCGGGAAGACTACCTATGGGGCGATTACAGCCGGCGTAAACGTCAAACCGCCGATGCCAAAGCCTCTGGCGGGTCTGGCGATCCGGCCCGAGATTCGATACGACCGCTCGCTTAACGACACGCGGCCATTCAACAACTCAAGCGATCGTGACCAGTTTACCGCCGGGATTGACTTTATCATAACCTTCTAGACTACCGAACTCATGCATAGTTTTTCTCTCTTCATTGTGACAATGGGCATGTTTACACTGTCGTTCGTTTCTATTTCGGTTTTCGAGAAAGCCTCTAGCTTGTGCTAGTAAGAACGCCAAACATCTAAATCGCGATTAATTCTCCCGGAGATTCGGGCTTCCTTTTTTAAAACGGCCAGATGGCGTAAGATGCCGGACGCATGAGTGAGGTGGACCGGCCTGATCCAGACGTGATTCTCGCGCGTATGAAGCGCGAAGAAACTGCTTCTAACCGTGGCAAACTGAAGATTTTCTTTGGGATGTCGCCGGGCGTGGGCAAGACCTACGCCATGCTGCAAGCGGCGCGGCAAAAGCAAGGGGAGGGATGCGAAGTTGTCGTCGGCATTGTCGAAACACACGGCCGCAAAGAAACGGAAGCGTTGCTCGAGGGAATGCCAATCATGCCGCGCACCCAGGTCGAGTATCGTGGCACGACGCTCACTGAGATGGATCTCGACGCCATTCTCACCTGGCATCCCGGGTTAGCCGTGGTCGATGAGCTCGCCCACACTAATGCACCGGGATCGCGCCATCCGAAACGCTACCAGGATGTGATCGAGTTGCTCGATGCTGGCATCAGTGTTTACACCACGCTCAATGTGCAACACGTCGCGAGCCGTAGCGATACCGTTAGACAAATCAGCGGTATCACCGTCAGCGAAACGGTTCCGGACTCAGTTCTCGATCTTGCCGATGAAATCGTTCTTGTCGATTTAACGCCAGAGCAACTACGCCAACGCTTGGCTGAAGGAAAAGTTTATCTCGGCGAACGCGCGGAATGGGCGGCCAAGAATTTTTTCCGTGAAAGCAACCTCACCGCTTTGCGCGAAATGGCACTACGCTTGGTCGCCGAACATGTCGATCGCGACCTGCGCGACATCATGTCCGAAGAGAAAATCGTTGGCCCATGGAAAAGCAGCGATCGTTTGCTTGTCGCCGTCAGTGCCAGTCCATATTCAGAGCGACTTATTCGTTACACGCGCCGACTGGCTGCCTCGATGGAAGCGTCATGGATTGTCGCCAATATCGAACAGCCACGAGCGCTATCAGAGAAAGAACAATCACGTCTTACTCGTTATCTCGCGCTCGCGCGCCAGCTCGGCGCGGAAGTGATTTCGACGCCCGGCACCGATATCGGCGAAGCCTTGCTCCGTATCGCCCGTCAACACAACGTCACGCAGATTGTAATTGGCAAACCACTCGGTTCACGATGGACAAGCTTTTTGAAACGCGACCCGCTGCGCTGGCTCATGCGCAACAGCGGCAACATCGACATCCATATGACCCCGGCGGACGAATCGGCCCCGCCGTGGCGGGGCGAAACAATCGAGGAACGGTTGGCCCGCGCACCGTGGCGCGACTTTGGCCTCGCACTTGCCATCGTCGCGGTCGTAACCGCCTTCTCGTTGTCCATCTTCGATTACACTGGTTACTGGGCTGTTTCGCTCTTCTATCTGCTCGCGGTCGTTCTCGCTGCCACACGATTACGCCGGTGGCCAACGCTTTTTCTCGCCGCCCTTAGTGCGTTGCTCTGGGATTTCCTCTTCATTCCGCCGCGCTTCACAGTTTACATCACGCACCTCCACGATTTCTTGATGTTCGGAGCCTATTTCATCATCGCGCTCGTGATCGGTCACCTCGCCACAAAATTACGCGAGCGCGAACAATCGGAACGCCGCCGGGAAGAACGCGCTACCGCGCTCTATCGTTTCACCCGCGCGCTCGCCGCCAGTACAGATCTTGATGAAGCGCTGCCGAAAATCTTGTCGTTAATCAAAAACTCTTTTCAGGCCGACTCCGCGGTTTGGTTGTGCGATGAAAGCGGCCTTTCCTACCATCCCGCCAGCACTTTCGCGCCTTCGAGCAAAGATGAAAGCGTCGCGGCGTGGGCGTTTCAGAAAAAACAGAGCGCGGGAAAATCGACCGACACACTCCCCGATGCCGATGCGTTACATGTCCCCCTCGTGACGGGCGATCGCGCCGAAGGCGTGCTCACCGTGCGTCTCGCAAATCCGCTGACACTCGAGCAACGCGAATTGCTCGACGCGTTCGCCGCGCAGCTCGCCCTTTTCGTGAACAAAGAGCACGCGTTGGAAGAAAGCCGCGCCGCGCAAGTCGCTCGCCAATCGCAGAAACTGCAGAAGACACTTTTCGATTCTGTCTCGCACGAGCTAAAGACGCCGCTTGCTGCGATGTCCGTCGCCCTGCAACAACCACAGCCAGACCGCAGCGAGCTGCAACAAGCCGTGCGGCGTCTCACCCGCACGGTCGATCATCTGCTTGATGCCACGCGCTTGGAGTCCGGCCTTCTCCAACCAGTGCGTGAATGGTGTGATCCGGGCGAGCTCGAGCAAGCGGTGAGTACCTTGCTTTCGAACGCAGCTGCACATGGAACAAGCAACCGGCCGATCGAGGTCAGCGCGGCGCGCGACGATTCCATGCTCGTTATTTCCGTGGCGGATCACGGCCCCGGTCTCGCGCCCGGCGAAGAAAATAAAGTGTTCGAGAAATTTTATCGCGGCCCCGCCACCGCGCCCGGTGGCCTCGGTCTCGGTCTGTCCATCGCGCGCCAACTCGTCGAAGCGCACGGCGGTCAGATCGCCGCGCAAAATCGAGAAGAAGGCGGCTCGCGCTTTTCCATTCGCCTTCCCATCGGCGAGCCAATGCAGCTTCCATTGGAAGCGACCGCATGAAACCGGTCGCGCTCATTATCGATGACGAAATTCAAATTCGCCGGCTTCTGCGAGTTGTGCTTGAAGCCGAGAACTATCAAGTCCATGAAGCCGAGACTGGCCAGCAAGGCTTGATGGAGATTGCGAGTCGGCGTCCCGTCATCACCCTGCTTGATCTCGGCCTGCCTGATCTTGATGGCCTCGAAGTTTTGAGGCGACTGCGCGAATGGAGCCAAGCGCCCGTAATCGTTCTTTCCGTGCGCGATGACGAACAAGGCAAGGTCGCTGCGCTCGATGCCGGCGCAGAAGATTATGTTACGAAACCGTTCAGCACGCCGGAACTTCTCGCGCGTCTTCGCGCCGCTCAGCGCAAAACGCGACCTGAAGAAGAGGTTTCCGTTTTCAAAAGCAGCGATCTGATTGTCGATCTTACGGCTCGGGTGGTGACACGCGGCGGTCACGAGATAAAGCTCACCGCGACCGAGTATGCGCTGCTTCGATTATTCGTTAGGCATCCCGGACGCGTCCTCACCCATCGCTACATCCTCCGCGAGATCTGGGGCCCTAAATCGGAAGAACATCGACAGTATCTTCGCGTTTACGTCACACATCTGCGGCAGAAGATCGAAGCCGATCCAACGAAACCGCGTCTGATTAAAACTGAGTCCGGCATCG
>WNFQ01004990.1_pt1 | contig 11351 bp, 7 predicted proteins | sample 5400171 | NCBI WGS metagenome assembly WNFQ01 (sample SAMN13153356, study PRJNA577476) | soil metagenome | isolation source: 20 cm soil under Madrone tree | place: USA:California | collected 2016-06-14 | reverse complement strand
GAACGACGGTGCCGAGTGGAAGCGCATAGCTGCGCAGACGATTCGGATCGATGTCGATTTGGTATTGCTGGACCGTGCCCCCAACGCTTGCCACTTCCGCGACCCCGGGTACGGAATTCAGTTGATAACGAACGTACCAATCCTGCAGGGAACGGAGATCCCGCAAGCTGAGCCCACCGCCTTCGACGGTGTACCAGAAGACGTGGCCGACACCAGTCGCATCCGGTCCGAGCCGAAGATGACGAAGATCATGGAGAACCCAAACGCGGATGAGGAGCGCACGACTTTGACGCCCGGCAGCCCTTGCAGATTGACGGTCAGCGGATAGGTAATTTGGTCTTCGACTTCCTGAGGACTTCGTCCCGACCAATCAGTGAAGACGATCACCTGGTTATCGCTCAAGTCAGGAATCGCATCGATCGGCGCGCGCAGCATCGCCCACAAACCCCAGCCCGCGATTCCGATCCAAAGCGCAACCACGAGAAAGCGATTGCGCAGCGAAAGTTCAATCAGGCGGTCAATCATGCGCGGCAGCCCGTGCGATGAGCGCTGAAACGCTTGGGTTTATGGAAATTCCAAATCAATACACACATCTTTGCCTCCAAATAGACGAGTTGACGTGAGACACCAAGAGACACAACTCAGGGAAGAACTTCAGAGGCAGGTCAGATCAAGAGGGAAGCGTAAAGCGTGTACAACTCGGGAGGAGAATGCTGCGGAGCCTCGAATTCCAAACGAGAGGCTTCCATTTGCTGTGTTGCTTGTGGCGAAGGAAGAAAATCAACCGCAACAATCACCGGCGCATGAAACGTCACGTTAGCTACGGGCAGCACGCTGGGGGATTGAGACGATACCATCCCCTTACAGCAATCGTGACTTTGATTCGAGGGATCGCAGGGCATCGAGCCGCAGCACTTCATACTCTGCTGGTCTTGCGTCATCGCGGACATGCAGTCCGCGAATTGCAGGCCCAACAGGGCGACCATCGCTACGACGATGATTAGTCTCTTCCTCATTGCCCTAAGTTCACTCTAAGTAGGTTAGACGCCTGAGTCAACGAAAGGATACAGCGCCGGTGGCACCTAGCACACCGGCCCGAGCGAGGACTGGATAGAAGGCTCTGACATTTGTTGGAAGCCGCGATATTCCGCGCCACCTCTTTCGACGACGCGCTGTCATAAAAATGTAGTACTAATCGCGATGAATGCTGATAAATCACGAACAAAAGGTGAACAAAGAAGGAGAAAGTGATTCATCAGGTTTAGTCGCAACTTGCTGATTTCCTTCGATTAGGGCCAACTCCGGCAAGTTCTGATGAAGTTGGTTGATCGGCTGTTAACCGAAATGTTGGAGGTTCGAATCCTCCCCGGGGAGCCAACTCCCTTTCATTCAATGATTTGCGAATCTGATTTTTTGATCGCGCCGAGCGCATCGAAAACGTCATAAAAACGTAATAACACCCAGGCAATTTGTCGGCTTTCAGGGAACAACGTCCTAGCGAAAAGAACAGTGTTTTCAAAGATTTTCGGTGCACGACTAAAGGTGACTAAACGTGACTAGAGTGATCCATCGGTTTGGAACCGAATGGTTTGCCGACGAAATGCAATTTGGACGATTAAGGGCGAAGCGTCTAGGTGTGAGAGGGCAGGCAGGATTATTGCGCTCCGGATTCTGGATACTGCTCACCACAGCAATTTCAAGCCGAATTGAATTTGCCTGGAAGTCGTGCTGGTGGCCGTGATGACTCCGGCGGTTGGGGATGGTCCTCCAGTCGCGGATGCATATACGACAGGATTTGGCGCGTTGAAGTTCGTGTGATTGAACAGATTGAATACTTCTGTGCGGAATTGCAGGTGCAGCCGTTCGGAAAATGAGAATAATTTTGTGAGCGAGAGGTCTGTTTCCGTCAAACCCGGAGTTTGCAGAATGTTTCGGCCCACGTTGCCGTAGGTGCCAGGCACCGGTTGAATGAACGCGTTGGGATTAAAGTATTGATTTGGTCCGCCCAGGATCACCGGGCCAGCGAAATTGGGATTCCAGGAGGGGCGCACTGGATTGCGCGTGTCACCATCGTTTGAGGGGTTGTAAGACAACTGTGGCGTGAACGGCAATCCCGATTGCACTGTCTGGATTCCACTCAATTGCCAATTTCCGATCAGTCGATTCACCCATCGGTGAGACACGGACTCGCCACTACGCCCAAACGGAAGGTCGTAGGTGGCATGAATGACCGCTGCATGCCGCACGTCGAAGGAAGCTCTGCCATAGTCGGACTTTGGCTGCAAGGGATTGGCCACAAATGCGGGAGAGTTGGTTGCGACGCTGGTGTTCATGTTGTCGCCATCGTCGAGCGACTTGGAGAACGTGTAGACGCCGCGGAATTGCAAGCCATGTCCGAGGCGATGATTCACGTCCACCTCAAGCCCGTGATACGAACTGATTCCTTGCGAGAGCCAATGCGTTGTGTTCCACACGGCTTTGTTGGCAAGGGCTGCTCCTGCCGGGTAGTAATACGCTCCGGCCGGATAACCTGCCGGGCATGGTGAAGCGGGGCAGATCGTGGGCGTGGGCAAGTTTGCATCGGCCGACAGTAACTCATGGTAACCATGCGAGCCGATGTAGCTGACGGCTAGCGAAGTGTTGATGGAAAGCCCTTGCTCAATTTTCAAACTCCAGGATTCCACTGTCGGCGTTCTCAGATCTGGCTGCACGCCACTGGGGATCGCTTTTACACCGGTGTATGTGGTATCCGGAGCGATGCTCGAGAAGGGAAGATTTTTTACCGCGAAGACCGTGTTGTACGGACCGTTCTGACCCAAGCGGTAGCTCAGATTATCAAGGAGCGCGTAATAGACGCCGAACCCCGCCCGGATCACAGTCTTTTTCGATGCGAAGGGGGACCACGCCGTGCCGATGCGCGGCGCCGGCAGGAATTTCGCGTTGTTGACAGCCAAGGCCGAGCCACCAACAACGGGCTGCGTTTCAATCACGCCGCTCGAATCAAACGCATAATTCGACGCGCGTCCGTACGCTTCGTTCCATCCATTGGTGGATTCGCCGCGAAAGCCAACGCGCAGCTCCCAGGAGGGCGTGACTTTGATCACGTCTTCGACATAGAAAGCGCCTTCGAACGAACGCCACGACAACGGCGTATAACTCGGAGCGTAGGTGTACGTGCTTACGTTGCCCTGCAAAAATGCCTGCAGGTTGCTGAAGGAAACCTGGCCGTATTGATCCTGGACGAGACTGTCGTTGGACTGCAGTTGTTGCAGCCACCCACCGAAGCTGAACAGGTGTTTGCCGCGTGAGAAGGTGACCTGATCCGATTCGGTATAGAGATTGCGCGCCGCACGGAGATTACTGCCTGCGTTCGTTCCGCCATTGGTGATCTGCGAGGCGCCGTTGAGTGTGGTGCCGCCACCGACGACAATGGCGCCGACGGGCTGGCCGTTGTTGACCCATGCCGGCAAATTCACGGTGGTGCCGCTATTGAAATAGAAGGCGCCGCGAGAGAATCCGAATGTCGCTTTGTTCACCACGCTTGGCGAAAAAATGTGAGTTTCGCTCATGCTGACTACCTGCTCCCGCAAGAAAATATCGACCTGGGTAATCGGATTATTGGTGGGCGAATGAGCTTCGCTGTCGTCGGCCGTGTAAACGACCGCGAGCGAATCTCTGTCTGTGAAGTTCTGATCAAGCCTTGCCGTTCCAAAGTCCTCGCGAATCCTCTGGTTGGGATTGCTGAACGCTTCCGCAATTCCGCTCGGGGTTCCCGCCGAAGTTAGAATTTCCGCTCCGTTGGGAACCGGCCACAACGCGAGTAGCGGTTGGATACTCGTGACGGCCTTGGCCCTCGAAGCGTCATCCGGCACGAGCGATAAATCGCTGAGCCCCAAGCTCTGCCGGAAGCCTTCGTAGTTTGCGAACACGAAAGTTTTGTCTTTGCGGATCGGACCGCCAAGCGAGCCGCCAAACACGTTGCGCCGGAACCCCGGGATACCGCCGTGGTCGAAGTAATTGCGAGCATCCAAGACGCTATTACGCAGGAATTCGTAGGTGCTGCCATGGAACTGGTTCGATCCCGAGGCCGTCGCGATGTTGACCTGCGCACCGGGGCGCTTGCCATATTCCGCTCCGTAAGTGTCCTTTACGACGGAAAATTCGCGCACAGCGTCCACGCCCAGAAGTTGTCCGCTGACTCCACCCGGCGTGTTGTTGATTTCAGATGCGCCGGTGAATTCGACACCATTCAGCAGATAGAGATTTTCCTGCGGGCGGCGTCCGGAAGCGGAAAACATATTGCCCACCACTGAATTGGAAGTTCCGATTCCCCCTGCTCGCTGGGAGGTGTAATTCACGATGCCCGGGTTGAGCGTTATGAGCTGATCATAACTGCGGCCGTTCAGAGGAAGGTCCTTAACCTGTTGTTCGCCGACAAGACCCGAAACGTCCTCGGTGGTGATCATCACGACAGTCGGAGCGGATTCCACTTGCACGGTTTGCCGCACGTCCCCGACTTGAAGAACCACGTCTACTGTTTCCCGTTGGCCGAGCACCAGAGAAATTCCAGTTTTTTCTACCCCGCGAAAGCCAGACTTTTCTGCCTTGACCACGTAACGGCCCACTGGCAGCGAGGCAGCGTCGAAGCGCCCCGCTTCGTCTGTCAGCAGATTTCGCAGTGCTCCCGTTTCCAGATTCTTAACCTGGATGCCGACGCCCGGTATGGCTGCGCCGGACGAGTCACTGACGGTACCTTGGATAGAAGCGTCTTCTTGCGCGGAGCTGAGAATCGGGAGGCTCAGCCAAACACCTAGTAGCAAAAACCCAGACCGGAAAACGTGTTTCGAAAAGCCATTGCCGATTTTCTGAAAGCTCATCTTTTCCCCCCGAGATAATTTGTATTGCATGGCCTGCGCCGCGTGCCGGCCTGGTAATTATTTGGTGGAATGGCAGACTGCTTTGGGTGAGGTCAACAACAAGGACAACAGAGGTGGGTGAAGATGCGGTCAGAGGAGGCGGGTATTGCAGGGTTCACGAACAAAGGAATATTTAGAAAGGATTGTGCGAGGGCCTGAGAGTTAGCGCGCATTGCCAACTCCAGCGTGCGCCAAAATCTTAGCTACGTTTGATGAATGCCTTTGTGCAAGTGTGTGGCCCCCACTCCAGACCAGCTGTAGTCCCGCGAAAATAGCAACCACGGCAACGGCGGTCCTCAATTTATTTGCGGGAACTTTCGGAGCGAACAAGCAACCGAGGACGACTCCGGGGACGCCACCCAGAAGAAGTTGAAAAAGTATCGGAAGGCTGATGGAGCCCAAGCCCCAGTGAAAGGCGCTGCCAATCACCGCCAAAACCAGGCCGAACAGCAAATCCGTTCCCACGACTTGGGCGGGCGTCATTTCGGAATAGTTCAACAGCAGAACAGTTCCGAGCGCTCCAGCTCCAGCCGAGGAAAATCCCGATTCAACTCCAATGGGGAGAGCGAGCCAGGGGAGCCAGCGATGATTTTTGGCGGCGAACGCCGGATTTTGAATGCGACGGATAAATGTGACGCTGGATGACCCCGCCAAGATAACGCCTAGCACAAGAATTACGATCGGATTGCCCGCATCACGATTCAATAATTGAAGCGCCCATGTGCCCACTAGAAGTCCCGGCACTGCTCCCTGCAACAGTAGCCACAGATAGTGCGAGTGAATGTGTTTTCCCGCCAGATAGAAAGGGGCAGCGATCAAGCGCAGCACACCTGCAAACAAGAAGGCTGTGCCGACGGCTTCTCCCGCCGTCAACCCAGCGAGAAGGACGAGGGCTGGAACTGTAAAACTTCCGCCACCGACTCCGGTCAATCCCACCGCCAGGGCAATGAGGAAGCCAACGAAGTAATGCATCATTGCCCGCCTTGAGAAAATGTGTGAATGCCGCATTCCAGCTTTTTGCCGCCCCAGCGGCCCGAACGAGGATTCGCCGGGTCATCGGGAATCGCGGTGCAAGGTTCGCAGCCGATGCTCAAATAACCCTGGTCGTACTGCGGCAAATAGTTGATTCGATTTTTGGCCGTGTATTCCCAAACTTGTCCCCAGGTCCAATCGGCAAGGAGACTCACTTTCAAAAGCGCTTTCCCTGTTGGCAAGCGATGTTCTTCAATCTTTTTGAGATTTTTTCGCGTGGGTGATTGTTCGCGCCGCAATCCCGTGAACCAAATCTCGTACGGCTCCAGCGCCTGCAGCAGTGGGTCGACTTTGCGAAGTTGGCAGCATCGCGTCGGATCCGTGCGGTACAAAATCCCGAATTCCGACTCCTGCTGTTCCACAGTATTTTGTGGCATCACATTCACCAGGTTCAAAGACCATTCCCTGGCCATGCGGTCTCGATATTCATATGTCTGCGAAAAGTGGTAGCCCGTTTCGAGGAATAGCACGGGTACCGAGGGAATATGTTTGCGAACAAGATCGAGAACGATCATGTCTTCGGCTTGGAAACTGCATGTCAGACAGGTGGGCTGGCCTGAGTATGCACCCAGCACGCTGTTTAGGACTTCTTCCGGATTGAGATTTTCGAGATTGTCGGCAACGAGTGTCGTTCGCATTTCAAAGCACCTTTCCCAATTTTCCCGGCTGCGGCGGAATGCGGAGCGGTTCGACCAAAGCCAGTATGCGTTCCACTGCCTCCGCACTTGCCGCGGGCAATTCCAGGTCGGCCAGATCGAAAAAGTGGTCGCCGGCCGCGCTTTGCAAATCCAGCCGTTCTTCAGCGCTGAGCGATGGATTGTGGTAGATGACGACGAATCCCGCGGCTTGCAGCGCGGCCCAAGCATTTTTCGCGGAAGAGAAGAAAGAATTCTCCTCGACGGCCATGACTTCAAATCCTTCTTCGAAGAGCACACGCTCGAGTTGGCCGGCAAGCGATGGACGCGCATTCGCCAGGATGACGGCGGGGTAATGCCCATGTCGCCGGCACCGCTCCAGCGGGGTGACCGGAATCTGCGAAGGTGGAATTTCTTTCCTGGTTGAAATACTGGCGCTTTCCGAAAGATCCTCTCGAATCATCCCCGCAGCCAGAGTTGCGTTCGTCAATGGATCGATGACGATGAAACTTCCCGTGGTGCGGTTCAGTTGATAGGCGTCAAAAAAGATCGGGCTATTCGTTTCCAGTTCGATGGTCGCAATATCATTCATCTGGAGACATTCGGCGGCTTCCGGTTGAAGAGTGTCAATATTTACGCGATGTCGAATTGCGATGGCTTTACCGCGCACCTGTCGCGCGCAGTGCTTGATCAGATAGGAGCGCCCGGTTTCGAGCGGCTGCGCGTGCATCCAGACGAGCGTCGCAAGAAACCGTTGGGAGACGTGCGGAGGATCAGCAGGCGAGACGAGCATGTCTCCGCGGCTCAGGTCGATTTCATCTTCCAGCGTCAGCGTGACGGACATCGAGGAGGACGCTTCACCGAGAGGGCCATCGTAGGTAATAATCGAATCCACGCGCGACTTTTGTCCGGAGGGTACAGCCATGACGGCATCACCCGGACGGATCACACCGCCGGCCACTTGTCCGGCGAAACCACGAAAGTTGGCGTCTGGACGAAGCACATACTGAACAGGGAATCTGACGCCGAGCGCGCTTAGGGGCCGCGCTATCGGCACGCGTTCCAAATGTTCAAGCAGAACAGGGCCGGTGTACCACGGCATGTGCTCGCTGCGCTCGACGACATTGTCTCCGGCGAGGGCGCTGATAGGAATGCAGGTCACCGCGTTGATGCCCAACTGTTCCGCCAGGGCACGAAATTCTCTTTCGAGTTCTCGGAACTCGTCTTCTCGGTACTCCAGCAAATCCATCTTGTTCACTGCGGCTACGAGGGTTGATATCCCCAGCAGAGAGGAGATATAGGTGTGCCGCAGCGTCTGCGGCAGCAGACCTTTTGTTCCATCGATTAAGATCACCGCTAAATCCGCAGTGGATGCACCCGTGGCCATGTTTCGTGTGTATTGTTCGTGCCCGGGCGTATCGGCGATGATGAATTTCCGCCGCGAAGTCGCGAAATAGCGGTAGCCCACGTCGATGGTGATGCCTTGCTCGCGCTCCGCCCGCAGCCCGTCGGTGATCAACGAAAAATCGATCGGTCCGCTGGAACGATTGATGCGGCTCTTCTTCACGGAAGCGAGTTGATCTTCGTAAACTGTTTTCGAATCGTGGAGGAGCCTGCCGATCAACGTGGACTTTCCGTCGTCCACGCTTCCGGCGGTGGTAAATCGCAGAAGTTCCTTGTTGAGGTTTTGTTCAAGGAACTCCGCGAATTCAGTGCGAATCTCGATGTCGGTTACACGAGCCATTAGAAATAGCCCTCGCGCTTCTTGGTCTCCATCGATCCCTCCTCGTCGTGATCGATCGCGCGGTTTTCACGCTCGGATCGGCGGAACGAGATCATCTCCTCGATAATGTTGGGAACGGTATCGGCATCCGACCGGATCGCTCCCGTGCACGGCACACAACCGAGCGACCTCATGCGGCACTTGATGGATTGAACCTGCTCTCCGGGGCGAAGCTGATCGTGTGGATAAATCAGAATGATTGCGCCGTCGCGCATGACCGCCCGGCGTTCCTTCGCAAAATAGAGCGGCACAATCGGGATATTTTCCGTGTAGATGTATAGCCAGACGTCGAGTTCCGTCCAGTTGGAGAGCGGAAAAATGCGGATGCTCTCGCCTTTGTCGATCTTTGAATTGAAAATATTCCAAAGCTCAGGCCGCTGGTTCTTGGGATCCCACTGTCCATGTACATCACGAAAGGAGTAGATCCTCTCCTTTGCTCGCGACTTTTCTTCATCTCGACGCGCTCCGCCAAATGCGGCGTTGAATCCGCCTTCCGCAAGCGCATCCAGTAGCGATTTTGTTTTCAGCAAGCCGCAACATTTTTGCGTGCCCAGCACAAATGGATTGGCGCCTGCGTCGAGCGCTTCCTGGTTCTTGTGGACAAGAAGCTCCGCGCCAATCTGCTTCGGGTACTCGTCGCGGAATTCGATCATCTCGGGAAACTTGTAGCTTGTATCCACGTGGAGGAGCGGGAACGGAATCCTTCCGGGGAAGAACGCTTTCTGCGCCAGGCGCAACATTACAGAGGAGTCTTTTCCGATGGAATAAAGCATCACCGGATGCGAAAACTCGGCCGCGGCTTCCCGAAGGATGTAGATGCTCTCTGCTTCGAGGGCCTTGAGGTGGCTGAGCCGCGAGCCAACCCGCGGCTGAATCGCCGGTTCTTGCCCGTTGCGGGATTCTATTGTGCTGAACAACTCCTGCGGCGCCGTTGCCATCGGTCGTTTCCCCTTGATGGAAATGCTCTGTATAAAAACAAAAAACCCACCTGCCAATTCACCTCTGGCGGTGGGTTCTATAACTGCTCGGCTAGAATTAGAGCTTTAGATCACTAGCCTCCCGGTGCCAGAAGACACAAATGCGCGACACCGACAACAAGTCGACGCAACCATCTGGCATTCGTGAAAGCTCGATGACATGGGGAAAGTCTACCGGGAGGTCACACGGACTGCAATAGGCTCATGCATTTAGAGTTCTTCTAGTATTGGGCTGAGAGAGTCGGACTCGGCTTTGTTGTGCCCCGTGTGCCCCAATTAAGCGCAGTCTCGCTTGAACAGCACGCGGCGTAATTTGCTACAATTAGAGGAGATAGCCAATCTTGTTCCCCGGTAGCTCAATGGTAGAGCATTCGGCTGTTAACCGAAGGGTTGCTAGTTCGAATCTAGCCCGGGGAGCCAAATCCCTTTTCCTCAATAATTTGCGAATCTAATCGTGTGACCATTCTCCGCCCACCGAAAACGTTATAAAAACGTAATAACGTTTGGAGATTTTTTAATTGATGTCGATCAGAATTCTTGCGAGAAGATGAATGTTTTCAGGGTTTTCGACGCGCCTAAACGTGATTATAGTGATCCATCGGTTCGCGACCGAATGGTCGGCCGGCGTAATTTCTTCGGAGGTGTGTTGCGCGTCTGTCTGCCAAACAGGTGTGCTACCTTTCGGGAGTGCGATGGGCTGCGTTCACATGCTCCACTAATTGTGTCTCACAGTATTTAGCCCACTTGCCGGAGAAGCAGATTTCCATGTCTCACAACGCTCGGTCAGGGCACGGCAAGTCTAGGAACGTGCGTGTTAAATAGTTAACTAATCAGATGCATTGCTGTTGTGTCGTCTTTGCCGTGGGCGTAACATTCTGGGTATAGGAGCTTGGCGTCGAGCTTCGACCTGCTCCTTCAAGAGGGTTCGGGCCGCTTTCCCCTTCACCGAAACCCTGAATCGCTATCAGTTAGAAAAGATGGTGTACGTACCGGTGCCTGTTGCGTCGTGCGCTTTGGAATGAGTGCACCTTGCGGCATGGCGTCGCGCTTGTGGCCGCGAATGATAGCTGCGTGGCCTTGATTCTGAGGATTCGACAAAGAATACGGTCTGCCTTCCGGTTAAAGATGCGAGCGGAGAAAGGAAGTCATGGTCGAACGCGCAGAAGGGATAAGAAAGGCTCTCATCGTTGGACTCGAAAGCTGCTTCTGTGCCGTGCCGATCACGCACGTCATTGAGACGATGCGTCCACTTCCTGTAGAGCCGATTTCCGGTGTGCCGTCGTTCGTGCAGGGCATTTCCATCATCCGGGGGCTTCCGACGCCCGTTGTCGATTTGGGAGCAATTCTGGGCACACCCGGCGAGCGGCCAGAGCGCTTCGTTACGCTTCGCGTCGGAGACAGGCAAGTTGCGCTTTCCGTGAACGTCGTGGTCGGTGTTCGCGACCTCGACACAATCATGACCATCGGGGAGCTGCCACCGCTCTTGCGAAGAGCCTCGAAAGACGTAGTTGAAGCGATTGGCACACTCGACGAGCAAGTGCTGATGGTTTTGCGGGCGGGCTGGGAGTTGCCGGAAGAGGTTTGGCGGGCGCTGACGGCACAGGAGGCGGTCTCGTGATTGTGGCACCGGCCGTCGCCGAGATCGAGTACTTTCGGGGCTTGGTGGCCGAGCACCTTGGCCTGCATTTCGAGGACTCCAAGCTGGATTTCCTTGCAGACGTTTTGCGGAAGCGGATGGAAGACACGGGCTGCCACCTCTTTTCAGAGTATCGCAAACGTATTTCCTCCTTCGCCGAGGAACGCAATGAAACTTGCGCTCTCGCCGAGCAGCTGACCGTAGGTGAAACCTACTTTTTCAGATACGCGGAGCACTTCCAGGCGTTTGCCGAAGTGGTCATCCCAAACCGCATTCAAGCGCGAGGCAGTGACCGCCGACTCCGAATCCTCTCGGCCGGATGCGCGTCAGGCGAAGAACCGTATTCTCTTGCGATCCTCATTCACGAGCGCT
>WNFQ01021326.1_pt1 | contig 11353 bp, 7 predicted proteins | sample 5400171 | NCBI WGS metagenome assembly WNFQ01 (sample SAMN13153356, study PRJNA577476) | soil metagenome | isolation source: 20 cm soil under Madrone tree | place: USA:California | collected 2016-06-14 | reverse complement strand
GGCTCGTCGCGATCGGCTTGCGTCCGATCAACGCGTTGGTCGATATCACCAATTTCATCACCTACGACCGCGGCCGTCCGCTGCACGTGTTCGATGCCGCCAAGGTGCACGGCAATCTCACCGTGCGGCGCGCGCGCGATGACGAAACCCTGCTCGCGCTCGACGGCAAGCGCTACGCGCTCGATCCGACCATCTGCGCGATCGCCGACGAGAGCGGCGTGGAATCCCTTGCCGGCATCATGGGTGGCGAGGCCACCGGCTGTTCGGAGACGACGACCGACGTGCTGATCGAATCCGCGCTCTGGGATCCGCTCAACATCGCGCAGACCGGCCGCAAGCTCGGCATCAATTCAGACGCCCGCTACCGCTTCGAGCGCGGGGTCGACCCCTTCTCCATGCTACCGGGGCTCGAGCTTGCGACCAGGATGGTGCTCGATCTCTGCGGCGGCGAACCCTCGGAGGTCACGGTCGCGGGCACGCCGGAGGTGCCCGCGCGCATCATCGATTTTCCACTCGACGAACTGCCGCGGCTCACCGGCCTGACGGTCGACCAGCGCGAGGTCGAGCGCGTGCTCGGCCGACTCGGCTTCTCCGTCGCTGGTACGGGCAAGAACCTGAAAGTTACCGTTCCCTCGTGGCGGGGTGACGTCGAGGGCAAGGCCGACCTGGTGGAGGAAGTGGTGCGCATCCTCGGCGTCGACCGCGGTGCGGCGACGCCGTTCGACCGCGGCGAGGCTCCGCGCAAGCCGGTGCTCACGGCCATCCAGCTGCGCACGCGCAAAGCCAAGCGCGCGCTCGCCGCACGCGGCATGGTCGAGGCGGTGGCCTGGTCGTTCATCTCGAAGGCGCAAGCCGAGCTGTTCGGCGGCGGAAACGCAGAGCTTGCGCTCGCCAATCCGATTGCGTCCGACCTATCCGACATGCGGCCGAGCCTGATTCCCGGGCTTGCCGCCGCGGCGCAGAAGAACGCCGACCGCGGCTTTGCCGACGTGGCGCTGTTCGAGGTCGGGCAAGTCTTCCGCGGCGATCGGCCGCAGGACCAGCTCACCGCCGCCAGCGGCGTGCGCCGCGCGCTCGCCAAGGTGACCGGCATCGGGCGGTCGTGGTCGCCGCCTGCCGGCGAGGTCGACGCCTTCGATGCCAAGGCCGACGCGCTCGCCGTGCTGGCGGCCGCCGGCGCGCCGGCGCAGGCGCTGCAGGTCGTGCCGGGCGGGCCGCCGTGGTTCCATCCGGGACGCTCGGGCACGATCCAGATCGGGCCGCAGAACGTGCTCGGTCACTTCGGCGAACTGCATCCGCGCGCGCTCGAAGCGCTCGATGCCGAGGGCCCGCTGGTCGCCTTCGAGGTGATCCTGGAAAACATCCCGCAGCCGAAGGCGAGGGCCACGCGAGCGCGGCCGGTTCTGGAGCTTTCGCCATTTCAACGGGTGGAGCGCGACTTTGCCTTCGTGGTCGATCGCACGGTCAAGGCCGCCGACATCTTGCGCGCGACGCAGAGCGTCGATCGCAAGCTCATCACCAATGTCACCGTGTTCGACGTCTACGAGGGCGAAGGGATCGAGCCCGGCAAGAAGTCGATCGCGATCACGGTGACGCTGCAGCCGCGGGAAAAGACCATGACCGACCCGGAGATCGAGGCGGTGGCGGCGAAGATCGTCGCCGAGGTCGGCAAGCGGACGGGCGGCGTGTTGCGGGCGTGAACGCTCACGAGCGCTTGCTCGGGCCGCCGAGGAGTTTCACCACCGCATCGGCCGCACGTTCGCCCGACTCCCAGGCGCCGTTGACGCTGCCCCACAGCGTCTCATGCGTGGCTTCTCCAGCCAAGAAGATACGGCCGCTGAGCGGCTCCGCCAGCACCTTGCGCGAGGACTGGGCGCCGGGCGCGGCGGCAGAGATGGCGCCGAGCACCCACGGCTCGTTGTTCCAGCGCGTGGCGTGGCGGCGTTTGACCGCGCTTTTCATGTCGGCGCCGTAAAGCCCACCGAGCCAGTTGATCGCAAAATCGATCATCGCGGCCTCACCCTTGGCGGAGAGATCGCGCCCGAAACTGCCTCCCACGTCGACGACGCAAATCGTCGAGCCGCCCATGTTGCCGAAGATCGCAGCGGTTTGCCTGCTCTCGCTTTTCTCGAACACCAGCTCATCGGCGCGCAAGCCGAGCAGATTGCCGGTCAATTCCAGCGCCACGTGATCGCGGCTGCCGAGCTTGAGCTTGGCGGCAGCGTCGAGATGGCGCTTGGGCAAATCGGGCGCCAACTTGATTTTTCCGCTCGTGAGCACATTGGTCGAGACGGTGATGATGACCGCGCTGGTCTTGAACTGACCTTTCGGCGTGTCGACCTCGATGCGCGCGCGGCTCCACCATTCGATGGTTTTCACCGGCGTTGCCAGCAACAGTGGGAGGGGGGCCGCGAGCTTCGCGAGCAGCGCGCCAAATCCCTGGCGGCAGAACGCGCCGTTGTCGCGCTCGCCCGAGCGGGAGAGATCCGCGGTCGAAACGTCAACACCTGGGTACAGGCGACGTCGCTCTTGCGCGCCGCATCCGCGATGGCGGTGTTGACGCGCACCAGGCTAGACAGAAAGTCCTCCATCTCGCTTTCGCGGGCGTAACGCCGTCCGATGCGCACGCGCTGGCCAGGCGGGGCCGCATAGATGTCGAGCCCGGACTGCACGGCAAGCTTCGCCAGCGGATTGATGTCGGCCGCGTAAATCCAATGGGCGCCGCGATCGTAGGGTATGCCGAAAGTCTTGGTATCGGTAATGCAGCGTCCGCCGACCTGATCCGCGGCCTCGAGCACGACAAACTGTTTGCGTGCGGCCGCAAGCCGCCGCCCGGCAGCGATGCCGGCGGCACCCGCCCCCACGATGACGGCATCGACCCAGCCGGAGCGCGGCACCTCGGGTGCCGGCGCGGGGCGCGGCGCTGCAAGCGCGGGCGCGGCCGTCAGGACCGCGGCGGAGGAGGCGAGGAAGGATCGGCGGCTCAAACGTCTCATGGCGCACAGGGTGTCAAGCGTTGCGAGGTCTACCACGGAACGCGCGTGCCGCGCGTCGGAAATCTTGTCTCATCGTCGCATGCTTGCGGTATCGCCACAGCGATGCCTTATTCAAGGCCGGCACCCAACGGAGCCGGAACCAAGACAGGGAGACAACGATGATCGACGCGGCCGTCAAAGCGCTCGCTCAGATGTTCGCGCCGCCGTTTCGGTGGGTACTGTTGAAATCCGCCGGGCTTGCCCTTTTTCTGATCGTGCTTATCGCCATTGGCCTTCATCGATTGCTGCTTTGGCTCGCAACCACCGGCGCGAATTGGGCGGAGACGGTATTCGGCGTCAGCGCACACGCGCCGCTGTCGATCCTCATCTGGATTGTTTCTGTCGCCGCGGGCCTCGGCATCATCGTCGGATCGGTGTTCTTGATGCCGGCGGTCACCGCGCTGGTCGGCAGCTTCTTCGTCGACGACATCGCGCTCGAAGTGGAACGCACTCACTATCCCGCCGCGCCTGTCGGCAGGCCGCTGCCGCTGATGCAGGCGCTCGTCGAAGGCCTGAAAACGGCTTTGCTCGCGGTCTTGGTTTATCTCATCGCGCTGCCGTTTCTCCTCTTCGCCGGCGCCGGCCTCCTCATTTTTTTCTTCGCCAGCGCCTATTTGCTCGGCCGCGAATATTTTGAATTGGCAGCCATGCGCCATCAGCCCATGGCCGAGGCCAAACGACTGCGCAAAACGCACCAGAGCACGGTGTTTCTCGCCGGCATGTTCATCGCCGCCTTCGTGTCGATCCCGATCGTCAATCTCGCGACGCCGCTGTTCGCCATGGCTTTCATGGTGCACGTGCATCAACGGATCATGCACGACACCCGACTGCGGCTAGACCACAACACGCGTCCGCGGATAGATAAAGCGCGATAAACGCAATTGTCGTTCTGCCTCTTCCTGCATCGGCGGCCCGCCGTTCGCCGTCATTTGTCCGCCAGCTTCGTCACGGCGACCTTCACCGTGCCGTCGGCCTCCGCGATCACGCGCAGCGTTTTGGCGTCAAACTCGATGTCGACGAGTCGCAGATCGGTGACGGCGGCGTCGACGCTAACGCCGTCGGCGCTCTTGCGAAAATCGGCGATTGCCGCCTCGATGCTCTTGCGTGCATTCGCGGCGAGCGGCACGAGATCAACCACCGCGTTTTCCGCCAGCGCCTGTTCCAGATAAGGCACTGCGGCGCGCGCGGCCGTGCCCAACAAGCCGAACGCGGCCTGCGATTCGACGTCAAGCGCGATGTCGTTCAGACGCAGCGTCTGATGCGCGCGGTCGAGCACCGGCCGGCCCCACACGTGGACCGTTGCTTCGGCACCGAGACCGAACCAACTCTTGTTCTCGTTTGCCTTGACGCGCAGCGAGAGCAGCAGCCGGTCGCCCGATGCCGCCAGATTCAAGCTCCGGATCGTGGCGCTGAACGCGCTGCTCTTGTCCTCGGGGAACGTTTTTCCTTTAAGTTGCGCCTCGAGCAGCCGATTCACTTCGGTGAACGGAATATCGATCGGCACCGCGATATTGACTCGGCCCTGCTCGATCTGCGGAACGAGTTCCAATTGCGCCGGGAACGGGCAATCGGGCTTGGTCTCATTGGGCACGATCCGGGTCTGCGCCTCCACGCCGATGGTCAGCGTGACCGCGGTGCCGTCAATGTGCGGCTGCCCGGCGAAGGCTCGCGTTGGGCGAAGCTCCAACCACAGATTGGGCATGCCGGCCGCCGCCGCGCCGAGCGAGATCGAGCGGCACATCTTGGCCCACTCGCGCCGTGCCGCCACTTCGAGAAACGGATCATCGCGCAGGCGCGCCTGCAGCGCCGTCACCTGTTCGTTGACGGCGCGATCGAGGAGCGGCTTGAGTTCGTTCGATACGCTCAGCTTCGTGCCGAGGACCGGCAGAGACGCATCGGCCAGCGCAACCTGAGGCGTAAGGTTGGGCTGCACCCGCCACGCCGGCAGGAGCGACGGATTGGCCGTGAGCGTGACGTTGCCGCGAATATCGGCACGCTGATCGATCGTCTTTCCCTGCAGGTTCTGAATCCCTTGGCCGAGACGGCCGCCGAGCAAGCCGCCGAGCGCGCCCGCGAGATTGCCTGCGTCACCGGAGACCTGCCCGGTCGCCCGGAAGGTTCCGGAGAGCGTGGTCGACACCACGAGCGCATTCGGCCGGCCGCTGACCGCGAGCGGGCTGCGCGCGACCGTCCAATCGATTTCGGCGTTGGACAGCAATTGCGGCAGCGGGTTCTCGCGCTTGCCCACGAGCTGGCGCGGCGCCGCCGTCTCCAGTGCGCTGTGGATCGCGGAGAGCGCAATCGCCGCGGGCGTCACGATCACCGATTTGCGGGCGACCGGCGCCAGCGGCGGCACCTCGACCAGCGCCGGCCGCTGCTCCTTCGGACCAGGCGAAATCCAGTTCAACGCCCAAATCGCGGCGCCGAATGAGACGATGGCGACCAGCACGCCGATGACGATCTTGCCCCAGGGCAAATGCATGCTGGCCACTTCCTCCGGATTGCGGCCGAATCTCATTGCCCGCCGATCGTGGTGCCAGCAAGGCGGCGGGCCTCCACAGGGCAGTCGTCAGTGCTCCGATGCGGGACGATTGACCACCGTTTTCCCTGGCCACTTGCAGAGGTCGGCAATCAGGCACCTCTCGCACAGGGGTCGACGCGCCAGGCAGACGTAGCGCCCGTGTAGAATCAGCCAGTGGTGGGCATGGTGCTTGTATTTCGCCGGCACCACGCGGTCGAGCTTGAGCTCGACCTCGAGGGGCGTCTTGCCGGTTGCCATGCCGGTGCGATTGCCGACGCGGAAGATGTGGGTGTCGACCGCGATGGTGGCCTCGCCGAAAGCGACGTTGAGCACGACATTTGCGGTCTTGCGGCCGACCCCGGGCAGCGCCTCCAACGCCTCACGCGTGCGGGGGACCTCGCCGCCGTGCTCGTCTGCGATTTTCCTCGACAACGCGATGAGATTCTTCGCCTTGGTGCGGAAGAGGCCGATGGTCTTGATCAACCCCCGCACGCGCTCCTCGCCGAGCGCGGCCATCTTTTCCGGCGTGTCGGCGGCGGCGAACAGCGCGGGCGTCGCCTTGTTGACGCCGGCGTCGGTCGCCTGCGCCGAGAGCACCACCGCGACGAGCAGCGTGAACGGGTTGATGTGCTTGAGCTCGCCTTTGGGCTCCGGGCTGGCGGCCTTGAAGCGGCGGAACGCTTCCTCGATTTCGGCGGTTGTCCATTGCGGCAGCGCGCCGGCGGCGGCCACGTGGTCGGCGGCCGAACGCTTGGCCGCAGTTTTGACTTTAGCCGCCTTGCGCGCGCGAGACCGACGCAGGCTCTGCGCGGTTCTCCGAGGCGCTTTGCGGGCGGTTCTGCGGACCACCCTGCGAGGTGTCTTGCGAGCCATAGTTTCGGTATAGTGAGCTCCATGGCACCCGACAACGACCCCACCCAAGAGCCCGCGATCTTTTCGGCCGTGCTCACCCCGCACCGCTCGCTCAGCCGCAAAGGCTTTTTGGCGTTGATGCTGGTAGCGGGCGGAGCGAGCCTCGCGATGGGAACGACATTTCTCCTCGTCGGCGCCTGGCCGGTGTTCGGCTTCTGCGGGCTCGACGTGCTGCTGCTCTATTGGGCGTTCAAGGTGAGTTACCGCCGCGCCAAAGCCTACGAGCAGGTCACCGTCACGTCCTGCGAGCTCACCGTGCGTCAGGTCAGCCACCGCGGACGGATCAGCGAATGGACGCTCAATCCGCTCTGGGTTCGGCTCGACCGCGTCGTGCATGCCGAATTCGGCATCGAGCGGCTGTTTTTGGTTTCGCACGGGCGGCGACTTGCGATCGCGGGGTGCCTCGGACCGCAGGAGAAGGAAAGCTTCGCGCTCGCGCTGTCGGCGGCGCTCGGCGAGGCCAAGCGTGGACCAACGCGCACCGTATTCGACTAGGGGTTTGGCGCGCAGAAACCGGGTGGCCGGGCCATCGACCGCGGCCTAGGGAGGCAGCCAGCGATGGAGGCCACCATGCTCTCTCCCGATCGTGTTTGCGACCACGAGCCGCTCAGCCATGCCGCCGCAGACTACGCCGTCGTGCGCCGGGCCATCGCGTTCCTCTCCGAGCACGTTCCGCCGCTGGGCGGGCATCACGCCCAAGGCCTTCCTGCAAGCACTCACGCTCGACCACGCGCGCAGACTGCTACGGGATTCCGCCAGCGTGCTCGACACCACGTTCGAGGTCGGCCTGTCCGGGCCGGGCCGGCTGCACGATCTGTTCGTCACTCACGAAGCGATGTCGCCCGGCGAATGGAAATCGGGCGGGAGTGGGCTGACGATGGCTTACGGCTTTCATCCTTCCCCGTTCGGTACCGCGCTGGTGATGACGACCCAGCGCGGGCTTGCCGGACTCGCGTTCGCCGATCCCGGCGAGGAGCAGGCCGCGCTCGCCGACATGAAAGCCCGCTGGCCGATGGCGAACATCGTCGAAGACCGCGCACGGACGGCGTCGCTCGCACGCCGCATCTTCGATAGCAGGCTGTGGCGGGCGGACCGGCCGCTGCGGGTGGTGCTCATCGGGACCGACTTCGAGGTGCGGGTGTGGGAGACGTTGCTCCGGATTCCCATGGGCCGGGCGGTGACCTATTCCGGCATCGCGGCAAAGATCGGCGCGACCAAAGCTGCGCGCGCCGTAGGCGCCGCGGTCGGCAAGAATCCGGTCTCGTTCGTGGTGCCGTGCCATCGCGTGTTGGGCAAAAGCGGCGACGTCACCGGTTATTACTGGGGCCTCACGCGCAAACGCGCGATGCTGGGCTGGGAAGCGGCAAAAGTGACAAGCTGAATTGAAGGCGCCGCAGCAGCAGCAAGGCCGGGGCTGTCGCCTAGCGCCGGGCTTGCGCGACGTTCAGCGCCGGCGTGGCCGCGCGCGCAAAGTCGCCCTTGCGATAGGCCGCAAGCGTGTCCGCGTTCTGCTGATCCATGAAGTCGGCAAGCTTGGCATAGGTCACGCAGCGTACTTCCGGCAGGCCGCAGACCGCACGCGCGAAGGCTTTGAGCGCTTCGTTATAGGCGCCGCCCGCATAGTTCATGAAATGATGCCCGATGTGCAGCGGCGCGCGGTTTCCCGCGTAATTGGTCTTGAAGTAGTGAAGATAGGTTTGCAGCGTCTGTTCCCGCATGGTCTCGTAGCGGCGCGGATCAAAAACGGCGCGGGATTGTGCGAAGAAGAAATTGTAATCCATCGACAGCGCGCCCTTGCCGGAACCTTGAATCTTCAACATGGCCAAATTGAACCGCCACACTCCGTCGATCTTCTCCGGCCAGGCATTGGCAAAGCTGGCTCCGCTGGTGTCGTAGCGGAAGCCATGCGCCTTGAGGACCCCATAGAGGCCAGCGCCCTTGGCGAGATAAGGCGCGCGGAAACCGACCACGTCCGTGGCCGCAAACGCGAACTTCGAGTCGGCGATTCCGTTGTTCGGCCCCACATTCTTCAAGACGTCGTTGAACGCACGAAATTCCTTCTCCCAATCGCCGACCGACCACGCCGCACCGTTGAAATGGCCGACCGCGTGCGAGGCGATCTCGTGGCCGCTGCGGTAAAGAGCGTTCACGTATTCGACGCGTCTGCGAACTTGCTCGGGCGAGCCGCCAAAGCTGATGCGGGAATAACCCCGCCGCTGGTGCGGACCTTCATAGATGCTCCGCCTGCCGTCGGCGATGAAATTGCTCCCGCTGACGAAGAAGGTGAAGTGAACTCGGTCACCGTCCCTGTTCAGCTCGGCAGCGAAATCGGTGAGCTCCTGCCAACGCTCGAGCTCGGTGCAATTGTCGAACGCCATGACAATGAATTGCGGCGGGCGATCGACGCCGGCCCGCGACGGCGTAGCGGCGCCAAACGTAACGAGCGTCGCCACTGCGGCGACGAATCTTCCGGCAGTCAATTCAGCCCCCCGACCGAAAGTGACAGCGATTCGCTGTCAGTTTATCCGATCACGAGAGCGAATTGATCGCGGCCCACCGGATTAATCGTCGCGCGGAGCAGAAATCGCGCCGGTGTGACCCGAAAAGCACGGTTTCACATCGCCGGTCCGTGCGGCGAGCGGCCGCGCTGGTTGACGATGATGCCGCAATCCCACACAACCTTCGAAGCGCCGTCGCTGCGGGCGAATGCAAGTGAGCAACGCCGGCGAGTTAGGGAACGTGGAGATGCAGAAGCGCCGTCCGGTGATGCTGGCCGTACTTGACGGCTGGGGCTGGCGCGAGGAGGCGGCCGACAACGCCATCCGGCAGGCTCGGACTCCGAGCTTCGACCGCTTGTGGGCGACCTGCCCCCACGCCTTCTTGCATACGTCGGGCGAAGACGTCGGCCTGCCACCGGGGCAGATGGGCAATTCCGAGGTCGGACATCTCAACAGCGGCGCCGGCCGTCTCGTGCTGCAAGATTTGCCCCGCATCAACGCGGCGATCGCCGGCGGCGATATCGCAAGTGCGCCTGCACTCAAGCGCCTGATCGAACGCCTGCGGCAGACCGGCGGCAGCTGCCACGTCATGGGCTTGGTGTCGCCGGGCGGTGTGCATTCGCATCAGGATCATGCCGCGGTGCTCGCGGGCATTCTCGCCGCGGCCTCCGTGCCGACGTTCGTCCATGCCTTTACCGACGGTCGCGACACGCCGCCGCGATCGGCGGGGGAGGACATTGTTCGCCTCCTCGCGGCGCTGCCGCGATCCGTTCCGATCGCGACGGTCAGCGGTCGGTATTACGCCATGGATCGCGACAAGCGCTGGGACCGCGTCGCCAAGGCCTACCACGCGATCGTGGACGCCGAAGGGGCGCACTTTGCGGATGCTCGCGCGGTGATTGCGGATGCCTATGCGAACGAGATCAGCGACGAATTCGTCGTGCCGGCGGTGGTCGGCGGCTATCGCGGCATGCGCGACGGCGACGGCGTGCTTTGCTTCAACTTCCGCGCCGACCGCGTGCGCGAGATTCTTACCGCCCTCCTCGATCCGGCCTTTGCCGGCTTTGCGCGCCGGCGCACCGTCCGCATCGCCGTCGCGGTCGGCATGACACAATACAGCGAACAGCTGGACGCCGAACAGCTGGACGCGTTTTTGGAAACGATCTTCCGCGCGCAGACTCTAGCGAATGTTCTCGGCCAGGTGGTCGCCGACGCGGGCAGCAGCCAACTGCGAATGGCCGAGACCGAGAAGTATGCGCACGTCACCTATTTCCTCAATGGCGGCGAGGAGAAGCCTTATCGCGGCGAGGATCGCATCATGGTTCCCTCGCCGAAGGTTGCGACCTACGACCTCAAGCCCGAGATGTCGGCGCCGCAATTGACGGACAAGGCGGTGGAGGCGATCAACTCGCACCAATACGACCTGATCGTGTTGAATTACGCCAATCCCGACATGGTCGGGCACACCGGCAGCTTGCCGGCTGCGATCAAGGCGGTCGAGGCGGTCGATACCGGGTTGGGGCGCATCGCGGAGGCGATCGCAAAGGCCGGCGGCGCTTTGCTGGTCACCGCCGACCACGGCAATTGCGAACTGATGCGCGACCCCGACACTGGCGGGCCGCACACCTCCCACACCACCAATCCGGTACCGGTCCTGCTCTCGGGCGGCGGCAACGTTTCCCTGGCGTCAGGACGGCTCGCGGATGTTGCGCCCACGTTGCTCGACCTTATGGGCCTTCCCCAGCCGGGCGAGATGACTGGTCGATCCCTGCTGCGCGGGTTCGACGCTCGCGATCAGGCCTCCCTGAGGCCGAGCACGTCGGCCATCGAATAGAGCCCCGCCTTGCGCCCGCGCGCCCAGAGCGCGGCGCGCAGCGCGCCGCGGGCGAAGATCATGCGATCTTCGGCCTTGTGCACGAGCTCGATGCGCTCGGCCGGCCCGGCAAAGATCACGGTGTGATCGCCCACGACCGAGCCGCCGCGCAGCGCGGCAAAGCCGATATCGCCGGCGCCGCGTGCGCCGGTTACGCCGTCGCGGCCGCGCACCGAGCGCTGGTCGAGGTCGACGCTGCGACCTTCGGCCGCCGCGCGGCCCAGCATCAGCGCCGTGCCCGAAGGCGCGTCGATCTTTTTGTTGTGGTGCATTTCGAGGATTTCGATGTCGAAATCCTCATCAAGCGTCTTCGCCACCTGCTTGACCAGCGCCGCCAGCAGGTTGACCCCCATACTCATGTTGCCGGATTTGACGATCACGGCGCGCTTTGACGCCTGCTCGATCAGCTTTTCGTTCTCGCCGGTGAGCCCGGTGGTCCCGATGACGTGGACGCAGCCCTTGCGCGCCGTATCCTCGGCGAAAGCAAGGGTGGCGGCGGGGACGGTGAAGTCGA
>WNFQ01006939.1_pt1 | contig 11354 bp, 12 predicted proteins | sample 5400171 | NCBI WGS metagenome assembly WNFQ01 (sample SAMN13153356, study PRJNA577476) | soil metagenome | isolation source: 20 cm soil under Madrone tree | place: USA:California | collected 2016-06-14 | reverse complement strand
ATGCGGTGAATTTGCAGTTTACACCCTTTCCAACGGTGGAATTGATCGATCGAGGGAACGGGCATGCGCGCGCAGCGTTGCCCGGCAAAGCCAAACGCCCACTCACGTCCGCTTCGCCCCAAAACCGGACAAATAGCGGATCCTCTCGGCATGTCCGCTTAGTGGTGAGAGCGCGTGACGGCGGTTGCTACTTTCGCGCCTTGTTGAAATATCGCAAATCCGGCGGCGGTTGATCCTTCTTCGCGGGCATCAAGTATCCTTCCGCGCTCAGGAAGTAATTCTCCGTGCCGATGACCACATGATGGTTGTTCTCAGCACAAACCGTCTCGCGCCAGACCGGATGTTTTTCTGCGTTGCGACGGTACTTCTTGGTGATGGTCCAAGGACGCGTCAGCGCATGATCGATCACGGTGATTTCGTCGTAAAGCGTATTCGGATCGGCTTTGTCGAAATAAATCCTTTCCTTGATGACGGCCTGATTGTCCCGGTGCAAAGGGAGACCGGTACTGTCGTAAGAGCGGGGGCCTTTCAGATTGCGGGTCTCGACCATCAGCGCGTCGTAACGTCCGTTCCCGTCCTCGTCCACCCAATGGCCGACGGAATAGCCTGCGAATGTCGGCTCGACGTCATCTCTGGGCCAATCGCGTCCGTCGGTAAAGATTCGACGCGAGTCGTGGATGTGTTGCATCAGGAGATAGGTGGTGTACGGGGTGACAACGATTTCCATCGGCTCATACACGTTCATCACCCGGGGCATGCCGGGCGGAAGACAAGTAAACGTTGGGTCGGTGCCCTGTCCGCCGGCAGCTTGATCCTTCAGGTTGGCCTCGAAAATGGCGCGATACTCCTCGGTCAGCGGAGCCTCGCGCGCGCTCGCCCAGCGTGGAGCGCCGGTCCGCTGCCATTGGCCCTTTAAGTCAGGATATTTCGACTCGTCGAACGCCCGCGCGCCGCCGATTATCATGCATAGCGCGGCTGCCAGTGCGACCGAACCGATGATGCTTCGGTTGAACATGATTGTTCTCCGTTGCGGCTGGCAGAACGAGTGATCGTCATTCGGCTCGAGCACCGCGGTCTGCCATTCCCGTCGTCACTTCCGCGTCGAATGGAAATATCGCAGATCCGGCGGCGGCTGGTCCTTCTTGGCCGGCAGCATCCGCGCTCAAAAAATAGTTTTCATTCGCGATATGGATATGTGAGTTGTTCTCAGCGCAAACGTATTCGGGCCAGATCGGGCGTTCATTCGGATTGCGGCGGTAGTTCTTGATCACGGTCCATGGACGCGTCAGCGCATTGTCGATCACCGTGATTTCTTCATGCTGGATGTTCGGATTTGCTTCGTCGAGATAAATGCGCTCTTTCACGACAGTCTGATCATCCCTGTGCAAAGGAATTCCCGAGGCGTCGTAGGCGCGGGGGCCCTTCATGTGGCGCGTCTCGACTTCAAGCAGGTGGTAGCGCCCGTCGCCGTCCTTATCGCTCCATTTGCCAATCGAATAACCCACAAAAGCCGGCTCGACGTCCTGCGGCCATTCGCGCCCGTCGGTATAGATTCTTCGATGCGTGTCGTGGATGTGGTCGATCAGGATGTAGGTGACCTCCGGCAAGACGATGATTTCCATAGGCTCATACGCCGTCATCATGGCCGGCATACCAGGGGGAAGGCAGCGGTAGCCGGGCCAAAGGCCTTCACCGCCGGCGGCCAAGTCCGCAACATTGGCCTCGAAGATGGCCTGATATTCCGGTGTCAGCGGGACTTCTTGCGCTCGGCCTCGCGACTTGCTCGGGTCGAATGCAGGCTGACCGGGCGGCGTGATGCGAATCCACTGGCCTTTCAGGTCGGGATACGTCGCGCCGTCAAAGGCCTGCGCGCAGTCTGCGCTTAAGCACAGCGCCGCGCTCAGCGTGATCACGCTGATCGAGCGTGGGTCAAACATAACTGCCTCCGGGAGGGCTCTTACTTCCCCATCTGCTTGAAATATCGCAGATCCGGCGGCGGCTGGTCTTTCTTGGCCGGCATCAGATAGCCGTCGGCGCTGAGCATATAGTTCTCCTTCCCGATCCGGACATGTTGGTTGCCCTCGGCACAAATCGCCTCGACCCACACCGGGTTGCGCTCGCGATGGTAGTTTTTAGTTACAGACCAAGGTCGGGTCAGCGCATTGTCGATCGTTGTAACTTCATCATGGAGAATGTTCGGATCAGATTTGTCGAGGTAGATCCGCTCCTTGACGACGGTTTGATTGTCCGTGTGCAAAGGGATGCCGCTGGCGTCGAAAGCGCGCGGACCTTTCAGGTTGCGGGTCTCGACCTCAAGCACGTTATAGCGGCCGCGTCCGTCCTCATCGATCCATTTGCCGATTGAGTAACCCATGAAGGATGGCTCCGCATCCTTGGGCCAACTGCGTCCATCGGTGTAAATGCGACGGAGCATGCTCAAATATTCGATCATGATGTACGTGATGTTCGGTTGGATGATAATTTCCATTGGGAAAATCACATTCATCGCCCGCGGCATGCCGTCGGGAATGCAGGTATAGGTGGGGTCGGTGCCCTGGCCGCCGGCGGCTTGATCCTTAAGGTTGGCTTCGTAGATACCCTGATACTCCGGCGTCAGCGGAGCCTGCTGTCCGCGCCGCGGAGGCTTGCTTGTGTCCCATTGATTGCCAACGCCCGCGGGCCGCTTCCATTGGCCCGACCAATCGGGATAATTGGATTGATCAAACGCCTGCGCGCCGGCAGCCGCGGCTATGATCGTCACCGCCGCCAGCGTGATTGATCGGATCGAGCTTCGCACGGCTATCCTCCCGTCATGGCGCTGAGCTGTTTGAGCTCACTTCTTGCTTTGATTGAAATATCTCAGATCCGGCGGGGCTTGCCCCTTCTTGGCTGGCATCAGGTAGCCGTCCGCGCTGAGGAAATAGTGCTCTTTCCCGATGGCGAGGTGGTGATTGTCCTCTGAGCAATCGTTTTCGACCCAAGTTGGATTATGCTCGCGACGGAATTTCTTGGTTACGGTCCATGGGCGCGTCAGCGCGTGGTCGATCGTCGTGATTTCGTCGTACAGAATGTCCGGACTGGTTTTATCGAGGTAAATTCGCTCTTTGACGATAGTTTGATTATCCTTGTAGGTGCGGGGGCCTTTCAGGTGGCGGGTCTCGACCTCGAGCATGTCGTAGCGGCCATCTGCGTCCGCATCGACCCATTTGCCGATCGAATAGCCGGCGAAGGCCGGCTCGGGATGGTCGGGCCAACTGCGCCCGTCGGTATAGATCCGGCGCGGCATGTTGTTCTCGAACAAGATGTAGGTGGTCTTCGGGGTGAAGATGAATTCCATCGGGAAGATGACGCTCATCAGCCGCGGCATGCCGACTGGCAAGCAAGCGAACCGTGGGTCATTGCCGGCTCCGCCCAGGGCTTGGTCCGCGAGGCTCGCCTCGAAGATCGCCTGATACTCGGGCGTCAGCGGGGCCTGCTGCCCGCGACCGATGGGCTTGGTCGGATCCCATTGTATGCCGCCGGTCCTGAGCCACTGGCCCGACCAGTCGGGATACTTGGTTTCGTCATGCGCCCGCGCGGCGGCGATCGTCGTGACAATCACCGTCGCCAGCGCGACCGCACCGATCGAGCTCCGGACTGGCATTTGTCCTCCCATTCGGCGATGGGCGAGGAGACAGAAGATGAATCTACTGCGAGACTAGGATCGGTTGTCCGTCCTTGAGCTTGGTCTTGCTCACGGACCAGGAGCCGCCTGGTGCACCGCTACGCAACGGCTCGACCGTGAGTTTCAGCTCGTCGCCTGGCTTGAGCGTCTTGCTCGACCAGCCGTCACGGACCAACGCGCTCGGAGCAGCGCCTTCGAGGCTCCAGAGCTGGGTGCTGCCGTCCTGCTGCTTGACCGCCAGGATGATGAACGAGTGCGGACTGGTGAACTTGAACTCCTGCACCACGCCTTCGAGCTCGATCGGATTCTCCTGGTCGAACATTGCGAACGAGTGATGCGCCAGAACGGCACCGCTCGCGGCGACGAAGGCAAAGCTCACCACTGCGGTCAACTGCCGTCGCATGGTATCCCCCCTTTTTGATCGCTCCATAGCGCGCGTGCCGCCGCGGCGGCACCATGCGCATCCATGCAATGCGAATGTTGTCACTGGGACCGGAAGAAAACCCCGGCCATCAAGGATGCGACGCCTGCCGATGGCTTTCTCGCTGCCTTGGCGACGAACGGAGATACCGGCACATCCCGTTCTCACGGCAGCTCTTGGTCGGTCGAGCCGTCCGACGTTATCTATATCAGGAGCGTGGCGCGTCCGAAAGATCGAGCTGGTTGGTGGGCGTCCCCATTTGGTCCGCGTAACCGCTACAGGTCATCTGATAGAAGTCGGCGGCTTGCATATACGGGATTTTTATTATCGAGGACCGTTATGTCTTAGAAGCATCGCGCGTCATTTCGCTGCGCCGCGTCAGAGCGCTGCGGCTATTGATCAGACTTGAGATAGAGCCCGTGGCATGAGTCGCATGCCACCCGCAGCTCCGCCACATACCTCTTGAAGTCGCCGTCCTGCTGCGCGCGGCTGGCGCGGTAGGCGGTCTTCGCCGCCGCCGCCGCCCTGGCATAGAAATCGGCGTAGTTGGTGAAAAGATCGGGCGATGCATAGGTGTCGCGGCCGGGATCGCGTTCGACGTTGGGCTTCCACTGATTGGTGCTCGCGGGGAAGAGATGCGGAAACGCCATCAGCATGACCGAGATCAGGTCGGCATGCTCGCGGCCCTCGGTCAGATTGACCCCCTTGTCCGATGTGGTCATGGTCTCGAGCTCGTCCATGTTGGTGTTGATGGTATCCATCAGGATCTTGCGCGCGAAAATCGCGTCCTTGGCAATCGTGGTGCTCTGGTCCTGGCTCGACGCCATCGGACTCATGCCGACAGCGAGCAATGCGATGGCGCCGATCATGATGCTCATCCGCCGCCCTGGCCGCATGAGCAGGTGCGTAACACTTACCATTCGGCACCTCCATGAATTCGCATGCACGGTCATCCCAGGTACAAAGATCCCAGATATGCGGTCAGCCGGCCCCCGATAGTCACGGCCGCCCACAACAGGCAAGTCGCGGAGACAAGTTTGCGACCACGCGAAGAGACGGCTCCGTTCGCTTCCCAGCTAGCGGCCTCTTGCTTCATGGTGTGCTGGAAATGCCACGTCACGACCAAGGCGATGATAAGGAGCGTGAACTTCACCTCGAACATGCCGTCGGCCAGATATTGCCCCGGCTTTGTCAACCAGAGCGTGACCCCGCTGATAATTTGGCACGCAGCGGCCAACCAGATGAATGGGAGGAGCTTGTTCATCGAGGTATACGGAATCGTCCGGAACAGCCCGAACAGACGCAGGCCGATGATAAACGTGAGACCTACGACCGTCGCCGTCCCGAAGGCGTGGATCGTGAGCGCGAGCGGCCAACCCCACGATTCATTGACCCACTCCGCATACGGCGTATGCTCCAGCCAATTGAGCACGGCCCCTCTCCTTGATCGCTACGTCTGCCGACCAGAACTGCCTTCGCGGGCGTTCTGGTCCACGATCTTGTTCAAGTAGTAGACACCGAAGAACGTAAGGCCGAGCGCGCAAGCCACAACGGCAATGACCATGAAGATGATGGCGGTGTTCCCATATTCCATAAGCTATCTCTCCCTTACACATACCCTATCAGCCGGCCACCCATGATCACGCCGGCCCAGGACAGCAGGACCAAGGCGGCGACCCACTTGGCGCTCATCGGCGCATCCTCGCCCGCCTTGACCGTCCAAAGCCGTTCGGACAACGAGAAATACAAAACGGCGATTGCGCCGATCGTAATGAAGGCGGTCTTCGGCGCGAAAGTGGTCGCGTTCAGGTAACGGGAGGAATCGGCGAACAAAATGAGCATTCCGCTGAAAACATTCATCACCACTCCGAAGACTCCCAGGGGGAGTATCCGGTGCACGGCAGAGAACGGCATGGATTTCCAGAAGCCCAGCACGCGCAGCGAAATCGCCAACGCCGTGCCGAATATCAACGAGAAGCCGAAGAAATGTACGGTCTGCCACGGCACGAACCAAATGACATGGTTGATCAGCGATTCAATGGCGGCACTTAAGCCAGCTTTTGGGTCCGTCGGCAGTGTGTCCGTCGCCACGCGGATCTCCGGGTGATTGATCTGCCCGCCCCGGTGTCCGGTTTCGGCCATCACGCCCAAAGTTATGATTGCGAACGCGAGGACTAGGTAAAGCGACCGGTTGGAAAAGCGCCCAAGGTGTCGAAACCGCCACAGCTCGATCCAGGCGGTGACGCCGGTAAACGCAAGGCCGAACAGGGTCCACACCGCCATATCGCGGTGTGCGTTGATCACAGCCCGAGAAATCCCGGGCACCCCGGTCAGCGCCCACATCGAAGCGGCGCCGGTGACATAAGTCGGAACGCCCAAGATCGCGCATATGACAAAAACGACGAGGCTCGCTCGCTTCATGACGACGTTGTTCATGACGAGCGCGGCAATGTAGAAGAGGAGGGCGAACACGAAGCCGACGGTCGGGAAGTGATTCAAGATGATGTGGACATGCGACCAGGCCTGCGGAGTTCGCTGCGTCGCCGGGTCCAATCGCAGTTCGTGGTGATTGATCTCCCAGCCAACCTCTCCCGTGATGACCATCAAGGCGAGAGTGACAAGTGCGAGACCCAGGACAAGATGGAGTGCATCGTTGGACAGTCGTTCAGCGCGCCGGGAGCGCCAAAGCTCGATCAAGGCGGCCGCGGCGGTCAACACGAGCAGGGCGAGCGACGTGACCCCCCAGCCGAAGTGGGTGCTCATCAAATCCTGCGAAATCTTGGGATCCTGAGACAGTGCCGCCATCGAACGATCCCCGCTGACGTAAGTCGGGATCGCCAACAAGCCCAAGATGCCAAAGAGGACGAGGCAGCTTCGCTTTGCCGCCGCATCGTCGGTAGCGAAGGAGGTGACGTAAAAACCGAGCACGAATATGAGGCCGATCGACGGGAAAATGCTCACGAGAAGGTGGAAATGCGACGCAGACTGCGGGATCAGATGCATGCATGCCCCCGGCATGTTGGTGCAGGCGGATATCAACTCGTTCGCGGTCGGACGTTTCCGGCGTGCGCCCTAGGCTCGCTTCTGCTGTTGGCTGATCCGCCCGGCGCGGGCGGCGTCGGGCGGACCACTTCCCAGGCAACATTTGTTACACAACTCTGGCGCCTTGCGGCCGTGCGTTTATCGCGCCAGCGGATCGGGCCGCAGCTGAAAGCGCACGACCTTGGGCGTCGTGCCCTTGCCGCCCTCGACGTGGAACGGTGTCCGATTGCCGAACGTCGACCACAGGCCGCGGCCCTTCCAACCGCCGTTCGGATCGTCGATGCGGCCATCCATCCATTTGGCGTAGTAGCCCATCGGGTACGGGACGCGCAGATTGACCCACTGGCCGTTGACCAGCGCCAGCAGCGACTCGTTGGCATTGCCGGTCGCCATCGGTACGTTCTCGCCTAGGCCCAGCGTGTTGAACTGATCGACCCAGGTGTAATAGCTGGCCTCGGCTGAGCCGGTCTCGCTGACGTTCTGCAGCTGCGGGCCGGGGAAGGGATAGAGCGTCCAGCCCTCCGGGCAATGTTTGCCGGTCGCATTTGGGCCGTTGAGCGCACCCTTGCATTTGCTGCGGTCGAAGCTCGCCATGTGGCCGCTCGACAACGGCACCCAGACCACGCCTTTGCGGTCGATGTCCATGCCGCGCGGGCCGTAACCGGGCGCGGGAATCTCGTAGATTTCCGCAAGCGTCGTGGCTGGGGGGTTGGCGCCGGGGCTCACGCGGATGACCGAGCCCGGGAAGGTGAGCACCGAGCCCCACACCGCGCCGTCCACCGGATTGACGCCGATGCCGTAGAGCGCAGCAACGATGCGCTTATCCTTCATCGGATCGACCGGCTCGTTCGGCTCGACATAGCCTTCGTCGCGCCGGCCGTTGCCGTTGGTGTCGAGGATGAGCGCCGACCAGCCTTGCGACTTCACCTCGTCGCCGGTTTCGTCGAAGGTCTTGCGGTTGAGCCAGCCGATCACGCCGCTCTGCGGGCCGCCGGCGCTGGTCCAGAGCGTGTTGTTGGCGTCTTCCGCGAACACGAGATGGTGGGTGGGGAAGCAGGTGCGGATGAGCGTGATCTTGCCGCTTCTTGGATCGTACATGGAGAGATGGCGCGTGGACTGCTCGATCGGTGTGAGCTTCGCCGAGGGATGGTCCGAGCCCTTGCGGCAAAAGTCCGGATTGGCGAATTGGCCGACGCGCGAGGTGAACCAGACCCGGCCGGTCTCATCCATCATCGGATTGTGCATGCTGGCCTGGCTGTCCCAGATCACCTCGTCGCCCCAATAGGGCGATGGGCCGTGTGAATTGTCCTTCGACGTTGGCGTCTTGGGATCGCGCACCGGCATTTTCACCGTAGTCGCGGTGTTGGTCTTAGGATCGAGCACGGGGAAGAAGTCTGTGCTCTCCTCGGTCGAGCCGTAGAGCTTGCCGTAGGCATTGACCGTCGGCTGGCGCTTGTCGGTCGAGATCTCGTCGTGCAGGTAGGCCTTGGGGCTTGACCAGTCCCACACCGAGACCACGACATTGCGCTCGGCGCCTTGCGGCCGCGTCGGCTTGGAGGCCGGCAACTCGCCGGCGGCGATGCGATCGGTCCAGTCCGCGAACAGCTTGATCGCGCGTGGGACGTCCAGACGGCCCATATTGTTGGCCATCTGTAACTGCGCCTGCCCGGACATGATGCGGCGCCCCCACGCCTCCTCGGGCTTCATGTCGGCGAATTCTTTCGGGATCGTGCGCGTCGCCTTGTTGCCGAGCTGGTGGCAGGTGTAGCAGCCGTTGGTCTTGACTACGTCGAGCCACTGCGCCTGGCTCTTCATATTGGTCGACATGCCGTTGCCTTGCGGCCCCGTGCCGGGGAACTCGCTCTTGTCTGGCACCTTGAGCATCGAATACCAGTAGATCGCGGGATAGTATTCTGCCGCCGCGGCCGCGTTAGGCGGCGGCGCTGCACTGAGATTGAGGATCTTGCCGGGCGTGCTCTGCAGCTTCGGGGAATCCACCAGTCCGTAGCCGCGCACCCAAACGGTATAGTTGGCCTTCGGCAGCTCGGGCAGCACATAGCGCCCCTGGTCGTCGGTCACTACCATCTTGGCGAATTTAGTTGGTAGGTCGGTGGTCTCCGCGATCACCCAGACGCCGGCCTCGGGCCCGTTCGGGCCGCTGACTACCCCGCCGAGATCGCTTTCGCCGATGGTGACGCCCGCCGGTGCGGTCTGCTGCGCGGCGAGTTGCGCCGGCGAGAGGGTCAGCAACAGGGCTGCCCCGATCGCGGCCCCGCTTAAATGCAGGCTGGCTTTCGGTCTCATGGATGCGCTCCTCGTTTGGCTCAAGTGTCACAGCGCCCGCGGGCGATGTGCGATCCGGCTCAAGAGCTGATGAGTCGAACGCAGACGAGCGCTCTCGCGCATATCCATGCACAGTCCATCGTCGCCCGCAACGGCGTCGGGCTAGAAGAGAGCCGCCGGATCGCTTCTTTGGTCACGCATCGGCGCGAGCGTCAGCTGTTCCATGGGTCTCCTACGGATGTAGCGAGGCGAGGTAGGCCGCCGCCGTCAGCAGATCATCAGCGCCGAGATTGGCGACTACAGCAGCCATGAGAGGAGTCCAAAGGCCATTCCGGTTGCCGTGTTGCATGTCATAGAGCTGCCGCGCGGTGTAGCTCGGCGAGCGGCCGGCAATCGTTGGAACTGGGCCTAGTCCGCGCAGATCAGAACCGTGACAAACGGTGCATGCCGTGACTTTGGCCCCAGCAGCCGTAACTCCGTTCATGACCAAGGCCTCGCCCTTCTTCAGGCTGCCTGGCGGTACATAGGCGATGAAACCCGATCGTGGGTTGCGCAGAAACTCGGTCGCGTGCGTGCTCTCCGGAGTCTCGATGATGCGCTCGCCAATCGGCTCAACGTCAGCTTCCGCGCCCTCAAGCGTCAGGAACATCCCGTTTTGAGCTTTCGTCTTTGGTACGGTCGCACTCTCCACCACCTTGATCCAGGGCGTGGCGGGAATCGCTGTAAAGTATTTGGCAGCTAGCGTGATTTCCTCGTCCGTCATTGCTTTCGCAAACCCAGTCATCAATCCCGTATTGGCTTTTCTCGGATCGGAGGTTCTTCTGGCGCCGTTTCTGAAATCCATCATCTGCTGCAAGAAATATTCGTAGGTGAGGCCCGTGATGTTGGCATTCTCCGGACGACCCTTTCCGTTGGGGTAGTGACACAAACTGCAGGCATAGATCGTGGGCTGCGCGGTTTCCCTGCCCCGGGCAACGACCTCGGGCATCATTGGATGGTCCTCGGGGAACCAGTCGGCCGGAGCATAGCGATTGGCGATCTGTGCGCGGGTGAACGAGACTTTGGATCCGGGTAGAGTGTGCAGCGTAGTGTTGTCCAGCACTTGTGCAGGATTGGGCGCGGCGGGCGGAGTCCCGGGCGGCACCGGCGTCGCGAAGCCGTAGGCCCAGGGGGGCGGCGCATCTTCGCCTTGGACGGCGGTCGCGGCCCCTGCCACAGCGGCGAACGCCAAAGCAGATGCGACGAACAGTTTTTTCATGATCCTCCCCCTTTTTCTTGGTCCGGTCTTGCGAACTGCCGGTCAAGAAAGACGACGATCATGCTATCAGCCCGGCCTGGTATTTGGAACGAGCCGTTAACGCATATCATGGCACGTCGGCCGATCGACCGGCGCGGTCAATTGGTCTTCATATATTTCTCGTGGCAGCTGTTGCATGCTGCCCGCAATTGCCCGATCAGGCTTCTGAACTCATCTAGGCGCTTGGTGTTGCTGGCTTGCTGGGCCAGCTTCGAGGCGGTCGAGGCGCGCTGATAGAAATCCGCAAAATTCGCCCAGACCTCGGGCGACGCGTATGTATCGGTCGCGGGATCGCGATCGGCGCCCGGCTTCCATTGGTTGGTTCCCGCCGGAAACATGTGCGGAAACGACATCAGCATGATCGAGATGGTGTCGGCGTGCTCTTGCGCCTCCGCGGCGTCGAGCTTGCCGTTCGGCGCCAGCATGGTCTCGACCGCATCCATGTTCATCTCAATCGCGCCCATCAAGATCTTGCGGGCGAAGATCGTGTCCTTCGGCGGCGGGCCGCTCGGCTCTTGGCCGAGCGCAAACGGCGCACCGATGAGCACGCCGATCGCCAACGCGGCGGCCGGACGAAAGCGTAAGCCCCGGCTCATTCGAGCCCCGGCCGCTCCTGCTCGCGAATGTTAGCGGTGAAGACCTCCCCG
>WNFQ01003558.1_pt1 | contig 11355 bp, 8 predicted proteins | sample 5400171 | NCBI WGS metagenome assembly WNFQ01 (sample SAMN13153356, study PRJNA577476) | soil metagenome | isolation source: 20 cm soil under Madrone tree | place: USA:California | collected 2016-06-14 | reverse complement strand
GACTCGAACCCCCAACCGACGGTTTTGGAGACCGCTACTCTACCAATTGAGCTACTGGCGTATTTAATCTTCCTCTTCCGCTTACTCTTAACCTCCTCTTTCCCCATCCGCTTAATATTAGCAGCCGAAAAAGAGGTAGAGGAAGAGTTTAATCCAGAATATCGCCCACGCGACCCGCGCCGACGGTTTTGCCGCCTTCACGAATGGCGAACCGGATGGTCTTCTCCATCGCGATCGGCGTGATCAACTCAACTTCGATTGAAATGTTATCTCCAGGCATGACCATTTCCACGCCTTCAGGCAGTTTCACCGTTCCGGTAACGTCCGTGGTGCGGAAATAAAATTGCGGCCGGTAATTGCTGAAGAACGGAGTGTGACGTCCGCCTTCCTCTTTGCTCAACACGTAGACTTCCGCCTTAAACTTCTTGTGTGGCGTAATGGAGCCGGGCTTCGCAATGACCTGACCGCGCTCGACCTCTTCCTTTTTCAAACCGCGCAACAGAACACCGACGTTATCGCCCGCGCGCGCTTCATCGAGAAGTTTGCGGAACATCTCGATATCGGTCGCCACTGTCTTTGCCGTTGGACGAATACCGACCAGTTCGACTTCCCCCATTTTCTTGAGAACGCCGCGCTCGACACGACCTGTGGCCACGGTGCCGCGGCCTTCAATGTTGAACACATCTTCGATCGGCATCAAGAACGGCTGGTCGACTGGTCGCTCAGGCACCGGAATATAATCGTCGACCGCCTCCACCAGGGCGAGCACCTGCTTTTCCGCGTCTGCGTCGCCATTGAGTGCCTTGAGAGCACTGCCCTTAACAATCGGGATTTTGTCTCCCGGAAATTCATATTGCGTCAGGAGATCGCGCACTTCCATCTCGACGAGATCGAGGAGCTCCGGATCATCGACCATGTCGACCTTGTTTAGGAAAACGACGATCGATGGCACACCAACTTGCCGCGCCAGCAGAATATGCTCGCGCGTCTGCGGCATCGGTCCGTCAGCAGCGGAGACAACCAGGATAGCGCCATCCATTTGCGCCGCGCCGGTGATCATGTTCTTGACGTAATCGGCGTGACCAGGGCAATCCACGTGCGCGTAGTGGCGTTTGTCGCTCGAATACTCTACGTGCGCAGTGTTAATGGTAATACCGCGTTCTTTTTCTTCCGGCGCGTTGTCGATTGATTCGTATGCGCGCACTTCGGCCATTCCCTTCTTTGCCAGCACCATTGTGATCGCTGCCGTCAAAGTTGTTTTGCCATGGTCCACGTGACCAATCGTGCCGACGTTCACGTGCGGCTTATCGCGTTTAAAAGCTTCCTTCGCCATTTCAATTCTCCTGTTTAACTAAACTTCGTCTTCTTCTACTTTCCTCCAGGTCACGAGTTCTTCTGAGCCCATGACCGGGATTGAACCGGTGACCTCGTCCTTACCAAGGACGTGCTCTACCAACTGAGCTACATGGGCCTGCTTTTCGCCAGCCCAGCGCCTCCGCGGCGAGCCGAGCGGCAAACCGGTTTTGCTCTCTGCCAGAGATTCAAAAGTCCCAAAGCCGCGTCAAATTTGCAATTTGAACGACCATGGGACCGCCTCGTTCCAGCAAAAAGCGTTCGCAAGCTAACCGCGCCCATCATCGTGTCAAAGAAATTTTGGGTCGTACGAGGACGTGATAAAGGTTCTCGGCGTGCTGTCCACAGCGCATGCGAGCTGCGATGAAAAACAGCGTACGCGCTTCAGCGGATAATGTGGCTCTCTTCGGCTTTTCCTCGTGTGAGCAACCGCACGATTACCGCGATGACGAGCAATGCCGCGATCGCAATCACGATGTTAAGAGGGGTAAGCAACGTGCCGATCAGAGTGGGCTTTTCCGGCGTTGGACTGGGCGTGGGTGAAGCAGCCGGTGGAGGAGACGCATTCTTTTTCGCCAGCATCGTCTGCGCATATTGCAAGCGCTGGAAGGTATCGTTGTCCTGCGGGTTTATCTTTAGCGCGGCCTCGTAATCGGGAATCGCCTTCTCGTACTGCAGCATCAGGCTATACGTGTAACCGCGCTTCGTCAGCGCCTCTGTATCGTTCGGATTTTTGCTCAGGAGAAATGCGTAGTCGGCAATGGCTGCGTCGAAGTTTTTCATACCTCGATATGCCAACGCCCGCCGATCGTAACTCTGCAGATCGTCAGGTTTTTTTTGGATGAAAACCGTGAAATCGGCGACCGCCTTATCCCACTGGCTGACCCCCAGCTCTGCAAACCCTCGGAATTTGTTCGCGGTAATGTTGTCTGGCTTTAGTTCCAGCGCCTTATTCAAATCATTCAGGGCCGGCTCATATTGTTTAAGTTCGATCTCGGTCTCACCTCGTTCCAGATAACCGGACGCATCCTTCGGCGCGAGTTCGATCAATTTCGAAAAATCCGCCAACGCAGCCTGATATCTGGTTGAGGCGCCTTCCTGATCGCCCGCTGCCAGGGCACCCCGCGCTGCCTGGCGGGACGCGGTGCCGCGGTTTGCATAGCCACGAGAATCGTTTGGGTTCGCTTGGATGGCCTTGCCAAATTCTTCAACTGCAGCATCGAAATGCTTTTGTTGGGCGAGTTCGATCCCGCGCTGCATGTGGTTCCCGCCCCCGCCCGCAGCTGGCTTCTTTGCGGCGGCGATCTGAACAGCCGCAAGCGACAGAAATAACGCTGTCGCAACGGTGAATGTTTGCTTGTTCAACATATTCATTTCTCCTTCGGGTCTATGTTTTGAGCGATTTATCGCTTGTAGGCGAGCAAATTAAACTGGCCAACTATCAAAGTGATGAAGCAACCAGCTTTCCAAGACAAGCCTGCGGATGCGCACCCGAAGCCTGATCTCTCGAAAGGTTACGCGGCGGTTTTCGCCACGGTCTTCATCTGGTCGCTGCCGTCGCTCTTCATGTACTATCTGAATCGCTTTTACGATCCGTGGGCGCAAAATTTCTACCGGTATTCGGTGGCCTGCATCGCTATCGCGCCACTGGTGTTTTGGAACGTCCGTCGCGGCGGGCCTGCGATCGACATGCGAGCGGTTCGGCTCTGCCTTCTGCCGTGCCTCCCGAATGTCGTGCATCAAGTCACTCAGGTGATGGCTCTTTTCTACATGGGCCCTGGCGTGTATGCGATATTCACTCGGGCCTCCGTCATTTTCACAGCACTCCTGGCGCTCGCATTTTTCCCGGAGGAACGCTTTGTCGTTCGGCAATGGCGATTTCAACTGGGCACATTACTCGGATTGATCGGCGCGTTCGGTGTGATTTGGTTTCAAGCCAACCCGCAATCGCAGGACCGCCATATCGCATTGCCCGGCTTGTTCATCGCTTTTACCGCAACGTTTTGCTGGGCGCTTTACGGAGTTCTGATTAAACGGCCGTCAGCTCAACTCGGGCCAATCCGCAGCTTTGGCCTGATCAGCTTCATCACTTCCGCACTGCTGTTTCCCCTCACCCTTGCGTTTGGCAGAATCGACACACCGATCCACGCCGGCGCTCATGCCAACCTCATTCTGATAATCTCCGCTGTCACGTGCATCACGCTTGCCCACGTTTTGTATTATGTAGCAATCCACGAAATCGGAGTCGCGCTGGCCCAAGCCCTGCAGCTTCTTTGTCCCGCCATCGCGATGGCGCTCTCAGCCTGGATTTTCCACGAACGCCTTACTCATGCTCAGCTTTGGAGCGCGGCTGTTCTGCTCCTGGGCGCATTCTTGGCTATGCGAGTGAAACCAGCCGCCACGGGTGAAGCGGCTGAGAATATTTGAGCGCGGTTACATGGCAGATTGTTCGCGGAGACCCGTGCACAAAGTCAGAGAAGAATTGAGAATTTGCATCAAAAAATACTGCGACGTTCGCAGGGCGCCGCTACAATCGACGTCGATTTAGCCCAATGAATCTGAAAACGTATCTTCGGACCCGCCAAGGAGAGATCGACCGTGCGCTGAATCGCTACCTGCCGAAGGCGAACACGAAGCCTGCCACGCTTCACAAGGCGATGCGGTACAGTCTTTTTGCGGGTGGAAAACGTTTGCGACCTATTCTTTGTCTCGCCGCCGCCGAAGCGTGTCGTGGCAACATCGGTAACGCGCTTCCTCTCGCCTGCGCACTCGAATGCATCCACACCTACTCGCTCGTGCATGATGACCTTCCCAGCATGGATAACGATGATTTCCGGCGCGGTCGCCCCACCTGCCACAAAGTGTTCGGTGAAGGTATTGCAGTGCTGGCTGGAGACGCTCTGCTAACGATCGCATTCGAAATTGTATCCAAGGCGAAACCGGCGCCCCGCTACGACATGTCGACGTTGTTGAGTGAAACTGCGGTTGCGGCGGGAAGCCAAAAACTGATCGCCGGTCAGGTGGCCGATCTCGAAGCCGAAGGCAAGAACGTCAAACGCGACCAGTTGCAATTTATCCACGAGAACAAAACGGCAGCCATTTTGAAAAGCTCGGTACGGCTCGGTGCGATGAGCGCCAACGCAGAGGCGAAAAAACTTTCTGCCATCACACGTTTCGGGCAGCGACTGGGTCTGGCATTTCAAATCATCGACGACATTCTCGATGTAACGCAGACCTCCGAAATATTGGGCAAGAGCGCCGGAAAAGATGTGGCGGCAAAAAAGGCGACTTACCCTGCAGTGATCGGGTTGGACAAATCCCGAGCGGAGGCCAGACGGCTCACGCGGCAAGCGCACGATACTTTGTCGGTATTTGCCGGTCGCGACGCCGAACCGCTGCACGCGCTGGCGAATTATCTCCTCGAGCGCGAATACTGAATTGATAGGGACGGCTCTCCGAGCCGTCCGCGGCGCGCCCGGCCGTCACGCCAGCGCGAGAGTCGGATCGATCTCTTCGGTCACTTGTGATTCGAATCCAGCCTGCAATCGGAACAACGCGGCAAACGCGATCATCGCCGCGTTATCAGTGCACAGCCATGGCTCAGCATCCTTGAATTCAAATCCGTTGCGACTGCATGCCTCGCGCAACTGCCGGCATAGTTCTTGATTGCAACTGACGCCGCCGCTGACTGTCACGAGCTCGACGTCGTATTTTCGCGCTGCTGCGACCGTCTTTGTCACGAGCACGTCGATAATTGCTTGCTGGAATGACGCGCAGAGATCACTCAGCACGCGCTCATCAAATTTGTAGGTGGTCCGTGTCGGACTCCGTTCGTCAAGTTTCGGCAGCAGGTATCGCACTGCAGTTTTCAACCCGCTGAAACTGAAGTTCTCCGACCCAAGCATGCTGCGGGGCAAATCAAAGCGGTTTGGATCGCCGTCGCGGGCGAGCTTTTCAATTTCGGGGCCGCCCGGGTACCCAAGCCCAAGCATCTTGGCAACTTTATCGAACGCCTCGCCAGCGGCATCGTCCACGGTGCGGCCGATCATCTGGTAATCGCAAAGCGCGTGCACTCGAACCAGCATGGTGTGTCCCCCACTCACAATGAGGGACATGTTCGGCCTGATTTCCCGATCGCCATCCGCGCCTCCGAAAAATGGGGAAAGCAAATGGCCTTCAAGGTGATTGATCGCGAGGTAGCGTTTCCCGAAGCCGATCGCCAGTCCCTTCGCGATCGACGCGCCGATCATAAGTGAACTCGCCAGCCCAGGTCCACTCGTTGCCGCAAATGCATCGACGTCTGACAAATCAATCTTAGCCACGGTTGCAGTGCGATCGAGCAGGCGCGGCGCGTGTAGTAGATGGTTGCGCGACGCAATCTCCGGCACGATCCCGCCGTATTTCCCGTGCGCGGCGATTTGCGATGCCACTTCGCTCGCGAGCAACTCCGGCGCGAAGTAATCGTCACGACCGCGCAGAATTGCTACAGCGGTCTCATCGCACGAGGTTTCGAGTGCCAATATTGTCATGTCGAGCGAAGTCGAGACATCTCTGGAAGATGCATTCCCAAAAAGCGACCGAAAAAACTCAGATTCCTCGCGTGCGCTCGGAATGACAACGAACGACGCTTATTTCCTTACAGCTTCCGCTTTCGGCGCGCTCTGTTGCGCATAAATCATGACGCCCTTCAATGCGTCGATTGCGCGCAACATCTGCGGATCCTTCGTCTTGATAATGTTTTTCTCGTCTTCGGGTTTGATATTTCCAGCATTGCGCAGAGCAAACAGAGAGCGTTCCTGCTCGGCAGTCATGCTAACCTTAATATTCGGAGTCACCCCGTTACCCTGAATAACCTGTTTGCTTGGCGTGTAGTATTTTGCCGTCGTCAAACGCACCGCGGAACCGTCCGGCAACTGCATCACATTCTGGACGGACCCCTTTCCGAACGTGGTTTCGCCGACGAGCACAGCTCGATGCAAATCCTTGAGCGCTCCGGCGACGATCTCCGCACCGCTGGCGCTGCCTTCGTTGACCAGCAGCACCATTGGAAAATTGGGACGCTCCTTTTTCACGCCCGAAGTCGAGTAATCATGCTGCTGAGAAGCGACCCGTCCCTGCGTCGAAACGATTTTTGTGTTAGGCGGCAAAAATTGAGCACACACATCGACCGCGCTATTTAACAGCCCGCCTGGATTGTTTCGGAGATCGAGAATAAGCGCTTGCATGCCTTGCTTCTGCAAATCGTCGAGCGCCTTTGATAGTTCCTCGGCTGTGGGTTCATTAAACTGAATCAGCCGGACATAACCGATCTTGAATGGGCCCGTCAGCTCCGCCTCGAGCAACCTTGCTCCCTTAACGCTTTGGATTTTGATTTCCGCCCGTTGCAGCGCGTATTCCTTAATTTCCTTGGTGGCAGGTCGCACTAGAGTAAGCGTCACCTTCGCGCCCGCAGGCCCACGCAAAACGTTGATGGCATCCTGAAGATCCATTTTTTCTGTCGAAATGCCATTGATTCGCAAGATCTGGTCGCCTGAAAGGATGCCCGCCTTGGCAGCCGGCGTGTCCTCCATCGCTGCGATGACCGTAGGCACGCCGTTTTTCATGGAGACCTCGATGCCGAGGCCATTGAAGCGGCTGCGCGTGTCGTCCTGCATGTCTCGAAAGTCATTCGGGTCCATGAACTGGCTGTGCGGGTCCAGCGACGAAAGCATGCCCTTCATTGCCGCGTTGATGAGATCGTGATAGCTCGTCTTGTTGTCATCCACGTAATCCTGCCGAATCAGCTCGAGAGCCTTTGCGAAAATGGAAATCTGCGAGTAGCCATTATCCTCTTGGCTCCTTGCAGGCGGCGCTTCTTGCGCAAATACGCCCGCGAAAGAGGCGAACACGAGACAAACCACTAACGGGATGATCATCAAGCGACGCATATTTCAACCGTCAACCCAAAGTTCGACAAGAACCCCACCATCGCCCAAGGGCGATTTTTAGCAACGGCCAACCCGAAGTGCTGTCTAAGTGCCGTCCTGATTGAGACTCGCAAGAATGAATAACCGTTTCTCTGATGTCATTTACGCCCGGCTTGAGCCGGCTGCAGAGCATCAGGCGCGCGAGAGCCGTTTCACCGGCTTACCCGCGGCACGCAAACCGTTGAAACGGTTTCTGTCCTGTTCGTCTGGCTACACCGGGCTGAAGCCTGGTGTTAACGAGAGCGCGTTCTGGAAGCCCCTCTTCTTTGCGCTTATCCTACTTACCCTCTGTCTCCGCGCAGCCGGTTTTGCAGCTCAAACAGAGGATGCCGAATATGAAGCGGTGGCCGAGGAATACATCAAAACTTATCTCGCCGCGCACCCGCTTCAGGGAACCGCTCTCGGTCTTCACGAGTATGATGGCAAAATCAGCGATTACAGCCGGCTCGCTCTCGACGCGGAACTTTCGCGACTGCGACGCTTCGATGATCGCCTGGGCAAGTTCGATTTAACCAAACTACGTCCCCGGCAATCTATCGACCTGCGAATTCTTCAGGCCGCAGTGAAACGGGATCTCTTTGAGATGCAGGAGATGTCGACATTCGAGCGAAACCCAATGGTCTATGCGGGCGCTGCCGACGTGAATGTTTATATCAAAAGAAATTTTGCCCCGCTTGAGGATCGCGTCCGGAGTCTGGTCGCAATTGAATCGCAAATTCCAAACATTCTTATCGCGGCGAGGACAAGCCTTAATGAAAAGCTTCCCAAACCATTTGTGGAGCTTGCGATCCAGATCGCCAGGGGCTCTGCTGATTTTCTAAAGAAAGATCTCGTAGCCGCTGTTAGCGGCGTTAAGGACGAACAACTCCGAGCTGCATTTCAGGAAGCAAATCGCAAAGCCGCCAATGCGCTTAACGATTATGCAGCGTGGCTCGAGCGGGAGAAACTTCCGAAAGCCACGCTCGATTTCGCGCTGGGCGAAGAAAAATTCAAACGCTTCCTGGCCCAAACCGAACTGGTCGATCTTTCGCCGCAGAAAATTCTCGAGATTGGAATGGCGCAACTAAAAGCCGAACAGGACGCGTTTGGAGAGGCCGCGAAAAAGATCGATCCGAACAAGTCACCGATTGAAGTATTCAAGCAAATCCAGGGCGAACACCCAACGCCAGACAAGCTCATTCCGGATGTCGGCAAAGATCTCGACAAAATTCGCAAGTACGTTTTGAGCCATCATTTGGTTGGTATCCCATCGGAGATTCGCGCAAAAGTGAAAGAGACTCCGCAGTATCTGCGCGCCACGTCTTTTGCATCGATGGATACACCCGGTCCATTCGAGAAGCGCGCCACCGAGGCCTACTATTACGTCACGCCGACAGAGAACAATTGGCCGGAGAAACAGAAAGAGGAATGGCTCACCGCTTTTAATTATTACACCTCGGACATTACGTCGATTCACGAAGCCTACCCCGGTCATTACGTTCAGTTCCTGCACCTGAACGCGTCCCCCGCGAGCAAGGTTGAAAAAATCTTTGGCAGCTACGCATTCGTCGAAGGCTGGGCTCATTACTGCGAAAAAATCATGCTCGACGAGGGCTACGGCGGCCCGACTAGTTCGAGTCCCAGCGAAGACGACGTAAAACGCGCGGCCAAGTATCGAATGGCACAGGCCGACGAAGCGCTTCTTCGTTTATGCCGGTTATGTGTGTCGATCAAGATGCACACGCAAAACATGTCGCTCGACGAGGCAACGAAATTTTTCCGGGACAATTGCTACTACGAAGAAAAACCCGCGCGTCAGGAAGCGATGCGCGGCACGTTCGATCCCGGTTATCTCAATTACACGTTGGGGAAATTGCAGATTCTGAAATTGCGCGACGATTACAAGGCGCAAGAAGGCGACGACTTCTCATTGCAAAAGTTCCATAATGAGCTGCTCAACCACGGTATGCCGCCCATTCGTCTCCTCCGCGAGATCATGCTCAAGGATCAAAACAAATGGAACGAGGTGCTTTAGCGGAGGTCAGGCTGCCAGCCTGACTCGGCAGGCAGTCTGCCAGACTGCCGGAGCAGGGACGACAAGCAGCTTCACGTGCGTTTGAAGCCGCTCACCCACTGAGAGTTTCGTCATTCTCGCTTGTCAGTAGATCTCTCAGCAACGGCTGCGGATTTGACGGCAATTCCTCCACAGCGCGCAATTTTTTTGTGATCGCGCGCGAGCGAACATCGACGTCTTCCATCTTCCGCGAAGCCTGATCGATCTTTTCCTTCACTGCCAATAATGCTTCGCCGAATTTTCCGAACTCAGTCTTCACCGTTGCCAGTAAGTTCCAGACTTCGCTGGAGCGTTTCTGGATCGCCAGGGTGCGAAAACCCATTTGTAAGCTATTGAGCAACGCAGCGAGTGTGGTTGGCCCAACAAAGGTGACACGGCAATCGCGCTGCACATTTTGCACCAAGCCGATGCGACGAATCGCTTCCGCGTAAAGTCCTTCGCTTGGCAGAAACAAGAGCGCAAAATCGGTCGTCTTTGGCGGGTTGATGTATTTCTCGCAAATGTCTTTCGCGCACCGCTTCAACTGGGTCTCCAAAGTCTTCATCGCCGCTTCCACAGCTGCAGCATTGCCATTTTCCTGCGCTGCCGCCAGACGCTCGTAATGTTCCATCGGAAATTTCGCATCGATCGGCAACCACACGGGCGCACTGTTCTCGTCACCCGGCAGTTTGATCGCAAACTCGACGCGCTCATCCGTGTCGTCGCGTGTTTTCACGTTTTTGGAGAATTGATCCGGGGTCAGCATTTCTTCCAAAAGAACTCCCAGCTGCCATTCGCTCCAGCCGCCGCGGGTCTTCACATTCGTAAGCACGCGTTGCAACCCGCCGACGTTACTCGCCAGTTGCTGCATTGCGCCGAGCCCTTGATGCACCTGCTCAAGTCGCTCGCTCACCAGCTTGAACGATTCGCCGAGGCGTTTCTCAAGTGTTCCCTGTAGTTTTTCGTCGACGGTCGCGCGCATCGTGTCGATCTGCTTCGCGTTGTCCTCCTGTAATTGCCCCAGTCGAAGGTCGACAACCGACCGCACGTTTTCGAGCGATTTGGTCAATTCCTCGCGCTGATTCTTCGCGGCCGCACCCGCTTCCTCGCGATTGCGGGAAAATTCATCGCGCAAGCTGCGATCGATCGTCTCCAATCGCTTCGCCACCTCCGTTGCGGCGCCCTGATTTCCGTGCCGTGTCAGCAGAACGACCACCGCGACGATCAACCCGCCGCCAATCAATCCGATTACGAGGTAAAGCAGCGGACTCATACTGGACACCTAGAGATTCCTCGACTTCGCTCGGAATGACAAGGCGACCAGACGCACGCCTACTTTTCAAATAGCAATTCGCCGGCGCGTGTGGTCGCTTTCACGACGGCCTTGATGAGCGTGACTCTGAGTTTCCCTTCTTCGAGTTCGAGGATGCCGTCGATCGTGCAGCCGGCCGGGGTAGTGACTGCGTCCTTTAGGAGCGCGGGATGATCGCCGGTTTCCAGAACCACGCTCGCCGAACCCTTCATCGTCTGCGCTGCTAAAAGGGTGGCTACATCGCGCGGCAAACCAACTTTCACGCCGCCCTCGGCGAGCGATTCCAGAATGATGTATGCGAATGCGGGGCCGCTCGCTGAAAGACCCGTCACCGCGTCCATGTGCTTTTCATCAAGCACAATCGTCCTGCCAACGGCATCGAACATCTTGCGAGCGACGTCGAGATGACGAGAGCTGGCATGATTCCCTCCACAGATTGCCGTCATGCCGCAGTGAACAGCGGCCGGAGTATTTGGCATCGCTCGTACGACTGGCACATCATTGCGCTTGCCGCTTGCGGCCCCAGCGAGTTGCTCCTCGACGAAGCCCGTCGGCACAGAAGCCGCGACGGAGATAAGCAGCGCGTTGGCCCCGATTTCGGGAGCGATCTCCTGTAACACTTCCGCAACAGTTTGCGGTTTTACTGTCAGCAAAACGATGTCAGCGCCTTTGACTGCTTCGGGATTCTCGGT
>WNFQ01004196.1_pt1 | contig 11360 bp, 10 predicted proteins | sample 5400171 | NCBI WGS metagenome assembly WNFQ01 (sample SAMN13153356, study PRJNA577476) | soil metagenome | isolation source: 20 cm soil under Madrone tree | place: USA:California | collected 2016-06-14 | reverse complement strand
CGCGCCGGCTGCGATGGAAACGAATCCCCTGAAATATGCGGAAGTCCCGGTGCCGCAGCCAAAGAGCGGTGAGGTGCTCGTGCGTGTGCGCGCCTGCGGCGTGTGCAGAACCGATTTGCATGTGATCGAAGGAGAATTGCCGCCGCGCAAATCGCCGGTGATTCCGGGCCACCAGGTTGTGGGTATCGTCGAGAGGCAAGGGGAGAACGCACGGCGCTTCGGAATCGGCGACCGCGTCGGCATCGCCTGGCTTCATCGGACGGATGGAACCTGCGAATATTGCAAGACAGGCGCGGAGAATCTTTGCGACAACCCGATGTTCACGGGCTACAGTGTGGATGGCGGTTATGCGGAATACATCGTCGCGCCGGAAGATTTCATTTACGCCATTCCGGCAGGATTCCCTGATGAGCAGGCCGCGCCGCTGCTCTGCGCTGGAATCATCGGGTTCCGTTCGCTGCGGCTCTCCGGGATCAAAGGGGGCGGACGTCTGGGTTTTTACGGCTTCGGCGCAGCGGCGCACGTGGCGATTCAGGTGGCACGGCACTGGAACGTGGAAGTGTTTGCTTGTACGCGTGACATTCGTCACCAAAAACTCGCGCTGGAGTTGGGCGCGGCGTGGGCCGGAGGCACCTATGATGAACCTCCGAAGAAGCTGAATGCCGCGATCGTATTCGCACCGGCCGGAGAAATCGTTCCGGCAGCACTAAAGGCCCTCAAGAAAGGCGGCGCGCTCATCCTCGGCGGAATCCATATGAGCCCCATTCCCTCGTTCAGTTACGAACTGTTGTATCAGGAGCGCGTGATCCGCAGCGTGGCGAACAATACGCGGCAAGACGGCGAAGACTTCCTGCGCGTTGCCGCTGAAATTCCGATTCGAACGCACATACAAATCTTTCCTCTCGCGGAAGCCAACCGTGCTCTCAATGCCCTTAAGAACGATGCCATCCCCGGCGCCGCGGTCCTTCGCGTTGGAGAGTAGCCCGGTCTATTTCTTGTATACGTCTTGCAGATAAGCTTCGATGGCGAAATCGGGGCCGAACTGCTGCGTACGAACAATTCTTAGCGGTGGAAGAATGAGCTTCGGAGCGAGCGCGAAGGGGACGCGATTCTCGCCGGCGATCGTCGGCGCGTAGAAGAGAAGGAGTTTGTGGACGATACCCGCGGCGAGTGCCGCGCCATTCAAGAGCGGGCCGGCTTCTAGCAAAACACTGAGAATTTCGCGGCGGCCGAGTTCAGCGAGCACGGAAGACAGATCGATGCGGCCATTTTTTGTCTTTGCGTGGATAACTTCGACGCCCCCGTCCTGCAATTTACGCGCTTTCCGTGAATTCACTGGGATAGTGGTGAATACCAAGAGATCGTCGTCCGAGGTTTTCACGATGCGCGATTTTGGGGAAAGGCGCAGCTTCGAATCGAGAACGACGCGAAAGAGGCGTTTGCGGCGCGGGAGACCGCTGCGATCGGTAAGCAACGGGTCATCGGCGAGAATCGTGCCGATTCCCGTGAGCAGCGCGTCCGAAGCGTGACGCATTTGGTGAACTTCGGCGCGGGACTCTTCCGAAGTAATCCAACTCCGGCGCTTGCCGGAGTTCTTGCCCTTCTTTTTTCCGGATTGCGGCAGCGCGAGCTGGCCATCTAGCGTCATTGCCGACTTCAGCGTGACGAGGGGCTTCTTCGTTCGAATCCAGCATGCGAATGGCTCATTGAGGCGGCTCGCCTCTTCCTCGCAAACACCCGTGAAAACTTCGATGCCCGCCGCGCGTAGGCGCTCAAAGCCACGGCGGGAATTGACGGGATTCGGATCATCCATGGCCGCAACGACACGCTGAACGTCTGCGGCAATGATCGCTTCCGTGCAGGGCCCCGTGCGCCCGGTGTGATTGCAGGGTTCGAGTGTCACGTAAAGTGTTGCGCCGCGCGCCTTTTCACCGGCGGACTTCAGCGCGACAATTTCCGCGTGGTCGCGCCATTCGTATTGATGAAAGCCTTCGCCGACGATCTGGCCTTCCCGCACGATAACGCAACCGACCATGGGATTGGGGCTGGCCAGGCCGGCGCCTTTGCGGGCCAGCGCCAGCGCGTGCTCCATGAAGCGAATGGCGTGCGCGTCCACGGTTCAGTCGAAGAGGGAATTGGCGTAGGTTTCCGCGTCGAACGGGACCATGTCATTGATCTGCTCGCCGATGCCAACGAAGCGGATGGGCAGGCCCAGCTCGCGCGAGATGGCGACAACGATGCCGCCCTTAGCCGTGCCATCAAGTTTCGTCAGGATGATGCCGGTGACAGTGACGGTGGAAGTGAATTCACGGGCCTGAGCAAGCCCGTTCTGCCCGGTGGTGGCGTCGAGAACCAGCAAAACATCGTGCGGCGCGCCGGGAATCACTTTTGCAGCGGTGCGCTTCATTTTTTCAAGCTCAGCCATGAGGTTTGATTTGGTATGCAGGCGCCCGGCCGTATCGACGATGACGACATCGGCGGAGCGCGCTTTGGCGGCGGCGACTGCATCGTAAACGACCGCGGCGGGGTCGGCGCCGGATTTCTGCTTGATGACCTCGATGCCGTTGCGCTGTGCCCAGATTTCCAGTTGCTCGACCGCGGCGGCGCGAAACGTGTCCGCGGCGCAGAGCACCACGCTGCGGCCCTCCTGGCGAAGCCGGTTGGCGAGCTTCCCGATGCTGGTGGTTTTGCCCGCACCGTTGACGCCAACAATGAAAATCACGCGCGTGCCGCTGCCATTCTGTGAGGTGGAAATGCCGCTCCCCGCCGCCATATCCGGCCGGACGGGCGCGTTCAGAATTCGAATGATGTGCGACTTGATCTCGCGCTTGAGCTGCGCGGCGTCCGAAAGCGCGTTGCGGTCCATTTTTTCGCGCACCGCGTCCAGAATTTCGCGCGTCGGCTTAACTCCCAGGTCGGCGGAGAGCAGCGCTGTCTCCAGATCCTTGAGGATCGATGGATCGATCTTCCGCTCGCCCAGAAAGATCGTATCGACGGTCTCGGAGAGCGCCGCCTTGGTTTTGCTGACGGAAGCCTTCAGGCGTTCCGCAAGTGTCGGTTCCGGCTTGCCGAAGAGAGAAATCATACGGTCGCGCGCACTACTCCAATCGCAACCTAAAATTGTAGCAGATGCCGCCTCTTGGACTGTTACCGGACACGCGTGGAGCTCACCAGACTGCGCCAAACACACTGAGAGCAGAGAGGGTGAGACGAGTCGGGAAGATTAACGTTAAACGTGAACTTCGACGGCGCTGAGGCGGAGCTTCCCGGCATTGACGGCGGATTCGAGAGCAGTCACCACCACGTCATCGAATTTGGAGCCGGTCAGGGCGCGGATGCGGTTCATCGCGTAGTCCAGTTCCATCGCCGACTGATACGGGCGGTTGGTGGTCATGGCATCGAGAGTATCGGCCACGCCGATGATGCGCGCCATCAGCGGAATCTGCTGGCCCTGCAGGCCGTAAGGATAACCGCGGCCGTCCATATGTTCATGATGCAGCTCGATGCCTGGGAGCATTTCCTTCAACTGCGAAACCGGGCGCATAATGTTCGCGCCTTTCACGGTGTGCTGCTTCATCAATCCGAATTCCTCGGGTGTCAGCGAGCCGGGCTTTTTCAGCACGCGGTCTTCGACGCCGATTTTTCCAACGTCGTGCAGCAAAGCCGCGATGCGCAGCTTGTCCAATTCTTCGGTGGTTAGTCCCAACTCCTGGCCGATCAGCGTCGAATACTTCGCTACGCGGCCCGAGTGACCGCGCGTGTACGGATCCTTTTCGTCGATGGCCGCGGCGAGCATGCGAATCGATCCGATAAACAGCTCGCGGTTTTCCTCGGCGGCTTCTTTCAGCCGCTCGATGTATTCCTCGATGTCGCCGGCCATCTTGTTGAAGTTTTCAGCGAGCTCGCTGATCTCCGAAGCCCCGCGCACGGGTGAGCGTTGGTGAAATTCGCCGCGGCTGATCGCGCGCGTGGAGGCCGCCAGCCCGCGGACGGGTCCGCTGATGCCCACCGCGAAGAAATAACCGACGAGAATGGCGGACAGAACGACCACGGTGACGAACGCCAGCGCCTGCTGGTTCAGTTCGGTCACGCCGGTGTCGGTCTGTGCCTGATCGAGGCTCCGCTGCGCAATGACCGCCCAATTCACTTCAGGAAAAGTACTGTACGTTCCGATCATTTCGACCGGGTGTTTCTTGTCCGTTTCGGTAAAACGCACCGTTTCCGTGTTGCGGAGCTCCTGCGGCAGCGCCTTCACTTTTGCCACAAGTGAATTGCTGCTGACGTCCGCGCCAGGAACGAAGTTTTTCGTCTCCGGGTGAGCCACCAGGCGGCCGTTGTGATCCACTAGAAAAACGGTGCGTCCCCTCACGCTGGCTTCCTGCAAACGATGAAGGATGGATTCCAGGGAAACGACCGCGGCCAGCATTCCCGTAAAGTTGTCGTCCACGTCTTTCAAGGGCACGGCCACGACGAAGGCCGGCCGGTTTTGGGGAGCCAATGCCAGAGGATCGCTGCGAAACTTGACCACCTGCAGTTGCTTCGATTGCAGGCAGGTGACGAAGGCCCGCTGCAGCGCTCTCGCCACGAACGGATCCTGCTCGGCCCGGAAATTTCCCTGTGACGCGCTCGTGCCTTTTCCGGACCTCCCGACCGCCGTCAGGTAAATGAACGTATCGCGATTGCTTTCGACAAAATTTTCCAGCAGGCGGGTGACCTTGGGTTCTGCCGCGGAATCCTCCACGTTGTCGATGAGGCCGGTCAGCGCCAGAATCTGGCGCTCGCTCAGGAGCTGTTGCGTCAGGTTGGATTCGAATAACTCGATCTCTTGCGCCAGCGACCTGGTTAGATCGGTCTGCTGGACGCGCTCGGTATCCACCAGCTTTTCCTGGCTAAGCTGCAATACCTGGCGGTGGTAGAGACCCATAGGTAGCACGCTGACCAGCAAAAGCGCGCCCAGAACGAGCCAAAGGATTCGCACGCGCCCGGCGCGCACACGTCCCCAACGAGATTTGGTATCCAGTGACATCTCCACTATTCATTCTAGGAGAACTTGAGGTACTTAGGCGGTCCGGTAACGCTCCGCGTCGCGCATGTGCAACTGGAACTTTGGTACTAGAAGCCGAAAAAGGTGGACAGTTATGAGTCGCCAGTATTCAGTGGGTGAAATCGGGTACGACAGTCTCAGTTCATTGCCAACCGACAACTGAGACCTGAAAACGTATTGCCGACTTTCGAGGACCGTCCGGCAGTAGAGACGATTCAGCAGATCGTGTTCGTAGGTACCGTCAAACCCAATTCCTCCACTTCCCACTAACAACTTAGGACTAAAGACTGACGGCCGAAAACCGCGCCCCGCGCTTATTCCCGCTTCAAAGGCCGCTCCATGATGTCCCGAATAGCGTCCTTGGGAGCCTTGCCCGCATGCAGAATAGCGTCAACTTGTTCCGTGATGGGCATATCGATCTGATGTTCGCGGGCCAGCGCCAGCAACGGCGCAGCCGTATTCACGCCTTCGGCAACCATGCGCATATTCGCGAGGATTTCACTCAGAGTAAGTCCTTTGCCCAGTTCGATTCCCACGAATCGATTGCGGCTGAGCGAGCCCGTGCAAGTGAGAACCAAATCGCCCAATCCCGCCAGCCCACTGAGCGTCTCCGGCCGCGCTCCCAGCGCCACCGCCAAACGCGCCATTTCCGCGAGGCCGCGCGTGATCAGCGCCGCCACCGCATTCGAACCGAGGCCGAGACCCTGGCACGCGCCCGCGGCGATAGCCATCACATTCTTCATCGACCCGGCGAGTTCCACTCCCAGAACGTCGTCGTTGGTATAGAGACGGAACGCTGGCCCGGCAAACTCTTCCTGCAGCTCGGCGGCGAGAGCGGCATCCCGAGACGCCAGAACGACGGCGGTAGGTTCCCCGCGTGCGGCCTCCACGGCGAACGATGGTCCGGAAATCACGGCGATGCGCGGCGTAAATTTCGGCGAGACTACCTGCGCCATCACCTCGCTCATCCGCAGGTGCGTTGATGGCTCAAGGCCCTTGCTGGCGCTGACGAAACTTGCGCTCGTCGCGACAAAAGGCAGTGCGGAAACGTAAACGGCGCGAGCATGGGCGGAGGGCATGGCGCCGAGAATGACCTGCGCGCCAGTGAGCGCGGCTTCCAATTGAGGATGAACTCGAAGGCTCGCAGGCAATTTCGAGCCGGGAAGATACGTTTTATTTTCACGGTCGCGGCGGATCGCTTCGGCGAGTCCGGCATTGTGTACCCAAAGCGAGATTTCGTGGGGCATGCGGCTGCGCGAAAGAACGATTGCCAGCGCCGTTCCCCAGCTGCCCGCGCCGAGGATGGCGATCCTCGTCATTCCGCTTCCTTCTTCTTGCTGAAAGAAAAGCGCGGCTCGGTGCCTTCCACGAGGCGCTGAAGGTTGCCGTCATGCTTGTAAATCACCAGCAGAGCGATGGCCAGTGTTCCCACGTTGGTGATAATCGGCGGCGCATGACGCGGCGCCCACAGAAAATAGATGAGCAACGGCATGGCCGCCGCCGCCGCGATGGAACCGAGCGAAACATAGCGCCAGTAGGCTACGCAAAGTAGGAAAAGCAACAGGGCGCTGACGGCTGCAAGGGGGCAGAGGGCAAGAAACACGCCAAGAGCAGTGGCCACGCCTTTGCCACCCTTGAACTTCAGCCATACCGGGAAGCAATGTCCGAGCAGTACGGCGAAAGCGGCGATCATCATCCAAGTGGCGCTTTCGTTGGTCACACCACCGGCGAGCCAGACGGCTGCCGCGCCCTTCCCGGTGTCGAAGGCCAGCGTGAGAATTCCCGCCAGCGGCCCCGCAACGCGAGCGACGTTGGTCGCGCCGATGTTGCCGCTGCCCGCTTTGCGCACGTCCGCGCCGCCAAACAATTTCGCGAGGAGCAGCCCGAAAGGGATCGAGCCAAGAAGATACGCGGCGAAAGGGATCAGAAAGATCGAAATCTCAAGCATGCTCCGTTAGGCCTCCGCCGCCACGAACGGGAAACTTTCGAGCGTAGTGTACTCCGCGCCGGACGGTTTCAGCTTGCTTTCGATCAGATGGCATTGGTTGGTGCGGAACGATCCAAACTCGCGCGCCGCGTTTTCCTGGATCGCGGAGCGAAGTTTTTCCGGCAGCCCCGGAGGCTCGAACCGCGCGAGCGTCAGGTGCGGCGAAAAAGGCCGCTGTTCGCGCGGGATGCCAAGTTTTTCCATCGCGCGCTCGAGATCGGCCGCCAGGGTTTTCAAATTCGGCGAAGCATCGATGCCGGCCCAGAAAACGCGAGGACGTTTTTCGTTGGGGAAGAAGCCGAGTCCGCGAAAATCGAGCGTAACGGGTTGATCGGAGCGCCCGCCGGCGAGCGCACTGCAAGTGGCTGCTAGTTTTGTCTCCGGCACTTCGCCCATGAATTTGAGAGTCACGTGAAGATTCTGCGGACGCACCCAGCGAGTTTGCGGCGAGACTGCGCGAAGGGATTCGAGCAAGGCCGCGAGATTTTCTCGCACTGTTGAGGGAATCTCCAGCGCGGCGAACAGACGCATCGAGAGTCAAGACCTTTTGGCACTGCGTGCCGGCGGCTCCCCGCCATTGTAAAGGAAATGGATGCGCACCAGATCGAGCGCCAGTTGCGAGGCGTGCCAGCGGATAGCTTCGCGATCTCCGGGGAAGAGCACGCCGCGCTCTTTCACGCCACCGGCATGTGACAGCGCGATGTGCACGGTGCCCACGGGCTTTTCATCGCTGCCGCCGCCCGGGCCCGCGATGCCGGTGATCCCCACGCCCAGCGTGCTGCCGACGTGGCGGCGGATACCGTCGGCAAGGGCGATCGCCACCTCGCCGCTGACCGCGCCTTTGGACTGGATGAGTTCGGGCGGAACATCCGCCCAGGCCGTCTTAAGCTCGTTGCTGTAGCTCACTACCCCACCCAGGAAATACGATGAGCTGCCGGCGATGCTCGTCAGCCGCTGGGCGAGCAAGCCGCCCGTGCAGCTTTCCGCGGCGGAGATGGTGGAGTTGTTCCTCGTCAGCAGGCCCGCCACCACTTCTTCCATCGAAGAACCGTCCTGCGAGAAAATGCGGTCGGCCAGCGCGATCTCGAATCCCTGCACGATTTCGTCCAGCGTTTTTTGCGCGTGCGCCGCGTCGTCGGTCCACACTCTCAAATGGATCTGAATCTCACCCGGTGCGGCGAGAATCGTGGTGTTCAGGTCGGCATAACGCGTGTAAATGGGCCTGATGCGCTGTTCGACGCTTGATTCACCCATGCCCGCGACGCGCAACTCCCGGTGAAACATGCGAACGTTCGAGCTGCGCCGCTGCAGCCGTGGCAAAACCTGCTGCTGGTACATGGGCTTCAATTCGCGCGGAGGGCCGGGTAGCAGCGCGATACAGCGCCCCGCGTCTTCGAGCCATAGCCCCGGCGCGGAGCCGCGCGGATTCTCGAGCACTTCCGCGCCTTCCGGCACCATCGCCTGCCGCACATTCACTGCGGGCATCTCCCGGCCGAGCTGCCGGAATCGGCCTTCGATGTATCGGAGAATCTCGTTGTTAAGGTGCAGCTTGCGGCCCAGAAGCTCCGCGACGGTTTCGCGCGTCAGGTCGTCTTCCGTGGGTCCCAGCCCGCCCGACGCGATGACCAGCTCGACGCGCTCCAGCGCTTCCTTGAATGCGGCGCTCAAATAGTCGCGATTGTCCCCGACGATCGATTTGCGCACCACCTCGATGCCGAGCTTGTTCAGCTCTTCGGTCAGGAAGAGCGAGTTGGTGTCCACGCGGTCCGGAGTCAGCAGTTCCGAACCAACGGCGATGATTTCCGCTTTCATCCGTTCAATTATCCGGTCAATGGCAAGCCGCGCACGTCCCAATCGAGCGTGAAGAGAGCGTCCGTGGTGGCGAGAATCGCGCGGCCGGATGGCTGCAATGCCATGCCCACAATGCCGGAGCCGCTGAGCACGACATCGGCCTGAGCTTGCGGCGTGATCCTCACGATGCCGCGGCGCCCGGCGTAAGAGGCCGCCACATAGAGATTTCCGTCGCGATCCAAAGCCAGGCCCTGCGGCCGCCCGAGGCCCCGGAAGAAAACGCTCACATCACCGCCCTGCGTGATTCTGTGGATGCGGTCAAAGCTGGAGGTCGTCGGCCCGGAAACGTACAGATCGCCGCTGGGATGAAACGCCAGGTGATAGGCGGCGATGGAAGGCTCGAGCGTGGCAAAAACAAAGATCTCGCGGGTCGGGCTGATCTTGAAAACCGTGCCGCTGCGGTCGCCAACGTAGAGATTGCCCTTGAGATCGAACGCAATGCCGGTGGCGACGCCCATGCCTTCAATCCACTGCTCGGCGCGGCCATCGGGCGTGATGCGATGAATCGTCCCGTCGTTGCGGCAGGAGACGAACAGATTGCCCATGCGATCCAGCGCCAGGCCGCTGGGATTCATCAACGAAGTGATGAACGGCTTCACGCTGTAATTCGCGGTAATTTTGTAAAGCGAAACGGGAACGCGCTGGCCCCGCGGACCGGAAAACGTGACGTAAATGTTGCCGTCCAGATCAACCGCGGGATTCGCCACGGGATGAAGATTGTCCGCGATTTGCAGGCCGATGTGTACCGGGTGCGGCTGGCTTTCGTGTCCCGCCGTGGCGACGCGCACCACTCCGCCGTTCGCGCCTTCCGGAACGCGCGCCACCAGGCGATTCTCACTGGCGAGCGCGATGCTGCCTTCGGCTTCGCCGAAGAATACCACCGGGCGCGGCTGCGCGTTCGAGACGAAGCCGCGCCCGTGAATGGTGATCTCTCCGCCAGGAATAGCCGCCGTGGGCGCAACTCTCTCAATGTGCGGAATGCCGTTTTTTTCTGCCGACGAGCCGAAGCCGAATTTCATACCAGACCAATGTGAAACGTGAACAGACCAAAGTGTAGCGCGACACGCAGCAGAATTGCAGCGTAGATGCCCGCCATCCAGTCATCGGCCATGATTCCCCAGCCACCCGGCAGTTTTTCCAGCCGGCGGATCGGCCATAGCTTCCAGATGTCAAACACACGAAAAAGTATAAAACCGAGCAAAAGATATTTCCAATTTGTCAGGCTTAGCGCAAAGAAAATCGCGAAGACGGAGAAGTCCATGTGCGCCGTAAAATGCGGCAGCGCAATGGGAACAAGGGGGAGCAGGAGAGCGAGGTGCTGTCCCGCGACTTCATCAATAACCACAAATTGCGGGTCTTCGATTCTCGCGTAGGCGGCCGCCCGGGAAGCACTCCACACTCCAATCGCCGCAAGAAGGACAAGGAGAGCCAGGGCACAGAACACTGGCAAGGCCAGTATGGTGTTGTGAATGTTTGTGAATGTCGCTGCCCGGAACGAGAAAGTGATTATCCGTTAGCACCGCGTCGGAATCGGGGTGCAGAGGGAGCAATCCGCCAAAGGACGTGGGCCGCAGAAAAAAAACAGCCGAGAGGTAGGCGGTCGCAACACCCACGAGCGACCCAAATGTACCCGGCGCCTTGGGAATGTAACCGACGCCAAGAGCCGTGGCCAGCGCGAGTGCGAGCCGCGGTTTCTTGGGCGGTGCTGCGGGCGCTGCCGTGGCCTCAGTGGTCGGCGTCATTCGGGTTGTCCAGATCGTTGTCCAACGGAAGGACGATGGTATTCCCCTCGCCTTCACCGGTGTCTTCTTCATTGAAGACTGGTTCGGACACCACGTATTTCTCGCTGGCCCAGTTGCCCAGGTCCCGCCCCCGGCAGCGCTCGCTGCAAAAAGGGAAGTCCGCGTGGACCGCAGAGTCCGTCTCCGTTTTGCAGATGGGGCATTTGTGCTTCATCGCGAGTGTTTCTTCTCTGTGTTCTCTGTGGCCTCTGGGTTGAGAAACCTCATAATAAGGTCGCACAAACCACAGCGGTCAAGAAAAGGTCATATTCGAAAGAAGAGTATATCTCAGCCCAGCACGCGAAGGGGCGCCCCGGTAGCGATGCGGTGAAGTTTTTCGGCGGCCGCAACTGGCGGCATTGGCCCAGCGTCCGCGCCGGCCCCTTCCGCAGGCCGGGGCAGAATCTCGGTGACCCGGCCGACCAGGTCATAGGCGTCCGTCTTGGTAATTTCAACGCAGGCGATGTCGCCGGCTTCCGCGACTTCTCCGCTGGGCAATTCAATGTCCGTGAGGTACAGCTTCCCGTCGATCTCCGGAGCCATGCCTTCGAGGCGGGCTTCCCAGACGAGAGGATTGTCTTTCGAAGGGCCTTCGACCAGCGCCGTGAAAGTGCGGTCCCTGGGCGCGCGGGACTTTGCGCGCAAATACTTCCCTCGCAGATTCTCTCGGGAGATTTTCTTCTGAATGGCCATCAAG
>WNFQ01004323.1_pt1 | contig 11362 bp, 7 predicted proteins | sample 5400171 | NCBI WGS metagenome assembly WNFQ01 (sample SAMN13153356, study PRJNA577476) | soil metagenome | isolation source: 20 cm soil under Madrone tree | place: USA:California | collected 2016-06-14 | reverse complement strand
CTCCCTTTCAATATGGATGTTAAGCCTATGCGTGGGGAAAAGCTCGCTACAACTGGCAAGTCTGACAGGGCGGCATTGCTGGGCTTGCTCTGCAGTGAGCGTGCTGAGGCATAGAAGACGGAGTTTCTTGACGCCGGTGCAAGAGGATCGCAGGAGGTAACTGTCGTCAATACACTCAAACCCCGGTCAATGAGTTCTATAAAAAGGGATGTCAAGAAAAAACTCCGCCTCGACCGGAGTGGGGATTCTTTCCCGAGATCCAGCCCACTGTAGTTGCACTTCTCTGGAGAAGTTTGGCTTGTTGTTGGTTCTCGTGAGCTTCTCTGCTGATGGTGACGATACGATCGAGTTTGAGAGAGCGGCAAGCGGGTTGGTTGCTACCGAGGCAACCATGGTTCTATGCGAGGCTCGTGGCCTATGGCTATTTCTGGTTATCCGAGGGCATAACGTGTAATGGGTGACTCGGTGCCAAGCACGCGGGGCCGATCGGTAAGTCGGTTGAATGGTTACAAGACGCAAAAGCAAGGTGGCGCCGCCCCCTTCCGAGAATTTCGCAAAACCGATCACAAATACAGCGGGAGCTATGAGACTTCGGTTTTGAAGCGTTTCGCGGATTTTGCAGTACCGGAAGAATTCTCAGTTGATGTAGAGAAGCTATTTACTCTCATCGTTCTCACTTGTGCGCTACTAATGGGGACGCTCGCCTCAAGAATTTCGGGATTGTTTATGACAAAGTTCAAGAGCAAGCTCGGTTGGCGCCAATTTACGACGTTGTGACCACCACAGTGTGCAAGGCCAAAGATAATATGGCTCTTACTCTGAATGGAACCACTCGCTGGCCAGCCGCCAAGGCACTCCAAAGAGTTGGAGAAACGCGAACGCAAAGCACGCCATCTCGAATCAAAATGTTGTTCGAGCAGATTGCTGAAGCGCTCTCTGATACAGCAGAGGAACTACGGAAATACGTGACGGAGCATCCCGAATTTAAAGATGTAGGGGAGGCGATGCTTCAGGAATGAGATGTAGGGGAGGCGATGCTTCAGGAATGGGAAACAGGGCGAGACCTTTCGTTGAAAGTCGGAAATCCTACACCAGTAAGGCGGATGTTGAGCGCAATGGCTGCTGAGAGGGCGAAGAAACGACGCAAGCTTGTGCTAACGCCTGATCAGCGGTTAGACAGTTAAGAGCATCGGGATACACGCGTCTTCCCGGCCGCGAAGAAGTCGGTCATTGCGGCAGGCCCATGCGTTTGAGCGCGTCAATGTAGCGCGGGTCGCTACATTTTCCGGGGTGGCCCGTCCGGGCCATTTGCAACCTCAGTGTTAAACCGATTAAATAGACCTCCGGATCTTTTGGGGCGAGGAATGTCCTATCACGTGCTGTTGCGCCTCTTTGCTCTGAAGACTTGTGAGCAAAACAGACGGCGGCAATCTGCTCCCGGTCACTTCTTACAACTGCGCTTTAGAAGCAATCAGAACATTGCTCCTGCGCAACGACTGTACTGTTCCTGTATGCGATTCTCGTTTGTTTTGGGTTCAACAACCCCTTTTGTGGCTTTGGAGCTCAAATCCGAGTGGACGGAGATTTCTTGGGAACATCACCAATTCGCGTTTTGATAGTAGATGACAACGAACCCTTTCGGCAGTTCCTGCGGTCAACCCTTCAGAACAAACTGGAATTGCAGACCATTGTCGAAGCGTCGGATGGAGAGGAGGCCATTGAACTCGCGCAGGCCCTGCAACCGGACTTGATTCTGTTGGATATCGGACTGCCGAAGCTGAACGGAATCGAAGCGGCACGGAGAATCCGCGAGCTCGCCCCGCGATCGAAGATCATATTTTTTAGCCAAGAATCTTCCCTGGAGGTCGTTCAAGGGGCTTTCAGTGCAGGTGCATCAGGTTACGTTGTTAAGGTGGATGCGGGAAGCGAACTACTGACTGCTGTAGACGTCGTCCTTCGGGGCGAGCAGTTTGTCGGCAGCAGATTCGCAGGCCATGATTTCACCGGAGCCTCGGATGCACGGGTTTCCAAAGGCGACCCAAGCATTAGTAATTTCGCTTCGCTCCAGCAAAAGGTGGAGATCCGCTGCCACGAGGCTGGGTTTTATTCTGATGAGCGATATCTTTTGGATGAGATCACGCAGTTCGTCGGCGCTGGTCTCAGAGCCGGGAATGCGGCTATAGTTGTCGCGACCGAGTCACACCGGGATCGCCTTCTTCCGAGATTGGAGGCACATGGCGTGGATATTGCTGCCGCTGTTGAACAGGGGAGATACATCGCCTTGGACGCTGCTGACGCGCTTCCGACATTCATGCTCCGTGACGTGCCTGATCCGGTTCGATTTTTGGGTTCTGTGCAGGAATCTGACAGGGCCCGCAATTCTAGCGGGGTTGGCTCTCCGGCCAAACGGGGTAACCGTCGCCGTAGTCGCTGTGGGAATGTTGAAACCCGCGTTTGGTGCGGGTTTCCAAGCTCCGTGGGACGGACAACAAATCTTCGGCAAAGATTCCGCCTTAGGTCCCACGGAGCGTCATTTCCACAGCGAATCCGCAATTCTGCCCATTTTGGTGCAAATGTCGTCGTTGGGTGCTGCGCAAGACCAAAATCCTGGTTTCCAGAAAGCCGCGTAGAATGCACACTTTTACAGATTGTTGTGCAGAGCCGATTTTTGAAAGTGTTAGGTAACCTCATTTCGACGGCCGCTACGGCTGTTAAGGGTAAACAGGCACGCATTGCGATTTTCGGGGAAATGTGCCATCTCCTGTGGGCACAAGGTCACGCAGAGGCAGCGATTCAGGTCGAAAAACTTGGCAACCACCTAGCTAAGACATACGACATAGATATTCTGTGCGGATATTCTCTAGGTAGCGTTCAGGTCGGGATGGACAGCCAGATCTTCCAACGAATCTGTGCAGAACATTCAGCCGTTCACTCCCGGTGAAAGCGCACTGAAAGTCTACGCGGCTGGCAACCGAGTCCCTCCGGCTCAAGTGAAGACGCCAAATCTCCCGCCGCGGCACGTTACGCTGCCCTATCGCTTTCCATAGTCGTCGTAACTCGGCTTCAGGGATTGCAAATTCCGTAAAGCCACAATTCAAACAGACCAGAAGCTTTGGAAAGACCCAGACGATGGGTTTGTCCAGACCCTTGAGCCCAGGAAAATGAATGGCGATTTCTCCGTTGAGGTTGCGCACGTTGTCTGATTGGCACGATTTGCAGGACAATTCACCCTCCCCAAAAGAACGAGCCGGTGCAACGAGCGTGAACGTTGCGCCAAGGGTGAGTTAGGACAGATGCGATTCGTCTCAACGCTTGAGCACGACAGTACGAATCGCGAATGGCTAGACTAAGTTCTTGTAAAGCCGTCAGGACGTCGCCTTTTCACGGCGGTAACACGGGTTCAAATCCCGTCGGGGACGCCAAATCTGATCAACAACTTAGAGGAACAGAAACGGTTTTTCGCAGGCACAAAAAGGAACAGCAGAACCGCTAGATCTGTCCGTCCTGCCGTTCGACAACTGCATTTCCCAAGACTTGTCGGCTTTTTCGTAGGCACAAAAAGGCACAGATCATCACACCCCGGTTGCAGGCACCATTGCGCGGACGCGAAGCAAACGAATCACTCCACTCTGCGCTTTGCGTTTTTTGTGCCGTGACTGCTTCTGTATACGTGTCCATAGTGACCCGACTGGAGGCGTGCCTGAGCAGTTCCTGCATAACCTTGATGTCCGCCCTGTTTGCGCGCAGAAGGGTTGAATACGTGTGGCGGCTACTCCGGCTCCAAGATAGCCGCCACACGTACGCGACGCTCCTCAAAGGGAATGGCGAGGACGTGAAGGTTGTGCAAGAACTTTGTGAGGCACGCGAACATCTCGGTCACGTTGAACATCTACGCGCAAGCGATCACGCAGTTGAAGCGCGACGCGCAGAGCCGGGTTGTGAGCTTGCTGCTCGACAAAAACGAAGAAAAAGCGAGCGCCGAGGCTTATCGGACCGTAACGGACCTACAAAATTCTGGAGGGGATCTGCAAGTGGTTGATAAAGTTGGCGTCCCCGACGGGATTTGAACCCGTGTTACCGCCGTGAAAGGTGGCTCAAAATAACTTTAACAAACTATAGGGACACGGGCGCATTGCATGGCGTTTTAGGAGCAGTAAGAAACACCTTATTGTGTCCCCTCTGTGTCCCCTGCAAATCAAGTGCAATAGTCCACTGGACCTTTGCGGGCAGTTAGGTTCACCTGTCGAACGACTGCAGCCACCGGCGCGAATCGGCAATGTCAGCCGGACCACAGGCGCGACTCTGGTCCAGGAGGCCCGAGTAACGAATCTCATGCAGCTGCGCACTGTTAGTTTTGGCAGCTTACAACCAAACCGATTCTGCTGAAGATAGAGACACTTCAACGTTCACGACCTGACCGGCTAGGTGTGTCAGGGTCGCTGTCGCACTGCAGAATTCGAACGCGCTTGGTGGCTGAGCCGCACACACATTGGAGCTGGTCATGGAGACGAAGCATGCGAAGTATGAGCGTCTACTCGAGCGCTGCAAGCTGCTAGCGCCCACACCGACCGCGGTCGCCCATCCGTGCGACGAAACCTCGCTCAGGGGCGCAATCGAAGCCGCCGCTCTCGGCCTTCTTGCACCAATCCTGGTCGGACCGCGCGGAAAAATCCACGCCGTCGCGCATCAATCGCGTATAGACATCTCGCCCTACGAACTCGTCGACACGCCTCATAGCCAGGCTGCCGCAGAAGCGGCTGTCCGCCTTGTCTGTGAAGGCAGGGCCGAAATGCTGATGAAGGGTAGTCTCCACACGGATGAATTGATGGGCGCGGTGGTCACACGCGACACCGGTCTCAGGACGGCGCGCCGCATCAGCCATTGCTTCCTCATGGACGTACCCATCCTCGAACAGGCAATCATCATCACCGACGCAGCCGTGAATATCTTTCCCACACTCGAGGACAAGGTTCACATCGTCCAGAACGCGATTGATTTAGCTCATGCACTTGGCAAGCCGCAACCCAAGGTAGCGATCCTGTCAGCGATGGAAACGGTGAATCCCAAGATGCAATCAACCATCGAGGCCGCCGCACTGTGCAAGATGGCAGACCGGGGCCAGATCACGGGGGGAATCCTCGATGGCCCTCTCGCCCTTGATAACGCAATCAACCTGAATGCAGCAAAGATCAAGAAAATCGAATCACCAGTGGCAGGTCGTGCTGACATCCTGGTAGTCCCTGACCTTGAAGCCGGCAACATGCTTGCAAAGAGCCTGTCGTTCCTCGCGGATGCAGATGCTGCAGGCATCGTGCTCGGTGCCCGCGTTCCGATCATCCTGACGAGCCGCGCCGACTCCGTCATGACCCGACTGGCCTCATGTGCAGTGGCAGGTCTCGTTGCCAATGCTCGTCGCGACAGCGCAAGTCGAACGGTAGGCCACGCAGCATAAGTACACGCCCCAATTGCCCGGCAAACAGGTGACTCATGGATGATGTAATTCTGGTTCTGAATTCCGGCTCTTCAAGCATCAAGTTTTCGGTATTCGTCGAACGTGCGGATCAAATCGAACTTAAGTTTCGCGGGCAAATCGAGGGCCTCTACTCTTGGCCTAGATTCATAGCCAAAGACTCTGCAGGAACGGAAATCGGTGCGCACAAGTGGGGTGACGGCGAGCGACTTGGCCATGAAGGCGCCGTTGCCTACCTGACTGAATTCCTGAGCGGCCAGCGTGAACACAACCGCCTGATCGCCGTGGGGCACCGCGTCGTACACGGCGGCCGTGATTTCTCATCACCGACGCTCGTCAGCCCGCAGGTACTCAGCACACTCGAGAGATACATACCGCTGGCTCCGCTGCATCAACCTCACAATCTGGTGCCGATCCGTTTGCTCAACCAGCGCCGGCCGGAATTGCCTCAGGTCGCATGCTTCGACACCGCCTTCCACTGTTCCCAGGAAGAGGTTGCGCAGGCATTCGCACTGCCAGCCTCCGTTACTGATCGTGGCGTGCGCCGCTACGGCTTCCATGGTTTGTCCTACGAGTACATTGCAAGCGTGCTGCCCGCCTTCGAGCCAAAAGCTGCATTGGGACGGGTCGTGATCGCGCACTTGGGAAACGGGGCCAGCATGTGTGCGTTGCGCGCATGCAAGAGTGTAGCGACCACGATGGGCTTCACGGCAGCGGACGGCCTACCCATGGGTACACGTTGCGGTTCGATCGATCCTGGGGTGATTCTCTACCTTCTCAATGAGCTTAAGCTGGAATCACACGCGATTGAGAAACTCATTTACCAGCAATCGGGGCTGCTCGGTGTTTCTGGCATTTCTAGCGACATGCGCACCCTGCTGGAGAGCCCGCAACCACGTGCCCAATTTGCAGTGGATCTCTTCGTCTACCGAATCGGGCGGGAAATTGGCTCCCTGGCTGCCGCGATCGGCGGCCTCGACGCGCTGGTGTTTACGGGAGGCATCGGCGAGAACTCGGCCGTGATTCGCGAACGGGTTTGTCGTGGCGCCAGATGGCTTGGAGTGGAACTCGAAGTTGCCGCCGCTAATAACGCGGGCGGTACCCGCATCAGCACCGAATCAAGCCCAGTTTCGGTATGGACCATCCCGACAAACGAAGAACTCATGATCGCGCGCCACACTCGGCGGGTCATTGGATCTGCAGTCGCAGTCGCTTAATTTTCAAAGAGTCAAGGAGGAGAATATGGCCGCCAGTCCGGTATTTGTGGAAGACCGAGCAGAAATTGGGTGGCGCGGATTCACCCCGGGCATGTGGCAGAGATGCGTCAACGTCCGCGAGTTCATCCAGCGTAACTACACTCCATATGAGGGGGACCAAACCTTTCTACAGGGGCCGACTCCGCGCACGCTCGGAATATGGAAGACGCTACAGCCGCTATTCGCGCAGGAACGCGAGAAGGGCATCCTGGACGTCGACCAAGTTCCCTCCAGCATCCTAGCGCATGCGCCTGGTTACATCGACAGGGACCGCGAGATCATTGTCGGCCTCCAGACCGATGCGCCGCTCAAACGCGCGATCATGCCCTTTGGTGGCTGGCGGGTGGTTGCGGCGAGCCTGGAGGGCTACGGTTACGAACCGGACGCGCGCCTCCGCGAAATTTTCACCAAGTACCGCAAGACGCATAACGATGGGGTATTCGATGCTTACACGGACGACATCAGAAAAGCCCGCTCGGCACACGTGATCACAGGACTGCCGGATGCCTACGGCCGCGGCCGAATCATCGGCGACTATCGACGAATTGCGCTCTACGGAGTGGATTTTCTCCTTGCCGACAAGCAGCGCGAGAAGCGCGAGTTGGACGACTACCATGCGACCGAGGACGTGATCCGCTTGCGCGAGGAACTCGCGGAACAGATCCGCTCGCTCCAGGAGTTGAAGGAGATGGCATCATGCTACGGTTATGACATCGCTGGTCCCGCCAGCAACGCACGCGAGGCGGTGCAGTGGACCTACTTTGGCTACCTCGCTGCAATCAAGCAACAGAACGGTGCAGCCATGTCGGCAGGTCGGCTTTCCACCTTCTGGGACATTTACTTTGAGCGCGACCTGCGCGAGGGTACCCTGACTGAGAGCCAAGCCCAGGAGATCATCGACGATCTGGTGATCAAGTGGCGCATTGTCCGCTTTCTGCGCGCCCCCGAATACAACCAGCTCTTCTCTGGTGACCCGGTCTGGGTCACAGAGTCGTTGGGTGGGATCAGCGAGGACGGACGGACTCTAGTTACCAAGACCTCGTTCCGTATGCTGCACACCCTGTATAACCTCGGACCCGCGCCCGAGCCCAACCTCACAGTGCTTTGGTCTCCGCGGCTTCCCGATGGCTTCAAGCGCTTTGCGGTGAAGACCTCGATTGATACAAGTTCCATCCAGTACGAATCCGACGACCTGATGCGGCCCAAATGGGGTGACGACTGCGCCATCGCCTGCTGCGTTTCAGCGATGCGAGTTGGCAAACAAATGCAATTCTTCGGAGCGCGCGTGAATTTACCGAAGGTGCTCCTGTACGCATTGAACTCCGGACGCGACGAGATGAGCGGAAAGCAGGTCGCACCTAAACTTCCGCCAATCACCGCTGACGTTTTGGACTATGACGAAGTAATGGATCGTTTTGAGAAGACGATGGATTGGCTAGCCAAGACCTACGTTAATGCGCTTAACGTCATCCACTATATGCACGACAAGTACTGCTATGAAGCGATTGAGATGGCCCTGCACGACCGCGATGTACTGCGGACGCTCGCTTGTGGGATCGCGGGCCTCTCCCATGCGGCCGACAGCCTTTCTGCGATCAAGTACGCGAAAGTGAAGCCGGTCCGCGACGAGCGGGGAATAATGGTTGACTTTGAGACTGAGGGGGAATTTCCCTGCTTTGGCAACAATGACGACCGTGCAGATGACATCGCTCGCATGCTCGTCTCGATGATGATGACGAAGCTCCGCAAGTACCCGAGCTACCGTAGTGCCGTTCACACCCAATCGGTACTCACCATCACTTCCAATGTGGTTTATGGCAAGGCAACAGGTAACACCCCCGATGGGCGCAACAAGGGGGCAGCCTTCGCGCCTGGCGCCAATCCGTCGAACGGACGGGACACGCATGGCGCCCTTGCTGCCCTGATGTCGGTCGCCAAGATTCCGTATGAGGATGCGGAAGACGGTATCTCGCTCACCCTGTCGGTTGTGCCCAGCGCACTGGGCAGCGAAAGTGATCGCATCGCGCGCGGTACCGGCGTGCTCGACGCTTATTTTTCGAGTGGCGGCTTCCACGTCAACATCAACGTGTTGAACCGCGAGATGCTTCAAGACGCGATGAAGCACCCTGAGAAATATCCGCAACTTACGGTTAGGGTATCCGGATACGCAGTCAACTTCGTCAGGCTCTCCAAAGAACAACAGCTTGACCTGATCAATCGCACGTTCCACGGCACCATGTAGGAGGAATTGCATGAGCCAGCCAGTCATCGGCAGCCGCTACGATCTTCACGTCACGCGCAAGGGGGCAGCGGAGAGCAAGGCGGCGCGTGACTACTTTGCGGTGCATCCGGGGGACATCGAAGAGGTTCAGCAGGAGGAAGATGTCACCGGATACGTGCATTCGTGGGAGGTGGGTAGCACGGTGGATGGCCCGGGATTACGTTTTGTTGGCTTTCTGACGGGCTGCCCGCTGCGCTGCCTGTACTGCCACAATCCGGATACCTGGCACAAATACAACGGCCATCCTGTGTCGGTTTCCCGCGCGATGCGGCAAATCGGCAACTACGTGCAAGTTCTCAAAATCAGTAACGGAGGCATTACGCTCTCCGGTGGTGAGCCCCAATTACAGCGGGAATTCGTGACCCGTATTTTTCGCCACTGTAAACAGCTCGGGCTCCATACTTGCCTCGATACCTCGGGTCGCCTCGGAGATCGGTTTACCGATGAGGAATTGATGGACATTGATCTTCACCTTCTCGACATCAAGTCCGGTGATCCGGATACCTTCAAGAAAGTTACAAACCAGCCCCTACAACCCACGCTCGACTTTGCGCGGCGCCTGGCAACGCTGAAGCGCCCCATGTGGATACGTTTTGTCCTGGTGCCGGGCTTCACTGATGACCACCATAATGTCGAAAGAGTAGCCGACTTCTGTGCGGGGCTTGAGTCCGTTGAACGAGTTGAGATTCTTCGATTCCATCAAATGGGCCAGGACAAGTGGCGAAAGCTCGGTCTTGAGTACGCGCTGGCAAATGTCGCACCGCCCGGCGTTGAACTCACGGAACGTGTCCGCGGGCAGTTTCGCAATCGCGGATTGACCGTGTATTGACTCGCAAGAGAAGGAACCATCGTGGAATTTATCAAGACCTTTCTCGAGCAGCAGCCGATGATGGCACTTTTTCTCACCATCGCGATCGGCTATCTCGTGGGCGAGGTTAACATCAAGGGATTTTCTCTCGGAGTAGGCGCAGTTCTCTTCGTCGCCCTCGCCATGGGTTGGTTCGCGCCAAAGTCCGTGCCGGCAGCAATGGTTGGAACGTTGGGGCTAGCGCTCTTCCTTTATAGCGTGGGTGTGCAATACGGCAAGCAGTTCTTCAGCGGCCTAACCAGTCGTAACGGGCGCCGCGCGAACTTAATCGGGTTAAGCGGCGTTCTGTTCGCGGGTGCCGTCAGCGTTCTCTTGATGAAAACGATCGGCGTCAGCGTGGAAAATGCTCTGGGACTGTTTGCGGGAGCGGGAACCAGTACGCCGGCGCTTCAGGCCGCGATTGAAGCCCTTCACAACAACGATCCTGCCGTAGGCTACTCGGTCTCGTACCCAATCGGCGTAGCCGGTCCCATCCTGTTCCTCTATGTGGCTTTTTTGATCTTGAAGCCGAAGATCGAGATGTCGCCCAACGCTGGGCTCGAAATGCTTGAAATTATGGTACGGAACGCTGGCCTGGCCGGCAAGACACTCGCCGAGGTGATGACCACGTTGCCGACCGGCATTCAGATTGTTGCACGGCGCAGGGCCGGCATTAACGAGACGGCTTCCCCCACCGCCGTGGTCGCCGAGGATGATATCTTGCTCGCCGTCGGTGCCAGCAAAGAAGAGCTCAGTCAAGCGGGCCAGAGGCTAGGCGAGGAGGCCCCCGGGCACATCATCAAGGATCGCGAGCATCTGGACTATCTCCGTGTCTTTGCGTCTCGTCCTGCCGTCGTTGGCAGAGCGCTGGGCGACCTGATCCTGCCGGGAGAGAATGACTCGGTCGTCCTTCACGTTCGCCGCGGCGATGCCGATCTCATGCCACAGCCGGATCTGGTGCTTGAGTTCGGCGACCGTGTCGGCTTGTTGGCCAATCGCGAGCGCTTCATGGCAATGCGGGAATTCTTCGGCGACTCGATCAAGGGTACTGCCGAGTTTAGCTACATTTCCATTGGTCTCGGCATGGCGCTCGGCTTTCTGATCGGTGCTGTGCAAGTACCGCTCCCGATTGTCGGGAAGCTCATCGTGGGTTTGGCGGGCGTGTTGATCGTGGCACTGATACTTGGAAATCTTCGCCGCACCGGCGCCATGAACTGGACGATCCCGCTCTCCGCCAACCTAGTTCTCAGAAATTTCGGGTTAACCCTTTTCCTCGCACAAGTCGGAATGTCGTCCGGACCCAAATTCGCGACAACGGTCTCGGAAGCCGGTTTCCAAATGCTCGGCCTTGGTACCGTTGTGCTGGTTGCTCTCGTTCTCCCGGTCGTGATCCTCGGTCTGTTTGTTTTCCACCTGCCGTTCGACGAGGTGGCGGGCATTGTTTCAGGCGTTTGTGGCAATCCGGCGATCCTCGCTTTTTCAAACCGACTCGCACCCACGGATAGGCC
>WNFQ01003846.1_pt1 | contig 11365 bp, 6 predicted proteins | sample 5400171 | NCBI WGS metagenome assembly WNFQ01 (sample SAMN13153356, study PRJNA577476) | soil metagenome | isolation source: 20 cm soil under Madrone tree | place: USA:California | collected 2016-06-14 | reverse complement strand
ATAGCTGGTGGTACTACAAGACCTATACGGATCCCGGCGGCAAGACCGGCAAACCCGAGAACGATCGTCTGCCGCTGGAGGAATGGAATCGCTACGGCGGGCTCATCAAGTACGAGGCGCACCCCAGCCTCTTCCCCGAGGGTCTCGCGGCGTTTCAGCAGCGGGTCGGGCTGCCGCGCATCGCGCACAATCGTTGGATCGATCCCGCGAGCCCGTATCACCAACGTTACCGCATCTCCGGGTTCGCGGCGCTCGACCCGGACTGGTGGCGGGAGATCATCGGGTACCTGTCGTCCGCACAGGTCGTGACGTATGAGCAGGATTGGCTCAACGTTATCTACGAGCACTCCCCGGAGCTCGCTGCGAGCCTCGAAGCGGGTGATGCCTTTACCGACGGTATGGCGCGTGCAGCCCAGGAGAAGGGACTGTCCATGCAGTATTCCATGGCATTACCGCGACATTTTCTTCAGGGCGCCCGCTACGGGAATCTCACGACCATTCGCGTGAGCGGCGACCGGTTCAGACGAGAAAAATGGGACACGTTCCTTTACACGTCGCGTTTCGCAAACGCCCTGGGGATCTGGCCGTGGTGCGACGTGTTCATGAGCAAGGAGACGGACAACCTGTTGCTCGCGACCCTGTCGGCGGGCATGGTCGGAATCGGCGACCGCTCCGGGGCGGAGGACAGGAAGAATTTGCTGCACGCCGTGCGCCTGGACGGGGTGATCATCAAGCCGGACACACCGCTGCTTCCGATCGACGCCATGTATACGGCAGGGTCGCGGCGGCCGATGATTGCCGCGGCGCACACCGATCACGGCGCGTTGCGAACCAGCTATGTCTTCAGTTACGGCCGCGGGCTCGACGTGGTGAGCGTCGCGTTCACACCCGCTCAAGTGGGAGTGCCACGCGAGGTCTATGTATATGACGCACGACGCCGGACCGCGCGGCGATTGGCGCCCTCAGACGCATTCGGGTTCGTTCTCGCTCCGAATGGAACGGCGTATTTTGTCGTGGCTGCGGTATCGCGCGCGGGGATAGCCCTCCTCGGTGACGAAGGCAAGTTCGTCCCGGACGGCCGCAAACGCGTCGCCGCCCTCGACGATGAGCCGGATCGGCTTATCGCCACCGTGACATTCGCGCCGCAGGAGAAATCCGTGCGGCTGTTTGGCTACGCCACGCGGCGCCCAAAGATCACGGCGCAAGCAGGCTCGGTGGGTGACGTCGCCTTTGACAAGTGGAGTGGCCGTTTTGAAGTGCAGGTGTTCCCGGGCCCAGAGCAAGGGTTCGAGCAGCCCGGGAACGACCCCGTATACCGGGCGATCATTTCCCTGCACAGCAGCTGAATTGCGCACGCCGCGGCATCAAGGGACCGACAGCGAGGTAACGGCCTGGCCGTTTTCGGCCGCGCCTGGTCCAAAGCTTGGGTTTCTTTTGCACGCTGCACCGGTATCGTCTGCTGCAGGAATTCTCGGCGCAGCAACGCAGGGTCGGTCGCGTGTTGTGGGGCGCGTGCGATGCGCTATTCACGCCGCGGCCGCTCGCGCCGCTGCACGATATCGCGCGGCAAACACAAAAGGCATTGCTCGCGGCCATTGCTGCGGGCAACCGCGAAGCGATTTTCACGGCGGCGCTCGATGAACTCGAGCGCGGGCCGCCGGCGCTGGTGGTGCTGGAGGACATGCACTGGGCGGATGACGCGACCCTGGACCTGTTCAAGTTCCTGAGCCGCCGAATCCACCGCACGCACGCGCTGCTGGTGATCACTTACCGCGACGACGAGCTTGGACCCCGGCATCCGCTGCGCTTCGTGCTCGGTGAACTGCCGCGCGGCGACCTACGGCGGCTGCGTCTTGTGCCGCTGTCGGAATCCGCGGTCACGGAACTGGCCGGCGATGCCGGCCGTCCGGCGGCAGGGCTGCGCGCCCTCACCGGTGGCAATCCGTTCTTTCTCACCGAGCTGCTGGCTGCGGGCACCGACGCCGTGCCGGCCACGGTGCGCGATGCCGTGCTGGCGCGTGCACTCAGGCTGTCGCCGGCGGCCCGAAATCGCGGAGTTGGTCTCCGTCGTGCCCGGCAGGGCCGAATCCTGGCTGCTGGAACAAGCGCTGCAGCCGGACGAGGCCGGCATCGAGGGTTGTCTTGGCATCGGCATGTTGCGGGGTGCGGATGGCTCGCTGGCCAGGTAGCGGTGCATGGGAACGGAGGCGGTCTCAGTCAGTGCCGCCGGCACCAGCTCATCGGCCGCGAACGCGGAGCCGAGCATCAGGCATCCGCACAAGGTAGTCAGGGTTCTCATAGCGGACCTCCGGGTTCACTTGAAGAAATACGGGTCGAGAACGCGGACCTCAGCCACGTGTGTCACCGAGTGCTGCTCGCATTCCGCCGCGCGGCGGATCGCATCCGGCGAGGGAGCGTCGTAAATGCAGTAGACGCGCTTGCCATCCGTCGTCGCGCAGGAATGAATCCACGTCACGCCGAACACGGTATCGGTGACCGCACGACGCAGACTCGCGCCGGCGTCACTGGCGGGGACATCCAGGCCATTGGGGAACGTTCGTTCGATCAGGTAGCGGGGCATCGCAAACTCTCCGGTTAACGCCCGGCCGAACCGGGCAAGCGCATCATCGAGGAAGCAGGGCCACGGCGGATCGGGAGCTGCTACCCAATTTGGCCGCTGCGGCTACCTAGGTTGCGGGCGTTCCCGCAATACCCTGCGACAGGGCGCGCGGCGGCAGCGACCGGGCATCTGGATACCGCCAACTCGGCTCAGTACGATGTCGTGCGAAATATCCCCTTACGCGGAGGCCGTGGTGACGACGCGTCGTGACGTGCTGCAGATCGGCGCCTGGGCGGCGGCGAGTGCCGCGGCGCCGGCGGCCCTGGCCTCCAGGACAACGGCGAAGACGATTCTGATTCTTGGCGGCACGGGCTTCATCGGTCCGCACCTGACACAGGAAGCGCTGCGTCGCGGCTGGAAGGTCACGCATTTCAACCGCGGCAAGCGCACTGCGGGCGGCGTTGCGGGTGTCGAAACTCTGATCGGCGACCGGAAGGGTCAGCTCGATTCGCTGCGCGGGCGCAGGTGGGGCGTGGTGGTGGATGACACCGGCTACATTCCGAAATTCGTGAAGATGTCCGCCGAGCTGCTGGCGCCGAACGTCGGCTACTGCCTGTTCATCTCCAGCATCTCCGCTTACGCGAGCTTCGCGCGGCCAAACGACGAGCACTCGCCGACGGGGAAATTATCGAATGCCGACATCGAGGAGATCACCGACGACACCTACGGGCCGATGAAGGCCTTGTGCGAGCAATATTCGGCGGCAGCGTTCACGGGACGCGTCAGCATCGTCAGACCCGGTTACATCGTGGGACCCCTGGATCCCACCGATCGCTTTACCTACTGGCCGGTGCGCGCTTCCAGAGGCGGTGAGATGCTGGCGCCCGGCACGCCGCGCGATCCCATTCAGATTATCGACGTCCGCGATCTTGCCGCCTGGATGATGAAGCTCATCGAGTCGCGCACCGCCGGTTACTTCAATGCCGTGTCATCCCCCGGTACGTTCACGATGGGCGATGTCGTCGGCTCGAGCCAACACGCGACGCCTGAGGCCGGAACGAGCGTCACCTGGGTGCCGGAGGATTTTCTCGCCGCGCACTGGAAGTCCGATGAGCTCGATCTGCCGCCCTGGTCACCCATGAAAGGTGACACGGCCGGCGCATCGCTCACGTCCGCGAGGACGGCGAGTAAGGCGGGACTGCGGTGTCGCCCCCTTGAGGACACCGTGCGCGACACGCTCGAGTGGTTCAGATCCCTTTCCGCCGAGCGACAGGGGAAGTTGCGTGCCGGCCTCGATCCGCAGAAGGAGGCCGACACCCTGCGCAGCTGGCACCTGGGGAACGGCAGCGCCGGTGACGAACCGCAACGTTCTCAGGCTTGAGCTTGTGAGGACGCTGGGTGAAACGCAACCTGCGGCATCCCCATGAAGGGGCGACGAGGACAAAATGTGATCAGTCTCACTAAGCGGCGGAGGTCGTCCATCATCATTGTCGGCGCATTGCGAGACCTGGAGGCCCTGGTTCCCTAACGAGAACGTCCACTCCCGGCCGAAGGCCGCGGCCCGTCGTGATTTTGGCGGAGAGGGAGGGATTTCCCCCTAACCACGCCCTAAACCTCTATCAAAGTCCTAAATCACAGCGTCTAAAAGCTGGCGCGTGTAAGCTACCGTCAATAAAGCGTAGGGCCTGCCACGCGCTAACAACGACGAATTCGCGGGTTTGCCATGCGGTACTGCCCGGAGCGGGGAACTTGGGTCTTCGTGGCGCTGCTGTTGCTGCTGCCACTTAGCGGCTGCGGCGGTGGCGGCGACTCAGGGCCGACCTTCCACAATCCGACCGCCGTCGCCGGTAACGCGCAGTCCGCCTTCAAGGGCGCTCTCGTGACCCTGGATGGTTCCGGAAGCCACGATGTCGACGGCAATCCCATCACGTATACCTGGACCCAGACCGCTGGCGCCGCGGCCACGCTGAGCAGTTCCAGCAGTGCCAAGCCGACCTTTACCGCGCCCGCGGTATCGGGAGCACTTGGCTTCTCGCTGGTGGTATCCAACGCCCAGTATTCCTCTCAGCCCTCGACAGTCGCCATCATGGTGCAGGACCGGGCACCCGTAGCGGTGGCACCGGCAGCACTGACGGTTACCGGAGGCAGCCAGGTGGTGCTGGACGGGAGCGCGAGTTCCGATCCGGATCACGACGCGCTGACCTACACCTGGACGCAGGTCAGCGGTGTTGCGGTCTCGCTCACTCCCGGCACCTCGGGCCGCAGCAGCTTCATAGCGCCCAACGTGGCCGCCACTCTGTCATTCTCGCTCCGCGTCAACGACGGTGAGCAGAGTTCGGCCGCCGTCATGGAGACCGTGACCATCGTCCCGGGTCCCCCGGTCCCTCCGATAGTCAGCGCCGGAGCTGATGTGACCTCACCGAAACGTGCCCCCGTGCTGTTGCACGCTTCGATCTCGTATGCGAGCGGAGGCCCGATCACGTTCTCCTGGCAGCAGACCTCGGGCCCTTCGGTCACGCTGCAAAACGCGAATACCGCGGACCTGAGTTTTACGACCCCGGCTGCGGAAGGCGACCTCGGCTTCGCGGTTACCGCGAGCGATGTGGGAGGTACGTCTGCGCCGAGCAACGTTACGGTACACGTACGCAATTTCGCCCCGCTCGTGAGCGGGCTGAGCCTGCAACCGGTCAATCCCGGGCGCAACGATCCGATCTCGGTGAGCGCTTCGATCTCCGATCCCGACACTGATCCGTTGACGGTCACCTACGCCTGGACCCGAAACGGAACCGCGCTCCCGCAGGCCACCGGTAGCTCCTACCCCCTCGGCAACCAGAAGAAGGGCGATGTCATCGCCGTTACCATCACCGCATCGGACGGCCAGAAGTCCACCAGTGTGAGCGGCTCGGTCATGATCGCCGACACACCGGCGATGCTGACGGGCACTGCACCGACCACGGCACCCTATGGCGTGCCGCTGAGCTTCAATGTGACCGCCTCGGACGTCGATGGCGACCCGACCGGGCCCATCGAGTTGGATTACGGGCCCGCCGGAATGAGCGTCACGAGCACCGGGACGGTGTCGTGGACGCCTGGTGGTCCGATGTTCGATCGCACCGTCGATGTCAACTGGGGCGTGCGCCTGAAGAATACGCCGGCGATCAAGCTTCACGGAACGATCACGGTCAGCGACGCGAGCCGGAAACTGCCCCTGATGCGTTCGAATAGCGGCATTCCGGTCGGCAACAACAGCATCGATGTCCAAGACTTCGACGGCAACGGCAGCAAGGAAGTGCTCGTCGGCACCTACGAATCGATCTACCTTTTGGCGCAGAGCGGCTCGGGCTACGCACAGACCTGGGTCTATCCGTTTCAGACCGCGGTGAATTCGACGATTGCCGCCGTCACATCCGGAGACACGAACGGCGACGGCCACCGCGAGATCTTCTTCTCCGCAGGACCCATCGTCGTCAAGCTCGACGGCGTTACACGGCGCGAGCTAGGCCGCTTCGGATCGGCAACCCCCAATGGTTCCAACCCCGCGGGCCCGTACTGCGTGGGGCTCCGCTATGCCGACGTCGACGGCGACGGCAAGGGCGATCTCGTGTGCCTCGGCCTCGACTCCAACGGTTATGGGAGCAATGGCAGAATCTATGTCATCGATCCCGCGACCATGCAGCTCAAGTGGCAGACGGCGGACCTGGCCCTCGGCACCTCGCTGGCCGTCGGCAACGTGGACACGGATCCTGACGTCGAGATCATCGCCAACAATGGTTACGTGTTCGACGGCAAGACCCAGCAGAACAAGTGGGCCTACGGGCCCGGCTTCGGCAGCGCGGTCGACATCGGCGACGTCAGTGGCGACGGTGTGGCAAAGATCGTCGGGCTGATCCCCGGCGGACCGGCGCGCGTGTTCGATGCCGTGGCGAAGTCGCCGGTGTGGGAAATTCCCGGCGGAATAGTGGGTTTTTCGGCGCTGAAAGTGGCCGACCTCGATGGCGCCAAGCCGGCCGAGATCATCGTCGGTGATCAGCAGTGGGGCAATGTCACCGCTTACCGATACGACGCGACTTCGAAGACCGCGAACATCATTGCGCAGCTCAACTCGCAAGGAGACGGCGTCAGCGCCATTGGTGTCGGCGATGTAAACGCGGACGGCAAGGCCGAGCTGGTGTGGGGCTCTGATTACTACAGCAGTGGCCGCGACTTCCTGGTAGTGGCCTCCTGGACGCCCGCTGCGTCGGTGCTGTGGAGCGGACCCACGCCGGCGCAGCTCGACGGGGCCTTCTATGGCGCAAAGCTGGCGCACGTGTCGGCCACCTCCACGCAGCTGATGTTCATGACGCCCTCGACCGACAGCGGGTACGCGGGGACTCGGGTCATCGCTCTCGACCCGGCGAGCGGCGCGGTGGGCGTATCGGGGGAAGTCGACTCGAACTGGTCGCACGATTTCGCATTCGACGTCGGCAACGTCACCGGCGGCACGCTCGACTCGATGCTGATCGGGACGGCGACTCTCTACACCGATTACTTCACGGCCTACGACTATGCGAGCAGCACCAAGACGTGGTCGTCAAATACCACGACCGGTGGCGGAGTCGCGCTCGCCCACGCGGATCTGAACAATGACGGGATCGCCGACGTCGTTGGCATCACATCAGGCGGCTATATCTACGCCTTCGACGTCGCACACCAGAAGCTGCTCTGGAGCAGCACGGGTATCGGCGGCGGCGCAGACGTGGCGGTTGCAGACCTGGATGGAGACGGGGTGCCCGAGATCATCGCGCTGGCAAATTCGCAGCTGATCATATACGCCGGCAGCGGCAGCTCCTATATGCAGAAGGCGCTGTATCCCATTTCGGGCACAGGGCTCCTGGTGGCCGATACTGTCGGTGACGGAGTGCCGGAGATCTACGTGCTGTCGGGCACCACGGTTTCGCGGTTCGACAACAAGCTGACGCCGCTGAATGCCTTCCAGGTCCCGGCTGCGACTTCGTTGTACCTTGAGCAGTCCGCCTTTGGGCGCAAGAACCTGCTGCTGGCCACCGGCAACGACCTGAACGGACAACCCTCGAGCCTGATCGCCGTGGATCCTGCGACGGGTCAGCAAATCTGGGCTGCACCGCCTTTGGTAGGAACCGTGCCGATTCACAGCCTGGGGTTCTACGATCTGATGGGTACCGGGACGCTGCAGATCGCGTTCGGGACGACCATCGGGATGTATGTGACGCAGTAGCCCTCGCAACAGCGAGCGGGTGTAGGCAGGGACTTTTGTTTTGGCGGAGAGAGAGGGATTCGAACCCTCGAAGGGCGTTAACCCTTACACCCTTAGCAGGGGTGCGCCTTCGACCACTCGGCCACCTCTCCGCGCCTTGGGAACGCTTGTAGCTCAGCTTGCTTGGCCGGCATTGAGCCCGGCTGGCCCGCGTGCGGGCGGCCATGATACTGAAGGGGCCGGCGCGCGGCAAAGCGCTGCAGCGATCGCCTGCTCAGGCGCTGAGCCGCGCGCGCACGAACTCCTGCACCGACTCGAGCGCTGCATCGAGCGCCTCGGGCTTGCTGCCGCCGGCCTGCGCAAAATCCGCCCGACCTCCGCCGCGTCCGCCCACCTGCGCCGCCACCGCACCGGCCAGCTCCCCGGCCTTGATGCGCGAGGTCTGATCCGCGGTCACTCCCGCGACCAGCACCACCTTGCCCGGGCTCTCCACGCTGGCCAGCACCACGACCGCCGACTTGAGGCGATCTTTCAGCTGATCCACGGCGGCACGCAGCGCGCCGGCGTCGGCGCCGTCCACCTTGGTGGCAACGACCTTGACGCCGTGCACGTCGACGGCGCCTGCGGCGAGGTCCACTCCCTGACCGGACGCGAGCCGGTCCTTGAGCGTGCGATTCTCACGCTCCATCTGTCGCGCCCGCTCGAGTTGCTCCCGCACCTTGTCCTTCAGCTCCTCGCGCGTACCGCGCACGAGGGCGGCGAGGTCCTTCAGCAAGGCGTCGTTCTGTTCGACGTAGTCGAGCGCCGCCTCGCCCGTGAGCGCCTCGATGCGGCGCACGCCTGAGGCGACACCGCTCTCGGCCACGATCTTGAAAAGCCCGATGTCCCCGGCGCGCTGCACGTGAGTGCCACCGCACAGCTCCATCGAGAACTCACCCATGCGCAGCACCCGCACGTCCTTGTCATACTTCTCGCCAAACAGGGCGATGGCGCCGCCGGCCACCGCGCCCTCATAGTCCATGACGCGCGTTTCCGCGGGAATGTTGGCGCGGATCTGCGCGTTCACGAGCCGTTCGATCTCGCGCAGCTCCGCGGCCGTGACCGGCTGGAAATGCGCGAAATCGAAGCGCAGCCGGTCGGGCGCCACCAGCGATCCCTTCTGCTGTACGTGGCTGCCCAGTACCTTGCGGAGCGCTGCGTGCAGCAGATGCGTGGCGCTGTGATTGAGCGCAGTCGCCTGGCGCCGGGGGCCGTCCACTTGCGCCTCGAGCGTGTCGCCGACACGAATGCTGCCCTGCACGACGTGACCCGTGTGCGAATGCGCGGCGCCGCGCTTGTGCGTGTCTTCCACCACGAAGCGCACACCGGGACCGGTGAGCTCGCCCGCATCCCCCACCTGACCGCCCGCCTCGGCGTAGAACGGCGTGCGGTCGAGCACCACCTCACCCCGCTCACCCGCGCCGAGCGTGTCGACCTGCGCGCCCTGCTTCAGCAGCGCGACCACGCGGCCGGAGCCGGTCAGCCTCTCGTAGCCCTGGAACAGCGTGCGCGCGTCGACCGAGACGTCGCCGCGCAGATCCACACCGAACTTGCTCGCTTCCTGCGAACGGCGCCGCTGCTCCTCCATCGCCGCTTCAAAGCGCGTCTGGTCGATCTCGAGGCCGCGCTCGCGCGCCACGTCGGCCGTCAGATCGACCGGAAAGCCAAAGGTGTCGTACAGCTTGAACACGGTGTCGCCGTCGATCACCTTTGCGCCCTGCAGGTTGCGAATGGCGCCTTCGAGCAACACCATGCCGTTGGCGAGCGTCTCCGCGAAGCGCTCCTCTTCCTGTTGCAGCACGCGCTGCGCGTGGGCACGGCCGCGCGTGAGCTCCGGGTATGCGTCGCCCATCTCCGCTTCCAGCACCTCCACCAGCTTGTAGAAAAAAGGCTCCTGGATGCCGAGCTTGTAACCGTGGCGCAGCGCGCGGCGGATGATCCGGCGCAGAACGTAACCGCGGCCCTCGTTGGAAGGCAACACGCCGTCGACCACCAGGAACGTTGAGGCGCGGATGTGATCTGCGATCACGCGCAGCGAGCTGGAAGTCAGGACCGAAGTTCCGGCGAGCTCGCCCGCGGCGCGGATCAGGTTCTTGAACAGGTCGATGTCGTAGTTGGAATGTACGCCCTGCATGACCGCCGAGATGCGCTCCAGCCCCATGCCGGTGTCCACCGACGGCCGCGGCAGCGGCTTGAGCTTGCCGTCCGCCGCGCGCTCGAACTGCGTGAAGACCAGGTTCCAGATCTCTACATACCGGTCCCCCTCCTCCTCGGCAGAGCCCGGCGGACCGCCCGCGATGCCCGGCCCATGGTCGTAGAAGATCTCGCTGCACGGACCGCACGGGCCCGTGTCGCCCATCGCCCAGAAGTTGGACGCTTCCCCCAGGCGCGCGAAGCGCTGCGGACTGACGCCGATGTCGTTCAGCCAGATGTCGGCGGCTTCGTCATCGTCGCGGTACACGGTGCACCACAGCCGCTCCGGGTCCAGGCCGAGGGTGTAGATGAGGAAATCCCAGGCGAAATGAATCGCCTCGCTCTTGAAATAGTCCCCAAAGGAGAAGTTGCCCAGCATCTCGAAGAATGTGTGGTGCCGGGCCGTGTAACCCACGTTCTCCAGGTCGTTGTGCTTGCCGCCGGCGCGCACGCAGCGCTGGCTCGAGGCGGCGCGCAGGTACTCACGCTGCTCCCTGCCGAGGAACACATCCTTGAACTGCACCATGCCGGAGTTGGTAAAAAGCAGTGTCGGGTCGTTGCCGGGCACGAGCGAACTCGAGGGCACGATCATGTGGTTGTGCGCGCGGAAGAACTCCAGAAACGCGCTGCGCACCTCCGCGGCGCTCATGTAAGACGGCTTGCTCAAGTCGTTTCAGTCCAGATCCGGATCGGCGCCTGTCGCCGCGCGGATATGATCCGACGAAAAGCCCCGATACTGCAAAAAACGTGCTTGCCGGGCCTTGTCCGCCCAGCTCGCGGGCGGCTTGCCGCCGAACGCGCACACGGCGCGCGAGCGCGGGCCAATCCGGTCCACTCGCGAGCGCCGCATCGACCAGTCCCTCGGGCAGGCCGAGCCTGCGCAGGTCCGCGGCGATGCGGATCGGGCCCTGGCCGCGCCCGGCGTGCCAGTTGACATAGTTCTCCGCGAAGCGCCGGTCGTCGAGGACACCGCGTGCAGCGAGCTCGGCGATCACCTGCCCCGCGGCGCCGTCCTCAAACCCCTGCGAACACAGCTTCGCGCGCAGCTCGGCGCTGGCGAAGTCCCGCCGGGCCAGCAGAGTGACCGCGGCCGCCCGCACGGCCGCAGGATCTGCGCGCCGGTCCGAATTTGCCGGGTGCTGTTCCGAATTTGACCGTTTGGGTGATCTGCGCAGGGCCATCGTTTGCAGTATAGTGAGACATCGGCCGCTCGCCCTCGTGGAGCCGCCACCCTCATTCACCTAGCAATTAAGGAACGATCATGCGTTTCGTTGTTGGAGCGCTGGCGTGCATGGCCGTCGGCGGAATCTCTCTTGCTCTCGCTGATCCGTCAACCACGGCGTCAGCCCCGAGCGCGCCCT
>WNFQ01013058.1_pt1 | contig 11366 bp, 6 predicted proteins | sample 5400171 | NCBI WGS metagenome assembly WNFQ01 (sample SAMN13153356, study PRJNA577476) | soil metagenome | isolation source: 20 cm soil under Madrone tree | place: USA:California | collected 2016-06-14 | reverse complement strand
TCGTCGAACTGCTTGCGCTTGTCATCGTCGAACTGCTTGCGCTTGTCATCGTCGAACTGCTTGCGCTTGTCATCGTCGAACTGCTTGCGCTTGTCATCGTCGAACTGCTTGCGCTTGTCATCGTTGAACTGCTTGCGCTTGTCATCGTCGAACTGCTTGCGCTTGTCATCGTCGAATTGCTTGCGCTTGTCATCGTCGTACGGCTTGCGCTTGTCGTCGTCGAACTGCTTGCGCTTGTCATCGTCGAACTGTTTGCGCTTGTCGTCGTCGAACTGCTTGCGCTTGTCGTCGTCGTACGGCTTGCGCTTGTCATCGTCGGACTGCTTGCGCTTGTCATCGTCGTATGGCTTGCGCCTGTCGTCGTCGAACTGCTTGCGCTTGTCATCGTCGTATGGCTTGCGCTTGTCATCGTCATATGGCTTGCGCTTGTCGTCGTCGTACGGCTTGCGCATGTCGTCGTCATAAGACTTGTCCTTATCATCGTTGTACTTCCCCACAGAATATCTTTGCTTGGGACGATACTTCTCCATGGGGCGCTTCTCCTCAGGGTACTTCTTCTCCTCGGGGCGCTTCTCCTCAGGATACTTCTTCTCCTCGGGACGCTTCTCCTCAGGGTACTTCTTCTCCTCGCGATACTTCTCCTCAGGGTACTTCTTCTCCTCGGGACGCTTCTCCTCAGGGTACTTCTTCTCCTCGCGATACTTCTCTTCTTCTCCTCGCGATACTTCTTCTCCTCAGGGTACTTCTCCTCGGGACGCTTCTCCTCAGGGTACTTCTTCTCCTCGCGATACTTCTCCTCAGGGTACTTCTTCTCCTCTGGACGCTTCTCCTCAGGGTACTTCTTCTCTTCGCGATACTTCTTCTCCTCGGGACGCTTCTCCTCAGGGTACTTCTTCTCCTCGCGATACTTCTTCTCCTCAGGGTACTTCTCCTCGGGACGCTTCTCCTCAGAGTACTTCTTCTCCTCAGGGTACTTCTTCGCCTCGGGGTACTTCTCCATGGGGCGCTTCTCCTCAGGGTACTTCTTCTCCTCAGCGTAGGACTTCGGATAAGGCTTCTGTTCGGGGTACTTCGACGAGGTAGTGGAAGAATAAGAGCCAGGGTATGACGGCGACTTCGAACCATCGTCGTAGCCACGGGGCAGTCCCATCGGCGTCGCTGCCGCGGAGAGGGCCAGACCAGCAACGACGTAGACGAGCAGAGTAGAGAAACGAGAAAGCATGATGGAAAGCAGGAATAGAAATGGGGGAAAAGAAAGGCGAGGGACCGTTGGCTAACCGCTGGACACTGCAGAACTCGGGCTCTTGGTCACCAGGTTTTATACGTTGTCCAGTTCACATTCCTATCCCCAAATTTGGACCATGAGACAAGACACTTTGACTGGATGATCACTGCACACCGGCGTTAGTATGGTTCTTTGCTCGGAAATTGACAAAGGCGCACATCGTAGAGAGGTTTCCGTTCTCCAGTCATACCTGAAAGAGGAAAGCGATTGCCAAGTCAAGCAATGACGTCTTTCGGGAGTTTAGCATGGCGAGAGAAGCACAAGGCCAAGGCAACCTTACCTCTGAAAAAATCACATGCGTATGCTTATCCCAGACCGCCCGCAGTTTTAGAGTTTCAGATCTCGAGCTCTCTGTGCTTCTCATAATGCATATGTCAAGATCGAAGGCTCCGGGTTTCGATTCTACGAGTCTATCCGAGTAGCAAAAAGGGATTGGGGACGGAATATTCGAAACATGCGAAGCACCACATACCTATTTCCTGATCGACATGTCTTCTAGCGTCGTGATGACGTCGACGATGCGATTAAGTTACAGTGGTCTTTGCGACTTGCAGTCCGGAGCCGGAAAGTGCCGAACCGCCGGTTTGTTTTTGACCCATCCCATCAAAGACCAGTCTCCAGGCGTTTGGGCCGATATCCATCCAGGTACCGATCTGGATATTCTGGGTGGTATGAAATGTGGAATACGAGAAGTCGACAAAAATGTAATTCCAAGAGTCAAATTTGGGTTCGTTCAAGTTCTGACGTGCTGATCGCCGACTCAGAAGACGGTGGGGCCTCTCAGTAGCGTCGTCGATGTTATTACATGAGAACCGATGACACGCCCAGAGAAAAGAAGGACGTCCAAAGATCGAGGTGATCACAGAAACCAACCGGTTATTTTCTCTTTGGGCGTCGTTCGGCTGTCATACAGTATGAGAAAGCTAGCGCGGGGACGTACTAGACTTGATGTCCGACGCGACTCATTATGAGAGGTATTAACAGGAGAGACTAACTCGATTATGTACAAGGTTTGGGGCAGAAGGAGAAAAAGTGGAGAAAGTGGGCTCCTGGCGTGCGTGGCCTCGCTCGCCTGTTAGATCGGCGGCCCGGGTAAAACGACAGACGCGACGCAGGGTCAAGCAGGGGCGCAGCCAGCAGCTGAAAAGACTGGCGCGTTTTCAATTCTTCGAAGGCTCGTTGTTGGGGTTCGTTCCAGTTCCAGACGACTGCCTTTTTGGTGAGATCCAGAAGTGGGCGAGCGATTTTTGAATATCCTTGTATGAAGTAGCGGTAGTAGCCGGTAAATCCCAAGAATTTTCAAATATCTGTGGGGTTTTTCGGTTTAGGCCAGTCGGCTACTCCCTTGAGTTTCTTCGGATCTATCTGAAGTTTCCCGTTACCGACAATAACACCCAGATAGTCGATTTCTTTTTGTTCGAAGTCGCACTTTTCGGGTTTTAGGTACAGATCGTTTTGTTCGAGTTTGTGGAGCATGTGGTGGACGTATTTGCGATGACGGTTGAGGCCGTTGAGGTGCTGATGCCATCGCAGCCAATGATCACGTTCTATCATGAGCTACTCTCACGCGCACACAAAACGGTCGCTTCTGAGGCATGAAAGTGCAGGTGTGTATGGCAGTAAGAGGTGCTACAGCCGCACTGTGTGGCGACAGTCTAGGCGGGAAATGACGAAGCATGAAGCACCTGCACCGGCGCCCGAGTTAGCTTGAAAGACACCGCTCAATGTTGGCGTCGTCCCTCCTTCGGCGGCAGTGAGCACCCCGTATGAGACTCGGGGCCCTTGCTACGAGGCTTGCTCGTGCGAGGCATGGGTTGTGTTTCTCTTTCGGGATTCGACATGCGTGTGAGACACCAATGACCACCGGCACTGGCAGTGAAGGAATGTTGCAAGACATATGACGAGTAATATGGGAATCAGCTCAGAGATATGGTGGGAAGTTGGTTATCGCACTGGCAAGCTGCGAACCTCATGCTGGGAAGTTTCCCGGGCGTCTCCCTTGATGGGCTCAAGATGAACTATGTTTATAGTGTAGTATGACAAAATCAAGCGTCCTACAGAAGTATGTACGCGTGTAAAGAATGGGGGTGTCTAGAAAAAATTAACATTCGAGCAGCCGACGACGACGAGGCCACTCTAATGACGTAGAAGCGTGAGCAAGAGAGAATTGAATAAGGGATAGAGCGCTCACCATGTGATTGTCTTGGCAACAGACTTGCTGATTGTTGCACGCCGCATTGATGCCGCCCCACATGGGAGAACAATCAAAGCCCCAAAGGTCATTCCCTTGCTTTATAATGTTGACGATGCTGCTCAGTCCCAAGATGCTGGAGCTGAGAGACTCGAGCTTGGAAGTCTCGGACGCCTAAGGCAGTATATCAGTAGTGAACTAACGGAAATAACGAATGGATATACTTTACCTTGTTGACCTGATTGCAGCAATGCTGCTTCCCGACGCTGCACTGACCTTGACGCTCGCTCCTGTTATCGTCGTAAGGCTTGCGCTCGTCGTCGTCGTCGGGCCTGCGCTTGTCGTCGTTGTAAGACTTGTCCTTGTCGTCGTCGTAAGACTTGTCCTTGTCACCGCCATAAGGCTTGACCTTGTCGTTCCTCATAGGGTCAGGACGCGACAACGACTTGGTTCCGCCGCCGAGAGTATCACCGAGCGGATTCATCGGGGTCGCTGCTGCGGAGATGACCAGACCGACGATAACGTAGGTGAAGAGAGAAGAGAAACGCGAAAGCATGATAGAAAGCAGGAGTAGCAATGTAGAAAGACGAGGGACCGTTGGAGAACCGCTGGGCACTGGAGGACTGGGGCCCTTGACCGTGGGGTTTTTATACACTCTAGCTTGCATTCCTATCGTCAAATTGGGGAAATACGTTCAAACTGGACGGCCGCAGGGAGACCAGTGCATCGTAGATCTCCGGCTTCCAGTCTCGCCCCAAGGCGTATAGAAATTGACCGGTTCAGGCTAAGAGAACAGATCCACCATCTCGTTCGGGAGATGATCAACAATCGGCTATTTCCGACACCAGAAGCACTCTTGGTCTGAAACCTAATTCGGTGCGGGAACCCGCCGGTATAGTTGTTGTTAGACGGCGTGCAGTGACTGATGAGTACGATGAATGTCCAACGCACAGGATTGTCAACTTGTCGTAATTCCGTCGTTCGTGCTGATGTGAGGAGCTCTCTGCTGATTGCAGTATCTTTCGGCAGGCGGCGCTTATTTATCCATCTTTTCTCGCCTGCCTCTACAGTAGCCCTAGTCGGCCTCATCGGCCTCGTGTCGTATTTCCTACCTGCCCACCACCCCCCTCTTGCGACCGAGTACGCGCATCACAACAGGGCGCAGCCTCGTCGTCGTGCAGCTGTACCAAGGGGCGCATTTCGCCCACTGCTCATTTTCCTTTTCACAGGCCCTTTCCCAGTCGCCACACCCAAAGACCGGCAGCAAGTACGGTAACACGCTCTCCGCCAGAGGAGCGGCGAGGTGGCATTGAACGGTATCCTTAGTCCCTTACTAGTTCGTGCGGTGGACTCGGAGCGCTGCCCACGTCTTCATCCAGCACCACCATCGACTTGTCGTTGTCGTGCTGAGGAGATACTGTAAATATTGTTCTACAACGATTAATACACCCTTCACATTGCACACCGCTAGCACGATTGAGTCCGCCGCGTCGCAGTGAGCACGGCGGCTCGCTCTGGATTTCCCAGCCGCCGGGCGGTCCCCGCACACGCTGTTCATCCCCTTCCCATAGGCCCATTCTCAGCTGAACTTTTCCGCCCATTCACTTTCTCCTGCGTTTTTTCCTCCAGAGCCCTGTACGTACGAGAAATACACAATAACACCACCAGCCCAGCAATGGCAGGAAATTCGCATTGAAAAATCACAGGAACTGCTCGCTGCCGAACTGAGGTATAAACAAAAATATTTTCTCCGTCGTATGGTAGTCATAGACGACGGGAAAATAGGGAAAGTAACATGCGAGCAGATACAATAAACGCGAGAAAGATATAGTCGAGCGGGAGCGTAGAGGGCAAGCGAGGATGCAGTGGTGCACTACGACAATGCGTGCATGAGCATGAGCATAGCGCTGAGAAATTTCGCCGGAAGAATCCCACTAACGTTGTCTCTATTCCCAATTCAGTCCTACCTCTAGTCGCAGACTCACGCGCTTTTCTACTCAGCATTTTAGCGAAATGGTGGACTAGCGGGACGAAGGATGGAGTTCGTGCGTGTTGCCTCTGAAAGCGGATCAAATTACGATTAACAGCTCGCTGGCATAGTGGGTATAGTAGAAACAAGCTCGCCAAGGGCGGATGTGTATGTACAAAAGAGTGACAGTATAAAGAATGAAATTTCCCGGTTGTGGTGCATACTCTGCATTATCGCGCCATACCACCATAAAGCGTAGAGGTCAAAAGCGAACACCAGACCCCTAGGTAGTTACACTAGCGACATATTGAGTCAAAAATGACAGGCATAAGTTAGAAGAGACTCACGGTAAGGCTTGTAGGACTTGTCCTCCTGCTTGTAAGAGTCCTTCTTCTCCTCAGGCTTGTACGACTTGTCCTCAGGCTTGTAGGAGTCCTTCTCCTCACGCTTGTAAGACTTGTTGTCCGGCTTGTAAGAGTCCTTCTTCTCCTCCGGTTTGTAGGAGTCCTTCTTCTCCTCAGGCTTGTACGACTTGTCGTCCTGCTTGTAAGAATCCTTCTTCTCCTCCGGTTTGTAAGAGTCCTTCTTCTCCTCAGGCTTGTACGACTTGTCGTCCTGCTTGTAAGAGTCCTTCTTCTCTTCCGGCTTGTAAGAGTCCTTCTTCTCCTCAGGTTTGTACGACTTGTCGTCCTGCTTGTAAGAGTCCTTCTTCTCCTCAGGCTTGTACGACTTGTCGTCCTGTTTGTAAGAGTCCTTCTTCTCCTCAGGCTTGTACGACTTGTCGTCCTGCTTGTAGGAGTCCTTCTTCTCCTCCGGCTTGTAAGAGTCCTTCTTCTCCTCAGGCTTGTACGACTTGTCGTCCTGCTTGTAGGAGTCCTTCTTCTCTTCCGGCTTGTAAGAGTCCTTCTTCTCCTCAGGTTTGTACGACTTGTCGTCCTGCTTGTAAGAGTCCTTCTTCTCTTCAGGCTTGTACGACTTGTCGTCCTGTTTGTAAGAGTCCTTCTTCTCCTCCGGCTTGTAGAAGTCCTTCTCCTCAGGCTTGTACGACTTGTCGTCCTGCTTATAAGAGTCCTTCTTCTCCTCCGGCTTGTAGAAGTCCTTCTTCTCCTCAGGCTTGTACGACTTGTCGTCCTGCTTGTAAGAGTCCTTCTTCTCCTCCGGCTTGTAGAAGTCCTTCTTCTCCTCAGGCTTGTAGGACTTGTCGTCCTGCTTGTAAGAGTCCTTCTTCTCCTCAGGCTTGTAGGACTTGTCGTCCTGCTTGTAAGAGTCCTTCTTCTCCTCAGGCTTGTACGACTTGTCGTCCTGCTTGTAGGAGTCCTTCTTCTCTTCAGGCTTGTACGACTTGTCGTCCTGCTTGTAAGAGTCCTTCTTCTCCTCAGGCTTGTAAGAGGGCTTCTCCATGTAAACCTTCGGCATGTGCTTCTCAGCGTAGGGCCTCGGGGACGGCGGTGGGGGGTAAGGCCTTTCCTCGGGTCTGTACTTCACGTCCGAGTACTGCTTAGGCGGCATGGCACGGTAGGGTTTGTTGTACTCCATCGACTTGGACTCCTCGGGGCAGTAAGAAGGCGAGCCCATAGGAGTCGCGGCGACGCGGATGGCCAGAAGGACAGCGACGGAGGCAGGGAGAGCAGAGATGCGCCAAAACATTGCGGGATAGTTGGAGTAGTAATGAAAATGAACAGAGATGGGAGCTGGAGTGGCTACGGAACAATTGGGGCCCTCGACGCGCCCTCTTTATTCAGTTTCGACATTCGCATTCCTACACCCGGTTTTGGAAGCTGCGGGAGAGAGGCCACTTGATAGCAGCCGACAAGGCACGATTGCGAGCTCAAGGCGATCGGGAATACGAGCACAGTTGCGTCAGTCAGGCCTGCCTAGCACCAGGAAGCAGACTAGTCGCCCAGAAAAGTAGCCGAGAGGCAAAGGTTGAGAATCGATTGACGTCATCAACAGAACCCAAGTCGGCGCCGTGCTTTGCCTCAGGGTGCACAGCTACACTAGTACTGTTTTTACTTCACATGAGCACCAGAGTCAGAGTCAACATCATCGCGAACTATGGACGGCTCGATCCATATCGGAAACAGCCGAGCCAAGTTCCTAGACGCGGGCTGGCGTAAACTTGTACGTGTCATTACGACTGCCAGCTTGCCAGAATAGTCGCCTTTGCCAGTGCGCAGTCATCCGATATCCGCGCACGGACCAGACTATGTGTGAACTCCGGGGAACATGAAAGAGTCCGCGCCATCCGCATGGTCTGTTTAAAGTGGCTTCTGGGTTCCGTTCCCTCCTATACCTCATAAGTCATATGGAAGAAGAACATGATGGAACCAGCGAGACACGTAGGCTCCTCCGCGGGTCTTTATGTTCCCTAACGGGGAAGGTCAAGGGCGTTGGTGTCATAATGACGTGGGTTGTATGACACGATGTTCACATCAACTCTGCTCTGGGTGTTTCGGCCTTGTTAATCACAGTATATCAAGATCCCGGCGATATCGAGCCATGACTAGCATGGGCACTCTAGCGAACAGAGAGTCCAAACCAGAACGACGAAGCAAGTGCTTCCTTGATACGACACGGCATGTCACTTGAGTTCTGAGCGGTCCCTCGTCCGAATCCGGAGATACCCGATCTCTCCTTCCCTGGTCTTCTGTGCCACCAAAGTACTGTACCTTTTTTTTCAAAGGCGTGCGCTCCTCTTTACCCCATTCGCTTGACGAGTCGTTGCATGTCAATATCCTGACTGTGGGTAATGGACAGTGTCACCCCCAGTTGGAGCGCGATGGAGCCAAGGCTGGGGTGCTACGCGGCGTGACAGACACACTTTGGGCGTGTTGCAACTCGCGAAAGATAGAGCACCGTCGGGCCTCCTTCGGTAGTTGCCTACTCTAGTGTTCTTCCGCCGCCACAAATACACTCTTCCCATCCCGACCTACGGTACTATAAATGAGGCGCACCCTGTCTCTTTCGCTTTTCTTCGCGCACGAGTAATTATAGTTCCGTAGGCTGCTATTGCAGGGGTGTATTACTTGTCTCCCCTCGGTGCGCGCGGACGATGCGTCCACGTTCAATTAAAGTCGATCAATCACACGTTTCCGGGTAGTCGGTCTTGGGCCACACTACTGTACCCTATCACGACCGGCCCACAAAGTAAGGGCGGTTGCGCGTACACTGTAAACTTCTCGTTTCACTGTACCGACCAGAAGAGAAGGTTGATTTTAGTCTGTCTGTTGGACGGAGAAGAAAATACGTATTGTAATATAATACGGTACGGTACGATATGGATACGGGACTACGAGCGGGCGGGGTCTCCTTACTGGGAGCAATGAGTGAATCGAGAGGCGAGGCGAAGCGAAGGAAAGATAATAAAAAAAGAAAAAGAGGAGCGCATATGTGGTGACGCAACGCATAGGAATAACAGAACACAATCCGACACAAATTTTTCAAAAAGAAAAAGGGTAAAAAAACAGTCGACGACGGGGAAGGGGAAGGGGAATAACGATATTCGATAGTGGATGGAGAACGAACAAAACACTGCCCCTCCCTCTCTCTCCTAACTCCAACAAACGAAGAGAATAAGGCAGAGCAGGCGGGTGCCGCACTCCACATTACGCCGTCCACTGGTCCACTCCGAGGCAGTTGTATGCGTCATGTGTGTGATATGTATATGCATTTTCAGTCCGGGCGAGACAGACAGACGGGTATCTTCGGAAAAACCGAGTGTGTACACAGACTACGCGCCACGGATGCCTTAGGCGTCCGAGGGCGGATCAACCAGTTCGGAGATGACCTGACCAGCGTGGTCCATCTCGCTGATGCCAGCACCGGCGCCGTCCATTGGGACCTGGAAGAGTTCCTGGTCGTCCGATGGTACGGGCCCGGTGGAGATGTGGCCATTACCCGATGCCGAGCGTCGCATAGCGCCGCCGCCTTGTGGACCCGATCTCGGAGGGTTTGCACAACGGTCTTTTCCATGAGCGATCCTGAGGTTGGCGTAATCGGGCTTATTCTTGACACCCTCGATGGCCTTGATGGCATTGCTGACGTTGGTAAAGTTGACAAACGCGCAGTTCTTTTCTTTGAGGAAATTGACGAGCTCGATATCGCCGTACTCGCCAAAATCGCGTTTTAACCTGTCCTCAGAGAACGTCTCAAAGTCTTCAATGTTGCCAATATACACGTTACGCGTCGCGCCCGCGTGCACGGCCAAGGCGAGAGCAGGTTGAAGTGGACCAGCATTTTTGCCCCAACCAAGCTTGATTCGCCGATTATTCAGCGTCAACCCTTGGTATGATGCCGCATGGAAGAAAGTGAGCGCCGCTGCCGGGTCTATGAACGTCACGAACTGGCACATATGCATTTGAATTAACTGCTAGCCACACGAGCGATTATAAAGGAACGCACGGCTATATGCTTGTCCTGCATGTATCGTATGCTCTGCAACACACCACCGCGAATTGCATTGCACAAGTCCTCCGTTGTCGTCTCCGGATGAATGTTGCCGAGGTACACGGTCCTGTTCGCAGTCCCGGGGACACCGAACCCCTCCGTTGCAAAAGGCGAGTAAGGGCCAAAGGCCCCGAAAGCGCCAACGCCGGTGTTGATGGGGCTAAGAGACGCCGCAGCAGACTGTGCGACAAGGGATTGAGCCGCGACGGCTTGCGCTGCTTGTGCGGCAGCTTGCTGCGACTTGGGGATATATGCGCAACGGTCTTTTCCATAGTTGACCCGCTTTCCGGCCCATGCAGGTTCGGTGGGGAGCGTGTTCACAACCTTGACGAAAGAAAGACAATGCATGTGAGAGAGGACAAGTATAAACGGAAGAACCGAACCTTTGTGGCGACAGAGATGCTCAAAAAGTGAACAAACCCGATATTCTTGTCACGGACGATTTTAACCTGGTCGATGAGCCCAAAGCGACTGAGGTCATCACGGAGCTGCTCCTCGGTGGTACCATCGTCTAGCCCACCGAGATAGACATTACGGCTGGCGTTGCTCTGGCTGATGGCCAGCGCGACCTGGCTCGGCACGGGTGACGGCTTGCCCCATCCGATTTTAAGCTCCTGGCCATGGAGGGAGAGCTTTTTGATGGTCGCGTCGGCATGGAATGCCGCAGCAGTGGCGGGATCGAGGAAAGAGAGGAAAACGCACGACTTTTCGGGGAGGACACGGATTGACTCCAGTGGACCAAAGTGGACGAGGTTAAGCAGCTCGTCGACAGACGCAGTGGCAGGAAGGTTGCCAACGTAGACGGTACGTCCGGTCGCGTTGTTAGAGGCAGTAAGGGCTGCGGAAAGGGCTGCACCTGAATAGTTGGTGCCGGGTGATGCGAGACCAAGTGAGGGGGTGCGCGGGGGGTTGAAGCCCTGTAATAGTGTTTATTGTTACCATCCCTCAAGGATTAGACGAACAATAGATAGGCTCATACCCCGCCAAAGCTAGCAACCTGGTTGCCATACGGGAATCCACCGAGCATGCCGACGCTAGGGAGACCCATTCCGAGCACACCATAACTGCCAAAGCCATAGCCAGCACTGCCGTTCAGCTGCTGCTGTTGCTGTTGTTGCTGCTGTTGGACCTGCTGCTGCTGAGCCTGATGTTGCTGCTGAGCAAACGCATTTGCAGTGCTGGGGCTTATCTGTCCCGACATGGTCGCGGTAGGCGTATTGATGGAGGTGGAATAAAGAGCGCCTGTAAAGGCAGAAGGGGGAGAACTATTCGGGAAACCTTGGGGTATGCTTGCCTGCGAACCATAGCCGTAATTTGCAAAGGCATCACGGGAAGTAGGCGTGACGAGACCGTTAGCGGTGGTTGCACCAAACGAGTTAGGCGACCAGCGGGCCTTTTTGGCGTCGGGACCACCGACAGCATCCATGGGGCGCTGGGAACGGAACAAAGGTGAGTATGCAAAAAAAAAAAAAAAG
>WNFQ01009397.1_pt1 | contig 11366 bp, 8 predicted proteins | sample 5400171 | NCBI WGS metagenome assembly WNFQ01 (sample SAMN13153356, study PRJNA577476) | soil metagenome | isolation source: 20 cm soil under Madrone tree | place: USA:California | collected 2016-06-14 | reverse complement strand
GTAGACTTTATTTGTTAGCAGGCCAAGTCAGAAGAAAAGACGGGTATCGATATGTGGCAGAAAAAGTGTTCAGTTTGTCGGCAACTGATGGAAATAAACTTCCCACCGAGGCAGTCCCCTGCACCTGCGGTAAGTACGACTGGAAGGGCTAGTGCTTCGCGATGTCTTCCGCCATTTCGTTCAGCAATTCGCCCATCATATGAATGGCTGGGAGCGACGCATCCCGGTTCTTTCCGGGCTTCTCGGATGTTTCCCTGCCCTTTTTCGTCATGGCCGTGTGCCGGTGCTCAGAAATCGGAATGCCTTGCTCGGAGTACGCAGTGGCATACAGAACATTTGGTTGCAGGTTGTGGGGCACTTTTTCCGTCAAGACGGTAGTGACCGTCGTCGTCGCTGTTTGGTCATAGGTGTAGTGCCACGTTGAGCCGTAGCTCGTCGTGAAAGTCCCGACTCCCGAGACGGGCGACATGTCGGCCGAAGCAGATATGTTCTTCAGCGGGTCGATTCCAGAAACGGCCGGCGCGGAGGCGTAAAAGACAACCAGGTAATTTTGTGCTCCGGGCATGGGCGAGTCAGAGAAACACATCCCTGGAAACCTCTTCTGATTCTTTTCGTACCAGTTCGCTGCCCATTCCGGAATAGCCAGAAATAGTTTCTCCTTATCCAGGCTTCCTAAGGACACGTTTTTTGTGCACCCCGCTCGTTGCCCATCATTGAATCCATCTTCCTGAGCGCTATCGTAAGAAACTACTTCTGGCGAGCTATTTATCTCCGGCGATGACGTCTGGGGTTCGACAAACACTCCTATCTTGACGCTTTTCTGTGGCTCACTTGCTGCGACTTCTTCTGCCCCCGGAGCTGCCACCGGACTCGCTTCGGGTATCACTTGTGACGGCGGTGCTCCTGACGATGCAAATACTTCCGTCTTCCCGTCTGACCGAGGTTCGGGAGTTATGACCGGTGTCGTCATAACCGTTGGCGAATTGGTTTCGGCTTTCACAGTAGGCACTGGCGTTTGTGGCGCTGCAAAAACTTCAATCTTCGCTGCGGGCTGAGGCCCGGTGAGTGTCACAGAAGCTGGCGTAATTGCTGCCGGGATTTTTTCCCGCGTCAACTCAGACGCCGGCGCTTGTGCCGCTGTTAAGGCGTTAGCCTTCTGGCCAGGCTGAAGCGGCGTAGTCGTTGGCGTTTCAGGCGCAGGAACCGTCGGTGCTGCCGTGAGTTTCACTTCACTGGGTAGCTTCTTTAGCTCCACGATGTCTTCCCGCGCCGCGGCTGCTTGAGCTTGCGAATTTCTTTGATATGCCCGCGCAATATCTCCCAGGCTGGCATTGTGTTTCATCTCAAACCGTACAGACTGCGGCGTTACATTTGCTCCTGGCTCCGTTTCGGGCTCAGGCTCAGTGCCTGTTCGAGGTGTCGCCACGTCCACTGCCGCGTTTGCTTCTGCTTTTGACTTTGACCGCAACGTCTCGGGCTCGATAATTCCCAGGAGGGCCATGCGGCTCTCCGTCTGGGGGGTTCTTCCGGAAGCTGGCGCAGGCGTCCGTACAACCTCTGGTGGGATTGCATCGGCTTTCACCTTGGATCGCAGCGTCTCGGGCTCGATAATTCCAAGGAGGGCCATGCGTTTCTCAGTTTCTGCGGTTTTTCCGGAAGCTGTTGTGGAAACTGACGAATTTGCTTTGACTTTAGCGGCCTTGCAAACCATTCCATTAACGAGAGCTTCGTCCGATCCTATATTATTACCTGCGGCCTCAAGAGTCCGGCAATCCGAGAATTGCGTATTCTGCGCATAAGTCGGCGAAGGAATCAGCGCCACAAGAACAACTGCAAACGGTATGTATTTCATCGCAATTCTCCTCCTAACAGGATAGCTTTGCTGTGGAGTCCCCGGGGCGGCCAATTGACCGCGCACACAGAAGATTAACTGGCCTCTCGGACAGGGTCCGTCACACCCTCCTGGAGCTGGCGGGTGCTCCGCTCAACCGGTTGGCGAAGGGAATTGCGTGGGGATGGTAGATCAGTTTACGGACTCGCAGAAAGCATGCATTTCGTGATGCTTCCCAGTCTCTATCATGCTAAGTAGACCGTGGAGGGATTTCTGCCCGGCGCCTGAAGCGCAGCAGCGTAAGCCGATCCTTGAAACAAAAGCCAGCCTCGCGCATCACACTTCTGAACATGGCGTAAGGAGAAAATCGTGGCAAACAGGCTGGAGGGAAAGGTAGCGGCAATTACGGGCGGAAGCCAGGGAATCGGGCTGGCCATCGCGAAGCGGTTCGCCGAGGAAGGTGCGGACGTAGCCTTTTGCTACCGCTCGAACAAGGCGGGGGCGGAGGAAGTAGCAGCGGAAATTCAGAAGCTGGGGCGAAAAGCTGTTGGATTCGAATGCGACGTAGGCCGCGTTGCGGATGGGCAGAAATTCATCGCAGATACTGTGGCGCAGTTTGGAAAGATCGACATCCTCGTCAACAACGCAGGACTAGAACGCCGCGCCGATTTCTGGGACGCCACTGAACAAGATTACGACGCGGTCCTGAACGTCAATCTAAAAGGTCTTTTCTTCATCACGCAGGAATTCGTGAAACACCGCATGCGGGCGAAGGCCGGCGGCAAAGTCATCAACATCAGCTCGGTGCATGAAGAGCTTCCCTTCCCGCATTTCACTTCGTATTGCGCAAGCAAGGGCGGCGTCAAAATGCTGACGCGCAACCTCTCGATCGAACTCGCCCCGCTCGGCATCACCATCAACAACATCGCCCCGGGAGCCATCGAAACACCCATCAACACAAAGCTGTTGAACGACGCGGTCAAGCTGAAAGCGTTACTCGGAAACATTCCGCTGAAGCGGCTGGGCAGACCAGAAGATGTAGCGTCAATGGCGGCATTCCTGGCGAGTTCGGAATCCGACTACGCGACTGGAACGACGTTTTTCGTTGATGGCGGGCTGACCTGGAATTATCAGGAGCAGTAGAAAAGAAACAGGCCTTCAAGTGGTCTTTGATATTTTTGCCGGTGCTATCTCGCTCAAGCACGAGTGAGCGTTGCGGCACGCGCCGCTTCCAGAAGTTTTTTCGCGTTTTCGCAAACGTTGCCTTTCCCGAAAACCGCATTACCCGCGACCAGCAGCTCCGCCCCCGCACGCACCACATCACCGACCGTATCGAGTGCCACCCCGCCATCCACTTCGATGCGGAACGAAAGGCCAAGCTCTTCGCGGACTTCGGCGAGGGTCTTAATCTTGTGGAGAGCGCCAGGAATGAATTTTTGTGCCCCGAATCCCGGATTCACGGACATCACCAGAACGTGATGAACCATATCCAGCACTTCTTCCACCATGTGCACCGGCGTGGCGGGATTCAGCACCACACCTGATTTGCATCCGTGTAACTCAATCTGTTGCAGCGTGCGATGAAGGTGAACGCAGGCTTCCTGGTGCACGGAGATCCAGCTGGCGCCGGCTTCCGCAAAAGCAGGAATGAATTCGTCAGGGTGTTCGATCATTAGGTGGCAATCGAGGATGGTGTTGGGAAGAGCTTTCCTCAGCGAGGCCACGACCAACGGCCCAATCGTGATATTCGGCACAAAGTGACCGTCCATCACATCGCAATGGAGCACCGTGCCGCCGCCGTCCAGCGCCGCTTTCGCCTCCTCGCCAAGCCGCGCGAAGTTTGCGGAAAGAATCGAGGGTGCCAGTTCGATGGTCATGGGCAGCGAGCTGCTCCTTCCCTTCCTCGGAGAAAACAGATTATACGCGGAAGTTCTTCGATGCTTGCTGAAAAGTGTGACTCGAAAGAGAATCCGCTCATCACCACGGAATCGTACGGCGTTTCTGGCTGCTCGCGCGTGCGAGCTCAAGTAGCCGCATCACATCCAGCGCCCACTCCGGCGTGACCGCCAGCGCCGCTCGCCCCAGAATCACATCGCGTACATTCGAATAATAATCCCGGTAGTCGCAGATGACCGGGGGAATGCGCCGCCGTTCGAACGAATCTCCTGAGGGAACGGTAAGTACGCCCCAATTTTCTTCCGGCTCGGCACCCCATGCCGTGTCCGCGGGAATAAATCCGCGCCGCAGGTTGGCCTCTTGGGGATCGAAGGTTTGTTTCACGAAACTGGCTTGCGTGCCGAAAAGGACGAACCGGGGGCGCGGCGCGGCAGCAAGAATGCTGGAACGCAGAACCGCGCGTATGCCGTCCGAATAGTGAAGCGTAATATCAAAGGCATCATCGGCGGCCGCGTTTTCACGTTCCGTTCGAACGTCGGAGGTTACGGCTTCCGGCAGGCCAAAAAGAACCAACGCATGATCGATCAGATGTGGTGCGATGTCGAATAGGATTCCGCTGCCGGGGCGCGCGGCCTCACGCCAGGCGCCGGGCTTGAGTTGCGGCCGGAAGCGGTCGTAGCTCGTTTCGAACCGGACGATGCGTCCAAGCGTGCCGGCCTCCGCGAGCTGCCGTGCGGCCTGAAAATCGCCGTCGTAGCGACGGTTCTGATAGACGGTGAGCAGGCGATTGGCGTCCTTCGCAAACTGCACGAGCGAAACAGCCTCATCGAGAGTTGCTGTAAACGGTTTATCGACGACCACGTCGCGGCCTGCCGCAAGGCACTGCCGCGCGAAGGGATAGTGCGTCTCGTTGGGAGTAGCAATCACAACGAGGCGAATCTCCGGTATCGAGAGCAATTCGTCCAAGCTCCCAACGATTCGAACATCGGGATATTTCTCCGTCGCTTCCGTGCCGCTACGTTGCAGAATGGCGGCAAGATGCAAACCAGGCACGGCACGAATCACCGGCGCGTGAAACGCGCGGCCGGCAAGACCGAATCCTACGAGGCCGACTTCAATCATGGGCATTCATCTTTCCGGAAAAGCGAACGTTAAAGAGTATCGAACTTTTGAATTGCAGGCGGAATGTTTTTTCGCAAGCGCGAAGTTGCTTGAAAGGGCGGCGTCCTTCAGAATGACAGGTTGCCCATGGGCGAACAGAATTCAGCCATCACAGAGATGCAAGGTCACCGCAACCTGCTCGTCCTGCTCTTCGCAGGCTTCGTGCTCAGCGGAATAGCCACGACGATCGTCGGTCCGATGTTGCCGATTTTTATCCGCAGATGGTCTCTTGATGACGGACAAGCTGGTCTTTTCTCGACGATTCAATTCCTGGCGGCATTGGGAGGCACACTAGCATCCAGCGCGATTGCCGCGTGGCGCGGATATAAGCCAGCTTTGGTTTTGGGTTATGCGCTCATGGGAGGAGGTCTTGCGTGTCTGAACGCAAACACGCACAGCGTTGCGCTGACGGCTACGGCAGTTTTTGGTTTGGGCTATGGATTGATCACTCCGGGAACAAATTTGTTTGTTGCGGAATTGGGAGGGGCAAAGAGCGCGTCGCTATTGAACCAGCTCAATTTTGCGTGGGGGGTGGGAGCAATGATTTGTTCCGTATTGATCGCTTTCGCATTAAAGCACAACGCCATCTCAATCCTGCTCGCGGCTACCGCCATCTTCGGTGGAATTCTCGTTGTTGGCCTGTCGTTCACCTCTTTTGGCGTGCAGAAGCACGAAAAGGATGTACCTGCAACGGGAGCAGTATCGCCGGCGATCGGATTGGGAATCACGATTGCCATGGCCGCCATGTTCTTTATTTATGTAGCGATGGAAAACGGCATCGGATTTTGGTCCGCAGAATACGCCAAACGAGTAGCAAATGGCATCACCTATATGACCACGCTGGCGCCAATGTTTTTCTATGCCGGGCTCACCTCCGGCCGCGCCGCTGCACCGCTGGTTCTAAAAACCCTGCACGAAACAAAATTAGTGCTGGGCGCCCTAAGCTTGGAAGCAGCGGCGTCCGTATTGCTAATTACATCCAGAAGGCTACCGGTTGCCACTACGGCCCTTTTCCTGGCAGGCCTCGGGTGCGCGAGTGTCTACCCCATTTTTATTGCTTGGCTCTCGCGATGGTATGGAGCCAGAGCGAAAAAAATCGGGGGCATCCTCTTTGCACTGGCTTCTCTCGGGGGATCGGCAGGCTCCGAGTCGATCGGAGTGGTCTCCAAATTTTCCGGCAGTTTGCGCGTAGGATTCCTCGTGCCGCTGGCCTGCGCGGCGATTCTGATTTTCCTGACGCTTCTGCTGCGCCGGCAAACAACGGCCTGAGGTATTCTTAGCCCGTGCAGAATGCCGCATCCTCGCAACGCTCACCTACGAACGGACTGCTGCTGGGGCTGGTGATCACGCTGGCTGCGGTGCTGGCTTACGCTTCCTACATTACGGTTCAGCTCGCCGGTCTGCGAAAACTGCAGAGCGAGATGGTGGATCGAAACCGGAAAGACTCGCTGCAACTGTTGCGCGTCCAGAACGACCTCAATTCCATCGCGCTGGCCATGCGGGACATGCTGGACACCACCGAACCCTATCCGCTGACGGCGTGGACCGCGCAGTTCGAACGCATTCACCAGGACCTGGACACCGGCTTGAAGCTGGAAGAGAGCTTGGCTGGGGCCAACCGCACTCCGGAACAGCGGCTGTTTCTTTCTCAAGCGGTGGCGCAGTTCTGGGACGCTGTAAACCGGATGTTCGCACTGGCGCAGAACGGCAAGGAGGCGGAGGCCCGGGAACAGATTCGCTTGTCGCTCCAAGCACGGCAGCAAGCGCTCAGCACGGCTGTTTCACGGCTGCTGGTGGGAAATAACGAAGGCGAGGAGCAGGCCGCCGCGCGCATCGCGCAGATTTACGACGGTGTGCAGCGCCAGCTCTATATTTTCCTGGCCGCAACGCTCATCGCCATTGTTCTTACGAGCTTGTACCTGATTCGCAGTAATCGCCAGATTTTTGCACGCCTGGCAGAGCTTTCCGAGCAGCGCAGCGATTTGGCGCAGAAACTGATCTCGACACAGGAATCGACGCTGCGGCATATTTCCCGCGAACTCCATGATGAGTTCGGGCAAGTCTTGACGGCGATCGGATCGACGCTGGGCCGCGCTGGCAGGCATGCTCCGGAAGGATCGCCCCTGCGCGAAGATCTGAAAGAGGTGCAGGAGATCGCGCAATCGACACTAAACAATATCAGGACGCTCTCCCAGGCACTTCATCCCGTTCTACTCGAAGAGGCAGGGTTAGAAAGCACTTTCGATTGGTATATTCCCACGGTGGGACGGCAAATGGGCCTTGCACTGCATTATGAGAAGACGGGCAAGCCGTTTCCCGTGGAGAGGAGCGCCGGCGTGCATATTTATCGCGTGCTGCAAGAAGCGCTGAATAACGTGAGCCGGCACTCCGGGGATACTGACGCCTGGATCTGGCTGAGATTCTCGCCCGATTCGCTAGAGCTCGAAGTGGAAGATCACGGCACGGGTTTCGTGGCAGAAAAGATGCAGCGCGGGATCGGGTTGGTGGCCATGCGGGAACGCGCCGAGTTGATTGGCGGCACGCTGGCAATCTCACCGCGGCCGCAAGGCGGGACCAGGGTGCGTCTCCAGATTCCCCGAAGCAAAGTGGATGCCAATGGCGCCTAAGGTAACGGTCCTGCTGGCCGACGATCACGCGCTGGTACGCCGCGGATTCCGCCGCATGCTGGAAGATGACCCGGAAATCTCCGTCATTGGAGAAGCCAGCGACGGTAAGGAAGCCGTGCGCCTGGCCTGCGAGCTGCGGCCCAGAGTAATCGTGATGGATTGCGCGATGCCGGAACTGAGCGGCATCGAAGCGGCACGAAAAATCCTGGAAAAATTCCCGCAAGCGGGAATCCTGATGCTGAGTATGCATTCCGAGGAAACGCTGGTAAGCCAGGCGCTCGAAGCGGGTGCGCGCGGCTACGTGCTTAAAAATGCCATGGACCTCGACCTGGTCAGCGCCGTGAAGAGCATCGCGGCGGGCATGACGGTGCTGGACCCGCAAGTGGCCCGCCCGGACATGCTCAAAGGAGAGCGCGGCGGAGGATTGACGCCGCGGGAACTGGAAATCCTGAAACACATCGTGGCTGGCAAGTCGAACAAGGAAATCGCGGCGGATTTGAATCTCAGTGCGAATACCGTTGCGGTCCACCGTGCCAATATCATGGAGACTCTGGGAATTCACAAAACGGCAGAGCTGGTGGTCTACGCGATTCGAAATGGTCTGGTGAATCTGCCGTGAACCGGCGAGACTTCCTTTTCAAAACAATCGGTGCAGGACTAACCACGGCGGCGCCACCTTGGACGTTCGCGAATCCCGCCAATTCCTTGGGATTCCGCCTGGCCGATGTTACCAACGCGGCAGGGATCCAGTTTCGGCACAACAGCGGCGCTTATGGCGGCAAATTGCTCCCGGAGACGCTGGGCGCAGGCTGCGCGTTCCTCGATTACGACATCGATGGCTGGCAAGACATTCTGCTGGTGAACGGCATGGATTGGCCCGGACACAAACGACAGCGATCCACGTTGCGGCTCTACCGCAACAACCGCAACGGCACATTTACGGACGTGACGCGAAGCGCAGGACTCGATGTCGAAATGTATGGCATGGGAGTGGCCGTCGGCGATTACAACAACGATGGTTTCCCGGACATTTTCATCACTTGCGTGGGGCAGAGCCGGCTTTTTCGCAATACCGGCAAAGGAACTTTCGTTGATGCCACGCGTGCGAGCGGTCTCTTCGGGCGTCAGGGCTTCAGTACTTCCGCGCTGTGGTTTGACTATGACCGGGATGGCTTGCTGGACCTCTTTATATGCAACTACGTGCGCTGGTCCCCCGAGCACGATGTCTTCTGCAGCCTCGATGGTGCGCACAAATCGTACTGCACGCCGGAAGCGTATCGCGGGGATACCTGCTGGCTCTTCCACAATCGCGGCAACGGAACTTTCGAAGACGTGACCGCCACAAGCGGCATTTTTGACAGCAGCTCAAAATCCCTCGGAGTGGCGATGTTCGACTACCACCAGGACGGCTGGCCAGACCTGCTGGTAGCCAACGACACGCAGCCCAACAAGCTTTACCGTAATTTGCAGAACGGAAAATTCAAGGATGTCGCGGTGGAGGCAGGTTTGGCGTTCAGCACGGAAGGGAAAGCCCGCGCCGGCATGGGCGTCGACACCGGAGATTTCGATGGTTCGGGTAAGCCGGGCGTGGCCATCACCAACTTTGACAATGAAATGATCGGCCTGTATCGCGCCACCGCTCCGGGAGTTTTCGACGACGTGTCCATTCCATCCGGTGTCGGGGCGGCATCGAGGAATACTCTTGGATTTGGTTGCATGTTCCTCGATGTGGATCTCGATGGCACTCTGGACCTGGCGGTGGCCAATGGCCACATCGACGAAACCGTCCGGAATATCCGCGGCAACACGGGATATGCCCAAGCGCCGCAACTCTTTTTGAATCGCGGCGGGGGAAAATTTCAGGACGTCGCAGCAACGATCGGAGGAGGGTTCGAGACTCCGAAAGTTGGACGGGGACTGGCCTACGGCGATTTCGACCGCGACGGGGATCTGGACATGCTGATGACCACCAACAATGGGCCAGCGTACTTATACCGGAACGATCAAGAGGGGCATCCTCGGAGCATTCGATTTCGCCTGAAGGGTACGAAGTCGAATCGCGATGCGATCGGCTCGTCGATCCGCATTTACTACGAGGGACACACGCAATCGAGGATGGTCCGGGGGGGCTCTAGCTATCTTTCTCAATCAGAATTGCCGGTAACGTTTGGCGTCGGCTTGCGTGAAAAAATCGATCGGGTGGTGATCGATTGGCCCAGCGGGCGCACGGAGGAGTACAAAGATCTGCGTGCCGGAAAAGCCTACAACTGCATAGAAACAAAGGGGATAGATGCAGAGCCTAACTTCTAATGCTTTTGCATTATTGCCAGCCTCCGCGCTAGAACATATAACTGTGCCCACAAGCAACATCGCCTCCGGCTCCGCCAGATCCTGGCTCGCTTCGGGGCACCCCAAACTGCATTGCGGCCGGATGTTACTCACACATCCGGCCGCTGTTTTGATAGCCGCAAACCGCGCATCCAGGTGGAGATGATGCAAATTGATTTTGTGAAGCGGTGGTTATCACGAATCCTGGTTGCGCTGACGGTCAGCGCGGTTTACCTGTACGGATATCCCTCGGCCACCATCTCCTACTTTGTTGTGGATTTGTTCCATGTCGCGATCGGAATCGTGTTAACGATTCTTCTCTTTTTTTACGTTGTACGCTTGCTGCCCGGCAAAACATTGCTGGCCCGGCTGGGCTGGATCTCGCTGGCTGCGGGAGCGCTTCTCGGAATCGTATTGATCAAAATCGGTACGCCCCTTCGGCTGAAGCCTTGGCTGTATGCGCATATCGCGTTGTGCGTTCTTGGCACGTTTTTTCTGGCAACCTCCTGGCTCATTTCAAAAGGGCGGCTGGGCGACGGCGTCCTCCGGCGCGGCTTTGGATTTGCCGCGCTGACGCTCTTGATGGCAGGCATCTCTGCGGGAACGTGGTGGACGCGCGAAGTCGCCTGGAAGAATGCGAATCGAATCTCCAATCCGCTGATGCCCCCGGAAACAATGGACAGCGAAGGTGACGGCCCTCAAGGGAAGTTTTTCCCTAGCTCCGCACAGACCAAACACGGCGGCAACATTCCCTCCAAGTACTTCATGAAATCGGATGCCTGCCAGCGCTGCCATGCGGATATTTATAAGCAGTGGGACAGCTCGATGCACCATTTTTCGTCCTTCAACAACCAGTGGTACCGCAAGAGCATCGAGTACATGCAGGAAGTCGCCGGCGTGCGTTCCTCCAAGTGGTGCGCCGGCTGCCACGATCCCGCGCTGCTGTACAGCGGCTTGTTCGATACGCCAATCAAGCAAATCGTAGACCGTCCGGAAGCCCGCGCCGGCCTCGGTTGCCTGATGTGCCACAGCATTGTGGAAGTGAAAAGCACCATGGGCCAGGGCGATTTTTTCCTGGAGTACCCTAAGCTTCACGAGCTGGCGGCCAGCGAGAATCCGTTGGTGCGCAGATTGCACGACTTCGTGGTTCGCCTGAACCCCGAGCCGCACCGCCGCACTTTTCTGAAGCCGTTCATGCGCGCGGACACCGCGGAGTTTTGTTCTTCGTGTCACAAGGTCCATCTGGACGTCCCGGTGAATCATTACCGCTGGATTCGCGGCTTCAATGAATATGACAACTGGCAGGCCAGCGGCGTTTCCGGCCAGGGCGCGCGCGCCTTTTACTATCCGAAGTCGCCGATGAATTGCGCGGATTGCCACATGCCGCAAGTTCCCTCGAACGATGACGGCAACGTCGACGGCCTCATCCATTCGCATCGCTTCCCCGGCGCGAACACGGCGGTGCCCACAGCGAATCAGGACCGGGTACAATTCGAGTTCGCCAAAAAGTTTCTTCAGGACAG
>WNFQ01008253.1_pt1 | contig 11367 bp, 19 predicted proteins | sample 5400171 | NCBI WGS metagenome assembly WNFQ01 (sample SAMN13153356, study PRJNA577476) | soil metagenome | isolation source: 20 cm soil under Madrone tree | place: USA:California | collected 2016-06-14 | reverse complement strand
GCGTGCTCTCGCGGCCTCGGCGCCGATTGTCGCTAGTGTCACGGCAAGGGAGCATACACAGACAGGGCCCGCGTCGGACGCGGCGCCTGCCGATCCTTCATCTTCTGCTGCTACTGGAACGGGCGCGAAAAAGACTTCTTCCACCCCCTCGAACCCGGCTGCATCGGCTCTCGCGGCGAGGCAGAAATTACTCGAGCAGCAGATTGCCGAACAGAAGACGCTTATGGAGAAGCTGAACACTGCCTCAGCCGACGAGAAGAAAGATATTTTTGCGCAATTGCGCAAGCTGGGTCAGGAGATCAAGGCTACTTCATCGCAGGCGACGGCCAGCCCTTCAAAGAAGTCAAGCTCAATTCAGCCCGAGGACCGAGAAGCAAAGGAGCGGGAACGGTTAGACAAGGAGCTAGAGCTACATTCCGCGGCTCTCGATGGCGAAGAGTCCACGGAGGCACTACAGGCAAAGCTAGCGAAGCTCAAAGCCGAGGTATGTAGCCGAGGATATCTCGGAGAGCGATGTGACTAATCCCGTGTTCTCCATACACAGGCCGCAAGTCTCGGCATCGACCCTTCTGCAGAGTCTGCGCCTACGTACCCTACGTATCCCTACCGTGGCCGTGGACGAGGCCGTGGTAGGGGCTTCTATCGCGGTGGCGCACGAGGTAGCCCCATGCGTGCCAGCATGAAACTTGACAATCGGACCAAAACGTTACTCGTCAAGGACGTTGGTAGTGATAGTATTCAGGCTGTGCGGGATTGGTATGAAGCTGGCGGCCAGGTCGACGCGTTCGAGACGCTCGAGAACGGAGATGTCGTCGTGGTGTTCAAGACGCGGGCAGCGGCGGAGCAGGTATGTCTACCAAATGTCATTCCAGTCCGCTCTGTTGATCTTATCTTAAAATCTTTGTTAGGGTCTCGCCAAAGGACCCAATATCCCACTTGTCGGCCAAAAACAAATAAGCTGGTACAATGCTTCGCCGACAGCCGCAGCTGCGACGACTGGCCCAACGGCAGCAACGCCGTTTAAGTCTGGGATGACGTCCGGTGCACCTTCCACCCAGTTCGGCGAAGAGGCGTATGGCCGTGAGAAACATTCTGGTGTACATTCGCCACTTGATTTTGAGCCTGCAGTGAGCGGGTGGGGTGGCGATGAGGACGAGGACGGTATGGGTATGTTGTGAAGGATCTGACGGTTGACTCGGATGCCAGTGTGTCCTCCGAGCACCAACTAAAGAGCCTTGGACCATCCATGAAAGTCATACGCAACTCATTTATCCAATTACTTCACCATATCCCCGTGAGCTGCATTGTGCCTGTGTGTCTCTCTTTATTGTCTCCCCTGTTTTTCGTTTCAACTTCCCTTGTGCCTGTATCCCTCCCTCCTTTTTTTTGCTCTTTGATGAGCTGAAGAACAACGAGCAACGGATCCGTCCTACAGCTCTGAGCAGCTGTGACGCATTTTCCCGTGCATTTCTGTCCGATTCATGAGGTTTCATTGAGAGTTGACCTTCAAGCTGAGGATGGTCGCGATACGTGCAGGCCACACAAAATTTATTCAACAACTCTCAGAGGTTATAAGAGAGTACTAATAGTGGGCTAAGCGTTGGATCATGATGATTATGGTGATGAAGATGATAATGATTTTATTGCACAACGGCATTTCAGCTTGGGGGTCAGGCGTGCTCCCTCATTACATGTAAATATGAATATGAGTAAAATTTATGGGATGGGATGGGATAAAGAGGGAGAAAAAACCGTCTAGTATCTCAACTGAGTCGGAAGAATGTAACGTCGCAATGCCACTGTCAAAATGTCGCTCGTTGGTGGAAGAAGGAACTAACTACTAGGGTTCACTGGACAGAGTGAAAGATATCTCAGCTTCATCATCCACCACGAAACTCCCGAGCATATAATAATCCTCCTCGTCCGGGGGAACTGGCGAGCTGCATTGTGCCGCGCGGCGATCATGATGTGCGGCAGCGCCAGGAGGAGGGCCTCGGAGTGGCACGCCACCGCGCCTCGTAGGGGGAGCTGCGAAAACGGGGACGGAGAGTTTGTTCTCCACGGGCAACTGGGATAAGAGACTTTGCCTGTACACCGCTGACTGGTCATACGACGCAGACGGCTGCGTAGCTGGCAAATCCGTGACGAAACCACCCACGCTCTCGCCTTCCTCATTCTCATCCAGCGATGACGACAGTCCTCCGCCGCTCACTTCATCTCCAGAGTGTATGGCCTCGACATCTATCCATGGTATGACCCGGGCTGCCTCTGCCGCATCCCGCACTTTAAGTCTTTGTCTTTTTTTATTGTTGGGGAGTTTCCGTTTCTTTTGGGGAGGACGGTGAGAAGTAGGGCTCGCATTTGGACTTGGAGAGTCGTCGTAGCTGTGTCTGCGGCGGTGGAGGCGTTTTTGTGAGGGTGGTGGAGGATGTAGAGGCGAGGATGAGCCCGAGGCAGGCCCGGGTGTGATGACCGGACGCCGTTTTGCTTGGCCAGCAGCGCGGACGGGGAGAGACGGGGAGGGACCCACTGATGAGGGAGAGCCGAGCCGCAGACAAAGCGGCGGGACAGGTGGAGGTGGCATGTCGCGATTTGGCGGTATTGTTGGTGGTCCATTGGCTCGCACGGGTGGACTGTCCAAGACGATGGGAGACTCATTCTCCGGCTCAGAGTCTTCGACTTCGATAGCATCCAACCCTGGAGACCCCAACATCCGAGAGCGTGGCTCGGCAACGGGGCTGCTTGCCATTGCCCCGGCGTCATCAGAATCTGCCAATAGCCAGGCAAGACTGTCATCTTCTATAACGGCTTCGGACTCTTTTATCTCGAGAGCAGATTCCTGATCCGGGGACCCATTGCTCGGGGGCACGTTGCCGAAAGATGGTTCTGGGACGACTACATCATTTAATGGGCCGACAGAGGGAGACTTGGGTGGCAACGGCGAAGGATATCGTGAGGCAGGAACTTTTCCAGAAGGAAGGGGCGATGTCGAATATCGATGTTTGTTTCGAGGAGAGGGAGACCTCGAAGGTGCAGCTGATGTACAGATATCAATTACTGATTGGTTATGGGCAAGGGGAACGTCAGGCGATGACGAGCGCACGCGATCAAAAGAGGGTTTGGGAGATGATGGACGTGAATTACTCCATAGACCCCTCTCGATCGCCATATCATCTGAATCCTCGGCGCCCTTGCGCGAAAACCGGCTGGGACTTGGCTCGGAGATATCTGCACCAACACGGGCCTTTGTTTTCTTCGTAGTGGTTTGTCGCTTCTTGCCTTTATCCACCGCCGTCTTGGCTCGCTTGAGTTTAGTTTTGAGTGGCTTCGCGGAAGTAGCAGCAGATGTAGAGGCTGCCCGCCTCGGAGCAAATAATCCAGCTTCGATCTCTTCGTCTGTGCCGTCGTCTAATCTAGCGTTTTCGTCGAACTTGAGAAGCTCCGCAACACTGACAAAGCCAGTGCAAGCACCTGGAGGTATGTCCCGTGTCGGATCATTGCTCCGCTTGCGCTTCTTGCTAGGCTCTTGGGCCGTGGTTTCGCGAGATTTCTCTGTAGCGGACCGATCGTATTCCTCAATTTCCATCACCATTTCGAGGCATTGGGGTTTGATGTGATCGGGAAGCAACCGCTCGACATCATCGTAGAATTCCAATTGTTCTCCGCGCACGATACTCCTTTGAACGTCATTGTAAGCTTCTCGGGCTTTGTTCCAGTTCATCTCTTCTCGGCCTTCGGCAAGCAGCACGTGTACGTAGCCTTCGCGCTTGCGGCCCGTCCGTCCTACACGTTGCAACTACTGAAGATCACCACGCATGTCTTTTACATATGCACCCAAACTTACCATCCGGATAGGAGTCTTCTGCGCATCGTAGCACACTATCAGGTCTACCTCCCCTATATCAAGGCCCTCTTCTCCGACCGATGTGGCTACAAGAATGTTAAAGACGCCGTCCTTGAACTGCTTGATGACCTAGGCAGCGAAGAATGAGGAAACGTGTATCCAGAGTGGACAAAGGACGTAATATGATGATCGACTATATAAGAACTCACATCGAGTTGTTCTCGTTGTGCCAAGCCTTTGTTGCCTTTCCTGTCTATTCCCTGGCCGATGAACTTGGTTGCCCTAAGTAGAGGGGACTCTTGATTCAGGAAGGCCACAATCTCGTCTACGGCATCACGAAACGTAACAAACACCATGGCCCGCGTGCCCTCATCAGAGTGCTCGCCGGCATTTGAACCACCGTCATTGTGCAACCGCTGCCCAAAGTGGTTTACTACAAGCGTCTTGAGCTTTTCCAACTTTGGATGTACAGCAAAACCCCGGCTCTTCTGCAGCCTCAGCTCATCCATAAGCGCTTGAAATGCGGGATCTTTGTTGAGCCCCGAGGGTTTGTCAGAGCCACTGCCTTCTGCTTCTTCGGTGAGAGCGCTGAAGCACATATTTGCAGTGGCCTCTAACTGGGTGGTCTATCAGAATTGGGTTGCGTCAATGTGGTTTCACACACCAAGTATCCCATCGCCCGCGCCAGTGCGCCGATCTTTCTAAGTAATGGGTACGCCCACTGTAGCTGCCTGCCATCAGGGCGTTTATAAATTTCCTCCATAGCAGCATTAGCGCGGTATGGATGAAAATGGACTGGGTCCAAATTTCCGCGGAGGATTCCAGGTCCGACACACTTATTAATGTAGGCCTGATTCTCATTAGGATAATGTCCAACCGTATCGTCAAGCAGTGCGACATACCCCCAAGACCTTTGCGAGGAGATCACGGAGTTTCCCGATTCCTTCATCCATCGCAACTATATGCTGCTCAACTTTCTGAGGGCATCCGATTTCAGAAGAGGCACGAATACGCAAGATGTCACAGTACCTTCTCGTTGATGTAACTTCGGATATCTAAGCTCTGCTCATCTCGGATCTCAATCCGACTTATGTGAAGGGCATCGACTATGGCCTGGACTGCTTCTGGTGTGCGTCCTGGTGTCGCTGTGAGCGCCAGGACACGAAAGTAAGGGCTCTTGGCCATAAGGAAGCGGACTACTTTGGCGTAGGAATACTCTCCTGCGCCTTTGTGCGCTTCGTCTAGCACAAATTTGTCAGTCATGGACCGCACTGAGGTTGCCGGGAAATTGGACGTGCCCACAACGAGAAGGACGATATCTCTCGGGTCGCAATTATCCGTCTTGAGGTCATTCTCGAACGTTTGCGGCGTCATATAGAATATGCGCTTCTCTTGCCACTAACGAAAGTTAGGGTGACACCAGGGTGAAGGAGCTGCGGATTGGACTTACAGCCTTAGATCTGAAGGCTCTCGGGTTATTCCCCGTAAGCTCGATGGCGTCTCTGCCAGGAATACCACATGTCTTATGACATGCATCAATTTGCTGCGCTACTAGTGGCTTTGTCGGGGCGACAAAAACAAGCTTGCCGTCAGGGAACCATCTATAAACTACAAACAAAGATTAACAAGAAGCAGAGGGCTACGAAGATGGCTTACAGTTCAGCATCACTACACCAGCTATAAATGTCTTCCCTAAGCCGGTGGGTAATGCAACAAGCGCGTTTTCAAGAAGACAATGCCGAGATATGTTGAATTGATAGTCGCGCTTTGGCCTGTTCAAGGGAAAAATCCAGCGCTGAGCCGCTAAAAGATCGAGTTGCAGTTTCATGGGTGGGGGCTGACGGTAAAAGTATTAGGTCGTTGTTCAAGTTCAGATGATTGATGGTCAACTTACAGGTCTAGAATATTAAACGGCGTGTTCCGTAGGTGACAATGAGCGAGATTTGGAACTTCACTTACCCGACTACATGGGGACATGGTAAGTTACGTTTGACACTTAGGTGATTGGCTTACCTGGAACGAAAGGCGCAGGGAATTGTTCAAACTCAACAGCTTCCTCTTCACCTCTTTCTTCATCTTGATTTTCCTTCCCTTTTCCTTGCCCTGCTCTCCGTCTTCTACCCGTCTTTGCAAAAGCGGTGTGGTCCCACTTCTTTGTCTTGCGATTAACCGGACGCGTGGGAGACTTTCTTTGTTGCACACTTCCACGCGAAGTTTGAGGTTTCTTAGATGGAGAGGTTCTCGGAGATACAACATCACCAAAAAGTGTGACTTGGCGACCAGAAAGTGAGCGGGCTGCAAGGACCCCGGACGAAGGTGATTTCGATGTAGAACCGGCCTTTCGCCTGTAGTCCTTCTCTATAGCAGCATCTAGCACTTGTAATTCTTGGACGTCAAGGTCGAACGTGAGATCAAATAGATCATCGGAATCCGCAACGGTGAGAGGGGTTGACCCGAGCTCGAGCGAAGGCTTTCGAATAGTCGGCTTGGAGGTAGACGCGAACTGGGGAGCCTCGATAGCTGCGAGCTCATTTAATACAGCAGAGTTGAGCTCCTCATCATCCCAGTAGTGATTCGGTGAGCTCATTGTGTCGCGACTTGAACAGGCGCGTTCAATTTGATCAACACACCGCGCAGCTACGAGTCACGTGAGCCGGTGGTCACACCTGGTCAAGTCTCTGCGCAACTTCATCTCTCATCACCATGTCTGCTGAGTCCATCGCCAGATGGAATGCTATTCCAATGACAAGACCTGAGCATAACGACCTTTCTACTTCCGCGAAGGTACTGCCGGTGCTTTCCCTTGCCCTCATAGTTTCCTGTCCCGGTACTACCCCGTCCCCCTTTGTTTCCCTTCCAGCGACGCGGAGATGATGACGATGACGATGACATCAAGCGTGATGGAGACGACGAATGTGGCGAGGGCATGAAGATAGATGGAGAATACAGTGACGATGACGTCTCACTTGTGTCACGAAGTCCGTCTCCGGCTCCCCAAGATCAAATGGACATCGACAAATACGATGACTACGTTCGAGGCCCCGTCAGAGAAGTCATCACAGTCGACACGAAAATCAAGAGCACCAATATAGGGTTCAGGATGCTGTCAAAATTAGGTTGGGTGGAAGGACAGCCCCTCGGACTTTCTCAGGATGGTGTGCTTTCTCCCTCCATCACTTGGCCGAAGTTGTATAAGTCCGCGCAGCTCGGGTTGATCCCATCCCTTTCCACGTCAAGAATGACGCAACCGGGCTCGGGAAAACTAGCCAAGATTTTCGTATGATTGAGACTACGGTCTCACAGCGACGTGAATTGGACTCTGAGCGCCAGCGGAACGAGACCGAGGACCAAAGAAAAGCTAGGGAGGCGAGTGTTCCCTCTCTACATAATTTTGTAGCTTATCATTGTATACTCTAGGGAAATGTTGCCCGTCGCGCCGCTCTTCAGACTGAGATATCGGAGGTCCTTCGGCCATTCTACTGCACCATCTGCGAGAAGCAGTTCCAAAATGTCGCTCAATACGATGAGCACACGAACTCGTATGCACACCACCACAAGATTCGTTTCCGTGACATGCAAAATACCCAGCGCGCCAAGCAGAACACTCCTGAAGAACACGGTAAACGCAAGGAAAAGGAACGGAAGCGCGAAGAGAAGGAGCTACGTAAGATCGCCGCTGCCGCCGGCGTGCGAATGGCAAAATCATTGACAACGTCAACCACCGCGACCTTCGCACCAGCTGTGCCCTCCGCCGAGTCCAACCCCACGGGCTTCAAGAAGGGCGGTTGGGCGAGCATATCATCAGAACCACCATCGACTAGAGAGTCACCACCAGCACGCGGTGGGTGGGCGAATGTGGGGTCCCCTTCAGTCACATCCCGTTCTCCTTCACCGGCGCCAGATACAATCTCTTCCGCCGTCTTTCCGACGACGCCCGTTGTGTCCTCACAACCCGGCGATCCATCCATATCAGAACCAGCCAAAGAAACCCAACGCCGACTTCATCAGCCGGCGCCAGCATTCCGTACGGGCGGTTGGTCCTCGATTGCGATGGACAGCACAACTCGTGTACCGCCACCACCAACCCCGGCTCCTGATGTCCCTGCATCAACAATGCTTCGCCAACCGGAGCACCTACCATCCGGCCCTTCATTGATAACACCGTCAGTACCCAAAACTGTGCTGGCTGCAGTTCCTTTGCCTTTGCCGGTCCCACCGCATTCACAAGCTCCCATTGCTAACCCTCGCTCCGAGGCTCCTAAATCAGTCAAGTCTAAAAAGGAGAGGGAGGCTGAGATGCGGGAGAACTCACGCTCAGGATGGCAAAGCTTTCAAAAGGGTGGACGTCGAAAGTAGTTCGTCGTCTATGCAAATATTAGTCACCACACCCTGATGCACGAGCCGGTGCGTAGCGGGATTTCTGACCCATTTATGATACTCTGTTTGTTTGCAATTCAGTTGCTCTTACGCGCATATCAGTCTGTAACGAATAGTCTTCCTGTCTCGTTGACAAATGGCCTTTTTATTGCCAGAAGTCATTAAGCCGGGCGACATCATGTTCGAGTAAAGTATAACTAGTTACAAGTTCGATATCTTAAATTGTATGCGTGGTTCGGGGGTGAAGGATATGCAGAGCTTGACGAATAAGATACGGACAGTATGAAACGAAGAAAGACAACCACCATAAGCACAGCCGCGGAGGAAAAGTAATAGTACACACAATGCGATTACTCCGACTCTGAGCCCGAGCTGTCATCATCTGAGCTCGACTCCGACGAGTGCTCGCTGTCATGAGCATGAGCAGCATGTGGCTCAGGTGTGACTCCATCACCATTCGCAGTTTTCTCGAATAGCTTCATGCGGTCCTCGAGTTTACGAATCTTCTCCGCTTCGAGATCCTCGTCCATACTCTTCCGTTTAAGCCCACCTGTGCCAGTACCCTTACCGGTACGATTACGCTTTACGGGAGGCTGACGTAAAGGACGAATGACAAAGTTGTACAGCTTGGTGAGAACCGACGCCGGGAGCGTGTCAATCTCCAACTCGATTTCCTCTTGGCTCTGCCAGGTTATTCAGTGGTGGAGACGACTTGAGGTGAAATAGACCTTACATCTCGGATCTCGGGCACGCCTTCATGAATAATCTGGATAACCCGTTCAAGTTTCTGCCCGTCAAGCGTTTGGATAGCTTCGCTGAGGTCTTTCTTTTGCTCGAAGGACAGCACGTCGTCATCAGGAATCTGAGCCTTCTTCGGCGCACTCTTCTTCTTAGGAGGTGCTTTTGCCTCTTTCTTCGCTCCCTTTGAAGCTGTCGCCGGATTCGATGCGGAAGCATCCTTTTTCTTGGACTTCTTTGACTTTTTCTCCTTCTGATGTTTCAGTGCACTAATGCTACTGCGCATAGTCTCTATTTGAGACTCCATGGCGGCGATGGTGACTGGGAAACGTATCAGAAGAATGAAGCACAATATTGCAAATAGCATACGAGCACGAGTGCGCTCCTCATCCGTTTCGGAGTCATCATCGTCCTCTTCATCCTCAGACTCTGGCCTAAGCGGCGGCAACCCTTTCCACTTCTCCTCGAATAGTTTCTTGAGCTCAACGCCTGCTTGGTGTACGGGAGTTCCAGGAGGATTGTACAGGAAACAGTTGCTGATTATCAGCTTAAAATCGTCGCGGAACTTCTCAGCCGTAGGATAGGCACCGCTATCGAGCTTGCTACGCATAGTGCTCAGGTCCATGGGCTTTTTGACTATCTTTGGGTAGTCAGGAATAGTAAGCTTGACCCAATCTACGATCCAATTAAAGCTGGTTTACAATGACGGGATAGATCGCTTCTCACCAACTGGTTCTGCGAAAGGGCCGACGACAGCATTGTGTTGCTTGCGTCCCATTTGATCCAAAATCTTCACACAGAACCGCAACTGCTCGGTAGAGGCACCCTTCTTGACTGACCGACGACGCTGCTTCTTTGGCACATCAGCGTAAGGTAAGTCCTTGGGGGCTGGTGGGTGAATCTCTCGTTTTGGCCTGCCTGCATTTTCGGTTTCGTTACGCCGAATGACAGGGACCGATGTCGATGGTCTTCGAGGTGCCTTTTTGGGCACAGGAGGAGGCGGCGGCGGCGGCGGCGGTGTTGCTGGCTTCTTTACTACCACAGGTTTGGGCTGTGATTCTCTGTAAGACTTGGTGAAACGAAGAACGGCATTACCTTACCTCTTCCGGAGGCGGCAACTGTTTGATTTGTTTGTCAAACACTGCCTCCAAGCGCTTTCCCTGCTGCGTTACAACGTGCTCCGGCCCATTGAATGTCACACAGTTACTGAAGATCAAACGAACATCGGCAACAAATTCATCTGCACTGTTATAACGAGGATTGGCAGGATTAGAGTCGGGCTTAGCAGGGTTAGAAGCCAGTAATTTGCGCTCGATAGTGGAGAAGTCCATGGGATGCTTGATGATCTGAAGATAATGAGGTATCTTCAATGCCTCTGGGTCGACGGGGAAGCGGAAGGGAGTGGCATCCTTCATCTTTTTAAGGGTTCGTATCGTAGATAGAGCAAACTTGTGCTGCGATACACTGAGAGTCGAAGGAGGCAACTCGGCATTTACATGTGCGGCGGATTCCTGACCAGGTGGAGGGGAAGTCTTTACACGAACGGATGGGGAAAAGCAACTATATTAGCACGCCAGCGACGGCGCACGAGACAAAGCGAGCTTACATGAGCCACGGTCTGGTGCGCCGAGGCTTGATTGGCGTCTGAGAATTTTCTCGCCCGCTTTGCGGGAGGAGCATCATCTTCATTTAGAGACACGTCGCGAACATGCACAGAATCTACAGCAGTGATGGACGAACCGCCAACCGCGGAACCAGGAGTGCCTGACGAGGACTGTGTGGGAGGTGGTTCATCGGCTTCAGAGTGGGCATTGAGAGATGACTTGAGTGGTTCTGCATCCCCCATCTCAATGTCCTCGTGTTGTTGAATCCTGTCTTGAGACTGAGGATCTTCTTCTGCCATAGATACGTCTCGGGGGAGATGGGTGGTAGGAGGAGGGATGAAAAAAAAGCGGCAAGGAAAAAGACGGACTGGGAACAATAGGAATGTCAATCTGTGGAGGAATGGGCGCGTCGTCGAGCTTGTCGAGAATCTGGAAAGGCTCGTGGCGGGCGTCGCTCTCCACCTCGGGAATATCCGAAGTGATTTTCACGGCGACGTCGGAGACGGTGTTGATGGGGGTGTCAGGAGAGTCGGCCAGAGGGGAATCGGGGTCCGTCGTGGGTTCATAGTGGAGGCCGTAAGTTGTTGGAGGGGCAATTGTCGTCGCGTCGAGCATTGCGCGCGTGACAGGTCACGGGATAACAGAGGGGCAAAGAGGGGGAATGGCCAAAAGGCAAAAGACAGCGAAGGATCGATTTCAGGTGGACGGGCATCCGAACGGGTCCCTCAGCTTTTATAGGTGCTGAAAAATAAAGTTCGATCTCAAAGCGCAGGGGCTATCCTCTCCCCCCGTTTTCCCTTCCCC
>WNFQ01003550.1_pt1 | contig 11371 bp, 7 predicted proteins | sample 5400171 | NCBI WGS metagenome assembly WNFQ01 (sample SAMN13153356, study PRJNA577476) | soil metagenome | isolation source: 20 cm soil under Madrone tree | place: USA:California | collected 2016-06-14 | reverse complement strand
TCCGGATTGATGACTGTCCCGCAATCGACGGCGCAATCGACGCGATGCACGCGCACCGCCCCGTTTTTCTCTACGGACGCTTCGACCACCTGCGCCACGTAGCTATCGAAAGAAAAATGCGTTGCGATGCCGCGGCCCACTCCGGCTGGCAGCTTCGATCCCCAATTCGCCTGCTGCGCCGCCAGTTCGAGCACTGCTCGAATCCGCGGCTGCTTCGCCAGCAGCGTGCGCCTGAGCTCGTAGGGATCTTTTCCGCCGGCATGCGCCACTTCATCCAGGAAAGCCTCGACGGAAAATCCAGTATGCGAGTGTCCTACGGAGCGCCACCACTGCACGGGCACGCCGATCTTGGGTGTGTGCAGGTCCACCTGCAAGTTGGGGATGCCGTAGAGCAGATCCGCGGCGCCTTCGACGGACGCGGCATCAATGCCGTCCTTGATTCCATAGGCTTCAAAGGGCGTGCCTTGCATTATGGATTGACCTACGATGGTGTGGGTCCAGACGACAGGATTGCCGCTCGCATCCAAGCCCGCGACGAAGCGGTCATGCCACATTGGCCGGTACCAACCTCCCTTCAAATCGTCTTCGCGTGTCCACACAACCTTCCCCGGAGCTTTGGCGGCCTTGGCCACGTGAACGGCTTCCACTACAAAGTCCGAAGCGGGATTGGCGCGCCTGCCGAATCCTCCCCCCAGTAGTGTGGTGTGCATCTGCACGCTCTCCGGTGGCAGACCTGCCACTTTTGCCGCGTTCGCACGGTCCACGGTTTCAAACTGAGTTCCTGTCCAGATTTCACAGCTGTCCGCCTTCAAATCGACAACGCAGTTCAGCGGTTCCATCATGGCGTGCGCCAGATACGGCACGTCGTACTCCGCGGTAATTGTTTTCGCCGCGGTCTTGAGAGCGGATTCAGGATCACCCGTCTTCTTGGCGATGGTTCCGGGGTTTTTCGCCAGCTCGGTAAAATCGCGCAGCATTTGTTCTGTGGAGAGCGCGGCATTTGGCCCCAGATCCCAATCGACAATTAGTTTGTCCCGCCCAAGCTTTGCAGGCCAAAACCGTTCCGCAATTACGGCCACTCCCGACGGGACCTCCTTTACAGCTTTCACGCCAGGAACCTTCAGCGTTTCCCTCGCGTCAAACTTCACCACTTTTCCGCCAAAGACCGGCGGCCGCGCCACTACTGCCGCCAGCATTCCAGGCACGCTGACATCCAAGCCGAATTGCGCGGTGCCGTTGGTCTTCGATGGCGTATCGAGTCGCCGCGTCGGCTTGCCAATCAGTGTGAACTCCTTCGCAGGCTTGAGTGGCACGTCTGCGGGCGCTGTCAGTTGCGCGGCCGCGTTGGCGAGCGAGCCATACGTCGCACGCCGGCCCGTCGCGCCGTGAATGACCACGCCCTTGTCGACACGGCAGCTCGCAGCCTCCACATTCCACTGATGCGCTGCCGCTTCGACTAGCATGGTGCGAGCGACCGCTCCCATCTTGCGATAACGCTCCCATTCCGCCGGAGACGTTGTGCTTCCACCCGTCATCTGCATCCCAAAAACGGGATGGTTATAGACCTTGTCCACCGGCGCTGCTTCGACGCGGATCTTCGACCAGTCCGCTTGCAACTCTTCGTTCAACAGCATCGGCAGGGAGGTGTAGATTCCCTGGCCCATTTCCGAGTGCGCCGAGATCACCGTCACGCTCTCGTCTGCCCCGATTCGCACAAACGCATTGAGTACGAAGTCCTTTTCCCCCGCTGGCAGGGCATCACTCGTTCTGCCAGGTAGCGGCGCATGCAAGCTCACCAGAAGCCCGCCGCCGATTGCCGCCCCGGTTTTAATAAATTCCCGCCGCCCTACCACTGCCGAAGTGTTCATCTTGCCCTCCCTTCACCCGCCAGTTGTGCGGCTCTATGGATGGCTCTGCGAATTCTTGGGTACGTCCCACAGCGGCAGATATTCCCACCCATGGCTTCATCGATGTCCTTATCCGTAGGTTTGGGATTTTCTGCCAGCAAAACTGCGGCACTCATGATCTGCCCGGACTGGCAGTAGCCGCATTGTGGTACGTCCAACTCAATCCAGGCTCTCTGCAGCGGGTGCGTGAGATTGGCAGATAACCCTTCGATGGTGGTCACGTGCTTGCCTTCCGCGCGCGACAGTGGCGCAACGCAAGACCGAATGGCCTTTCCGTCGAGGTGCACCGTGCATGCACCGCACAGCGCCATCCCGCAGCCGAATTTTGTGCCCATCATTTCGAGCGAATCCCGCAGGACCCACAGCAAGGGGGTCGCGGGGTCGACATCGACCTGCACTGGCTTTCCATTTACGAAAAAGCTTGTCATGTGGGGTTTACCTCCGCTGTTCTTGAATACGGGCTTGGGGTCTGGTTTGGATGGAGTTACCGCGCGTAATTTTACAACTTTTTTGAGAAGTCTGCAGCTCGACTGGGAGTTCAGGCGGAGTTCAGGGATTCTTTCACCCCCTCGGTTACTAATATCGGCCCTCGCAGACTCTGCTCTACGGTTTCTTGGGCATCTCCAAAGGCGAGTGTTCGCCAACTGATGGAGACGCCATTGCAGGGGAAGTAGTGCTAGTTCGAACATCGGAGGTTTGTGAGAAACGCAGAGTACTTAACGTAGCTGTCCAGAGAGCAGAGACCCAGATCGCCACGTCAACAGGAATGAAGTAGAAACGGCCCTTTAGTATGTTTCGTGCAGCTCGAATAACCGTCCATTTGCTCAAATGCACGTAAAGGCGAATCAGCGAACTTTCAGCCGGAGAATACCAGTAGCTCTCTCTCAATTCCTTACCGGCGAGTTCCTTCAGGGTGTCCTCCTGTATGGAGATGCAACGACTCACTGCGACATAATGCGTTTCCCAACCGGATGCCCTCATTCTTTGACAGATGTTCGAATCCTCGTGATGGCGCCGATAACGAACGTCATAGCCGCCGACAATGCCAAGCGCTTCTTTCCGAAATAAAACTGCGTGCCCGGGAGCGAATTGGGAGGGGCCGGAGTGTTCTCCAAACTTTGCTTCTAGAAACCGCATGCGCCAGCGCGTAAGAATACGATTTGGTCTGTGGGGAACGAGGCGCACGTAACAGGCGCCGACGTCGGAATGGTTCGAGAGATAGTTCTGGCAGGTTGCGAGCCAGTCTGGGTCGGGGAGAACTTGTGTGTTGATGCATGCCAGAAGGGGTGCGTTTGAGCATGCAATAGCGGCGTTGCGGGCAGCCGAAATACCCAAGTTTTGAGGAAGACGAAGAAAGCAAATCTGAGCCAAAGATTGCGCCCAATGGGGAAGATTAATGGGTTCAGGAGAACCATCGTCTACGACAAAGATCCTTGAAATCGGGTAAGTCTGCTTCAGGCAAGCAGAAAGAGTTGCCGCAAGCGCTTCTGGCCGCTCGCCGTGAACGGGGATAACAGCATCGACAGCGATTGGCATACGATTTTCCTGGTTGGTCATCGGCAAAGCCAACACTTCTATTGCTCCTAGTGAATCCGTTCTGGAACTTGCGTGACCAACGATCGAGTCCTCTCCCGCTTCATGTCTGGATGGTTGCGAGAAGTCTTGGACGGATTGAGTATAGAGCTTTGGACGAAGAGCAGACAAGATGCCAGAATCTTTTCGGCCTGCTGCCTTGCTTTCCTATGATTTCTCGCGAATGAACGAGTAATCGATCAGCTGTCTATGACGCAGCGTCTTCCACGTAACACCCTCGATTCCGGCCTTTCGGCACGCCAAAGCGAAGCCCGCTTTGAGATTAACGAAGAGCTTTCCGGTTTCGTGGTTGTAGAAAACAAAATCGTTCTTTCTGCCCAGTGTCCAAAATTCTAAGACTCGACGCGCTTCCGAATTGATCGGATCGGAACTGGTCGAATCTAGGACCCCGTGAACAATCGTTGCGGGTCGGGCTCGCGATAGGAGTAGTGACGACCGCGGTGGATCAGAGGCTGCTCAAGGAAGCGCCAGGAAAGAGTTGCCAATGCGAGCGTACCGATGAGCGCGGCGGAAATGGTAACAACGGACACCAGCGAATCCAGATGAGGCTCGGTGTGGTGGACCCAACGAAAGAGATAAAGCAGCACGGTGCAATGAATGAGATATACGCAATATGAAATCGCTCCGAGGCTTCGCATGGGGCGCCACCGGAGAACACGGCCGAGCCGCCCATCAGGATGTGATACGGCTAGTAGGAGCAAACAGCCGTATAGAAATGCAAACCAAGAATACCCGACAGAAATATGGAACGGATTGAGACCGCCGACCAACAGAGGAAGCATTCCAGTTGCGCCAAGAACCAGGAGGGCGAGCAAGTACCGAAGCAGACTGCGGTGAACCGAAACCCACCGACGGAAATGTTGTTCACGCCAAGCAACCGCCAAGAGAACGCCTATGGCCAACGCGTCCGAACGGCAGGGAAGCAGGATCATGGACGCTAGGGTGCCGGGCCACAAATGGAGCGCGAAAAGCCTAGCAAAAGGTGCGAGGACTATGGAGGCTAGCAGGAAAATGACCAGACGACGCAGAGAGAGGATGCGAATGAGCAAAGGGACAAAGAGATAAAACTGCTCTTCTACGGCAAGCGACCATGTAACGGCGAACCATCCGTGAGGGAAGGAGAATTCGCGGAAAATGACGTTCTGAAGGAAAAGCGCCTGAATGGGAACGGCGAGGAGATCGTAGCGAAGGCCTGGGCCGGGTGGTCGAGTTATGAAAAGCGTAAGCGAGTAGAATGCGAGATAAAGAATTATCCAGAGATAGTAGATGGGAAGAATGCGATGGACACGCCGCAAATAGAAGGTGCGGAAGTAGCGAGGCGAGTCCCGAAAATTGAGCAAGATCCCGCCGATGAGGAAGCCGGAGAGGACAAAGAACAAATCTACGCCGCTCCAGCCAATGTTGGTCGCGCTAACAAGCTTGCGAAGCCAACTTGGAAGTGAGGAGTGCTCCGTACGGCTTAGGTAGTGGCATGCAAGGACGAGACCGATCGCGATGCCTCTGAGTCCATCGAGTTCAAGGATACGTGGAGACGAGGTGTCGCCCGAAGCTGAGCCGGATGGATCTCTTGCTGACAATTGAAGGCTTACGGACGATGAAGGCATAATGGCAGAAGCCATCGGGACTTTGCGACGACGCCGAGTGGAATAAAACGGTGCTAACTTACCAGAAAGCGCGCGAAGACACTACTCAGCGGCCTGCTCTTCCTGCTCTTCGGCCTGCCAGAACCTCCGAACGGACAGACTACGTTCGAGTGCGCCCCCTTTTCGTAATTCGCACGGTAATAATCTTAAGACTCCGCGTAAAGTCAGAATATGAGAATTGCATGACTTCATCTTCAGGTCGTTTCCGAAAAGGCCCGCTAGTGTTCCGTCCTGGAAATCCCTCCACATAGTCGCTGGACTTTGGCGCAGATCGATTCCGTCGTTGCGGTCCAGACAAACGGCTTCGCTTGGCTGTTGGTGTTCTGAACGTACTGATCGATTTTTTTGACCAGTTCCTTGACGTTACGAAACGTCCCGCGACGAATGGCTTGCTACGTGATTCGTCCTCGGAGCCGACGCGTTTTCCAAAAACTCGCGGGTCATTAAAGCATTCTGATCCCAGTTGACTGAAGCTTGAACGTACTGGGCAGCGGCAGCGCCGAGCTTCTGTGCCGCCGACCTGTCGCCAACTAGCCGCCGAATGAGGTCAGAGAGTTCGACGTGGTTCATTGGGTCTCGCAAGAGATATCCTGTTGTTCCCTCAACGATATTTTCGCTCGCCCCTGCTTGGACACTCGCGATCACGGGCAACCCACAAGCCATGGCTTCCAATATGGGCAGGCCAAAAGCATCTTCGAGAGACGGCGCAACGTACGCGTCGGCGGCGGCGTAGAACGAAAGCACATCGGCAGAAGGCACCAGAAAACTTACTCGGTCATCTAGCCGTAATTGCCGGAGGGCAGGCCGGTAGAGCCCCGGATCATCATTTCCGACCACTAAGAGCTGAATCGGAATCTCGATGATGGCCAAAGCCCGGAGAAGTTGGTCGAGTCCCTTTTTCTTCCAGTCATTGCCAATCAACAAGAGGACAAAGTCACTGTCGTCTAGCTTGAGGCGTTGGCGAGAAATTGACCTACGAGCAAGTCGAATCTCGGAATTGAAAATCACGGTGTCGACGGCGTTAGGGATAACAACCGAATCGGTTCGTCCAAAGTGCTTTTCGAGTTGCGCGGATACAAGCTCCGATACGGCCGCCAAACGGACTTTCGGATCTGTGTAGATGCGGCGTTCCAAAGCCATAATCAGTTTGTAGTACATTTTTCGGTGAAGCGTAACGGGCCACTTGCTGACCGGCACTTTGAGGAGTTTCAGTTCGCCGCGGACACGTTCATAGAACTCATGGAAAACAATATGGACGGCAATGGCATTGGCATCCAGGCAATTGATCCCGGGTGAGTAGACGAGCAAGGGTCGGTCTTCAAGACGCTTTAGTGCTCTTTTTCTCACTGCTCTATTCGCAAAAAACCACCACAAGAATTTGAGAAGATGGGGAGCGGGAATGTCAGAAACTCTGTACCAACGGATGAAGCTGGTCGCTGTACATTTCGTGTTTTCTGAGAGGAGACCATTTACGTTTTCAACGCGTTGGGAAAATAAATGGATCCGCCAACCGTACTTCGACGACAGCCTTTCGACCTGTTCGATGACGCAACGTTCAGTCCCGTGGCGACGATCTAGAAATGGCGAGACGACAACAATCTGCAAGCAGGCCCCCGTTTGCTTATCGTTTTCACGCGGTTCCTTGCGCGATACGACGATTTCGTGGAAACTCCGATATTCGGAACAGAATGCCAAGCATCAACCAAAAATAGGCGTTAATGACGAAATCTTGGTAAGCAATAAAACCATAATAACTCGTTGGGAAAACCAGCAGAAAGGCATACCAGAAGATCGCAAACCCAATCGGAAACCACACCGTTCCTTTCAGATTCTTAGCGGCTCGCCACGCGGAACGGGAGATTGCATAGGCCAGTAAAATCCACAAAAGAAGGCCTACAATCCCAAGTTCGATCACCAGCTGACCAAAGCCATTTTCCACACCAACATTCATCGGCGGGGCATGCATAATGCGAGTTACGTACTGCACGCCCAAGGAAGAGGTTCCAATTCCATAGCCATACGGCCATCGTGAATAGTCAAACGCTCCGATGAAATTCTGCAGAGGATAGTCCCAAGATCGGAAACCGAGCTCACTTTTGGAACTGTAGGGAGAAAGAGTTTCAATGTAGATTGCCAGCCTGCTTGCGACTTCTTGTGGGAAAATAACCACAAGAATGGTTAGGGCTACGGCAACAAAAACTGCTGCGCGCTGGATGGCTCGTATTACGCGGATTCGCTGATCCTCGGCCCAGGATGCACCCCAGACGATGGCAGGAGCAAGAATGAGGGCGCTTGCAAGAGTCCCGAGGAAGACGCCCCGCGAAGCTGCCATCAGAGAACCCGCAGCAACGACGCCAACAGTTGTAAACCCAAGTAAGCGACCAGTCTGCTTGCGCATCAACAGAAACCCGCCAAAACCGAGCGACAGAACCCACGAGAGCTGTAGGAAATTCTGGAACCGGCCGGCGCTAACGAAGAATGATGTGGGCCTGTAAGCGAACAAGCCCGTGATGGGGGATACGCGATACAATGTGCTTAAGCCGCGGATGTCTTCCTGGATCAACTCGGGGTTTAGGAAAGTAGGTCCTAAAATGGACTGCGTGATTCCAAATCCTGCTACCACGAGAACGAGGACTGAGTTGAAGAAGAAAAAGCGGCGCAGTTCCTTTTCGGAATCCACAAGGGCATGGCCCACGAAGAGAAGGGGCGCGTAGAAGAAATAGAGCTTCAATCCCATCAGCCCATAAAAGATGCTGGTTGACGCGGGATTAAGCGCCTGAATGACGCAGTACCAGAAGAAGATTAAGAATGTTATCAAGAAAGGCGGTCTGTAAAGCTTCGTCAAAGTGGTCCTGCGCGCAATGAAGAAAGAGAGATAGAGTGCAAGAGCGAGGAAATCCTTGGCGAAGTATACGATCATGTTATTGCCGAGATACTTTCGGATCAAGTCCTCGACCAGGATCCATCCAACAAAGCAGTAAACACCTTTTCTCCAGTCCTTAAGAATCGCTACAAGTGCCACGATGCCAAGAACTACCAATCCCACAAAGTGCAAGGTCGAAAGACTGCCTTCGATAATAAAGTTTGCACACGCATAGGCTGCTAGCGCGATGAGTGCCATAGTGAGCAGATTGCGACCGCTATTGTGAAAAAAATCGAAGGAATCTCTCAACGCGCCAATTTTCATGGGCAAGCCCGAGGAAGGTGGCGCACCCACTTTAGGGGAGAAACCCTTGTGATCTCAGCGGAATCTGTCTTGGCCATGCTGGATTGATCTTAGCATTCGAGAACGATGTGTGGGCGCTTAAAAACAAGGCTGTCCCGAATTTTAAGGAACGGTTCTCTTTGCTCTGGTTCGTGAAAGAGCTTGCTCGACGGCTTCCAAAACTCCGCAGATATTCTCCCGGGCGGACCAAGACTGCACCCGTCGAAGGGCGTCCTGGCCGCGCCTGGCCAATTCACTTGGATCGGAGAGCGCTCTTTGCAGAATTTCTGTGAGCGCGGGAACGTCGCCGCAGGGAAAGACGAAATCAGGATTCACAGGAGCTATGAGGTCGGTGGTGGCACCAACACAGTCGCTCGCGGCAACGGGACATCCGCAGCATGAGGCTTCGTTTACGACGACCGCGAAGGGTTCGTACTCAGAAGGTAGAACCATCAAGTCCGCTGCCTTGTACACAGCCGGCAACGCCGATTGATTTACGAAACCCAGGAAGCGAACGCGATCGGCGATTCCCAAGTCGAGAGCCCTTTGGTACAGGGTTTGTCGCAGCGGTCCGTCGCCGGCGAAAACCAGGACAGCACCGGAGATTCTTGTTGCGGCGAATGCCTCCAGAAGATCACCTGGCCGCTTCCACGGCTGCAGCTTGGCACAGAAAAGGACGACGGTAGAGTCTGGCTCGACTCTCCAAGCGGAGCGCATAGCGGCACGGTCAACCCGTGCCGATTGTGCGGTCCACCAATCGTTGTCAACGCAATAGGGCGTTAAAGTTATGCGGTCCTCAGCAAAACCGAGTGAACGCATGAGATCTCGGGTCCTCGAAGAAGGCACAATGATTTGATCTGCCAAAGAGAAAATTCGGGGCCATAAAACCCTCTTCAAAGTAACTTTCCAGGACAGGGAATCACGGGGCGCCAGGCTATTGGCATCGGTTCCAAAGAGAAAAACGGAGCTGCTGAGGCGGGAGGCGAGGAAGGCGATCCAGAAGGAGGCTTTCAGGTACCCGGTGTGGCAAAGGACCGCATCAAAGTTGCCCCGCCGAATGATTCGCCAGAGGTCAGGATTGCAAAGGCCGAGAAACGATTCGGTGCCCGTACCAATGTTAGGAGTCTCCACCCAATTGTAGCCATCCAGGAGAGGAACATCCCACTGAACGGCTGTTGCAAAATCGGGATCATAAGCGGACTGAGCGCCTCGCAGGGAACAGTAGGCAACCTGCAGATCGATCTGGGGGTGTCGGGCCATCCGCCGAAGCAGAGGGGACATGTACTGAACGGGGTGCGAACAGATGATGAGAGTCCGGTATCGAGGTTCAGGCATGTCTTATCAGGGAGAGTCGTAAGCCTCGCGCACATAGTGTGCGGATTGCGGCACCGAATCGCAAGCAATTGTAAATTCTAGGTTCGAACGCGTCCGCAGTGCCGTGCCAGGAACAGGAACCCGAGATTCGAACCGGGACACACCTGTCGAATCTAGGGAAGGAAACTCGCGCGTCAGCTGCGGGAGGATTTGTCTCGCATCACCTAACAACATACTTTGGCATTATGCGCAGATTATTAATGACGCGGTGTTTAGGTCCACCTGCGCAGATCCGGGCCAATTTTGAATGTTTATAAAACCGCCGGCTCTTACCTTCGTCAGAGCGATGCCCTTTGTCAATGGTCCGAGTACTTGCGCAACCTATTTTCAAATTTCCGAAGTATTACTACCAAACGGACTAAATTAATTGGTTCGTTAGAGTTTTTGCGCCCAAGCTACACTTCCTGCACTGTGGACGGAACTGAAAGCCGGAGCAATCAATCGCTCCGCCACCACTCGAGTAGGGCCGGGATGTATTCCATTTGCATCATGAAACGCAACGACACCATGAGGCTTGACCAATGGGAACCAGGTCTCAAAATCACGGAGAACAAATGGGTAGGCGTGGCTCGCATCAATGAACAGCAGATCGATTGGCGTATTCCATGAGCGTACGATCTCAAAAGAATATCCTTGGATGGCAAAAACTAAGTGCGAGACACCGCTGTGTGAAATACTTTCTTCAAAAATCTCCCGCAAACCACGCTGATCCCGTGCAAGAATTGGATCGTAAATCTTCCGTTGCTCGTCGGAATCCTCGTCTTTTCCAAATGGGTCTATGCAGTACAGCTTTGCGTTCTTTTTCTCCTTGAGACCACCAGCAAGCATTACTGAACTCTTTCCCTTAAATGACCCAAGCTCTACTACAATTGGTTCGGTTTCCGGCGTATAGTGCTTCGCAAGTCGATACAGTTCGTAAGCTTCGCTGTCTTGCAGCCATCCTTCAATTGCATTGGAGCGTAGAATCCATTCCCAACCATCCGCATACTTTACCCGATGCCAGGCCCTCGCGGCAGTTCGCAGAAAACGATCGCGCACGCTCATAAGCTCGCTTGCTACATCTACAGTCTCGGAAAAGACGACAACTCAAACTTCGGAAGTCTATTGTGCTTAAATTCTCGGCGCTAGTAAAATACAGATCCTGTTTGAAGTAGGCTTGCTCATGTATTTCAATTCACCATGTTCGCGCATATTCCAATTCTGGGACTAACAGCTGGGTCTTCAAAGCCAGCATCTACAAGAGTACCGGGTTGAGAGGATTCGTCGGCTATGCGGATGCTGCCTACAGGGTGTCTTCATTGGTCCCTGGCAGAAATGCGCGCACTCAATCGAACCCTCCCAGATCTTTTTTCTCCCCGCTTAGTCTAGTACGCTTAATTGATAAGCAGTAAGGCGAGAAAGCAGAAGGCCGAGATGAACGGGAATTCTTTTGGTGTTGCTCTTTCTGCGGAGTTTTGGCTGCCGCAGAACGGAGCGAGGGCTCACCTGGCGAGTCGCAACGGAGTACAGCGGTAGCCAAAGTGGGCGCCGATTCGGTAGCGGCTTCGCGGCCGGATCCGAAATCGGTTAGTGCGAGAACGTCGCGGCAGGGAAAGATGAAATCAGAATTCACAGGAGCTATGAGGGCGGTGCTTGCGCGGACGGATGCG
>WNFQ01003549.1_pt1 | contig 11372 bp, 8 predicted proteins | sample 5400171 | NCBI WGS metagenome assembly WNFQ01 (sample SAMN13153356, study PRJNA577476) | soil metagenome | isolation source: 20 cm soil under Madrone tree | place: USA:California | collected 2016-06-14 | reverse complement strand
CCGGTGGCGGACGCGAAGGCGTAGAGGATCTCGCTGAACCCGTGCGGGCCGGAGTTGCCGATCCCCGCTAACCCTTGCGGCACCGCGGCTGTGAGCGCCGTGCAGCCCAATATTGACAGCGAGTAGCTCAGGAGGGCCAGCATGGTCATCTTTACCTCCCGCGCCTCCAACTTCTTGCCGAGATATTCGGGTGTGCGGCCGACCATCAGCCCGGCGACGAACATCGTGACAATGGCGAAGGCCAGCATCCCGTAGAGGCCCGAGCCGACACCGCCAAAGGTGACTTCGCCGAGAGCCATATTGACGATCAATACCATGCCGCCCAGGGGCAGAAAGCTGTCGTGCATCGCATCGACGGCACCCCCGGCGTCGGTGGTGACGGTCGCGAAGAGCGCGGACGGAGTGATGCCGAAGCGCACCTCCTTGCCCTCCATGTTGCCCCCGGCCTGGAAAGCGCCCGGCGTGGAATCGACATTGAACGCGGCGAAGGCAGGATTGCCGTGCGATTCCGACCAGTACACGGTAGTCACGCCGATGAAGAGCAAGACGCTCATGGCGGCAAAGATGGCCCAACCCTGGCGCTCGTCTCGCACCATGCGGCCGAGCACGTTGGTCAGCGCTGCGGCGATCCCGATCAGCAACAACATCTGAACGAGGTTGGTGAGTGCGGTTGGGTTTTCGTAGGGGTGGGCGGAGTTTGCATTGAAGAACCCGCCGCCGTTGGTGCCGAGAACCTTGATCACTTCCTGCGAGGCGACCGGTCCCTGGGCTATCGTCTGCTTGGCGCCCTCCAAGGTCGTCGCATCGACATAGGCGTTCAGATTCTGCGGCACGCTCTGCCAGACGAAGAGAAGCGTTACTATTACCGAAATCGGCAGCAGGATGTAGAGCGTGCAGCGGGTGAGATCGGCCCAAAAATTGCCGATCCCGCTCGCCTCGCGCCGGGCAAAGCCGCGAATCAAGGCAATCGCCAGTGCTATGCCGACCGCGGCCGAGATGAAATTATGGACCGTGAGACCTGCCATCTGAACGAGGTAGCCCATCGTGGTCTCGGGTACGTAGGACTGCCAGTTCGTGTTGGTGACGAAGCTCACCGAGGTGTTGAACGCCAGCACCTGCTCCACCGCTGCCTGCCCTTGCGGGTTGAACGGCAGATACCATTGCAGGCGCTGCAGCGCATAGAGCGTGACGAAGCCGGCGAGGCCGAAGAACAGCATCGACACTGCATAGATGAGCCAGGACTGCTCCTCGGTCTCATCCACGCCGCAGCACCAATAGACGAGGCGCTCGACCGGGCGCAGCAGCGGGCTCAGAAACGTCCGCTCGCCGGCGAACACCCGCGTCATGTAGCCACCGAACGGCCTCGTGATCAGGACGACGATCAGGCTGAATAGGCCGATCTGAAGCCACCCGTTGCTGGTCATGGAGCCTCGAAATAGTCAAGGAAGACAGCGGTAGCAATGTATGCTAGCGCTTCATCCCAATAATTCAAATTTGCATCGGCGAAACGTTCGCGACGAAGCAATGCAAGGATCAAGCACGCAAGGAATGCTACCTTCAGCATACTGCTTAGATAATAGACCGGATGCGGCCAGTGGCGAACCGCAGCCCAACATGCGAAAAATAATAAGATTGCGCAAAACCGCCTGACCACGCCAAGCGATTGCCTGTAATCGTTGTCGCTGTCGCGCGATACCATTGTGCTGGTCGACCGCACCGCCGCCTAGAGACCGTCTCGCGAACCCATTCTAAACGTTCGCGCTTCCAGTTTGGGCCGGTCCCCTAAATTTTCCATATTCCCACAGTCGACGTGAGGTAAAGGCTATATAAAGGTTGTAGGAGAGCAGCATCGATGATCCCGGGCCAAATCCGGCCGGCGATTGATCCCGGCCACCGCCTTACGCCTTTTTTATGCAGCCCGCGCTCTCACACTCTCGAATTTTTATGCGGCGCGGGTTCATAAGCCTTCCGTACTCTGATGGTCTGTCTCTTCCATGGCGATTACGGGCCGGCGGATCCGGGCTTCAATCTCGGTTCCGGGTCGACCTGGGTCGTCGATGCAAACTCGCTCACAGGCGCCCGCAATCTCGGCGAGGCGGAGGCAATCCAGCGGCACCTTCTCCGGGGTGAGCCCGTCTCGTGGTGCGATCAAGGGTACGCATGGGTCGACCAGGATACCGTTGTCCTGTTCTATGTCGCGGCCTTCCTATTCGTGATCGTGCCTTACCTGATCATCAAGGCCAGGGCCTGGGCGAAAGGCGTGCCGTGGCCGGACATCAGGGCGGAAAGGCTTGACCGCCGCCCACGCCTCCGCCGCTGAGCCCTTTTTGTTGGAAGGAGCGCACCTTGCGACCGGTTCGCCTAGTTCCCGATAATACGAACATCCAATTCATGCGCGGTCGTTTCGCCGGCGTTATTGGATCAGCGATTCTGAGCACCCTATCGGTCGTGCTCTTCTTCTACCCTGGCCTCAATCTCGGGGTCGATTTCCGTGGCGGTGCGGTTGTCGAGCTGCGCGGGCCACAAGCGCTCCAGGTTGACGTGATCCGCGAAGCCTTCGCGCCGCTCGGTTTCGGCGACCTCAGAGTGCAGGAATTCGGCTCGCCTCAAGACGTCCTGGTGCGCTTCGCGAATACGGCGAACCTCCAGGACGCGCAGCGAATGATCGCGTCTCGAGTAGCCGAGGCACTGCCCGGCGTGCAGATTCGGCGGACCGAGGTCGTCGGCGCCAGGGTCAGTGGCGAGCTGTTTCGCAACGGCCTGCTCGCAACCGGTCTCGCCCTCGTCGCCGTGCTCGTCTACATATGGTTTCGCTTCGAGTGGCAGTTCGGGGTCGGCTGTGTCGCCACCCTGATCCTGGACATCACCAAGACGGTCGGGTTTTTCGCTGTCACACAGATCGAGTTCGACCTGAATTCGGTGGCGGCGCTGTTGACCCTGATCGGCTACTCGGTCACCGACAAGGTCGTCGTCTACGACCGCATCCGCGAAAACCTCGGCAAGTACCGGACCATGCCGCTGCGGCCGTTGATCGATCTCAGCATCAATCAAACGCTCGGCCGTACCGTCGCGACGTCGCTGACGGTGGTCCTGTCGATCCTGCCGCTGGCGCTGATCGGCGGCGAAGTCATGCGCGGCTTTGGTCTGGCGATCATATTCGGCATTGTGATCGGCACCTCCTCGTCGATCTTCATTGCCTCGCCGATCTTGCTCTTCCTGGGTGAAAAGCGGCTGCGGCCGTCGGCATCGCGCGTTCCGCAGCCGAGCGCACGCGCGGCCGCGCCCTAGTATAGAGGCTCATGCGGATGATTCAGGATGCTGCCGCAATGGCAGATTCAGGTCGTGCGAAAGGGGCATTCGTCAAATTGACAATAGCCCCTTGCTGTGATATCGGTGTGGGTATGCGAGTCTCTCACCGGGCGCGATGAACCTGTCCCCGGCGCTCGTGCCTCTTTTGCGGTTCTTGGATTTTTATAATCAAAACAGCGAAGAACAGCGAGAGAACAGCGGACGTCGCCGCTGTTCTTGCATACGCCAAACTGCCGGCGGCCCAGGATTTCCGCGGCTAAGGAGATGTCGACCGCTGATAATTTGCCGCAAAAAACAGCAAAAACAGCAAAAACAGCGAGAGGTGCCCTTGCGCCGGGGAACACGGCCGATTGGCTTTGCCCAGCTATGAATGCGTCTGAACGCTAGATCGCGACGCTTGCGGCAACTCGGATCGGAGCCGGGGCGGGGCTCATAGAGAAGGCGAAACTTCCCCCGGTTCTTCCGGTATCGGTGTCCCGCCGGGCCGGTGCAAGGTAGGATGCCGGCCAACAGCGCGGCATCCGATACGCCCGGCTTCCTGGGTCCAGCAAGTTTTCGACACGATGTTCGACACCGCTTTCGTACTGCTCGTCATCGCGGCGTTGCTCGTCGTTGTCGGGTTTTGCCAGCCGCTCGCCGCTCGCTTGAAACTGCCGCCCCCCGTCCTTCTCGCGGTAGTCGGGGTCGCATTGGGGGGCTTTCCCGCCATCCTGTCTCGGCTCGGCTGGTCCGCCGGGTCCGATCCCTTCGCCGACATCTTTGCCGAGTTGCCGGTCAGCTCCGAGACGTTCATCTACGTCTTCCTGCCGCTCCTGGTATTCGAGGCCGGCATCGTCACCGACGTGCGGCGAACATTGGAGGATGCGGCGCCGATCCTGCTCCTCGCCATCGTAGCGACGCTGATCACGACCGCCGTGATCGGTTTGGCGCTGTGGCCGCTCTCCGGTGTCCCGCTGGTGGTGTGTCTGCTGCTCGGCGCTGTCGTCGCGACCACCGATCCCGCCGCGGTGATCGCGATTTTTCGCGATGTCGGCGCCCCGGCGCGCCTGACACGCCTCGTCGAGGGCGAAGCGCTGCTCAACGATGCCGCCGCGATCTCGCTGTTCGCGGTCTTGCTCGGGATGATCACCAGCGGACGAGAGCCGGACATCGGCTCGGGGCTGAGCGAATTCTTCCTGTCCTTTATCGGTGGGGGCCTACTGGGGGTGCTGGCCGGCCGGGCATTGCTCTGGGTCATCCCCTGGGTCCGCGACGACCGCCTCGCGGAAGCCACCTTGACCCTAGCTCTCGCCTATGGCGTCTTCATCGCCGCCGAGCGCTTCTTTCACGTCTCTGGCGTGGTCGCGGTGCTCGGGTCGGGGCTGGCCGTCAGCGCGCTCGGCCGTTCCCGGATCGCCCCCTACAACTGGTCTTTTCTGACCGATTTGTGGGACCAGATCGCCTTCTGGGCGCGCTCTCTGGTGTTTATCCTCGCCTCGATCCTCGTGCCGAGACTGCTCGGCGAAATCGGGCTCCATGACTTGCTGCTCGTCGCCGTGCTGGTGGCAGCAGCCATGGCGGCGCGCATCCTGGTGTTGTTCGGGCTGATGCCACCGCTCGAGTACCTCAAGCTCACCCAGCCGATCAGCTCCGCATACAAGCTCGCGATCACCTGGGGCGGATTGCGCGGCGCGCTGACCCTGGTACTGGCTCTGGCGGCGACCGAGAATGCGGCACTCAGTCCGGAGATCAAGCGCTTCGTCGCCGTGCTCGCCACCGGCCTCGTGCTGTTCACACTATTCATCAACGGCACGACCTTGCGTTTCGTGATCGATCTCCTCGGGCTGAGCCGACTGTCGCCACGAAACCAGGTCCTGCGCGACCAGGTGCTGGCACTTTCCTATGCCGAGGTTTGCGATTGGGTTCGCGACATGGCACACGACCACACGCTTGCTGAAAGTGCCGTCGCGCAGGTCGTCGAACCCTACCAAGCCTGGATTGTGGCCGCTAACGCCCGCGATGCGGCAGAACGGCTCACCGAGCGAGACCGGCTGGCCATCGCCCTCACAGCGCTGGCGAACCAGGAACGCGTGCTTGTCCTCGAGGCGCGCGCCGATCGGGTCACCTCTGCGGCCACGGTGCAAGTGTTGCTCCGGAATGCCGATCTCCTGATCGAGGGGGCGCGCGCTGAAGGGCGCGTCGGATACCGCAGAGCCGCCGAACGGACGCTCGCGTTTCCGGTCGGCTTCCGGATCGCCTATTTTTTCTACCGATATTTCCGGATCGTGCGGTTTCTCGCCGATCGCCTGGCAGACCGCGTCGAGCTGCTGTTGGTCACCCGGCTGCTGGTCGACAGGCTCCCGGGCTTCAACAATCGGCGGCTGCGCCCGGTGTTCGGCGAGCGCATCACCGAGCTTACGGGCGAGATCATCGAGCGGCGACGGGAAGCGCTAGGCGACGCCTTCGACGCGCTGCGTCGCCAATATCCCGACTATGTGGCGGCCCTGGAAATCAGGTTTCTCCGTCAATCGGCCTTGCGGCAAGAGATGGTGCGATACCAGTCGCTGTTCGAGGAAGGGCTGATCCCGAAGGAGCTCCATGACGATCTGCGGCGTGGCGTCGCCGGGGCGAGCGCCGCCGAACCACTACCGCGCTTCGACATCGGACTGGACACGCATCGCCTGATCGAAAGGCTCGACATCCTGTCGGGCCTCGACGAACGGCAGCTCGACCGAGTGGCCAGGCTGCTGCGCCCGCGCTTTACGGTCCCGAACGAGCGCATCATCCGCAAGGGGGACCGGGGTGACGCCGTCTTCTTCATTGCTTCCGGGGCGGTCGAGGTGGCGCTGCCGGCCGGGCCGGTGCGGCTCGGCAGTGGCGAGTTCTTCGGAGAGATGGCCTTGCTTTCCGGCCGGCCGCGGCAGGCGGATATAACGGCTCTGACCTATTGCCGGCTGCTCGTGCTGAGAAAAACGGACTTCGAGCGATTCATGGCGACAAACCCGGAAGCCAGAGCCGCGATCGACCGCATCGCCCAGGCGCGCCAATTGATGAACCAGGGTGACCGCGATCGCGCCACCGAGGTTGCATCGCTGTAGCTTATCGCTATCGGACGGCCTCCGTGCTCTGTACCCGGGTCCACCGGCCACCCGATATCAAACGGCGTCGGGCCCTTGCTCGCCGGTGCGGATGCGGACGGCTTGTTCGACCGGCACCACGAAGATCTTGCCGTCGCCGATCTTGTCGGTGCGCGCGGCATCCATGACCGCCTGCACAGCGCGCTCGACGAGAGCATCGTCGAGCACCACTTCGATCTTGATCTTGGGCAGGAAGTCGATCACGTACTCCGCGCCGCGATACACCTCGGTGTGACCCTTCTGCCGCCCAAAGCCCTTCACCTCGGTGACGGTCATGCCCGTGACGCCGACGTCGTGCAGCGCGTTCTTCACCTCGTCGAGCTTGAAGGGCTTGATGATCGCTTCGATCTTTTTCATGGCTTCACCGTTTGGTGTTGAGTTCGGGGCGAGCTCGGGTTAGGCGGCCTTGCCGCATTCCATTGAAATCGTGTGCCTCTTCCGACATCTCAAGCGGGAGGTATACGCCGCTCATTGCACGGCCTCCCCGTGGATCGCCAGGTCGAGGCCCTCGCGCTCGATGTCGGACTCGACACGCAGGCCAATCGTCAGATCCACCAGCTTGAGCAGGATCAGCGAGGCGATCGCGTCATACAGCGCCACGACGCCAATCCCGTAGAGCTGCGTCAGCACCTGAGTCGGATTGCCGTCGATCAGGCCGCTCTTACCTTCGCCGCCCACCCAGGCCACGGCCAGCACGCCGGTCAACAGGGCGCCCGTGGCGCCGCCGACGCCATGCACGCCAAAGACGTCGAGGCTGTCGTCATAGCCGAACGCGTGCTTGAGCCCGGTGGTGGCCCAATAGCAGATCACACCGGCGGCAACCCCGATGATCAGCGCGCCGCGCGGGTCGACAAAACCCGATGCCGGGGTGATCGCGACCAGCCCAGCGACCGCACCCGAGATGATGCCGAGCACGCTCGGCTTGCCCTTGACGATCCACTCGGCGAACATCCAGGCGAGAGCCGCCGTGGCGGTGGCGATCTGGGTGACCGCCATCGCCATGCCGGCATTGCCGTTGGCTGCCACGGCGGAGCCGGCGTTGAAGCCAAACCAGCCGACCCACAGCAGCGATGCGCCGATCACGCTGAGCACCAGATTATGCGGGGCCATCGGCTCTGTGCCGAAGCCTCGCCGCTTGCCCATCACCAGGGCAGCCATCAGACCGGCAACTCCGGAATTGACGTGCACCACCGTTCCGCCGGCAAAATCCAGCACACCGGCATCATTGAGGAACCCGTCGGACCCCCACACCCAGTGGGCGATCGGCGCATACACGAAGACAGCCCATAATCCGATGAACCACAGCAACGCCGAGAACTTCATGCGGTCGGCGAACGCGCCGCAGATCAGCGCGGGCGTGATGATCGCAAAGGTCATCTGGAAGCACATATAGACCGATTCGGGGATCGTCTTGGCGAGATCGTTGACCGAATCGAGGGTCATCCCCATTAGCAGAAACCGGCTCATGCCGCCGACAAACGGCGATCCGGGCGTGAAGGCCATGCTGTAGGTGACGACGGTCCACAACACCGTGACGAGGCAGGTCACGGCAAAGCTCTGCATTACCGTCGCCAGCACATTCATCTTGCGGACCATGCCGCCGTAGAACAGTGCCAGACCCGGGATGGTCATCATCAGCACGAGTGCCACGGAGGTCAGCATCCACGCCGTGTCACCGGTGTTGAGTGTGCTGGCAGCAGGAGCCGCAGGAGCCGTAGCCTCCGGGGTCTGCTGCGCGAGTGCTGCAACGGTCCACAAAAACGTGACCGGCGCGGCAAGCAAGGTTCGTTGCAGAAACACACCCATCGATTCCATCCCTCCAAATACGCCGCCATGAAACCGCTCACGGGCAGGCTCCGTGCGCGACGTAGGTCCAGACGTCATTGCCACCAAGAATCGTGCCAATCAACCCTGGGCCGGCAGCTCTTGTGCGAAGTCGCCCCGCAACCGCCCGCTCGCTGATTATCCGGTGCGGCAGAACGAGCCGCCGAATGAGAGCCCGAGCCTGGTGGGAAGTGCAAATGAATGATGGAAATTTAGGCATAATTCAAAAATAACTCTGCGACCGCTGGGTCTGCATCGCTGCGTCTGTGCGAGCGAGAATCGACCCTCCTCGCCATGATCGGGCTCTGACGCCGAGGCGCGTAGGCTTAACGCACCAGCAGTGACACTAAGAGTGCCAGCGCCAGCAGAGCGGCCACGCCTTGCCAGACTTGGAGCGGGGCGCGCTCGTAGAGCGTGCGCGGCCGGCGATTTGCGGTCGGGGTGGGTGCCGGTCCGGCCTCCATCTCGAATGCGAACTCGGTCATGTCATGAAAGCGCTTTGCAGGATCGACCGCGATTGCCCGCGCGAGCGCCGCCTGGAGCCAGGCGGGAAGATCCGGTCGTAGCGCGGAAAAATCCCGTGGCCGGTTGCGGCGCGGCGGACTGACGGCATCGAGATTGCCGTACGGGTATTCACCCGTGAAAGCGCGAAACATGGTCACGCCCAGAGCATAAATGTCGGTGGCCTCGTTGCCGGGTTCGCCCTCGAACATTTCGGGCGCCATATAGGCCTGGGTACCCGGAATCTCACCGGGTGGGAAATTCTCCAGCCCCGGCACGCGAACAACCCCGAGATCGATCAGCTTCAGCGATCCGCCGCCTTCGAGGATTACGTTGTCCGGCTTGATGTCGCGATGGATGATGCCCGCCCGATGCAGCGCCGCCACCCCGCGGGCCAGCTTGACGGTGATGTTCCGTCCCTCTTCCAATCCCAGCGCCGGACTGCGCGAAAGCCGTGTTTCCAGAAGCTCGCCCTGATAGAGCGGCATGACCGTGTAGAGGCAGGTCTGGCGTCCTGGCGGCAGTTCGATGACGCGCCCGATCCAGGGGTTGTGCACCCGCGCGCCGACCCAGGCCTCGCGGACGAACGCCTCGCGGTGTGCCTCGACACTGGCGAGCTGCGGCTTGGGGAACTTCAAGGCGACAGTGCCGCCCTCGACTTCGTCCTCCGCGCCGAGCAGCCGGCTGTATCGGCCCTCGGAGATCAGGGCTTTCAGGACAAATCCATCGATCGTCTCGCCTCTGAGCGGCACCGGGATCACCGGCAATTGCAGGATGGCGGCGCTGATGTCGGCCGATCCCGCCGTCGGCAGCGCGATCACGTCCAGAACCAAGGCGGTGCAATTATCGGTGCTGCCGGATTGGAGCGCGGCGGCAACCAACGCGCCAGCGGTATCCTCGGGAGCAGAGCGTTCGCGCAAGATGTCGGCGATGCTCTGTTCCGTCAAAGACCCGTGCACACCATCGCTGCACAACAGGAAACGGTCATGCAGCGCCACCGGCTGCGTGGCGTAGTCGAGGCGCACCTCCGCCTCCACTCCGAGCGCGCGGGTGAGCGTGTGCGAGCGTCCGGTGCCCTCCCGGCGCACATGGTCGGTGGTGAGGCAGGTCATGCGGTCACCGCTCAACCGGTAGGCGCGCGTGTCCCCGACGTGCAGCAGGTGGGCGACGCGGCCGCGCAGCACTAGCGCCGTTAACGTGCAACCCATTCCCGCAAGCTTGGGGTCTTGGCGGCCCATGGTATTGATCCAGCCGTTGAGCGCACTCACGATCTTGGCGCCCGCTCGTTGCACCTCCATGGTCTCGGGCAGATCGCAAAATCCGTCCAGGAAGCCGCGCACGGCGGTCTCGGCCGCAATGCGGCCGCCCTTCGCGCCGCCGATGCCGTCGGCGATCGCCGCGATCACCTCCTGACGCGGCTCAGGCAGCTCCGCTCCGAACAGGGCACCGGCGAAATCCTCGTTAGCTTTGCGCGGCCCGGTCTTCGAGGCGAAGCCGACGCTTGCCCGTACACCGGTCTCAACCGTCGGCGTCGCACCGATTCCGAGTTGCCCGTCGCCTCGAAGATTGCGAGGTGTTGACGCGAGGGCGGCTGCATCGTCGCGGCTTGACGTCGTCACCGCGATTTCTCCGGGCTGCAACGACCATGGCGAAAATAGCCCCCGGTGCTCGACGCGACGCTTGCCCTGAGATCGCCGGATTTGCGGTCGAGCGTGTAGTTGCCGCCGTCCCTGGGATCGAACCAGGAAATCTCGGCTGGGGTAATCTTGGCCCGGTTGGAATCGACGGTGGCTTTAGCGAAATCGATCATGATCTGCCATGACGTGCCGCTCGCCGGATTGGTACAGGTGATCGCGGTTTCGGTGTCCTGCGCGTCACCGTCGATCGTCGGAACAGCAAAACCCGCTGCCAGGCCGGCTATCCCCGCTGCTAGAACGCGATCGCGAAACATTGTTGCGTCCACTTCACCTTGCGCCGACCCATGCCGAAACCCGGCATACGGAATCACATATAAATCGAGGCGGCAGGCTCATGCAAAATGACGATTATAGTTTGCCTAATTTTTAGGCGTCTAGGCGCTCAATCAATTCGTCAAATCAGACTCGATTTCTCGGCAAGCCCGGTTTGCGGGCGGGTCGGTGGCGCTACGCTAATGGCATGGCTCTTGCCTTAGCCCATTAATACATGTGCTATTCAACCCCACGTTTTGGGCACCAAAGGTTGTGTGCTCCATCACGACAGAAAAGATAGGGGGCAAATAATGCTCGTACCGTCACCCAAGTGGCTCGATTCCGGCAACAATGCATGGCAGCTAGCGGCTGCGACTTTTGTCGGTCTGCAAAGCATTCCCGGCTTGGCGGTTCTCTATGCCGGGTATGTCAAGCAGAAATGGGCGATCAATTCTGCTTTCATGTGCTTCTATGCCTTCGCCTCGGTGTTGGTCGTCTGGGTTCTATTCGACTACAACATGGCGTTCGGAGAGCAGTGGTTTCCATTCCTCGGCAAACCTGCGTTGGCGACCTCGGCGTCATTCACCACGGGCCAGGCGGTGATACCGGCAGCGGCCGCCGGCATGCCGGAGCTGACCTTCCCGATGGCTACCCTGATCTTCTTCCAGTTCGT
>WNFQ01003548.1_pt1 | contig 11374 bp, 9 predicted proteins | sample 5400171 | NCBI WGS metagenome assembly WNFQ01 (sample SAMN13153356, study PRJNA577476) | soil metagenome | isolation source: 20 cm soil under Madrone tree | place: USA:California | collected 2016-06-14 | reverse complement strand
TCATGGCGTACGAAGTGACGAAGGATCTGCCGCTCGAGCCGGTCGAAATCGAAACGCCGCTCGAGAAAATGACCGGCACCCAGGTAGCCGGGAAAAAGCTGACACTTGTGCCAATCCTTCGAGCCGGCCTCGGCATGGTCGAAGGGATCTCGCAGCTGATTCCCTCCGCGCGCGTGGGCCACATCGGCTTGTACCGCAATCACGATACGCTCCAGCCGGTGGATTACTACTTCAAAATTCCGTCGGGGGAAGCGGATCGCGCGTTCTTCCTGCTGGACCCCATGCTCGCGACCGGCGGGTCCGGGGTGGCTGCGGTCAGTGCCCTGGCGCGGGCGGGTGCCCCGGTGGAGCGAATTCGGTTCATGTGCCTGGTTTGCGCCCCCGAAGGCGTGAAGGCGATGCTGGACGCCCACCCCAAGGTGCCTGTCTACACGGCCTCGCTCGACCGGGAGCTGAATTCCAAGGGCTATATCCTCCCTGGCCTGGGGGATGCCGGCGACCGGCTATTTGGCACCAGGTAAGCCCCTCCCACGTAACCATTTTGTCGTCCCCCGTGTCCCATCAGTAGTTACGAGACCAGTCCGTCACCTCGGAGCGCCGTGGACGAATCACAGCTTATTGCCCGCGTCCGCGCCGGGGATAGCGCTGCAGAGCGCGCGCTCTATGACGCGCATGTGGACCGCGTATACCGCCTGGCCTTCCGGCTCGCGGGCGATGATGCCCTCGCTCAGGATTTCACCCAGGAGACGTTCATTCGCGCGTTCGACCGGCTCGGCTCGTTCCGTGGCGATGCCGCGTTTTCGACCTGGCTGCATACGATCACGACCACGGTCGTCTTGAACGGCTTGCGAAAGGTGAAGCGGTTTCGGCAGCGGGAAGCGGACATCGATGACGCGCACGAGATCGGCGTAGTACAACGGCACGCCGAACCGGATCTGAAAGTGCGGCTCAAGCAGGCGATCGATGATCTACCGGAGGGTTACCGCACGGTGTTTTTGATGCACGATGTCGAGGGCTACACACACGAAGAAATCGGCGTCGCATTGGGCGTCGAGACCGGCACGTCGAAGGCCCAGCTGTCGCGGGCGCGGGCGAAATTGCGCGTGGCACTGTCGGACTTCGCAGGAGAATGGGTGAAATGATGGACCAGCACGAAGATCCGAAATTCGAGCGGTGGCTGCAGGATGCGGCCAAGTCGTACCACGCACCGCGCACCACGCCGCGCGAGGAGATGTGGTCGCGGATCGAAAGCGCGCGTCGGAATAGGCGCGTCATCGAGTTGCGGCCCTGGATGCGTTGGGCGGTGGCGGCAGCAGCCGTCCTGATCCTCGGCATCGGGATCGGACGGTGGACAGCGCATCAACCCGGCACGGGGAACCGCACGACGAGCGTTGCCATGACGGATTCGACGACGGCCGCGCAATCCGATCTCTTATACCAGATCGCTGCGACCCAATACCTGTCGCACACGGAGGCGTTTCTTACGTCGTTCCGCGCGGACATCGGGTCGCATGGAGCGGCGAACAGCGCGCGTTTCGCCAGCCAGGCGCGCGATCTCCTGAGCACGACGCGCCTCATGCTCGACTCGCCCGCGGCGAAGGACCAGCGGCTCCGGTCGTTGCTCGAGGATCTGGAGCTGGTGCTCGTCCAGATCTCGCAGCTCGATCCGTCGCGCGACGGCCATGACACCGACATCATCACGCAAGGCATGAACCAATCGAACGTGTTGCCCAAGTTGCGCTCGGCGATTCCCGCCGGGCCAGTACCGGTGCGCACAGAAGGAGCACTCTGATGTTGTCTTACCTGTCCCTCTTGCTCGCCGTCACGACCGTGCAGGCTACGCCGACACCCGCGCCCCAGGCGCGGCCACACCGCCGCCCACGCGCTGCTCTCGCACCGATCGTCGCTGCCGTGCCTGCACTCGAAGCGAGCGTTGCGGCGCTCGCCGCGGCACAGCCTGATCTCGAAGCGCTCACCGTGCAAGCTCCCGTGCTCGCGATGGCCGCGAGCGATCTGCAAATGGCCGCGTATTCGCTGGCCGTTGCACCGGTTGCGTTCGCCGCGCCGGTGTTCTACTGGGACGGCGATGACGATGAAGACATCAGCGAACCCCGCTGGCAGGACCTGACGCAGGCCGATGTGGCCGATTCGCTCTACCGCGCCGCGCGGCAAGCGCTGAACCGGAGCCAGTACACGCGCGCCGCCGAACTCTTCAGCGGCATCCGCGATAGGTATCCGCGGTCTACCTACGTCCCCAACACGTATTACTGGCAGGCCTTCGCGCTCTATCGCGATGGATCAGAGGAATCGTTGCGCGCGGCGCGCGAGGCGCTGCAGACACAGGCGTCCAAATTCCCCAAGGCGACCACGCGCCGTGACGCCGAAGCACTGTTGCGCCGGGTGCAGGGTGGACTGGCGCGGCTCGGCGACGCCGATGCCACCGCAGACGTGACGGAAGAAGCCGATAACGTCGCTCCGCCGGTTGCGGTCGTTCCTGGCGTACCACCAATCGGCGCCGGTCGACCCCATATCGCCCCCCGGCCAGGTCGCTCGTATCGCTTGCACAATGAATCGTGCGACGACGAGGACGACATTCGCATCGCCGCCGTCAATGCGCTGCTGCAGATGGACGCCGATCGTGCCGTGCCTATTCTGAAGACCATCCTCGCGCGACGCGACAGTGGGTCGACGTGCCTGCGGCGCAAAGCAGTGTTCCTCGTCTCTCAGAAGCGCAGTTCTGAAACGTCGGCCCTTCTGCTCAATGCCGTGCGGTCGGATCCCGATCAGGAGGTCCGCGAACAGGCGGTGTTCTGGCTGTCCCAAGTGCCCGGCGACGAGACTGTCGCCGCCCTCGACTCGATCTTGCGCGATCCCCAGACGCCTCCCGACATCCAGGACAAGGCCATCTTCGCGCTCTCGCAGCACAATAGCAGTCGCTCGGGTGCGATCCTCCGCGCCTACGCCGAGCGGCGTGACGCGCCCGAGGAAATGCGCGAGAAGGCAATCTTCTGGCTCGGCCAGCGAAATTCGGTAGAGAACGCGCAATTCCTCAAAGACCTGTTTGCCAAGGTGGAGAACGACGATCTCAAGGACAAGATCATCTTCTCCCTCTCGCAAATGGGCGGCGCGGATAATTATCGCTGGCTCATGGATATCGCCTTGAACCAGAAAGAGGACATGGAGATCCGCAAGAAGGCCCTGTTCTGGGCGGGACAGGGGCACAACGTCGATGTCACCGATCTGGTGAAGCTCTACGACAGCATGACCGACCGCGAGATGCGGGAGCAATTGATTTTCGTGTACTCGCAGCGCCGCGAAGACGCCGCGCTCGACAAGCTGTTCCAGATCGGCAAGAACGATCCCGACCGCGAGCTCCGCAAGAAAGCGATCTTCTGGATCGGCCAGTCGCGGAGCCCGCGCGCGTCGGCATACCTCCAGGAGCTGATCAACCAATGAAAACTCGTGCGTGGTGCGTCGTGCGTGGTGCGTTGTTGCTCGTGCTCGCGAGCGGCGCAGCCGCACAGAGTGTGGAGCAGCGCGTCGCGAAGGCTCCAGATGGGAGCGTACGGTGCAGTTTCGCGGCTAAACCCGGCGTCTATGGCAACGGCCGCAACATGATCAGCTGGGATTGCGACAAGGGGAATTGCCACAACCAGATCGACGGGAATTGGAACGACCACAACGACTGGGACGCCCCATGCGACTCCGGCCCGGTCCGCGTGGCGCTCACCAAAAGCAGCGGCCGCATAACCGATCTGCGCGTCTACGTCGGCGGCGAGTGGCGGACCAGCACGACCGCGACGGATCTCGGCACGATCGGCACGAAGGACGCCGCAAGCTATCTGCTCGCGCTCGCGTTGAAAGATGAGAGTCGCGCCTCCGAAAAGGCGATCTTCCCCGCCGTGCTCGCCGATAGCGTCACGACTTGGCCCGACCTGCTGAAGATTGCGAAAGCGGACAACGTCTCGCGGAAGGTGAAACGCTCAGCCGTGTTCTGGCTCGGGCAGGCGGCCGGCGATGCCGCGACGCGCGGCCTCACCGACCTGGTCGACGACGGCAGCGCGGACCACGAAGTGCGCGAGACCGCAGTATTCGCGTTGTCCCAGCGGCCGAAAGATGAAGGCGTGCCCGCGCTGATTCGGATCGCCAGGGCGAACAAAGACCCTGAGCTGCGTCGCAAGGCGATCTTCTGGCTCGGTCAGTCGGACGACCCACGGGCGCTTTCGTTGTTCGAGGAGTTGCTCACCCGGCCCTGAGTATCTTGTGGCATGTCTTTCTGGACCGGACGGCGTGCCATCGGCGGGATTCTTCTTGCAGTCGTCCTGATCGGCCTAGTCTGGGCGGCGGTGGTCGTGACGGTCGCGATCCAGGCCGCTCATGACGAGGCCACCGGCGCCGACGCCATCGTGGTGCTCGGCGCCGCGCAGTACAATGGCCGGCCCTCCCCGGTGTTTCGCGCCCGACTCGATCACGCCGCGGCACTCTACCAACGTGGCCTGGCGCCGACGGTCCTGGTTACGGGCGGCGTCGGTGTCCGCGACTCACTCAATGAAGCCAACGTCGGGCGCGACTATCTCGTACGACTCGGCATCCCTGACAACGCCGTGCTTCCGCTCGTCGGCGGCCACGACACCTTCACGTCGATCGATCAGGTCAAGCGTTGGTTCGATGGCCGAGACAGCCGCCGCGTCCTGTTGGTCAGCGACGGCTTTCACATGCTGCGGCTGCAGATCATTGCGAGACGGCTGGGCCTGACGCCCTACACGTCGCCCGCGACCGGCTCACCCATTCACGCCAACGTGCGGCGCAACGCCGGCTATCTGTTCGCCGAAGGGTTCAAGGTGCCTTTCACGTGGCTGTTCCAACGCTAAACGGAATCAGGGAGTACGATGAAGCTCGACAGTAAACGCATTCATACTGGGCGGGTCATAAACCTGGACGTGGATACGGTACGCTATCCCGACGGCTCCCCGGGAGAGCTCGAAATGATCCGGCACCCGGGAGCCGCCGCGGTGATTCCGTTTGCGTCGGATCCCCGTGGTGACGACCCCACGATCCTGCTCATTCAGCAGTACCGATACGCCACAGACGGGACGCTGATCGAGATCCCGGCGGGGCGGTTGAATCCAGGAGAAGATCCGCGGGTATGTGCGCAACGGGAGTTGTTGGAAGAGGTCGGTGTGAAAGCCGGGCGGCTCGAGCGTCTTACTACTATATGGACAACGCCCGGGTTCACAGACGAACGGATCCACCTGTTCTGGGCCGCGGATCTTACCGCGGACAAACATGCCCGGGAGCCGGACGAATTCATCGAAGTGCTGCCAAAGCCGTTATCGGAGGCACTGGAGCTCATCCGCAGCGGCGTGATTTCAGACGCAAAAACCGCATTGGCGCTGCTTTTTATGGCTGGTTTCGTTCTGAAGCATTAGTCCCCTCCGTCTTCGGATCTAGATCAGATGTGTAATTGCGTCGTCCCCAGGCTGGGACAATATTTTCATTTCGCAACACAATGCGAGTCGTAACTAACTATGCGATAATGAGTTACTCCCCTAGCATGGGAGGCACGGTTTGTGCCAAGTCCTCATAAAGCGAATCAGGACAGGGTTTTCCGTGTTCCCGTTCGAAACGCAAGGGTAGCTATGCGCACTACGCTGAAGCATCCCACACCGGCGGTCGATCCGCAGCGCGCGCTCCAGCGTGAGGCGCTGCATGAGCTGGACGATGGACAGGTCGTGATGCGCCACCTGGCGGGTGAGCCGCAGGCGTTCGGGACCTTGGTCGACCGCTACCAGACCCGGCTTCTCAATTTCGTCAACCGCACGATCGGTGACCGTGAGCGCGCAGAGGACCTCGTGCAGGAAGTGTTCATCCGGGTCTTCCGCCATCTGCACCGGTTCGATCAGACGAAGAAATTCTCGACATGGATCTACACGATCGCGTCGAACCTCGCGAAAAACGAGCTGCGCAACCGCAGCCGCAACCCCCTGGTGTTGTTCCAGACGATCAAGAAGAACTGGGAAGCCGATCACCGGCCCCTGCAGTTCGAGGACACGACGGCGCGCCCGGACGATCTCTACCGCAAGCGGTTCCTGAAAGACGCGGTGGATCAGTGCGTCCATCGCCTGCCGGAACACCATCGGGAGGTGTTCGTGCTCCGGGAGCTGGAGGGAAAGAGCTACCAGGAAATCGCCGAAATCACCGGCTGCAATCTGGGGACCGTGAAGAGCCGTCTGAATCGGGCACGAAATAGCTTCGCCCAGCTCATCGGTCCCATCCTCGTTTAGCTACAACTGACGCTGTTTTCATCCCGGCCGCGGAACACTCCGTGGGCGGGGTGGTACATTTCCACCATGGTTTGCAGCGAGTTTCTCGAGCGTCAAACCGAATTCCGGGACGGGCTCATCTCGTCCTCCCGCGAGCTGCGTCGCTTTGCGCGACATCTGGCCAACTGCACGGCATGTCGACGCTATGACGCGACCGTTCGGCAAGCCGTACTGGCCTTGCACTCCGCATCGCCCATCGCCCCGTCACCGAATTTCCGCCAGCGTCTCGACGCGCGAATCGCGGTTGAGCGCCGCCGGGTTCCGCGGCCGTCGGCACGGGCCGGTGTCTCGGCGACGATGCTGGTGCTCGCCGCACTTGCGCTGTTTTTCTTCGAGCTCGCCCAGCGGCCGCGGATCGCCCGGGCGCCTCTGCTGCCTCCGGTGGCGTTCCCGAAAGCAGTGGTCAGCGCCGGCCTGCCGTTCGTCTCTTTTCAGGACCCCCGTGCTCGTGTCGTGAGCGGAAATCCATATCCGTACGGCACCACGCTCTTCCAGCCTGCATCGGCGTCGCGCTAAAGCAGCTGTTCGGCTAACTTCGCTGGATGGCGGCGCTCACCCTCGATGCGCTCCTTCGCAGTCTCAAGAAGGGCGCTCCCGTCCCCGAACCTGTCTACTTGCTGCACGGTGACGAAGATGTCCTCAAGGACGAGGCCATCCGCGCGCTCGTGGATTCGGCCGTGGGATCGAGCCGGGATTTCAATCTGGACGTCCGTTTCGCCCCCGACCTGACGCCCGAATCGTTTCACGCACTGGTGAATACGCCTCCCATGATGGCCGAACGGCGTGCCGTGGTGATTCGGGGTGTGGAGCAGGTGGGGAAACGAAAGACCAGACTCCGCGACGAGGTCGTGCGCTACCTGGCATCACCCAATCCGACCACTGTGCTTGTGCTCGTCGTCGCAGCGGGTGAAGAGGCCGATGCCGATCTTGTCCGTGCGTCGGCCGCCGTGGCGGTGGACGCGCTCGCAGCCGAGCGCGTGCCTCGCTGGCTGCAACACCGCGCGACGACGCTGGGGGTCACGCTGGCGCCGGACGCGACCGAGCTGCTCCTCAAGGCGGTCGGCAACGATCTGAGCACGCTCAGCCGCGAGCTCGAAAAGCTGGCGTCTCTGGCGGGCGGAGCGGGGGGCCGGCCGGTTACGGCCGACGACGTGTCCAACCTGGTGGGCGTACGTCGCGACGAAACAGTGTTCGACCTGGTGGAGGCCGCGCTCGAGCGGCGTGCGGCCCGCGCGGCGCAGCTCGTGGAACCGGTGCTCGATCAGGCAGGCATGAGCGGCGTCAAGATCCTCTCACTGCTCGGCACGCACCTGGTGGGTACCGCACTCGCGCGAGCCGAGCGCGACCGGGGTGTCCCGGTGGCACGCTTGCCGGACACGATCTACCGCCACCTGCAAAGCGTCCGGCCGTATGGCATGCGCAGCTATAAAGAGGAAGCGGCGCGGTGGACCGCCTGGAGCGGCTTCTGGACCGCCCGCGAGCTGGGCCGGGCTCTCCGCGGGGCGCTCGCGGCCGACAACGCATTGAAGACTGCAACCGTGTCGGACGATCGAGGGATCGTGACGCAGCTTGTGCTGGGATTTGCGGTGACGAAACGGGAGGCGGCTTGAAACTCGGAATGATGGAACGATGGAATGTGGGAATGTTTGTCGGGCTTCTTTCCATCATTCCAACATTCCCTCTCTCCGCCCAGACCGACGCTCGCCTGATCGAGGCGCTCCGTTTGGCTCAGTCTGGCCAAGTCGATTCCGGCCGCGCGATCGTACGCCGGCTGCTCGCTACGCTGACCCCGGGCGACTCGGTATTTCCGCAGGCACTCTTGGCGGCGGCGAAGATCGCGCCCAACGCGCAAACAGTTTCGAGCAATCTCAACCGGATCGTCGTCGAATACGGCGCGAGCCCCTGGGCCGACGATGCACTCCTGCTGCTGACCCAGCTTTACTTCGCCCAACACGACCCCGTACAGACCGCCCAGGCCGCTGAACGATTGAATCGTGATTACCCCGATTCGCCCCTGCGCCCGCGCGCCAACTTTTGGGGGGCGCGCGCCTACTTCGACCTCAAGAACGAGACACGCGGCTGCGAGCTGATCCAAAACACGCGCCAAGACACGACGCAGGATGTCGAATTCAAGAATCAGGTGAGCTTCTATGCGGCGCGCTGCAGTGCTCCAGCGCCGACTACGGCAACCACGACACCGGCGTCCGACACCGGAGCGAAAACTCCTACGCCGCCGGCGTCGCACGCGTACGGGGTACAGGTTCTCGCCGTAAAGAGCGCCGCGCAGGTCGACGAAATGCTCACACGTCTCAAGGTGATGGGCTTCGACGCGCGCGTCGTGCGGGACTCCGCCGGCTTCTTCAAGGTCCGCGTGGGGCGTTACGCAACCCGCGAGGAGGCGCAACGGGCGCAGGCGCGTCTGAAGCAAAGAGTCGGCGGGCAGCCCTTCGTGGTGGATGAGCCGTGACGGCAGTGACCGAGACGCCACTTATGCAGCAGTATCGTGACATCAAGGCCCGCCACCCTCAGACCATTCTGTTTTTCCGGATGGGCGACTTCTACGAGATGTTCGAGGACGACGCCAAGCTCGCCTCGCGCGAGCTTGGGCTGACCCTCACCTCACGCAACAACGGCGGCGCGGCAGAGATCCCCCTCGCCGGTGTCCCCGTGAAAGCCGCCACCGAGTACCTGCGGCGGCTCATTGCCAAGGGGCACCGCGTCGCGATCTGTGAGCAGATCGAAGATCCCAAGTTGGCCAAAGGCGTCGTTCGCCGGGCGGTGGTCGAGACGGTGACGCCGGGGACCGTGCTGACGGACGACTGGCTGGTTCGGAATCGCAATAACTACGTTGTGGCGGTGGATCCCCGCGGCACGGCCGCTGGGCTCGCTACCCTCGACATCACCACCGGCGAGCTGATTCTCGAAGTCGTGCCCACTTCGGAGATCGACTCCGCAATCGCCCGCTACGAGGCGCGAGAGCTCGTGTTGCCCGCGGAAACAGCGATTACCTCGCCCATGGCGACGGTCACGGTGCGCGAGGCCTGGGAATTCGATCCGGAGCTCGCGCGCGAAGACCTGACGCGCACCTACGGTATCGCCTCACTCGATGGGCTCGGCGTCGGCGCGGACGATGGGCCGGCCATTGGCGCCGCCGGCGCGTTGCTGCGCTACGCGCGCGAGCTGAAGCCCGGCGGACTGCCTCATCTGGCGCGCCCCACCATCGTTCGGCGCGGTGACGTCCTGCCGCTCGATGAGATGACGCGGCGCAATCTCGAGCTCGTCGAGCCGCTCCGCTCCGCCGGGGTGGGGGACGCGGAAGCCGCCACCTTGCTCGGGGTCATCGACCGCACCCTCACGCCGATGGGCGGCCGGCTGCTGCGCCGCTGGCTGCTGGCGCCGCTCGTCGACCCGGCGGCCATCAACGCACGACTCGACGCGGTCGCGGTGCTGGTCGGTGACAGCCGCGGCCGCGAGCGGCTGCGTGAGGCGCTCGACGGCGTGCGCGATCTCGAGCGCCTGGCGGGACGCGCCGCACTGGGACGAGCCGCGCCGCGCGAGATGGGCGCCCTGCGCGATTCGATCCTGCGGCTGCCGGACGTGGCGGGCGCGGTCGGCGGGTTCGACGGACGCGAGCGGTCCGCCCTGCTCGAAGCGAGCGCCCACGAGCTGGACCTCCTCACCGACATCGGCGAGGAGCTGTCGCGCGCGCTCGTCGAGCACCCGCCCGTGCAGCTTGATGACGGTGACGCGATCAAGCCGGGCTACGACCCCGACCTCGATGACTTGAAAGCCGCGCGCGACGGCGGCAAACAGTATATCGCAGCGCTGCAGTCGCGCGAGCGCGAGCGGACCGGCATTTCGTCGCTGAAGGTGGGATTCAACAAGGTCTTCGGCTATTACATCGAGGTCACGCACACCCATCGCGATCGCATTCCGCCTAATTACGAGCGGCGCCAGACGCTCACCGGCGCGGAACGCTACGTCACGCCCGACCTGAAAGAGTACGAAGCCAAAGTCCTCGGCGCCGAGGAGCGCATCGCCGCGCGCGAGGCTGAAGTGTTGGACCAGCTACGGCGCCGCGTCGGGGAAGCGATCGCCAGGGTGCAGGCGACCGCGGGTCTCTTGGCACGGCTCGACGCCTGGGCCGCCCTGGCCGACGTCGCCGAGCGCGAGCGCTACGTGCGCCCGGACGTGACGAGCGAGTTCGGGCTGCAGCTCGAGGGCAGCCGGCATCCGGTCGTCGAGCGAATGATGGCGCGCGAGGCGTTCATTCCCAACGACGTGACGCTGGACGAGGCGGGGCGCGTCGTGCTTCTCACCGGGCCCAACATGGCCGGCAAATCCACCTTGCTCCGCCAGGTCGGGCTCTGCGTCGTGTTGGCGCAGATTGGTTCGTTCGTGCCGTGTCGCCGTGCGACGATCGGGGTCGTGGATCGGTTGTTCACGCGGGTCGGCGCGTCCGACAACCTGGTGCGGGGCCAATCGACTTTCATGGTCGAGATGAGCGAGACGAGCGCGATCCTGCACGCCGCCACCGGCCGGAGCCTGGTGCTGCTCGATGAGATCGGCCGCGGGACCTCGACCTACGACGGTGTGGCCATCGCGTGGGCGGTGACCGAATGCCTGCACAACACCATCGGGTGCAAGACGATCTTCGCGACGCATTATCACGAGCTGACGCAGCTCACCGAAGAGCTCGAGCACGTCCGCAACTTCAACGTGGCGGTCCGCGAGGTCGGCGAGGAGATCGTGTTCCTGCACCGGCTCGAGCCGGGCGGCGCCGACCGCTCCTATGGAATTCACGTCGGCCGCCTCGCGGGACTACCCGCCCCCGTAGTCACGCGCGCGTGGCAGGTCCTCAAACTGCTCGAAGCCGGGCATCACGTCGCAAAGCAACCGGCTCCCGCACCACTCGACGCAACTCAGCTCGGGTTGTTCGGCCAGGCCCGAACCCCGAGCCCCGATCCCCTGCTTCTTGAGCTCGACGGTCTCGACGTCAATTCGCTGTCGCCGCTCGAAGCGTTGAATCGACTCGCGGCGTGGCAGAAGCG
>WNFQ01013584.1_pt1 | contig 11378 bp, 10 predicted proteins | sample 5400171 | NCBI WGS metagenome assembly WNFQ01 (sample SAMN13153356, study PRJNA577476) | soil metagenome | isolation source: 20 cm soil under Madrone tree | place: USA:California | collected 2016-06-14 | reverse complement strand
CGACGTCTTCTGGCACAACGTCGACCCGCTCACGCCGGAGGCGCAGTTCTGCGACCACGGCCACCAGTACCGCACCGCGATCTTCTACCACGACGACACGCAGCGCCGCCTCGCGGAGGAGTCGAAGCAGCGCCTCGCCCAGCGCTTCGGCCGTCCGATCGCGACCGAGATCGTGGCGGCGACCACGTTCTATCCGGCCGAGGAGTACCATCAGCGCTACCACGAGAAGAATCCCGTGCGCTACAAGTTCTATCGCTGGAACTGCGGCCGCGACGCGCGCCTGAAGGAGCTGTGGGGCGACGAGGCGCCGGCGGCGGAGGCGCAGAGCATGCCAACGAAAGGATGGAATCCCGTGACCTTCAAGAAGCCCGACGATCCCGCGCTCAGGAAATCGCTCGACCCCATGCAGTACAAGGTGACGCAGCAGGAAGGCACCGAGCCGCCCTTCCACAACGAATATTGGGACAACCACCGGCCCGGCATCTACGTCGACGTCGTCTCGGGCGAGCCGGTCTTCAGCTCACTCGACAAGTACGACTCCGGCACCGGCTGGCCGAGCTTCACGAGACCGCTCGACCCCGGGAACATCCGGGAGCGGGAGGACCGCCGGCTGTTCACGTCGCGCACCGAGATCCGCTCCGCGCACGCCGACTCGCACCTGGGGCACGTCTTCGACGACGGGCCGGCGCCGACCGGCAAGCGCTACTGCATGAACTCGGCCGCGCTGCGCTTCATCCCGGTGGAGCGCCTCGAGGAAGAGGGCTACGGGCAGTACCTGCCGCTCTTCGCGGGGCAGGGGGCCGCGTCGACACGCAAGGAGTGACGGCCGCGCCCATGCGCGTCGTCAATCCCGCGACCGGCGAGGTCCTCCGCGAGGTCGCCGAGGCCGACCGCGCCGCGGTCGCGGGAGCATTCCAACGCGCGCGCGCCGCGCAGCCGGCGTGGGCCGCGACCCCGCTCGCCGCGCGCTGCAATGCCATCCGGCGCTTCCGTGCGCTCGCCGTCGAGCGCGCCGAGCCGCTCGCCCGCACGCTCGCGCTCGAGGTCGGCAAGCCCATCGCGCAGGCGCGCAGCGAGCTCGCGGGCCTCCTCCCCCGCATCGACTTCTTCCTGGCCGAGGTCGACGCAGCGCTCGCCGACGAGGTCGTCCTCGCGAGCCCCGCCGACCGGCTCGAGGAGCGCATCCGGCGCGAGCCGCTCGGCGTGGTCGCCAACATCTCGGCCTGGAACTACCCCTGGTACGTGGGCGCCAACGTCTTCCTGCCCGCGCTGCTGACGGGCAACGTCGTGCTGTACAAGCCGAGCGAGCTCGCGACCCTCACCGGCCTGGCGATCGCGGAGCTGCTGCACGAGGCCGGCATCCCCGCCGACGTGTTCCAGGCGCTCGTGGGCGGCGGCGAGGTGGGTGCGATGCTCCTCGCGGAGCCGGTCGACGCCGTCTGCTTCACGGGCTCGCACGCGACGGGCGTCAAGGTGGCGGCGGCGGTGGCGCCGCGGCTGGTGAAGGTGCAGCTCGAGCTGGGCGGCAAGGACCCGGCCTACGTGTGCGACGACGTGGATGCCGCCGCAGCGGCGGCCGCGGTCGCCGACGGCGCCTTCTACAACACGGGGCAGAGCTGCTGCGCCGTCGAGCGCGCCTACGTGCACGAGCGCGTCTGGGCGCGCTTCGTGGACGCGTTCGTCGAGACGGTGCGCGGCTGGGTGGCCGGCGACCCGCTCGACGCGCGGACCTACCTCGGCCCGCTCGCGCGGCGCGAGGCCGCGCTGGGGCTGCTCGAGGCGCAGGTGGCGGACGCGGTGGCGCGCGGCGCGCGGGTGCTCACTGGCGGCGGCCGCCTCGACCGCCCGGGCTTCTTCTTCGCGCCCACCGTGCTGGTGGACGTCGATCACACCATGCGCGTCATGCGCGAGGAGACCTTCGGGCCACTCGTCGGCCTGGCGCGCGTCGGCTCGGACGACGAGGCCGTCGCGCTCATGAACGACACCGTGTACGGCCTGACGGCCGCCGTCTACACGCCCGACCGCGCGCGCGCCGAGCGCCTGCTCGCGCGGGTGAACACCGGCACCGCATACTGGAACTGCTGCGACCGCGTGAGCCCCCGGCTGCCGTGGAGCGGCCGGGGCGCCTCGGGACTCGGGGTCACGCTCGCACGCGAGGGGCTCGCCACCTTCATACGGCCGAAGGCATGGCACCTGCGGGGCGTCTGAGGCTCAGCCTGCGGACAGCCCCAGCCCGCGCTGCCGGCGCAGCTCGCGCGCGGTGCGGACCTGCTCGATCATGTCGAGGATGCGCGTGTGGCGCGCCCACGACGCCTCGTCCGGCGCGACAGGCCATCCCTCGCGGTCGGCGCCGTGCGCTCCTCCACCACCACCCCACATCTCGTCCACGCGCACGAGCTTAGGGCCCGGGAGCGCAGGTTGCAAGCTCGTGAAGCCCAGCCTCGCCGCGCGAGGTCCCCCCGTGCTATACGGCGCCGGCCTCCCAGGGAAGGGACGATGAAGCCACGACGTCCACTGTTCGGCGCGCTCGCCGTCTGGCTCGTCGCGAGCGGGGTCGCGCTCGCCGCGGAGACGGTCGGCCAGGTGATGACGCTGCCCGAGCGGCCCGGGCCGCACTGGTTCTGGCTGAGCGACATCCTCCTCCACCGCACGGCCCTCTTCGACGCCGACACGGGCGGGCTGCTCGGCCAGATCAGCTCCGGCACCGCCGGGGTCGGCTTCGTCATCGCGCCGCTCTTCTCACCCGATCACCGCGAGATCTACCTCGCGGAGACGTACTACGCGCGCGGCGTACGCGGGACACGGACCGACGTGGTCACCGTCTACGACGCCGCCACGCTCCGGCCGCTGGGCGACGAGATCCAGATCCCGGCGGAGCGTGCCGAGTACTTCCCGGGCGTGGCGGCGAACGCGCTCTCCGACGACGGGCGCTTCATGGCCGTGTTCAATCTGACGCCCCGGACCTCCGTCTCGATCGTGGACGTGAAGGCGCGGCGCTTCACGGCGCATGTCGAGACGCCCGGGTGCAGCCTCGTCTACGCCGCCGGCACGCGCCGCTTCCTCATGCTGTGCGCGAACGGCGCCGCGCTCAGCGTGCTGCTCGACGACGAGGGCGGGACGGCGCGGCTCGAGCGCAGCGAACCGTTCTTCGACCCGCAGAAGGACCCGGTCACCGAGAAGGCGGTGCGGCGCGGCAGCGAGTGGCTGTTCGTGTCGTTCGAGGGCGTGGTGCACCCGGTGGACGTGAGCGGCGAGAAGCCGCGCTTCGGGGAGACGTGGTCGCTGGTCGACGACGCGGACCGGCGCGCCTCGTGGCGCATCGGGGGTGGCCAGCACCTCGCCGTGCACGCCGCCTCCGGCCGGCTCTACGCGCTCATGCACCAGGGCGGCCCGGACACCCACAAGGCGCCGGGCAGCGAGGTCTGGGTCTTTGATCTCGCGACGCGCCGGCGCGTGCAGCGCATCCCGGTGCTGAGCCCGCTGGTGAGCTTCATCGGACAGCAGGCGGGGAGCGGCCGCTTCACGCGCTGGCTGCTCGCCGCGGTCCTCCCCAACACGGGCGTCGAGCGCATCCTCGTCACCCAGGACGAGCACCCGGTGCTCGTCGCCTCGGCGTCGCTGCCGCCCACCGTCACCGTCCACGATGCCATGACGGGCGCCGTGCTGCGCGAGGTCTCCGAGCCGGGCCTCGCCGGGAGCCTGCTCTTCACCCCCTAGCATGGATCCCGTCATCGACGTCACGCTGCGGACGGCGCTCGCGCTGCTCTTCTTCGTCGCCGCGGGCCACAAGCTGCGCGACCTCGACCGCTTCCGGGCGGCGCTCGCCGAGTATCGCCTCCTGCCCGCGGGGCTCGTGCCGCTCGCCGCGGCCCTCGTGGTCGCGGTGGAGGTGGCCGCGGCCGGCGCGCTCCTCGTGCCGGGCGCGCGGGCGGCCGGCCTCGTCGTCGCCGCGGCCCTCCTCGCCCTCTACGGCGCCGCGATCGCGATCAACCTGGCGCGCGGCCGCCGGGACATCGACTGCGGCTGCGCGGGGCCCGCCGTCCGCCGGCCGATCACCGGCGCGCTGGTGGCGCGCAACGCCGCGCTCGCGGCGCTGGCGCTCGCCGGGCTGGTACCCGTGCACCCGCGCGCGCTCCTCTGGGTGGACGGGCTCACGGTGGCGGGGGCGACCACGGCGCTCGCGGCCTTCTACGCCGCGCTCGACCGGATGATCGTCTTCGCGCCCGGTCTGGCCCGCCTGCGAGGTGATGCATGACTCAGGCGCTCCTCGTCTCGAATGCGGTCCTGTGGATGGTCGTCGTCCTTCTCGGGTGCGTGGTAGCGGCGCTCGCGCGCCAGATCGGCGTGCTCCACGAGCGGGTGGCGCCCGCCGGCGCGCTCATGGTGGGGAAGGGCCCGGCGGTCGGGGAGCCCGCGCCGGTGGTGCGCGTCGAGGATCTCGCCGGGACAGTGCGCGACGTCGGCGGGCCCGGCGCCGGGGGGCGGAGCACGCTCCTCTTCTTCCTCTCGCCGACCTGCCCCGTCTGCAAGGCGCTCCTCCCCGTGCTGCGCTCGATCGCGCGCCGCGAGGGCGACTGGCTCGGGATCGTGCTGGCCAGCGACGGCGCGCGCGACGAACACGAGGCGTTCGTGCGCGCCGAGCGCCTGGAGGCGTTCCCGTACGTGCTCTCGCCGGCGCTCGGCATCACCTACCAGGTGGGGAAACTGCCCTACGCGGTGCTGCTCGACGCGTCAGGCGTAGTGCGCTCGCGCGGGCTGGTGAACACGCGCGAGCACCTGGAGAGCCTGTTCGAGGCCCAGGAGCGCGGCGTGGCGTCGATCCAGGACTTCCTCCGCGGCGCGGAGGAGCAAAGCGGAGCGGTGCAGCGATGACCGACGAACGACGCTGGCTCGACCGCCTGTGCGAAGGGGCGACGCGCGCGCTCGCGCGCCGGACCTCCCGCCGGAGCTTTCTCACGCGCCTCGGCGCGGCGCTTGCCGGGACGGCGGTGCTGCCGCTGCTGCCGGTGGCGCGCGCGGCGACCGACGAGCACCCGGCGGTGCCCGACGACGCGGCGCTGGACGGCGAGCTGGGCGACCCGAAGAGCTGCAACTACTGGCGGCACTGCGCGATCGACGGCTTCCTCTGCGCCTGCTGCGGCGGCTCGCAGAACACCTGCCCGCCGGGGACGGAGATGTCGCCCCTCACCTGGATCGGCACCTGCCGCAACCCCGGCGACGGGAAGGACTACATCATCTCGTACAACGACTGCTGCGGGCAGTCGCTCTGCATGCGCTGCCGCTGCACGCGCACCGAGGGGGAGCGGCCCCTCTACCTCACCATGAAGAACAACGACCTACTGTGGTGCTTCGGCACCCAGAGCCGGGCGGTGAACTGCTCGGTGGCCGTCGTCCTCGGTGTCGCGACCCGCACGTAGGCGCGCGTGGCGCGCGGCCGCCACGCTCCTCGTGCTGGCGCCGGGTGTGGCGGCCGCCGAGGGTACGAGCGGGCCGGCGCTCGACTACGCCGTCACCTGCCAGGGCTGCCACCGCGCCGACGGCACCGGCACGCCGGGCACCGTGCCCGCTCTCGCCGGCTCGGTCGGCAAGTTCCTGCGCGTACCGGGCGGCCGGGAGTTCCTGGTGCGGGTCCCGGGCGTCGCGCAGGCCCCGCTCGACGACGTCGCCCTGGCGGCCGTGCTCAACTGGATGCTCGAGCGCTTCGGCCGGGACGACATGCCGAAGGGCGTCGTCCCGTACGCGGCGGCGGAGGTGGGCCGGCTGCGCCTGCGCCCGCTGACCGACGTGGACGGCGCGCGGCGACAGCTCCTCGAGGCGGTCGAGCGGGCGAGGTAGGCCCGCGCGCTCGGCGCCGGACCCTCCTCGGAATAGCGCCAACTATTCCTCGTCGTCGCGCCTTGCCAGCGCCGCCGATCCACCCCCGACTTTGGCAACGGACTTCGGGTCCGGGACACTAGCCGGCGGGCGCGCCGGGCGCAGCCGAGAACTGGACCAGGTTCTCCCCCGGCCGGTCGAGGGACAGGAAGAGCAGGAGGTAGTCGCGCAGATGGCGCGTGAGGAGGAAGTTCCACCGCACGTGCTCGCGCCCGTTCTCGCCCAGACGCCGCGCGAAATCCGGAGCGTTCAGCAGCTGCTTGATCCAGTAGGCGGTGCCTTCGATGGTGTGCGTGAGGATGCCCGAGTACTTGTGGGTGATCTGCAGCGGGATGCCGCCGACGGCTCCCGCGATCACCGGCTTCCCCTTCCACAGCGCCTCCGCCACGGTGAGCCCGAAACCCTCGCGCAGGGACTTCTGCACGATCACGGTCGAGGCGCGCTGCAGGGCGTTGATCTCGAGGTTGGCGGTCGGCGGCAGCTCGACCACGTGGATGTCGGGGTCGCTGCCGGCGCGCTCCCGGCACTCGGCGAGCACCCGTGAGCCCTCGGGATCGTCGGTCGCGGAGCCGCCCACCAGGAGGAGCTGGCAGTCGTTGTAGCGCCGGAGGAGACGGTACGCGTCGATCACGCCGAGCGGATCCTTCAGGCGGTCGAAGCGGGACACTTGCGTCACCAGCGGCCGAGAGGGATCGATGCCGAGGCCCTTCACCACCGACTCGACGGTGGCGGCGTCGAGCTCGCGGTTCTTGTCGGCGAGCGGGTCGATCGACGGGCTGATGAGGACCTGGTCGATGGGAACCGCGCGCGTGAACTGTGGCGCCGAGAACACCGCCGCGTCGTAGCGCTCTACCCAGGGCCGCAGGAACTCCCACGCGTCGGGGGCGGGCGCCGAGAGATCGATGTGGCACCTCCATATCCAGCGCGAGCCCGGCCGGCGGGCGCCGACCAGCTGCACGGGCTGCGGATCGTGCACGAAGACGAGGTCGTGACAGAGCTCGAGCGTGCGGAGGTTCTCTTCGGTCGTCTCGCGGAAGACGTCGGCGTCCTCCCGCGTCAAGCTGAGCGGCTCCCCATGCAGCGCATTGTGGAGCTTCTTGGTGACCGCGAAGAACGCCTCCCCGCCGCGCATCACGTCCCAGCGCGCGTCCACCCCGACCTCGCGCAGGAGCGGGATGAGCCGGCTCAGGATCTCGGCGACCCCACCTCCGACCGCCGTCGAGTTGATGTTCTGCACCGCGCGCCCGCGCAGGCGGTCGCCGAGGAGGCGCAGCTCCTCGATGGTGGCGGCGCCCACGAAGGGGGCGTACGCGTCGAGGGTGGCCGTCATGGCTCGAGCCGGGATCGCAGGCGCTGTGTGATCATCCCGACGAGCCGGTGCCGCAGGCCGTCCGCGGTGTACGAGTAGGGGTCGAGCCCGCGCACCGCCCCCGCCAGCTCCCGCTCACCGAGCTCGGCCTCGAGCCAGCGGGAGAAGTCGTTCTCCTGCCCCCCGTTGCGCAGCCGGGATTCGAACAGGTGATAGGCGATGGAGGCGCCGCCCACCATACCCAGCGCCTCCGCGAACTCGGCCAGGCTGGGCGCCCGATGGCGGGTCGGGAGCACGAAGGAGACCGCATCCATGAAGTGGAACTCCTCGCCGGCCGGCGCGGTGCGCAGCGCCTGGCGCGGCTCGAGGTAGCCTTCGATGACGGCCACGATCCGGTCGCGCAGCTCACGGAGGTGGTCGAAGCTCACGGTGTCGATGGCCGCGAGCCGCTCACCGAGCTCGTCCTCCTGCAGGACGTTGGTCACCCAGAAGGCAAAGTCGTTCGGCGGCTCGGGGGAGAGGTACTGGTGCTGGACCAGGAAGTGATGCGTGTGCTGGAAGACGACCGAGAGCGGGACCGCGCGCAGATGCTCCACGAGCTCCGCGAGATCCACGGCGCGGCGGCCGGTGAGCTTGGTGAGGGTGAGACGCGTCCAGAAGTGAAACGGCTCCCTGGCGACGCGTTCGCTCATCGGCTCAACCACGAGCGGGCGATGCCACGATCGCTTCGAGCAGGCGCCGCGCGGCCGTGACGCTCGCCACTCGGATCTGGGCGCGGCTCACGCCGGGACCGACGTGAACGGTCACCGCGTCCGGCGGCAGCGCGGCGAACAGGTCCTCGTCGGTGGGATCGTTCCCGAGGGCGGCGATCGCCGTGTCCGGCGGCATTTCCGCCAGCAGCGCGGGGACGACGACCCCCTTGTGCACTCCGTGGGGGCGCACCTCGATCATCTTGTCCCCGGCGACGATCTCGACGGGCAAGTTACTGAGCATCTCCGTCAGGTGCAGTCGGAGCTCGTTCGCCTGCGCCGCACCGAACTCCGGGTCCGCCATTCGGTAGTGCCACGCCAGCGAGACGGTCTTGTGCTCGACGAGCGATCCCGGCGTGCGGGCCGCAGCCTGCTCGAGGATGGCGAGCGCCCGCTCGCGCCACTCCATCGGAGGCAGCGGCCGCGGCACCCAGGTCGCCGAGCCTGCCGGTCGCGACCAGAAGCCATGGTCGGCATGGAGCCCGATCGGGAGTCGGCCGAGCCAGCGCTCCAGACTCTCGCGCGACCGCCCGCTGACCACGTGCACCGCGGTGCGCGGCCGCGCGGCGAGGGTCCGCAGGAGGTCGAGCAGGGGCTCGTCGGGCGTCGCGAGCTCCGGCACGCTGGCGTGCGGCACGAGCGTACCGTCGTAGTCGAGCAGCAGGAGGAGATGCGGGGCGGCACGCAGGCGGTCGACCACTGCGGGCGGGGTGGTGGCCGGTAGCGGCGCGGGGCGCTCGCCCGCGGAGTCCGCCGCCTCCAGAGCACCCAGGAACGATCGCACCCAGTGCTCCACGTCGTAGGTGGTGACCCGCCGCCGTAACCCCAGCATCCGCGCCCGTCGCTCCTCCGCAGGAAGCCTCAGGGCATGATAGTAGATCTCGGACGTGCGGTCCACGTCGTAGGGGTTCACGTGGAGGGCCTCGGCGAGCTCGGCGGCGGCACCGGCGAACTCGCTCAGCACGAGGACCCCGTCCTCGTCCGTGCGCGCCGCGACGAATTCCTTCGCCACCAGGTTCATGCCGTCCCGCACCGGCGTGACCAGCATCACGTCCGCCGCACGGTAGAGCGCCACGAGCTCGCGCTCGGACAGGCTCCGGTAGATGTAGTGCACCGGGGCCCAACGCGAGGTGGCGAAGGAGCTGTTCAGCCGGCCCACCAGCGCATCCACGTGACGCCGGAACTTCCGGTAGGCTTCGATGTGGCTGCGCGAAGGGACGGCCACCTGGATCAGGCGAACGCGCTCGCGCAGCGACGGATGCCGGCGCAGCAGGCGGTCGAAGGCGAGGAGACGCCGCGGGATGCCCTTCGTGTAGTCGAGGCGGTCGATCGCCAGCAGGACGGCGCAGTCTCCGGAGCCGCGGAGCGCGCTCACCTCGCGCGCCACCTCGGGGTCGGCGCCCAACCGAGCGAACCTCCCGGCGTCGATGCCCATCGGAAAGACGCCCAGGCGGACCGTGCGCTCTCCGAGCTGCGCGCGGTCCACGTCGACCGCGATGCCGAGGATACGCAGCAGCGACGAGGCGAAGTGGCGCATGTACGCGGCGGTGTGGAAGCCCACCAGGTCGGCGCCCAGCATGCCCTCGAGGAGCTGCTCGCGGTTGGGCAGCGTGCGAAAGACATCCGACGCCGGGAAGGGGATGTGCAGGAAGAAGCCGATGCGCGCCCCCGGCACCAGCTCGCGCACGAGCCGCGGCACGAGCATCAGGTGGTAGTCGTGCACCCAGACGAGGTCGCCCGGCCGGTGGTGGGCGGCGATCACCTCCGCGAAGCGCCGGTTCACACGTTCATACGCACCCCAGTCCCGCACGTGCAGGGGTACCTGGTCGACCAGGTAGTGGAAGAGGGGCCAGAGGACCCCGTTCGAAAAGCCCTCGTAGAAGCGCTTCACGTCGTCGGGATCGAGCCACACGGGAACGGCGCGGTGGTCCGTCAGCTGGCGCGCGATCCGAGCGCGCTCGTCCTCGCTCAGCGCCTCCGTCGAGCCCGGCCACCCGACCCAGAGGCCGCCCAGGCGCTCGTGCGGGCCGGTGAGGCCGGTGGCCAGCCCACCCGCGCTCTGCTCGAGCCGCACCTCCCCTCCCTCTCGAGTCAGGGAGAGCGGGAGTCGGTTCGAGACGATAATGAGTCGAGGCATGCCGTCCCATCCCCCGCGCGGCCCTCCGGAGCCGACGCGAGACGATACGCTTCACTCATCGTCCGGGAGCCTCATTATCGCACGGGACGGCTCTAGAACAACGGCCGAAATCCGGCACGGATACCGCGGGTGGCCTGAACGATGTGCGTGGCGAGACGGGCTCGGCTCGCGCCAGGCGCTCATCGCTTGCTCTCCTCCCAGCCGAACGAGCCGTGCTCGGGGGTCTTCGGCCAGGGCTGGCGGCTGACCCGCAGGTCGTCGCGGACCGACTTGAGGCCCGTCACCGAGCGTGCGGCGAGCGCGGCGGTGAGGCGCTGCTGCTCGGCCGGCACGGTGCCGGTGAGGCGCGCGACGCCGTTCCTCACGTCGACGTCCCGCTCCCGTGAGCCACGACGCTGGGCGCATGCTCGTTCCCATCACCGGTCGTGCTCGCCCCGCGCGTTGGTGCGTTGAGCCGGTCACCCGCGGAGCGCACGGTCCCCCATTGGGGTACCGAAGCACGTTCCGGGCCACGGCGAAGATGGGACGAAGGGCGTCAGAGGCGACCAAGCTACCCTGTGAAGTCGGAGCAACGGCGGCCTGCACCGGTTACAAGGCCCATGTATGGTTTACACGGGGCGGGGCGGCGTGGCGTCGCGTTTATGTCCGCTCGGAGTTGCCGCCGGGGCACGCACGATCTAGAGCGCGGCGATCGTCTTGTACCTGTTCAGCTTGTTGTAGAGCGTCTTCAAGCTGATGCCGAGCGCCTTGGCCGTCTTCTCCTTGTTCCCGCCGTGCTCGTCCAGGGTGGCGAGAATGAGGCGGCGCTCGGCTTCGGCGAGCGGACAACCGACCTTGAGCTGGACCATCCCGCCCGCCGCCGGAGCCCCTGCCTCCGGCCTGTTCGTGATCTGCGCGCGCAGCAGCGGAATGTGCTCGGGCTCGATCTCCTCGTCGGCGAGGATGAAGGCGCGGTGCACGGCATTCTTGAGCTCGCGCACGTTGCCCAGCCACTGGTGCCCCCGCAAGAGATCCAGCGCGGCGCGGTTGATCCCCTTCTGCTTCTCCTCGGCGGCGTTGAGCTCGGCGAGGAACGCGCGGACCAGCAGCTCCACGTCCCCCGTGCGCTCGCGCAGCGCCGGCAGCCGGATCGGGAACACGCTCAGGCGATAGAGCAGGTCCTCGCGCAGCTTGCCGTCCGCCACCGCCTGCTCGGGCTGGCGGTTGGTGGCCGCCACGACGCGGACGTCGACCTTGAATTCGCTCTCCCCGCCGACCCGCGCGACGACCCCGGTCTCGAGCACGCGCAGCAAGCGCACCTGCAGCTCGA
>WNFQ01003547.1_pt1 | contig 11378 bp, 8 predicted proteins | sample 5400171 | NCBI WGS metagenome assembly WNFQ01 (sample SAMN13153356, study PRJNA577476) | soil metagenome | isolation source: 20 cm soil under Madrone tree | place: USA:California | collected 2016-06-14 | reverse complement strand
AACTTACGAGTTTTTTCGCTTTTTTATTCGGAACCTCCTGCCTCGCCTGACTCAAACCTCATGCAATTCCTGAATCAACACGCAGATACGCTCAAGCACCTCCGTCTGCTACACACAAAGCCGTCACTCTTTGCGTCCCTATCACTGGATGATTTCGACCCCTTGCCTTCTTATAGTATTGCCTCACGTCGAAAGTCTCGACATCCTAAATGGTTCACCGTCTCGGAATGGCGAAGATCATGCGTTAAGTGAAGGTCTGGTTGCTGCCCGGGCCTACGTCCAGCATTCTGGGAGTTCCCTGACCAGTCTCGGCTTGACACATTGTTCATTTACCCTTCACGACCTCGGTATGCTGCTGGATCTTCTTCGGCAGGGATCATCGTAGAACACGGAAGGGGGAGGACTGAGGAGCCTGAATATAACCGTCCCGGTCCTGAGTCCTCAGGTGCAGGACATGTTGGTGGAGAAACTCCCGAGGCTGAAAGTCGACTTTGCCGATTCGAGAAGCAACAACAGCACAGATGTCCTGACGTGGGCGGGTGAGGGTAGTAGAACTGGCTTGGGAGATTTGACGCACGAGGTACGCCCTGTGTTTCGTGGTCCTTTTTTTGTGTTCAACGTGACGTTTCCATTCTCGTTGATATCGTAGGTCATCGAACCATTTCTTCACTTGAGATGAAGACGCGATCATATTCGAGGTGGAGCCTGAGGTCCTCCGGAATTGATCGCGTGTGCTTGAGGCCAGATGCGGCAATGGCGATCTTGATGCCGTTGACGCTGTGCATCCCGCACCTTGTGGAGATAGATGGACCGTTTGTGAAAATGTGGAGGAAGCCGGGGAATGCGTGGAAGGAAAGCAACTGCGGGCATCGCTAGAGATGTGCTGTCCTGTATTCACGGACCGTGCTCGGATTACGAGCTGCCGGTGAACTATTGACAGGCGACGATTCAATGTTCAATGACGACCTGAGAGATGAGACGAAACAAGGGAAAAGCGACGCTCACGTGGTTGTATGTCCTCTAATTATCCTAGCTAATACACCCTACTGACGTAGATATACAGTGAACGATGGTCTTAACGTTATACTATAAGCTGGCCATGCTTGCTAGGCTATGATGCAGGCAGTCAAAGTTATTGGTGTACGGTGGGGAGAGAAAAATATTCATTTCAACAACGGTAAAAGAGCACGGAATGTCTCGGCCGGTTGAGAGTCCCGAATTGCGGCGTGAAAGTACGACCTCAGGTAAAGTAACCCCAATTTTGACCAAAAATGATCGTTTCTCGTTTGTTTACTAGACTGAGACTTCTTGGGAAACAGTGACTCAAGCTAAGTGGCATGCATATATGAAGTGCTCATCCTCTGACGATATGTGCAAGTTCGTGGCTTCCTCAGCTCAGGGTTTGCCGATGTGCTTAGAACATAGTAGACATGGGTAGTGCAAAATCTGACTAGCAGGCGCACTGGTGCGGTAACTTGAGGAAAGTACGGTTACTTGCCGGTTAATTTACTAACAAGCAATCGTTTTTTGGTGAACACTCCCAGTTGCAGTGACCTCATTTAACAAGGCGATTCATGGTGGATGCAAGATGAGTCCCGATTCGTTGGAACACAACATGACGATTAAATTAGAAGGGCCACAATAACAATTCATGATGTGGTACAAGAGTAGCTAATAGTGCTATAAACAAAGCATCTGGTGAACCGGTATAGTACAGAGACGGACTCGGATACGATTACAAGTCGGAGTTCACCTGAAAAGTCCCAAGAAGGCCCTTCCCGGAGCCGTGATGGTATGAATGGCTCCTTTGATCCGAGTGACAATTGTCGACGCAAGGGTATTTTTAATCTTTACAACAGGTGCATTCCCTCCTTTTTCTGCAGCCCGTAAGTGAGGGATTGTTAACTGCGCGGCCTTCTTGCTGAGGATGGTAAAGCTATTAAAATCCATGAGTCACTAATCGCAGACAGTGAAAATTGATACTGACTGGTCCGCTCCTTCGAAGACCCCAAGTTGAGTACAGTATTGTGGGTCCCATTGAGCACTAGAGACATTGATCACACAATCCGTGGCTCCGTAGTGGATGGTAAACGGCCAGACGGCGCTGTACTCGAATCAACCGATGCCGATGAAGCATGATTTTGCCTTGACTTACGCAAATAAGACCGTCAGAATGGCGCAATCGCCCGCCCAAGTGAAGTACTTGACATCAGGGTTCACCCGCGTCCTTTCACTAAATTGAGCCACGACGCTGGGCTTCATGTCGATGAGGGCCGGCGCCACTGTACCAGCAATCTTGACAAGAGCATCGACGAACTCTGAAATTGTGTCACGGAACAGATCCCATACGAAATAGAGGATGGCGAGACGAACCGGTGTTCTCGAGAGCCTTGATGCCTTCGTGAGGAGTTCCCTTTGTGAGCAACATCAGAGTGGAATAAACCTGGTGTTGAAATGCGCCTCACAAAAGTAGTCACGGTTTTCACCGTGAACTTGAGCTCGCCAGTTCCTGATCTAGCAGCAATGTCTCGAGCATTTAAGCCGCCCTACAAAATGTCAGTTCACTATACCGACGACCGGAAATGTAAGTGAATGAACCAGAGAATGGGCAATCAGATGGACAGTTCTACCAGGGAATTTCGCAGTAATATCACGTATAGCTGAATCCGTCCGCTCTTCGATAGTATTTAACGGAGGCATCTGTAGCGTCAGGATGTCCGACTTCGGCACACCGGCCTCTTCGTGCAAGACCTCCTCAATGGTCGCCAAAGATCCGCTCAAATCCGGGATATCGGCAAAACCGTGCATGAGGACGAATGGGTAGTTGGTTTGGGGCGCTGAGGATGCATAATTCTTTCCTAGACAAGGTAAGCAGAGAAGAGCACGCATTGGATGGGGTGAACAGAGTAAGGCGAAGGTCGGGCTGTAGGCTGTAGCGAAGGTGGGATGATTGATAACTGGCAACCCAACAACTTATATGTCCAGCCCCATGGTGAAGGTCAGGAACATCCATTCCAGGGCAGCAAGGGTCCTTCGGCATGAGGCTGGACGCCACTGACATGAGACGCCATGTATCTCGATATCGAATCACGCGCCGGAGTCGATAGGCATCTCGAAACCCAGCCTGTTTTCGAGATCTGGACACAGAAATGGCTAGGGTTGATTTTTCTGCACCCCGAAGTAATTACATCTATCACCTCCTGGAAGGAATACTAACAGTACATAGAAGGGAGGGTTAAGAAAAGTACCTACTAGTAGTGGCGGCGACGAGATAACGTCACGGTCCCGCGGATTGCAGATGGCCTGAATGGGTCGAGCATTATGTAACTAGCGGAACTCAATTGTCTCCGAGAGTCTTTGTTTTACCAGGTCGATTCCCACGCCTGAAAGAGCATCGGCGACTACGTTACCTGTGCAGTAGTTATACCACAGAGTGGGAAAATGAGATTCAGAAAATGTAGATCGACAACTTTGGAGAGTGGCGAAATCGAGGTCTGACGGAGCCGTCACTGGACCAGCCCTCAAATTACCCCAGCCTTGAACAAACCGGTAGTAATGATTGTGCTGATACTACTGTTCAAGCGTAGGGGCAGCGGAGATAATGCTTTTTCCTTGCTCACATTGACCCACACGTTCATCTTTTCTACTATCTCCTGTAATTCCTCGCCGAGCGGCACATCCCCAACGCTAGAGGCGCCTCAAGTAGCGTACCAAAAACCTTTACCAGAGAAGTACCAAGAGCATTCGCGAGGTCACTCAGCAAAGCGGTCGATACCAGGAGACTGAGGCCATTGAGTGCTGCGAGGAGCGCATTGGCAAGTATCGCAATCGAGGGACATACCACCAGCGCCTGCGGAGGCACGAGCACGCCACCTGTCGTCCCCGCAGCCTACGCGTGTCCGCATCGGGAGGAAGCGCAAACTTCTCGACAGCCCTTGAGAACTCGCCCGATATGTGTGGGCGCACCGCGTCTTCAAACAATGGCGAAAGGAGTGTGCGAAAGTCGAATCCGAGGCGAGCAAATGATGGTAGCGCAGTAGGTGAGCTGCGAAAGAAGTGCCGTCAATGCAGGCGTGTCAGGAAATCGTGGCAGGACCGAACAAAGCGCATCGAGTAAGCGCAAAAGTAATTGTGTGGTGCACGCTGGCAGAAGCAAGCGTAATGTGTGTAGATCCTCTTGGGGAAGATCTGCAGGTGTAGTTCACTGGTGTGTTGCGTCACCGGTGTTTTGCCGCTTTTGCGCGGAATCATGCAATTAATCATGGCCTAACATAACCAAACTTGCGCTGGTGTTGCGCCCAAATATCTCAATTTCCAAGAAGTGGGTTTGGCTTTGCTCAATTGGGAAAGAAACTGACCACACCATTAGTACGTTTTGGGTGTTAGTGGCACATATGATGTCATCCGTGGTAAAGGGCATGAGACCTGGGGCCAGGTGCAGACGAAGCATGTTATTTGGCCAACTATTTACATAGCTTAGGTAAGCATAAAATTGCAAAAATTGCATCACCTCGTTGGCTCGTACAGTGTGACAGAGGAAATACGAAACAGTGAAGGTCGAGTTATTTGGCATAGTAAATTAGAGGGACAGTAAGTATTGGGGGTGAAGTGACAGGGAGAGGTTGGAGTTGGGCAGTAAGGCAGTAGTAAGGCCTACTACCCTGCTGTATATTCATTTGGCGTCTTCCCAGTTCCCACGGGCCATCACTGCATCACCACCGTAATGATAATCAATCATCGATCAACGCGTAACCACTCATGAGCGCTCATCGGGTATTGCAAGGCAAACAAACTGCAATAAACTGTATTACAAGGTTTTCCCCGATTTTGTGATGCGCCACTGGTCTCTCTGTTGGTGAAAGCGTCCTCCGACACAATGCCGCGATCCCAGGACGTAGAGGCTCAAGGCCTGCGTGCAGGTCAGTGCCATATCTGTGGCTGCTTCACCCTAAAGCTACTCATTCCCTTCGTATCCCAGTCCCTGATTCGAGTCCGCAGCGCCCAAAATCAACGTCTTCGCACCAAGACGGAGTTGATGAAAAGAACCCTGACCCTAACAGTACGCTTTCACTAGCCGCTGAAGAATTTTTATCTTTCTGACTTGGAGTGATTTAAGCACCTACCGTGCCACCTGTCCCTAAACATGGTGACCCATCTGCCACATATTGGGAACTGTACGGGTCCGAGGCAAAGACCAATGACGAATACTTCATCGAGAGCTTGAGGGGTGACACCCAGTCCATGGGTTTCTTGGTGAGAGCGATATACACTATTCACATTAGGATGTCTTACGATTACCCTCCAGAACACTTTGTTCTCTGCCATCGTCGCAGCGTTCATCATCGAAATATATAAGACGCTCATCCCCAGCAATAGCCAGCAGACCATCTCCGGTGTCACCGTTCGCATCAATATTGTGTTATTTCTCAGCTTCTTGCTGAGCATGATGAGTGCAGTGGGATGCGCTCTTATCCAGCAATGGTGTTATGAATACTTGAAGTTTGCCAATCCCCGCGCGGCTCCACACGAGTCTGGTCGTGTCCGAACATATTTATTTCAAGGCCTGAATCAATTCCAGATGAGGCAGTTTATGTCCGGGACACACGCACTCTTGCACATCTCGGTCATCCTGTTTTTCTGGGCCATCACCGATTTCTTCCACACCGTCCATCACTATTTCGGCACCGTAACCCGTTTTGCCTTCGTTGCGGCAATGGTATTCTATACAGTCCTCAGCATCGCTCCCCTGATATCCAGTAACTCGCCTTATAATACGCCACTGACCCATCCACTCCGCATTGCTATTAACGTCTTCCGTGTCGTCATTCGCTTCCCATCGAGGAGCCGGCAGTGGCGGCGTGACAAGTCTTTCAAGCAAAATATGCGTCAATATTGCGAAGGAATCTACATCAGGAGACACTATATATTTGCATTCGAGGCGGAAAAACAGGCAGCGGAGCTTGAGCGCTACGCCATGAAATGGCTCTTCACGAAAAATAACTTCAGCGACAAGGACATGGACAAGTTCTTACAAGGTCTTCCGGGATACATATCCTCGAGTCTCACAAAAAAGGACCAATTGGACGAGTATCTAACCTCAGATTACATCCTAAGGCGTATCAAGGAGCATTTTATGACGTGCGCAACATCCACGGACCTTTCTGACGAAGACCGCATCGATCGCGTGTCCTCGTGCATCACATCCCTCCGACTCATATTCCAATACAGTCTCAAACGCAAGTCCGAGTCTCCCGTGCCGGACAAACGTGATAAGGAGCTGCAGCTACAGCGGAGGTATATCCAAGAGCTCACGGACAGATTCCAGACCTTATGTGGCATGGATGATCAAGAAATGGCCCTGCGTGCATCGTGCATTAGGGGGCTGGCTATCCAGGGCATTTTGTCTCAGGTCCTACCGGATGGAAGCACAATAGAAAGACCGCGGTCTCTTTTGCCCCTTGTTCCCATCTATAAGCTCCTTTTCCCGAACGTGAATGAGGACACCATACGGCAACTCGAGGGTGGCCACACGCCAAATCCCGTGGGTGTCAAGAGCTTGTCGGAGAGCCTTCGGTATGATGGACCACTCGCCAATCTGACAACGCTCGCCCAAGCTGTTCGTGATAAGGAACATGCTCCATCTACGACCCTTACCTTGTGCTGGAAAGCCCTCGACATACTCCTGACGCGACTTGGGGCTATTCACTTCGAGGAATTCACTCCTGCGCAGAGTGAATTCGATAACCTGCACAAGAATATCCACGAGTACGTCCATTTTGGTGAACGGGGCTTCCGTATCAAGCCTCTCCTCGAGAGACTGGATGCTGCTGCGCGGGGGCGCCGGCTCTTATTGGTGTTCTCGGGCCACCCCAAGTATCACAGCAGTGCCGATATCGTGTTCGAGAAGGAGTACCTTCAGAACAGCGATCTTCTCGAAGCTTTCGCACATTGTCTCACAGAATTCATCGCGAAACACCCTCCAGATATATGCAGGGATTTCATGGAAAAGGTCATCGTTCGTGATGATTTATGGACGAATCTACAGGTGAATCTCTGGAATACCCAGAGGTCGGACAGCCCCCACCTCGACAAGCTCCGCGTCTTCGAGGACTGCTGTACCGTACTCGATCTGGCGTTCTCGGTCCTGGAAGATTCACATGAAGTCGACTGGCGGGCTCCCGAATTCGGTTCGCTATCACAGCATTTCGACTCATTCATCGCATATTACTTCCAAGGCTCATTGATGAGTCGGGCGACTCGCTTCCGTGTCGATTTTATCAAGGCTCGATTCTGCAAGGCCCTTTTATCCCAGTTTTGGGGTGAAATCGACCGCAAAGGCACCGTATCTTTCCTATCACAGTGGGACGTCGAGCCTCTCGCGAGGCTAGTCTATAGTCTCGGTTTATCGGATAAAGAGGACGCAGAATTCTGGGATTCTTACGTCAATGGGGGGCATATCGGACCAGAGTTTACAGCCAGAACTTTTGAAATGATCGACATAACTGCGCGCGACGGACCCCTACTGATCTTTTCCCAATTAGGACATTTAGTCACAACGGCAGTACCACTCCATCATTCCGGCCTAGAGCCCGAAGATATGGAGAAGGTATTGGACCTACAGACGAAGGTGATCGAGAAGGAGCGCCCACCCTTGAATCGCGCCTCCGATTCAGTTTGGGAAGCACTAAATAGATTGCGAGAACAAGTTGGCGATCTTTGTGGCAAAAACACTGGCAAAGATAAAGAGATCTTGCAGCGCCTCCTTGGAAGGATTGAAGATGTCCTCAAACTTCGCTTCTCTAGCTCAGAGCACCCTAGCCAAAGCGAGCTTGTCAAGGAGAAAGGTCCCAAGACTCCGGTAGCCGCGAGTTCTATGTCGTCCTCGGGGGAATCGCGCGGTATTAGCGACCGATCTGGGATCGCCTCTAAGTCCACCGCCGTCACTGGAGGACCATCTAGAGGTACACAGACCAGCGGGGGTGGGGATGGCTTTGGACGTGCGAGCTCTTTATTATTTCCCAGAGTTTTTATTGACTTACAGCCAGAGCGTTCTGCCGACAAAGATTTGGAACGCGAGAGGAAGACAAATGGACGGTCGGAGTCTCTTCAAGGCTACCACTCGCACTTCCGCGGCCTTTCATCTCCTTCCCCTACCCTCGTGGATCGACCCATTGGCGCTTCCCCAGTCGGCAGTTCATCTGTGATCCCCTTCTCCCAATACGTGGCCGACGTACGTCAACGCCGTATTTATTCGTCTATGGGACGGATCGGTACAGCATTTGGTGCTGCCAGCCGAACCCGAACAAGTACGAGTGAGCTATTCGCTTTACGCAGAGATGCGTTAGCCTTTCCTATTCCCGCGACCAGTTCCCCACATGGATCCTCCGACTTCAGCGACGAAGGTCGATAAGGCGCTTCTCCCACCTTTGAGGACAAGTGAATCAGTAGCTCGTCGGTGAATGAGTATGCCAAACGGTATGTCATACTCAGCATGTCTGTTTGCACTGGCACTCATTGTCTTATCTGACACCGGGGTTGGGACAGTTTGAGCTTTGTCATGTTTGTGTCGTGGTCAGCCTATATTTATTGATGACAGGGCATGTTTCTCGTTAGTGTACATGGTTCTCCCCACCCATTTGTTTGACCAAGAGACATTTAATATGTTCTGAGACTGTAATTGACCGGCTTCAAGGGTAGGTACGCGATTTATTGTTTACAGCTACGTATTGAATTGATGTGTTGACCACTGAATGAGCATTTCTAACTCCGCAAGTCTGAGTTCGAAGGTCTGGTCACGAGACTACATTTTTGGTCAAAATTGAGGTTACTTAACCTGTTATCGTACTTTCACGCTGCAATTCAGAACTCTCAACCGGCAGAAATAGTCCGTGCTTTGACAATATGTGCAAGTTCGTGGCTTCTCAGCACAGGGGTTGTTGATGTGCTTAGAACATATTAGACATGGGTAGTAGTACAAGTCTGACTAGCAGGCGCACTGGTGCGGTGAAAAAGTACAGTTATTTGCCGGTTAATTCCCTAACAGGCAATCATTTTTTGGTGAACACTCCGAGTTGCAGTGGCCTTATTTAACAGGGCGATTCATGGTGGATACAAGATGAGTCCCGATTCATTTGAACACAATATGACGATTAAATTCGAAGGGCCACAATTACAATTCGTGATATGGTACAAGAGCAGCTAATAATATAAGCAAAACATCTGGAGAACGGTATAGTACAGAGACGGACTCGGATACGATTATAAGTCGGAGATCATTTGAAAAGCCCCAAGAAGGCCTTTCCCGGAGCCGTGGCGGTATGAGTGGCTCATTTGAGCCACGTTTTAACCCTTGACGCAGGGGTATTCTTAATATTTTCTACAGGTGCCTGCTCCCCTTTTTCTGCAGCCCGCAGGTGAGGGATTGCTATCCGCATGGCCCTCTTGCCGTGGATAGCAGAGCTATTAAAATTCATGCGTCACTAATCGTAGACAGTGAAAATTGATACTGACTGGTCCGCTCCCTTGATGACCCCAAGTTGAGTACAGTATTCTGGGTCCCATTTCGCACTAGAGACATTGATCACGCCATCCGTAGCTCCGTGGGGCTTGGTAAACGACCAGGCGACGCTGTACTCGAATCAACTGAATGCCGATGAAGCATGATTTTGTCTTGACTTACGCAAAAGAGGGCGTCGGAACGGCGCATTGGCCCGCCAAAGTGAAGTACTTGACATCAGGGTTCACCCGCGTCCTCTCATTAAATTGAGCCACGACCCTGGGCCTCATTTCGACGAGGGCCTCCGCCACTAAACCAACAACCTTGACAAGACCATCGACGAAATCTGAAATTGGGTCACGGAACAGATCCCATACGAAATAGAGGATGGCGACACGGACCGGTCGACTCGAGAGCCTTGATGCCAAAATGAGGAGTTCCCTTTGTGAGCAACGTCAGAGTGGAATAAACCTGGTGTTGAAATGCGCCTCACAAAAGTAGTCACAGTGAGGACCGTGAACTTGAGCCCTTCAGTTCCTGATCTGGCAGCAATGTCTCGAGCATTTAAGCCGCCCTACGAAATGTTCGTTCACTACACTGACGACCGGAATGGAAGTGAACGAACCATAGAATGGGCGATCAGATGGACAGTTCTACCAGGGAATTTCGCAGTAATATCACGTATAGCTGTTCTCGTCCGCTCTTCGATAGATCCGGTCAGTGGCATCTGTAGCATCAAGATGTCCGACTTCGGCACATCGGCCTCTTTGTGCAGGACCTTCTTAATGTCCGCCCAACATCTGCTCAAAGTCGGGATAGAGGCAAAACCGTGCATGAGGACAAATGCACAGTTGATTTCGCTTGCTGAGGATGTAGGATTCATTCCTAGACAGGGTATGCAGAGAAGCGCCGCGTGGATGGGGTAAGGTGAAGGTCGGATTGTACGCGGTAGCGAAAGTGGGATGATTGACGACCGGCAACCCGACAACTTATATGTCCGGGCCATGGCGAAGGTCGGGAACATCCGATCTATTCCAGGTCAGCAAAGGGACCATCAGCATGAGGCTGACATTGACTCACATTTGACGCCAGTATTTCAATATCGAGTCATGCGGAGTCCCTTAATAGGTATCTCGAAACCTAGTAGGCTGCCATTCGAGATCCGGACGATACACGGAAATTGATGACGTTGATTTTTCTGCACCTCGAAGGAATCACATCTATCACCTCCTGGAAGGGAATACGAACAGTATTAGTGTGAAGGTCTGTGGGACGTGACAGACCTAACAGAACACCAGAATATGGGCATATGCTGTGGAAATGGCTGAATCAATTTTTGGTCGATTTCGTTGGTAGGTGTGCCCTATCCGTTGGCAGTTCGTCTCGAAGAGCTGCCAGGCCCATTTCCTCACAGACCGACATTTCCATAACTTATGATGGAATGCACGCACCAAACACGTTCAGATCAAATGTAGCAGAAACAGGAGGACACCGCATGCTTAGCCGTGACTGTAGAACTCGGTTAAACCCTCGGTTATTCGGAAACATGTTCCGAGAAGGCAGTCTGAGCGTTCACAAACCCCGAAGACCTTGCTAAATAATGCCGTAACTGCGCCGGCTATCGAGTCAACGATTTCGACTAGACTCTTCGAATGCCGAGATTTCCTGGCAGGTAGAGCGCCAGCAGCGTATCTTGTCAAGCAACAGATATCAGATTGTAACGCCGTGGAGTGGTGTGAGTGCCACTGAGTGAGTTTCGTAGGATAGAGAGAAATAGAACTAGAAAAGAGGGGTCATCAATGCACTAAGATGGCTTCGATAAGAACGATTTGTGTTCATACTGAAGGGAAGGTAGGCACGGCTAGAAAAGAGGGATGAGATA
>WNFQ01008335.1_pt1 | contig 11379 bp, 13 predicted proteins | sample 5400171 | NCBI WGS metagenome assembly WNFQ01 (sample SAMN13153356, study PRJNA577476) | soil metagenome | isolation source: 20 cm soil under Madrone tree | place: USA:California | collected 2016-06-14 | reverse complement strand
TATTCAAATGTGCGCCATGTTTATCCCGTGGCTGCAAGCGCCAAGATTATCGATCTTCGCAAATTGTTGGCGGAGCGTTTCCCCCATGTCCCTGCTACACCGGCAACGCGTTTAGTCACCGGTTTACCTTTTCTTGATCAAACCATTGGCGGCGGATTCCCGCGAGGCGCGATCACCGAAGTGATAAGCCCCCGAAAAAGCGCAGGCAGCGCATCGTTTATTCACGCCCTCATCGATGTCTCATATCGGGATAATTATTTCATGGCCCTGATTGATGGGCGCGATTCGTTCGATCCCTGCGGATTAAATAATGCCTCACTGCGACACCTGCTTTGGGTCCGCTGTCTCAAAGGATCTGAAGGGATCAAAGCGGCTGATCTCCTCCTGCGGGATGCCAATTTCCCGCTGGTGATTATCGATCTTATGCTGAACTCGCCGGCAGAATTGCGCAAAATTCCGCAAACGAACTGGTATCGTTTACAACGGCTCGTCGAATTGGCGCCAACGGTGTGTCTGGTTCTCACTCGATACGAAGTGGTCGACAGCGCACAACTGAAACTTGTTCTCGAAAGTTCGTGGAACTTGCAAACTTTGGAAAAGCAAAATGCGATTTCCCAGCTGCGAATCACTGTGAAGCGCTCGCATTTCCGAGGAGAGCTCGACAGTCAGGAACGAAGAATTAGCTGAATTATGTTTGCCACGATTTATTTGCCGAATTTCTGTTTGCAGGCAGCCACGCGGCATCAGCCGGAACTCTGTGAAAAACCAGTAGCCTTGATCGAAGAACACGAAAGGAAACCGGTCGTCATTCAACTGAACGAGGCCGCAGAAAACGCCGGTATTCGAAAAGGAATGACGCCGAGTCAGGCTTTGGCCCGATGGTTGCATGTGACGATCAAAGTTCGTGCGCACATACAGGAAAAATTTATCCAGGAAATCTTAATTCAGTGTGCGTTTACCCTCAGTCCGTTTGTAGAAGCAACCGCACCCGGTATTTGCACAGTTCAATTCACGGATAATCGCAATTTGAGCGAAAAAGCTTGGCACAGCGAGCCCGTTCTCCGGAGGATTTCGCGGGTTATCCAGCAATTGGACGAATGCGAAATCCGCGCACAAGCTGCGATTGCTCCCACGGCAGATACCAGTTTTCTCGCAGCACATTTGGCTCGGCCAGTTTTGCAAGTTGAGAATGCAAAAGAATTTCTTGGTACTTTGTCGATAGAAACCCTCGCAACATGTTGTCCGGCGTCTCCGTAGAGATACGGGCGTTTGTGAAGACGCTTCGTTGATCAGGGTTTCTTTTTGCCGATTCCCGCTGTCTCCCTTACAACGAAAGATTTCACGCGGGCGCACTCCTTCTTAACACCGTTGGCGAAATCGCGAGGGCCGTACTCGAACAGCACAACGAAGCTAAAGGTGAAAACGATGAACAGGACGAACCAAAAAAACCCGCGCAGAAGCGCCATGCAACAGGGTAGTCGCTGCGAATGAAGCGATCAATAGCCCTCGTGGTTAGGAACGTTTCTCCAGAGCCCAAGCGCCCTCCAATGCGAGACGCCGGCGCTATCTATTTATCCGGAGATTTCCAGCGAAGCACAGCGACCTATTGTAAACGCCGTCGTTGAATTTTTTCAACAAACATCGACAATTAGCGCTCGCATGCGCAGGCTCGCCGCGGCGAGTATTCCGCTTACAGCAAAGGGTAGGTACCGAAGTGGCCAAACGGGGCAGACTGTAAATCTGCTGGCTTTACGCCTTCGCTGGTTCGAATCCAGCCCTGCCCAAATCTTTACGCGTGCGCAACATCGGTTCCCGTGGAGCTACCATGTACTGTTCCGAGAACACAGGGCTTCGTGTTGAGCGATCAAAATCCGCTGAGACACCGGACTCTACAGCGCTTGTTTTCGGCTCCTCAGCGTGCTCGCTCAGTGGCCTCTTCGCTGGCCACCTTCGCGGCGGCCGCCGTATCCCCCGCCTCCGCCGTATCCGCCGCGTCCGCCGCCGCCACCGGGCGGTCGTTGCTCTCGCGGGCGTGCTTCATTCACCGTTAATGGCCGACCTTCGATGGCTTGGCCATTGAGCTTCGAAATGGCGTTTTGAGCGTCCTCGTCCGAGCCCATCGTGACGAAAGCAAAGCCGCGCGACTTGCCGGTGAACCTGTCTTGCATGAGAGTCACTTCCTGCACAGCGCCAGCCTGTGAAAAAAGCTCCTGCAGTTCGTTCTCCGTCGTGTTGAAGGGGAGATTGCCTACGTATAATTTAGTTCCCATTGAGTTTATTCTGGAAAACGCAGCCAGGTCACTGTTCCCGCTTATCGGATTTCAAATCGCCACTGAATAAACTCAACTGACAATCCACCAACTTCCGGGCTTTCGTTTCCGTTTGCGCCATTTGTAAAATGCTTCCCGCAAGAAAGCAATAGAAATTCGCAGAGCAATTTTCCTCTTAAACTATGGCTCAACCAGGCAGCGCGACCGGGAAAAAGGATGCTGCGCGCGTCGCGGTTGTGGCGGCAGGCGCTATCAGCCCGCTGGGTTTTGGACTCACCGAGACACTCGATTCGCTGCGCAAGTCGCGAGATTGCGTGAGCCCGGTAACGCGATTTTCAGTTGCGCAATGCCGATGTAAAACCGCCGGTCAGGTTTCCGACGACCGCCTTCTCGCTGGGCGGGGTGAGGCGCCACGTTCGCGACGCCTTCATCGAGCTTCCCACGTGATGATTCAAGCTTTAAAGGAAGTTCTAGCACAAGAACCTCGATTTGAACCCGAGTTAACGGTAATCGGAACAACAAGCGGCGGCATGTCGTACGGGGAACATTACTACCGCTCATTACGGCAAGCCGGCGATCTGCGACGCGCGCCGACGTGGATCGCAAATTATCCGGCGCAAAAGCCGGTCATCGATGCTCAAGTGGCGTTTGGAATTTCTGCGCCATGCCAGGTGATTGCCAATGCATGTGCCTCGGGCACAAACGCCATTGGTCATGCGTTCGAATGCGTGCGATCGGGTCGGTATCAGCGGGTATTGGCGGGAGGCTATGACGCCATCTCAGAACTGGTTTTTACGGGGTTCGATTCGCTTCAAGCCTCGACGCCGGAGAAATGCCGGCCGTTTGACCGGCATCGTACCGGCATGGTGCTCGGAGAAGGCGCCGCAGTTCTTGCATTGGAAAACCTCGCCAGCGCCCAGCAGCGTGGCGCGCCTGTTCTCGCAGAGATTGTCGGCTACGGTATTTCTACTGATAATTTTCACATCACACAGCCGGATCCAACCGGCATCGGGGCGCAGCAGGCGATGCAACAAGCTCTCGAAAGCGCGCGCGTTTCAGCGAAGGAAGTCGATTACATCAATGCGCACGGAACAGCGACGTTGTTCAATGACGCAGCCGAGGGCAAAGCAATCAGCACGTTATTTAACGGCGTGCCAGTGAGCTCCACAAAAGGCATGATGGGTCATTCCCTGGGAGCTGCAGGCGCAATCGAAGCCGTCATCTGTTTACTGGCGCTCCAGCACCAATTTCTCCCGCCCAATATTAATTTTGGAGCCTTGGACGATCATCTTGATTTAAACATCGTCGCAAACAAAGCGCGACCGGCTGTTTTACGCACGGCGCTTTCGAATTCCTTTGGCTTCGGCGGCGCGAACGCTTCGATTCTAATGCGTACATTTGAAGCATGAGTCTCGCGATCGCCGGCATGGGGTGGGTGACACCTCTGGGAGGCGGCGTTGATTCAGTATGGGACCAGTTGCTTCATGGGCATGAAGCGTCCGCGACAACCATTTCCGAACAATTTGGAGATCGATCTTACAGCGTCTTCCACGTACCTGAATCGGTCATGGCCGGCTTCGCGCATCCGCGCCTCCGCCGAGCGAGTGTCATTTCGCGATTTGCGGCAGCAGCAGGTTTGGATGCGCTGCGCGCTGCAGGGTTAGAGCCCGGTTCACATGATGGAGAGCGAACTGCGCTTATCTTCGCCATCTCAAATGGGGGCGTGATTTATACAAAACGTTTCTACAGCAACATCGTTGAGTCAGGCGCACAATCGGCCAGTCCGCTCTTGTTTCCAGAAACCGTCTTCAATGCGCCGGCCAGCCATCTAGCGGCGATTCTCGGTATTACGGGGGCCACCTATACCCTGGTAGGTGACGGAGCGGTTGGACTCACAGCGGTAAAAATGGCCGAAGACCTGATGGCAAACGAGGCACTGGACCACTGCCTTGTCGTTGGAACGGAAGAAATTGACTGGCTCTTGTGCGACGCCTACCGGCGATGGCGGTTGCTTCGCTCGTCACCTCCGATTGAGCCATTCAGTGAGCAACAACGCGGAATGATTTTAAGCGAAGGCGCAGGGGCAATCCTTCTCGCGCGGCAGGGGCCATTCACAATCGAATGCGCTCATCCGGGCGGATGTTTTTCGAAGCGCGCGGAGGCCGGCGATATCTTAAAGCAAATTCTAAACGATCTCAGCGAGACCCAAATCGACTTTGTTATCTCGAGCGCTAACGGCACGTTCGTCGATCAAGCCGAATCCGAAGCGATAGGACAAATTGTTCCGGATGCGGTTGTTTACACAGGTAAACCCGCGCTGGGTGAAAGCGTCGGTGCCGCGGCGGTGTGGCAGGTCATCCTGGCGGCGCAAGCGCTGCGTTCTGCTGAGCTTCCGCCCGTGCTTCACGCGCACTCGGCGGTCACGATGCGGCTTTCGCATTCGCGCACCTCGATGCCAGGAGCGCGGCGCGCAATCGTCCTTAGCTGTGGAGTCAATCAGCAAGCCGCAGCGCTGCGACTCGCAATCCAATGACATTCTCGCTGTGCGCTAGCGAAGCGGGACGAGTTTCCAGTTCAATTTCCCGTCTGCGATTTCAAGCCATGCCACACTTGGAGGTGCGCCTTGGTTGGCCCGCGTCACGCACCCCGGGTTCAGAAACAAGACGCTTCCATGTTTTTCATGTCGTGGCACGTGCGTGTGTCCATGCAGCACAACATCAGTGTCCTTCGGGGAATGATCGGGCGGTATATGTTGGAGGCGTAATTTTAATCCGCCTCGCACAAGATCGACAACCAGCGGCCAATCGGTGTTACTGTCGCAATTTCCTCGGACCACGGTGACTTGTGGCCCGACAGTGCGGAGCTCGTCGAGAATGCTCTCGGCGCAAATGTCGCCCAGGTGCCAGATTTCATCTGCGCTTTTGGCGATTTCTTTCACCCTTTCTGGCAAACGATTGTGCGTGTCCGCGAGCACAAAAATGCGCCGCGTTGCCTCCTTTGATTGTTTGAGCTCCGCCATGCTTCTACGATTCTGTTCGTATCGCGAAGCCGAAGTGCGCCGGCCGGCCTTTGTTGACGAAACGTCGCTCGAACGCGACGCTCGATTAGTCCCGCAGACGCGGGATAATTCTCGAGCATGGCCATTGAGGTAAAAATTCCTGCCGTTGGCGAATCGATAACCAGCGGTGTCGTCTCAGTCTGGCACAAGAAATCCGGCGAGTTCGTGAACGAAGGCGACCCGCTCTTCACGCTGGAGACCGACAAGGTTTCTACCGAAATCGTTGCCGAAAAAGGAGGCTTGCTCGAAACGAAGGTGCCCGAAGGCCAGGAGGTGAAGATCGGGGAAGTGGTTGCGACCATCGATGATTCAAAGCAGCCGGGAGCAAAGAAAGTCCCCGAACCAAAGAAGGTTGAAAAGCCTCAAGAAGAAAAGAAGGAAGAATCCGAGGGAAAAAAGAAGGAAGCCCAGCCGGAGAAAAAGCGAGCTGTGGCCGCGGGCGACTCGTCCGCCGTAGCCTCGGCGAAGACGGATGACCGCGGCGGGCCGGAGTCACCGCCTCCAGCTACAACACTTTCACCGGCGGTTCGTCGTATTGTTGAAGAGGAAAAACTCGAGCCTGAGAAAATCCGCGGCACCGGCATGGACGGACGTTTGACTAAGGCGGACGTGCTGGCATCGGCAAAGAGCCGCAAATCTGTAGGGGGAGCTGTCAGCCTCCCTGAGACGACAGCGCCGTCGCCTACAGCAGTTCAGCCGTCTCCTGATGGCCGGTTCATTCGCAAGAAGATGTCACCGTTGCGCCGCAAAATCGCACAGCAACTGGTGATGGCGCAGCACACCGCAGCAATTCTTACCACATTCAACGAATGCGACATGAGCGCCGTCCAGGAATTGCGCCGAAAAGAGCAAGACGAGTTCACGAAAAAAAACGGCGTCAAACTCGGTCTGATGTCGTTCTTCATTAAAGCATGCGTGGAAGCGCTCAAAACCGTGCCGGTCGTCAACGGTCGCATCGAGGGCGACGACTTTATTCAAAACAATTACTACGATATCGGTGTCGCCGTCGGCACCGAGCGTGGACTCGTTGTGCCGGTCGTGCGCGATGCGGATAAGAAGAGCTTTGCCGATTTGGAACGCGACATTGCTGATTTCGCCGGCAGAGCGCGCGAGGGAAAACTGAAGATCGAACATTTACAGGGCGGCACGTTCACGATCACGAACGGCGGAGTGTACGGATCGCTCTTCGCCACGCCGATTTTAAATCCACCGCAGAGCGGCATTCTCGGCATGCACAAGATCATGCCGCGCCCAGTCGCGGCGGACGGAAAACTGGAAGTCCGACCGATGATGTATCTCGCGTTGAGTTATGATCACCGCGCAATCGATGGGAAGGAAGCGGTGACGTTCCTCGTCAAAGTGAAGGAATGCATCGAAGATCCGAAAAAATTGCCGCTGGATTTTTAACCTCAGCCCGCTTACCACTCGTCTCATTAACACCTGGCTTCAGCCAGGTGCTTCTCAGCGCGAAACCGTTAGCCGTTTCAACGACTTCATCGGGTAACGAACAAGAGAAAGCTGTTGAAACAGCTGGATCCATTGGCGCTCGGATAACACCGAGCTGAAGCACGGTGTTAATGAGAAGTCGCAGCGATGAGTTGCGTCAGCGAAGTTTTCGGCGATTGCTCATCTCGCTATGGAAAAATTTGATGTCGTTATCATTGGCTCTGGTCCCGGCGGATACATCGCTGCGATTCGTGCGGGCCAGCTTGGATTGAAGACCGCCCTCATCGAGAAATGCAAGGAACTGGGCGGCACCTGCCTGAACGTGGGCTGCATCCCGAGCAAAGCGCTTCTGACTTCGAGCGATCATTTCATGTTCGTCAAAAAGGAGGCGGCGAAGCATGGCATCGTGATTGACAGCGCGCGTGTCGATCTCGCGAAAATGCAACAGCGCAAGGACAAAGTCGTGAAGACATTCAATACGGGCGTCCGATCGCTGATGAAGACGAACAAAGTCACCGTCATCGAAGGCTTTGGCACGATCACCGCTCCGGGAAAAGTTTCGATTAAGTCCTCGAACGGCGAGACACAGGAGATCGAAACTAAAAACATTGTCATAGCTACCGGGAGAAAAACATTGTCATAGCTACCGGGAGCGCACCGGTGGAACTGCCGTTCGCAAAGTTTGACGGCAAAACAATTGTTAGCAGCACGGAAGCGCTGGCCTTCAGCGAAGCTCCAAACAAACTCGTCGTAATCGGCGCGGGCGCGGTCGGATTGGAACTCGGTTCTGTCTGGAACCGCCTCGGTTCAGAAGTGACGATGTTGGAATTTCTTCCGCGGATCGCGCTCGGATTCGATCTCGAGCTGTCAAATCTGCTTCAACGTTTGCTCACGGCTCAAGGCATGACGTTCCACCTCGAGACAAAAGTCAGCGCGGTAAAGGTCGAGAATGGTCGCGCGACCGTGACCGCAACCAGAGATGGCCAGGAAGTAAAATTCGATGCCGACAAGGTCCTCGTTTCAGTGGGGCGCCGCCCATTCTCGGACGGTTTGGGCGCCGAAAAAGTCGGCGTCGAACTCGATGAAAAGAAGCGAATTAAAGTGGACAAACATTTCCGCACAAACGTGGAAGGCATTTATGCCATCGGCGACGTGATCGCCGGGCCGATGCTGGCGCACAAAGCCGAGGATGAAGGGATTGCGACTGCAGAAATCATTGCGGGCAAAGCCGGCCACGTAAACTACGAAGCCATTGCAGGGATCATTTACACAAATCCTGAGCTCGCTGGCGTCGGTCTCACTGAAGATCAGGCAAAAGAGCAGGGGATCGATGTGCGCATCGGCAAATTTCCCTTCCGCGCCAACAGCCGCGCGCTTTCCGTCGATGACGTGGAAGGAATGGTCAAGTTCGTCGCCGACGCCAAAACTGATCGCGTCCTCGGCGCACACATTTTGCATCACTTAGCTTCCGAACTAATTGCTGAAGCCGTTTCAGTAATCGAATTCGGCGGCAGCTCCGAAGATATCGGTCGCACCACCCACTCGCATCCCACGCTAAGCGAAGCAGTCAGGGAAGCGGCGCTTAATGTCGAGAAACGCGCGCTACACATCATCAACCGCTGATCGCGGCGGATTGCAAATTCAGCCGCTGACAACGAGATCAGGTTGAAGTTCCCGCCTCGCGACGCCGAATCACGAACAACGTTACGAGCGCGGAAATTGCGCAAATAATAGCGCCGAACGCGAGCGCGAAAGATGTGCTAAGCCAGTGGGCGACGGCGCCGGCCTCGAGGCTGCCGAGCGGGATCATCGCGCCGAAGACAAGCGACCACACACCCATGACGCGGCCCCGCATTTCGTCCGACACGATTGTTTGCAGCACAGTATTCGATGTGGAGAAGAACAGGAGCATTCCAAACCCAGCAACGAAGAGAAATGCGAGTGCGACGTAAAAATTTCTGGTCAACGAAATGGCAAGTAGCGCAGCCGAAAACAGCCAGACGCCACCGAGCGCCAGCCTTCGCGGTGTAAACAGATGTCCGTACGTTGCCACGACAAGCGCGCCGATAAAAGCGCCGGTCCCGCTCGCCGACATCAAAATGCCGTAACCGTTTGCACCGCGACCGAGCACGTCGCGCGCGAAGGCCGGCATTAGAACTGTGTACGACCAGCCGAAGACACCCACTGCCAGGAACAGCATCAAAATCGTGCGCACTCGTTGATGTTTCATCGAATAAACGATGCCATTCCAGGCGTGTTCACTGGTCGAGACAGCATGTGCCGGTCGCTGAAACGGCGGTAAGCGCATCATCAACAACCCGGCTATCACTGCGACAAACGTCAAGCCGTTCAGAAAAAAACAGATCGCGACGCCAACGACACCGATGAGTAAACCAGCGAGGGACGGACCGACGACACGTGCGCCGTTCACAATTGAGCTGTTGAGTGAGATGGCGTTTAGCAAATCTTCACGGCTTGTCATTTCAACCGTGAACGCCTGACGCGCAGGCATGTCGAAGCCCATCGCCAGGCCGTTGAACGCTGCGACAATGATAATGAACAATGGCGTGGCGAAACCCGCCCACACGCCGGCCGCCAGAAAGAAGGCGCAAATCATTTGCGCTGTCTGCGTCGCAACAAGAATCGAGCGCTTCGAGTAACGGTCAGCGAGCGAGCCGCCCCAAATGGACGACAACATTAATCTGATACACGAACCAACTCATCGCTGTTTGCTGCATCCACGTCCCGATCAGCGACACGAGCTGACCCCAAAAGAACAGCCGGTAATTGCGATGTCGCAGCGCGCGAAACGTATGCCGCCACGTGATCCCGCCGACGGGGATACGGCGTTCCCGACCGCTGAGGTCCTCCGGCACGCGTGCGGTTTCGGTACTCCTGATCGGCATCAGGAAAGAGACCACGTGTTCTCACGTTTCGCAGCAACAAGGAGCGGCGGTCTCTAGTCCGCCGCTGAGGCGATCTGGAGATCGCCTCTCCTTGCATTAGGCAGACAGGATTGTCCGCCTCACTCGCATGCGCAGAAATTCGCGCTAACAATTTGTCAGTGGAAACCACGGCTGCCATCTTGTTGCGCAAACGAAAACTCAGCGATACGAGCCTGATCGTTTCGTGGTGCACGGAATCGCTCGGCTGCATTCAAACCGTGGCTAAAGGCGCGCGCCGCGCGAAAAGCCCGTTCGCCGGAAAACTGGATTTATTTTTTGAAGCTGAAATTTCCATTGTGCGGAGCCGCAAGTCGGATCTGCACACGCTTACAGAAGTTGTTCTGAAAAATCCGTTCGCTGGAATTCGCAGCAACTACTTGCGTACGCAGACTGCGGCTTACTTTGTGGAGCTCATTGAGATTTGCACCGAGCGCGATCATCGCGAGCCGGAATTGTTTATGTTGTTGCGACGGGCGTTTGGTTATCTCGATGTAAACGATCCCGTGCAGCGCGCGGTCTTGCATTTCGAGACTGAACTAGCGCGTATCGCAGGCGTGCACGATGCAAAAAAGCTGAAAGCCGACCCGGCGTTCGCGCTGGGAAATCTATTCGGCCGACTGCCGCTTTCTCGCACGCCGCTCTTGAAAACGCTCGCGGCCGAGGCGAAAAACAGTTCGAAATGAAATTACTAGCAATCACATTCTGTCATTCTGATCCCGCAGGCGCGGGAGAAGAATCTCTGATTATTTCGGGATCGATCGTTAACGGAAACACACTGAGATGTTTGAAAGCCTGGCCTCATGCTTCGCATTTCGTTGCAGCGCTTCGCTCAACATGACAGCGCCATTTCGGAGATGGATTATGCGCAATCTCATCGCTGCCGTCGTAGTCGCGGGTCTCACTCCCGTCGCATCAGCGAACGACGCCTACAAATTCGATCCGTCCGGCTCAACGATTGGCTTCACCGTGCATCAGTTTCTCGGCACCACCCACGGCAAATTCACAAGTTTCAGCGGCAAGATCGACGTCGATCGCGAGCATCCGGAGAATTCGTCGGTCACCGCGCAGATCCATGTGCGCAGCATCGACACGCACATCAAAAAACGCGACGACCATCTTCGCAGCCCGGAATTGTTTAACGTGGAAAAATTTCCCCAGATCACGTTCAGGAGCCGAAGCGTCAAGCGAACCGGACCGCAAAGCGGCGACATTCTCGGCGATCTCACCATGCACGGTGTGACCCGACCGATCACGCTTCATGTGAAATTGTTAACGCCGATAAATGAAACGAGCCGAACGCGGTGGGCGGTTACGACCGAGCCAATCTCGCGGGGCGACTTCAATTTGATGTTTGCCTCTGCAGCCGAAGCAGTGTCCGGCATCAGCCAAACAGTCGCGATCAACATCGAGATCGAAGCGAAACGGGCGCAATAATATGACCATGTTTGCGCTCACTTGGATCGGTCTGATCTGCTGGTGTGTTTGTTTTTGGTGGATGCATCGCATCTCAGCGCGCCAGGACGCGCTGTTGAAAGAACTGCACGATATTACAAAGCGCATCGAGGGGCTCTCCAAGGCCGAACATGACATGATCCGCGATGTGCATCCGAAAGTGCGCGAGATTAAAGAGCATGTGGAAAACGTTGCTGAAGCCGTTTCA